>Ga0207646_10007815_pt1 | contig 10809 bp, 6 predicted proteins | sample KBSK5502metaG_FD_184343 | JGI IMG/M metagenome (GOLD analysis project Ga0207646, IMG submission 184343) | Corn, switchgrass and miscanthus rhizosphere microbial communities from Kellogg Biological Station, Michigan, USA - KBS K5-50-2 metaG... | ecosystem: Host-associated > Plants > Roots >...
GTCCTGTCCCTCGACGATTGGTTGTTCCGGGCCGCCGACGCCGGCCTGGCGGCGTTCCTGACGCTCTGGACGGCGAACGCCTACGCCACGCGCCCGGATCGATCGGTGCCAGCCAAGGCGGCGGCGATCCTGTGGGCCCTGCTGGTCTGGCTGGCGGTGGGCATCCTCACCACGATCGTCGTGGTGCTCGCGGGCCAGCGCCCGGATCCCGCGTTCACCTGGGTCGACGTCGCCACGGTCCCGATCACGTGGTTCGTCCCGTTCGTCGCGATCGCAACGGGGATCGGGATCGCCGCCGACCTGGCGTGGGGGGTGGAGCGTGCGCGCGAGCGGCTGGAGCGGTCGGCGGCGCCAGCCGATGGTCGTGACCGCATGCGGCGGCTGGCTGCCGGGACCCTGGAGGCGCTCGTCCCGGGCCTCGCCGCGGCGGCCGATGCCACCGCCGCGGCCGAGCGGAACCGCCTCGCCGGCGACCTGCACGCCGCCGTCGTGCCGAGCCTGCGGCGCGCGATCACCGAGGCGGAGACCGGCGGCGATCCCGCCGCAGTCCTCCGACACCTCCGGGCGGCCGACCTCGAGCTCGAGCGCCTGATGGCCGATCGATGGCCCGTGATCCTCGAGTCGTTCGGGCTCGTCACGGCGCTCGAGGATCTCGCGGAGCGGCTCGAGGCCACCGGGTCGCCACCGATCACGCTCGAAGTCGATCGCTCCGAAGGCCGTCCGCCACCTCCGGTCGAGCGGGCCGGCTGGCGCGTCGCGCAGGTCACCCTCGACAACGCCGTCCGCCACGCGGCGGCGTCGCAGGTCACGATCCGGGTCGCGGTCGGGCCGGATGCCGTGCGCATGACGATCACCGACGATGGCCGCGGCTTCGACCCGGCCGACCCGGTCCGGCCCGGCGCCCGGGGCCTCGCCGACCTCGCCCGGCGGGCGTCCGAGGTCGGCGGCGACGTGAGAATCAGCGCCGGGCCGGAGTCCGGCACGATCGTCGCCTTCGCCTGGCCTGGCCTCGCATGACGCTGGCAACGGCCCCTCGTCGGGCGTAGCCCGACGCCGTCCGGAGCGGATTCCGGCGCCATCACCGGGTGACTGGGCGTGCAGGACCCGGTGCTACACTCCCGGCCGTGTCCAAGAACCTCGTGATCGTGGAATCGCCTGCCAAGGCGAGGACGATCGAACGCTACCTGGGCGACGACTACCGTGTCCTCGCCTCCTACGGCCATGTCCGCGATCTCCCCGAGAACCCCGGAAAGGGCAAGTTCGGGGTCGACGTCGAGCATGACTTCGCCCCCGAATACGTCATCTCCGACGACCGCCGCAAGCAGGTGAACGAGATCACCAAGGCGGCCAAGTCGGCCGACATGGTCTATCTCGCCACCGACCTCGACCGCGAGGGCGAGGCGATCGCGTGGCACGTTGCCGAGGCGGCGAACGTGCCCGCGAGCAAGACCCGGCGGGTGACCTTCAGCGAGATCACCGAGGGCGCGATCCGCGACGCGTTCGCCCATCCGCGCCAGATCGACACGAACCTCGTCGACGCCCAGCAGACGCGGCGGATCGTCGACCGGCTCGTCGGCTACACGCTGAGCCCGCTTCTGAGCCGGAAGATCCGCTCCGGGCTGTCTGCGGGGCGCGTCCAGTCCGTCGCGGTCCGGCTCGTCGTCGAGCGCGAACGCGAGATCAACGCATTCACGGCCCGCGAGTACTGGACCCTCGAGGCGCTCCTGGCGACGAAGACCGGCGTGACGTTCGCCGCGGAGGTCGTCCGGATCGACGGCGCCGCGCTCGACGTCACCGACGGTGACACCGCGGATCGCCACGCCGCGGCCCTCCGCGAGCTCGAGCCGACGGTCACGAAGATCGCGACCCGCAAGCAGAGCCGCAGCCCGGCCCCGCCGTTCACCACCTCGACCCTCCAGCAGGAGGCGAGCCGCAAGCTCGGGTTCAGCCCGAAGCGCACGATGTCGGTCGCGCAGCGCCTCTACGAGGGCGCCGACACGCCCGACGGTCACGTCGGGCTGATCACCTACATGCGGACCGATTCGACCGCGATTGCGGGGATCGCGATGGGCGAGGCCCGGGACGTGATCCGCGGCCGGTTCGGCGACCGGTACACGATGCCGAAGGGCCGGGTCTACAAGACGAAGGCCAAGGGCGCCCAGGAGGCGCACGAGTCGATCCGCCCGACGTCGTTCCAGCGCGATCCGGATTCGCTCGCGGGCACGCTGCCCGCCGACGAGCTGCGGCTGTACCGGTTGATCTGGCAGCGGGCGATCGCGTCGCAGATGGCGGCGAAGGAGCTCGAGACGACGACGATCGAGCTGGTGGCCACGCCGTACGAGCTCCGGGCGAGCGCGACCAAGACGCTCTTCGACGGCTTCGCCGCGGTCTACACCGAGGGCCGCGACGACGGAACCGAGGAGGACGACGCGGAGCGCCAGCTGCCGGCGATCGCCGAGGGCGAGACGACGACCGTTCGCGAGGTCACGCCGAACCAGCACTTCACGGAGCCGCCGCCGCGCTTCACCGAGGCGACGCTGATCAAGGCGCTCGAGGAGCACGGGATCGGCCGGCCGTCGACCTACGCCGCGACGATCTCGACGATCCTCGACCGCGGCTATGTCCGCGTCGAGGAGCGGCGACTGCATCCGGAGCTGATCGGCGACGTCGTGACCGACTTCCTCGTCGAGCACTTCGGCGAGTACGTCGATGTGGCGTTCACCGCGCGGATGGAGGAGGAGCTCGACGAGGTGGCCGACGGTCAGCGGGCGTGGGTGCCGCTGCTCCGGGCCTTCTTCGGGCCGCTCCGGGACCAGGTGGACGACGTCCGCAAGCGGGTCAAGCGCAAGGACGTGACGACGGAGCCCAGCGACGAGGTCTGCTCCGAGGGTCACCCGATGGTCATCCGCCTCGGGCGGAACGGCCGGTTCCTTGCGTGCTCGCTGTTCCCGGAGCACAAGGAGTCGCGACCGTTGCCCGGCGAGGAGCCGCCGCCGCAGGAGGGCGAGGGCGAGGTCTGCCCGCTGTGCGGCGAGGGGACGCTCGTCGGCAAGCGCGGCCGCTTCGGGCCGTTCGTGGGCTGTTCGCGGTACCCGGACTGCACATTCATCAAGAAGGAGGGTCCGCCGCCGCCGGAGCCGCTCCCCTTCGAGGTCGTCTGCCCGAAGAACCACGATGGTCACCTCGTGACGCGCCGGGCGCGCCGGACGGGCAACGTGTTCTGGGGCTGCTCGAACTACCCGAAGTGCGACTACACGACGAACTTCGAGCCGCTCGGCGCGGTCCACGACACGGACGACGGCCCGGTCGCGCGGCACGGTGACGAGGGCATCTGCCTGGTCTGCGGAGCGGCGATCCCGCTGCCCGAGGGCGCCGAGCTCGTCGGAGCCCGCCTCGAGGGCGGCCCACCGAACCCGGAGGCCCTGGCCCGGCCGGCCCGTGGCGGGGCTCGACGGGGTCGCGCCGGCGCCTCCGCCGGAGCGACGGGGCGCACCGGCCGGACGCGACCGGCGGGTCGGAGCGGCGGCGCGGCAGCCGGTCGGGGAGGATCGGCCCGGCGGACGCCACGGCGGACCGGCAGCGCGCCCGACGCGTGACCGAGGCGTCGCCCGGATCGGCCCTCGATCGGTACCTCCGATCCCTCGGCGCCCGTGACACGTCGGCCCACACGCAGCGTTCCTACCAGGCGACGCTGACCACGTATCTCGGCTGGCTGGAGGCGCGCGGCGTCGACTGGCGATCGCCGACGCGCGCGGACCTGCGCGCCTATCTCGCCGTGCTCGGCGCCCGGAATGCGCGGAGCTCGACCGCCCAGCGGCTCGCCGCCATCCGCTCGTTCCATCGGTTCGCCGCGCGGGAGGGCCTCGCGAGCGGCGACCCGTGGGGCGCGATCGCGACGCCGCGTCTGCCGCGGCGGCTGCCGCGGGTGCTCGAGGTCGACGAGGTGGAACGACTTCTCGCCGCCACCGATGCGGATCTCGACGAGCCGGGAGGCCGGGTGCCGAGCGACCTGACGATCGCGATCGCGCTCCGAGACCGAGCCCTGGTCGAGACCGCGTACGCGGCCGGCCTGCGCATCAGCGAGCTGGCGGCCGCCGACCTCGGCTCGCTCGATCTGCGGCGCGGCGAGATCCGGGTCATGGGCAAGGGCCGGAAGGAACGGGTCGGGCTGCTCGGCCGGCCGGCCCGCGCCGCGGTCGCCGGCTATCTCGGGGAGGGCCGGCCGATCCTCCTCGAACGGCGCGCGGCGAAGCATCGCGCCGACGAAGCGACCGCCCCGACGGAGATCTTCCTGAACCATCTGGGCGGGCCGCTCGGCGTCCGCGGCCTGCGCTACCGGCTCGACCGGCTGCGACGCCGCGCCGGGCTTCCCGTCGGGGTCTCGCCCCACACCCTCCGTCACTCGTTCGCGACCCACCTGCTCGAGGGTGGCGCGGACCTGCGGGTCGTCCAGGAGCTCCTCGGCCACGAGAGCCTCGCGACGACGCAGGTCTACACCCACGTCTCGCCGGCCCGGCTCCGGGCCGCGTATCGGGGCGCCCATCCCCGGGCCGCACGCCAGCCGGCGGCCCGATGACCGCCGCCGGCCCGCCAGAACCGAGCGTCCTCCGGTCGAGCCTCGACGAGTCGGCCGCGCCCGTCCGCTCGTCGTCGCGAGCCCTTGCCCAGGCCGGGCTGATCGTGTCCGGGGCGTTCCTGGTCTCCCGGGTCCTCGGCTGGGTCCGGGTGGTCGTGATCGTCAACGGCGGCGTCCCGGGCGCGGATCTCGACGCGTTCTTCGCCGCCTTCCGCCTGCCGGACCTCGTGTTCCAGCTCGTCGCGGCTGGGGCCCTCTCGTCGGCGGTCATCCCGATCGTCTCGGCGCTGCTCGCCACCGATGAGACCGCGCGCGCCTGGCGCGTCGTCTCGACGATCGCCAACCTGATGCTGGCCGGGCTGCTGGTGCTGGCGGTCGTCGTGCTGATCGCCGCGCCGGCGATCATCCCCGCGATCACCCCCGGGTTCAGCCAGGAGCAATGGTCGCGGACGGTCGACCTGACCCGGATCATGATCTTCGGGCCGATCTTCCTGGCCCTCGGCTCGCTCGCGACGAGCGTTCTGAATTCCCGGGGCCGCTTCGCCGCCTCGGCGATCGCTCCGAGCGTGTACAACCTCGCGATCATCGGCGCGGCACTGTTCCTCGTCCCGAGCCTGGGAGTGACCGGACTCGCCATCGGGGTCGTCGCCGGATCGGTCGTCCACCTCGGGATCCAGATCGTTCCGCTCCGGGCGCTCGGCTTCCGCTACGAGCGATCGGTCGATCTCGACGATGCGGAGGCGCGCCAGGCGCTGAAGCTCATGGCCCCCCGCGCGCTCGGGCTCGGCGCGGGCCAGATCACGTTCGTCGTCGTGACGTCCCTCGCGTCGACGCTGTTCGTCGGGGCCGTCACCGGGTTCAACGTGGCGTTCACCCTCCTCCAGATCCCGATCGGGGTGATCGGTGTCCCGCTCGGGATCGTCGTCCTGCCGTCCCTGTCGCGCGAGGCCGCCGTCGGCAACCTCGGCGAGTTCGCCGCGCTGATGTCGCGGGCGATCCGGCTCGTCGTGTTCGTCATGGTCCCGATCACCGCAATCGCGATCGTCCTCCGGTCCGAAGTCGTGCGCCTGCTGTTCGGTGACGCCAGGCTCGATCCGTACGCCCTGGACCAGACGGCGACGACGCTCGCGGCATTCCTGCTGGGCCTGACCGCCCACGCGCTGATCGCCGTCCTCGCCCGGGCGTTCTACGCCCGCCAGGACACGCGGACGCCGGTCGCGGCGGCGATCCTGGCGGTGGTCGTGAACTCGACGCTGGCCACCGTCCTGGTCGGGCCGCTGGGGCTGCCCGGGCTCGGCCTGGCGATCGCTATCGCCGCCTGGCTCGAGACGTTCGTCCTGATCGTCCTGCTCAAGCGCTCGCTCCCGGAGCTCGCGATCGGGCCCGTCCTGTCGCTCGGGGTCCGATCGATCGTCGTGGCCGTCGTCGGCGGCCTGGCGGCCGCCGGGGTTGCCGCCGGCCTGACGCTCACCGTCGGGCCCGACCCGGGTCGCGCGGCCCTCCTGGTCCGGATCGTCGTCGTGGGGTTTGTCTGGCTGCTGACATCCGCCGCGGCCGCCGCCGTGTTGCGGATCGGCGAGCTCGCGGCGATGATCGGCCTCATGCTCGACCTCGTCCGCCGGCCGCGCGGAGCATGACGACAGAGGTCGTCGATGCTCGCCCTGGCGGTCCCGGCGTGGAACCGTCCGATCCGTCGCCCGGCCGGCTGACGGACCCCGGCGACGACACCGCTTGGGATCGGTTCGTCCAGGCCGGCGACCCCGGCTCCTACCTCCAGCTCAGCGGCTGGTCGCGGGTCAAGGCCGTGAACGGCTGGCAGCACCGGCGGGTGGTGGCGGATCCGGCCGACAGCCCGGCGACGGTCGGCGCCCAGGTCCTGCTGCGACGGCCGCGCCCCCTGCCGTGGGCCTTCGCCTACGCCCCGCGCGGGCCCGTCACCGGAGCATGGTCGATCGACACGGTGGCGGCCTTCACCGACGCTGCGCGGACGGGCCTGGCGTCAGGTTCGAATCGCGTCTCGCACCTTCGGATCGACCCCGAGATCGAGCGTGACGGGCCCGTCGACCCGGACGGGGCGCTTCGCCTGGCCTTCCGGGTCGCCGGCTGGCGGCCGGCCTCGCCGATCCAGCCGAACGCGACCCGGATCATCGACCTGACGGCGGACGAGGACGCCCTGTGGGGCGACCTCCGCAAGAAATGGCGGCAGTACGTCAACAAGGCCCGGAGCTCGGGGATCACGGTCGCCGACGCCGAGGGCGACGCCCTGCCCGAGTTCTACCGGATCTACCGCGAGACGGCAGACCGGGCCGGGTTCCTGATCCGCACGGAGCAGGCCTACCGCGACGTCTGGGAGGCCTATCGACCGGCGGGCAACGCCCGCCTCCTCTTCGCCCGCCGGCCCGACGGCGAGGCCGTGGCGACGCTGTTCCTCGTCCGCTGTGGCACGCGGGTGGTCGAGCCCTACGGCGGGATGACCGCCGACGGCGGCGAGAGCCGGGCGAACTACCTCCTGAAATGGGAGGCGATCCGATCGTCGCGTGAGCTGGGGGCGACGACCTACGACCTGTGGGGCCTCGCGACCGGCGGGATCGCCCACTTCAAGACGGGCTTCGGCGGCCATGAGGTGCAGTACATCGGGGCCTGGGATCTCGTCCTCGATCCGCTCGGGCGCCAGGTGTACGAGCGGGCACAGCAGGCTCGGGTGCTCTGGGCCCGCCGCCGCCACGGTCTGGCGACAGGTGGCAGCGCCTCGTCATTCGCCGGCGGGGACGCCGCTTGACGTCGATCCGAACCGCGGATCCGGCCGAGCTCGCCGACTGGGACGAGCGAACGGTCGACGTTCGGGGTGGCCACGTCTACCAGTCGCGGGCCTGGGCCGAGCATCGCCTCCAGGCCGGCTGGCAGGCGGACCATCTCCTCTTCGAGGACGGGTTCGCGGCGCTGGTCCTGCGCCGCGACTGGCCGTGGGTCGGCGGCTCCAGCGCGTACGTCCCGCGCGGTCCGGTCGCCGCCGGCGAGCGCGCCGCGCAGACGGCCGATCGGCTCGCCGCCATCGTGGACCACGTCGCCCAGCACGACGTCGCCGTCGTCGCGTCGGATGCCGAGATTCCGGCGGCGACCGGCTACCCGGCCCAGCTCGCGCGGATCGGATTCCGTCCGATCGAGGAGATCCAGCCCTCGCGTCATCGGATCGCCCTGCCGCTCGAGGGCCGGACGGAGGACGACGTCCTCGGCGGGATCGCGAAGTCGACCCGGCAGCGCATCCGCAAGGCCGAAGGGGACGGCATCGTCGTCGCGCGCCACGACGGCCGAGTGCCGCCGGCGGGCGTCGGCGATGGGTTCGCCCGCCCCGAGGAGCCGACCGAGATCGCCCTCGACCGCTTCTACGACCTCCTCCTCGAGACCGGCGAGCGGCGCCATTTCCGCTTCGGGCCGCGCGACGCGTTCCTCGCCTGGTGGCGAGCCGCGCTCCGGGCCGGTCATCTTGTCCTGCTCGAGGCCCGCTCGACCGACGGGACACCGCAGGCCGGCCTCGTCCTGTATCGCCACGGCGAGCGACTCTCGACCGTCCACTCGGGCGATCACGCGTCCGCGCGACGCGACCACCCCGGCGCCCTCCACCTCCTCCGCTGGCGAGCGATCCAGCTCGCGATCCGCGAGGGTCGGTCGGAGATGGACCTCGGCGGGGTGGACGTGCCGGGCGCCCGACGGGAGCCGCGCGAAGGTGAGCCGATGTGGGGCCTGTACCAGCACAAGCTGTCGTTCGGCGGCGAATGGCTCGCGCTGAGCGGCGCCCACGAGCGGGTCCTCGACGCGAACCGCTACCGTCTCGGTCGACTCGCAGCGCGCGCCGCCCGGGTCCTGGGCCGGTGAGCGACCCGACGGTCGCGGAACTGCTCGCCGGGACCGAGCCGGAAGGACCGCGCCCCCTCGAGGACCTGATCGCGCGACTGACGGCCGAGGGGCGCCTCCGCGGCGCCCGCGAGGGGGGCAAGGCGATCGGCCCGTCCGGGCTCGGCCGCATCGAGGTCCGCGGCGTGACCGAGGACTCGCGGGCGGTGGAGCCGGGGATGCTCTTCGTCGCGATCACGGGCCTCCACGTCGACGGTCACGATCACCTCGCCGACGCGGCGACGCGCGGCGCCGCGGCGGCGATCGTCGAGCGACCGGTCGCCGACCTTCCGCTGCCGCAGCTCGTCGTCGAGGGCAGCCGCCTCGGCCTTGCGAGCGCCGCCGCGTGGTGGTATGGCGATCCATCGCACGAGCTGGGCGTCGTCGGGATCACCGGCACCGATGGCAAGACCACGACGTCGTTCCTGGCGGTCGCGGCCCTCGAGGCCGCCGGGTTGTCGAGCGGGATGGTCGGGACCGTCGACACGAAGATCGGATCGACGCGGGTCGCCAATCCGGAGCACACCACGACGCCAGGTGCACCGTTCCTGCAGCGCGCGCTGCGGGCGATGGTCCGGGCCGGCAATCGCGTGGCCGTGGTCGAGACGACCTCCCACGGTCTCGCGGCCGACCGGGTGGCCGGCATCGCCTACGACGTCGGCGTGCTGACGAACCTGACCCACGAGCACCTCGAGTTCCACGGGTCGTGGGAGGCGTACCGGGACGCGAAGCTGCGACTCTTCGAGCGCCTGGCGGCCGGCCGGTCGAACCCCGTCAAGGAGATCGACGGTCGGGCGTGGCCGAAGGCGGCCGTCGTCAACGCCGACGACCCGAATGCGAGCGCGTTCGTCGGCGTCGCCCAGGAGGCCGGGGCCCGGATCGTCACGTACGGCACGGACGCGGCCTCGGACGTCCGGGCGGTCCACGTCGAGGAGGATGCCCGCCGCCTTCGGATCGGATACGAGGCACCGGGCGGTTCGGGCGCGCTCGAGCTCCGGATCGCCGGGCGGTTCAACGTCCACAACGCCCTGGCGGTGGTCGCCCTCGGCGAGGTGCTCGATCTCGATGGGGCGGCCGTCCGCGCCGGGCTCGAGTCGGTCGACGGCGTCCCCGGCCGGATGGAGCGGCTCGACGCCGGCCAGCCGTTCGGCGTCGTGATCGACTACGCCCACACCCCGGCGTCGCTCGAGAAGGTCCTCGGCCTGCTGGCGCCCCTGGCCGCAGCCCGCGACGGTGAGGTCATCGTCGTCTTCGGGTCGGCGGGGGAGCGGGACACGGACAAGCGGCCGATGATGGGCCGGATCGCCGGCCAGCTGTGCCGCCTCGTCGTCGTGACCGACGAGGACCCCCGCGGCGAGGACTCGCGGGCGATCCTGGACGCGATCGCCCGCGGGGCGGAGTCGGCCGGCAAGCGACGCGACCGCGACCTCTTCCTGATCGCCGACCGCCCGACGGCGATCGCGACCGCGTTCGAGCGGGCGCGGCCGGGCGACATCGTGCTCCTCGCGGGGAAGGGCCACGAGCAGTCGATCATCGGTCCCGCCGGCCCCGTCCCGTACGACGAGCGGACGGCCGCGCTCCACGCCCTGGCGGGGCTCGGCTACCTCGAACCCGCCGCGCCGGCTGTCCCGAGCGGCTGATCGATGCGCGGCTGCCTGTTCGTCCTCGTCCTGGCGGCCGCGATCCTGGGCGTCGCCGCGTGGTTCGGGGCGGCTCCGCTCGCCGACACGGTCATCGCCTCCGCCCTCGACGGCAGCGGCTTCCACGCGCAGACCTCGACGATCACCGCCACCGCCGATCCGCCCGTCCGGCTGCTGCTCGGCCACGCCGACAGGGTGACGATCGACGGCACCGGCGTGACCTGGCGGACGTTCCAGGCGGCCCGCCTGCAGCTGACGCTCGGCAACGTCGACCTGTTCGGGCGATCGGCCGGCTCGATCGAGGGGACGATCATGGGTGCGGTGCTCCGGGCCAACGACCCTGGCGCGCCCCCGACGGCCGATGTGACACTCGACGGCACCGGCGCCGCGGCCCAGGCCACGATCCGGGTCTCCGGCTCCGCGGTCGACCGCCTCGTTCGCGCTCGGTTCACCTCCTCGTTCGGCGTCGCCGTTACCTCGACCTCGCTCGTCGCCCCGGACACCCTCCGGATCGATGCGTCGGGGACGACGGTCGAAGGCCGGCTGAGGATCGACGACAGCGGGGCCCTGGTCCTCGTGACCGGGCTGGGGACGGCCGAGGTGTTCCGCTTCGACGCGTCCTTCCCGCTCCGGCTGACCGCCGTCCGGGTCGCGGGCACGGATCTCGAGCTGGACGGCACGCTCGACGCGGATACGCTCCTC
>Ga0207646_10007816_pt1 | contig 10806 bp, 10 predicted proteins | sample KBSK5502metaG_FD_184343 | JGI IMG/M metagenome (GOLD analysis project Ga0207646, IMG submission 184343) | Corn, switchgrass and miscanthus rhizosphere microbial communities from Kellogg Biological Station, Michigan, USA - KBS K5-50-2 metaG... | ecosystem: Host-associated > Plants > Roots >...
ACAGCGCGCCCGCGGTCAAGAGCCCGTAGAGCACCCCGCGAACGGCGCCGCCGGGGACCACGCTGGCGACGATCGTGCCCGCGAGCAGGATCACCGGCGCCAACCCCTCGGCATGGGTGTGAAAGAAGGAGAGGCCGGCCTCGGCGGTGAAGACGGCGCGGCGCCGGACCTCGTCGTCGTACTCGACCGAGCCGGTCAGGCCGTGCGCGCCTGGATTGGCCGCGATGCGCCCGAGCGCGTATCTCTCGACCGCCGGCCGCAGGGGAGACATGAAGGCGCCGGTGGTCTCGCCGAGCGCGATCATCGAGATCGCGACGAGGATCAGAACCAATGGGGGCCGCCTCACCGCTCGGGCCTCAAGTGCGCGAAACATTATCATTTCGGGCCCGCCCTGTCACTGCGCGTCGTGACGGTCCGGTGTGCGTCGGCTCAGACGCCGGCGGTGATCCGGAGCTCGCGGCGATCGCGGAACTGCAGGAAGAGCGCGTCGCGCTCTCGTTGAGGGACCGGGTAGCCCGTGTAGCCGGTCGCGGCGATCGCGGCCGCCAGCGGCGAGGCCTCGTCGTCGAAGAACCGCTCGATGGCGCGAAGGTCCTCCTGGATTTGCGCGCGGCGGGCGCGGGCCCCCGCGTGGTCGAGCAGGCGGAGGGCCAGCCGCTCGAGCGCTTCGCGCGACGCGCCGCGCAGCAGGGCGCCCCACGCCTCGGCCGAATCGCCCGGAAGTCGCCGGAACGTGAAGACGTGGGCGTGGCGCGGCGTGCTCAGCCGGGCCGAGCGGCGGCGGGGTGTCGCGTGTCCGACGAAGCGCAAGAGGCGCATCAGCGAGAAGAAGGCGTCGCCGGTGACGTCGCGCGAGCGAAAGGCGCCGTGCAGGGCGAAGGTCGAGTACGCCTCCGGTGACGTGGTCAGGCAGAAGTGCGTCTGCCGGCCGTCGGCGTGGATCCCGATGAAGGGATAGAGGAACGGAAACGCACTCGCGACGTTCTCGCGGGGGCGGAGCGCCTGGATCAGGCGGATCTCCGTGAGCGAGGCCTCCAGCTCGGAGGCGCAGACCTGCCAGGCGATCCGGTGGGCCGACCTCACGAGGGCACGGCGCTTGCGATCCTTCTTGGTCCGCCGGGTCGTCCGGTACTGCGCGAGCCGTCGCCTCAGATCACGGGCCTTGCCCACGTAGAGCAGCGCGTCGGCCGCGTCGTACAGGTGGTACACGCCCGGTGCGGACGGCATACCGGCGAGGAAGTCGGCGCCGAACTTCCGGTCGAAGGCTCGCACCCGGCCATTGTCCCAGCGGCGCCGTCGATGTCCGTCAGCCTTTGTCGCGCCGCCCGCCGTCGCCCCCGGATGATAGAGTCACGCGACCAGCATGCTCGAGCACCTGGCCGGTCATGACCTGCTGGCCCTCATCCTCGGCACCGCCGCGGGCCTCGCGTGCGGCTTTCTGAACACGATGGCCTCGTCCGGATCCGCGGTGTCGCTGCCCATCCTCATGATGATCGGTCTCGATCCGGTGACCGCGAACGCGACCAACCGGATGCCCGTGCTCGTCGCCGCCATCTCGGCCACGATCAGCTTCCACCGGGGCGGGCATCTCGACTGGAATCTCTTCTGGCGAATCAGCCTTCCCGTGACCGGCGGCGCGCTGCTCGGGGCGGCCCTCGCCGAGGTGTTGCCCGGCCGCTACCTCGCGCTCATCATCACCGCCGCCGTGCTCGTCGCCTTCGTGTTGCTGTTCACCAGGCTCAAGCAGGCGATCGACCGCGCCGAGACACATCCGATCCGGCTGGGCAGGCGGGAAGCGCTGATGTTCTTCGGCATCGGGATCTGGCTCGGGTTCATCGTCCTGGACGGCGCCACCTACATGCTCCTGGCCCTCGTCCTGGTCGTCGGACTGCCTCTGGTGAGAGCCAACGCGCTCAAGAGCGCCGTCCTCATTCCCACCGCGGTCGTGGCCGTGGGCGTGTTCGCGGCCAAGGGGAATGTCGACTGGACGCTCGGCGCCGTCATGGCGGTCGGCAGCGTCGCCGGCGGTCTGATCGGCGCGCGCTGGGCGGCTTCGACCGGCGGCCGGACCTGGGTGTTCAGGATCCTCGTCGCCGTCATCGCCGGCGAGCTCGTCCACCTCGTGCTCCACTACGTCTTCCGCACCACGTAGCAGGCTGCTGAAACAGGCCCATCTGCTTCGTTGGCGATTTCTCATAGGTTCGCCTCGGATGGCGGGGCCCCAGCCCCGCGACATCCTGCGGCTCCCACGACCATGGCCGCACGCTCAACGTACAGGAGTACGCCTCGCGTGCGGCGGTCGGGCGCCGCCTCGCATCTGGACCTGTTTGAGCAGCCTGCGCGTGTTTCTACGTCCCGCTAGATTGCTGGCGGTTGCGGGCGAGCGCGCTACACTGGCTCCCGCGGATGGGCTCGAAGCGCTATCACTTCTCGGGCGTTGCCGGGGCCGGGATGAACCCGCTGGCCCAGCTCATGCGCTCGCGCGGCCACCGGGTCCAGGGCAGCGACCGGGCCTTCGATCAGGGCAGGAGCGCGGAGGTCGAGGCTCGCTTGCGCCGCGCCGGCGTCGTCCTGCGGCCGCAGGACGGCACGGCCGTCACGCCAGACATCGACCGCTTCGTCTACTCGACCGCCGTCGAGGCCGACACGCCGGAGATGCGGGCGGCACGCGCCCTGGGCCTCGAGCTCGTGCCCCGGCCGGCGCTTCTCGCCGAGATCGTCAATCACGGCCGCCCCGGTGTCGCCATCGCCGGGACCAGCGGCAAGAGCACCATCACCGGCATGGTCGCGTGGATCCTGCGTGAGGCCGGTCTGCCGGCGACGATCCTTGGCGGCGCGGCGTTGGTGGGGGAGGGCAGCGGCGGCTGCTTCGCGGCCGCCCCGACCGACAGCCCGGTGATCGCGGAGGCCTGTGAGTCCGACGGCACCCTCGTCGGATACCGCCCGGCCATCGGGCTCGTGCACAACATCAGCCGGGATCATGGTGAGGTCGGTGACGTCCGCAAACAGTTCACGGCGTTCGCCGACAACAGCGCACGGCTCCTGCTCAACGTCGGCTGCGGGGAGACGGCGGTGCTCGCGCGTGGACGCGCGGCGCTGACGTACGGCGCGGTCGCCGGAGCCGACGCGGTCCTGCAGGTCGCCACGCCGGGACCCGACCGCGCCGTGGGCGTCCTCCGCGTCGGACCCGACGAGATCGAGCTGGACCTGCCGCAGCCGGGCGCGCACAACCTCGAGAACGCCGCGGCGGCGGCGCTCGTCACCATCGAGCTGGGCATCGCGCCCGCGGCGGCCGCCGTGGCGCTGTCGCGCTTCCCGGGTGTGGCGCGGCGCTTCGAGGTGATCGGCACGACGGCCAGCGGCATCCGCGTGGTGGACGACTACGCCCACAACGCCGAGAAGCTGCGCGCCGCCATCACCACGGCGCAAGCCGGCTCGTCGCGCCTCGTCGCCGTCTTCCAGCCTCACGGCTTCGGGCCGGCCCGATTTCTGCGGGCCGAGCTGCGGGAGCTCCTGCCTCGCGTGCTTCGCCGCCACGACCGATTCGCCTACGTCGAGATCTTCTATGCCGGCGGTACCGTGACGAAGGACATCTCGAGCCGGATCCTGGCCGACGATCTGCCGCCAGATGTGCGCTGCGCCTACGCCGCCGATCACGCCGCGGCAGTGGATTGGATCCGTAGCGAAGCGCGAGCAGGGGATACCGTGCTCATCATGGGCGCGCGTGATCCGGCGCTGCCTCGCCTGGCCCGGGCCGCGCTGGCCTCGCTCGAGCGGCGTGCCGGGAAGTGGACACCCGGCGTGTAGCATCAGTTCTGAGGCGAGGAGCGTAGCGCGTCGGCGACATAAAGGCCCATTCTCGGAAGGTGCTCTCCTCCTCTTCCTTCCACTGGGAGCAATCTCAGAGTCGCCCGGTAAAGGTCGTAAGACCGAGCGCTTTCGCCGTCTTCAGATTGATCACGAGCTCGAACTTCGTCGGCATTCCGCGATCGTCGGCGTCGCCCTCCAGGGCGTCACCGAACGGGACGGTGTGTGATCGCCTCGGCGAGCACCGAGGCGATCACGTCGTTGGCGAGGCGGTTCTTGTGAGGATCCGTCGGGGTGACCCATAGCTGAGCAGGATCACTGAACGTCTCTGCGAGTTTCGGGAGCGGATCGATCACGCGCACCGTCGATGAACCGAGCGACCGCAGCCTCGCATGAATCGGCGCATACGGATATCGATCGGTGAAATTGGCGACCTCGTAGATTTCCGGGGCAATCAACAGGAAGAAGGTCACGTGATGCCTGTCCAGATACGCTGCCATGTCCCGGATGCGCCGCCCGTTGGCTTCGAAGTAGGGTGACGCGTGGAGGGCGAGGTACCGATCGGCGACCGTCCGGGCCTTGTCGATCCCATCGTCGACGCGCCGGAGCGAATGATGAACGTACAGCCCCAACCAGAAGACGTAAAGCTTGCGGAAGACCGTCGGCGTGTAGAGGTAGATCGGCGTGGTCATTTCCAGGTCGTTGAAGACGTAATAGAGGACCACGACTGACGGGCTGAAGGCCATCACTCGGTGCTTGAGGTACGCGAATTCTTGAGCCGTGTTGAATCCCACTACGCCGAAGTTGAGGACTTCGTAGGAGCCGCGCGAAGCCGCGTTGAGATGTCGCTCGAGAAGACCGGGCACCGTCTCCCTCTCGTCCAGACGTTCGGCGAACGTTTCGGAGTCTCCCAGGAACGCGATACGTGTCGTGCCGCTGCGGGGGACGGCGTTGATTTCAGGGCCACGGAACCCGGCGCTGTTGATTCGAACGTTGCCTAACGCCGCATTGGGGATCGGCTCCCAGCCCACCGCCGGGTCGGAGGCTTTGCGAAACAGGGCGACGGGATACGCGAGGTCGGCCCCGGCCTGGGACTGATTCCGGACGAACCGCACGTAACCGCTTCCGGTTTTCGGGGGCGCCCACGACACCCAGAGCCGGAGAACGACTTCACCGAGCGTGAGGCCGAGGCCGGTTCCAAGGAGTATGGCCGTAGTTGCCAGTGTTCGCAATCTCGCAGGTCGACTGCTGACGCCCGGCGACATTCGCAGGCGATCAGTCCCAGTCGATTCGGACCACCGGGCGCCCACTCACGACAACCAACACCGCCGGCGGGATTCGGGATGCTGGAGTGCGCTGGAAGACGCTCGTGGTGCCCTGTTGCCAGACGAGGCGCCACCCTAGGGCCGGAAGGGATTGCTGGGCGGCACGAACGTCGTCCGGTGTCGCCGGATAGGTGGCGGCTTCCGGGTCGATGACGATGTACTCGGCGTCGCGTACGCGGGGGAACTGATAGATCACGGCACGGTGCGCCAGGTGTGGGACGAAGGCATCCTGCGCCGACACCCGGGCGGTGGGTGGAATCTGGCGCAGCGCCGCCTGCCATCCCTCAATGGTCGCCGGCCGTGGGGCTTTGAAAGCGTCTTGCCACACGTCGCTCGCGTGCGCAGCCCACACCGTGGTCACAAGTATGAGGATCGCGGCTGCCAGTGCCACCTTCTGGTCGCGCCGAACTCGTGGACCGATGTCGTGCAGGACGTACAACGTGGCCACGAACAGCAAGGTGGTAATGACGACCTGGTAGTGGGCGACAAAAAGCCAGTGATTCATACTGAAGGTCCAGAATCGCTCGGCCAGGGTCACGAACAGGACCGGCCACATGGTCCACGACAGGACCGGCAGATATGCAAACGATCCGAACATGAGGTTGATGGTGTGACGCTTTTCCGGCGTGGAGAACAGCAGGGCCAGGCTCGCGATGGGATGACGGACAACATGTTCGAGGACTTGACGTGGCGATTCACCCAGTTCCACGTAGTTGAGCCAGTAGAAATATCGTTGCTCGGTCAGGGCCGGCATCACGAGATTCACGACGACAACTAAGTATCCGAGTGAGAGGACGACCGTCGCCAGACCGATCTTCCATTGCCTCCTGACCGTGAACGTCACCCCGAGAAGGGCGGCATAGGTCGACATGGTTTCCTTCGTGATGAGGAGGGCTCCGAGCGCCAGCCACTACCACCGCCATCGTTGACGTGCAGCGAGCAGAACGACCATGAGCAGGAGCACGGGTGCGAACGCGATCGGATGGTAATCGAACCGTACCGCCGCCGTGAGGCGGGAAGAATTCCGAGCGCGATGCTCAGGATGACCGCGGGCCACCGGGAAACACCGAGCGTCCGGGCAACAAGAAAGCCGATCGGAACCACCCCGGCGAGCAGGAGCGCCTGCGCGACGAGCAGAAGCATCGGCGAGTCCGCGATGCGATAGAAGGGTACGAGCGAGAGCACGACAGGGTCGAAGTGATCACCGAAGATGTTTGGCAATGGGGTGTGACGGACGGTGGTGGCAGGCGCGCGCAACCGGCTCAGCTCCCACATGGTCTGAGCGAAGATCCCCAGATCGTGCCCGTGCGTGAGAAAGTGGACATGCTGCCAGCGGGCCAGCTCGGCATACCCGACCGCAATCCCCAGGGTGACGCATGACAGAACGATCACATGCGGTTCACGCGCGGATGTGGGCACGGAGGTCATCATAGCCACACATCCAACGGTCGGGAGATATAATCGCCCGCGCACGGTGTGAACGACCAACTACCGATCATGCTGGCCAACATGGTTCCGGAAAAGAGAGCCGAGCGCTTCGCCCGAAGCGCCGAGTTTTCGGCGAACCGTATCGTCCTGGGTGTTCATTATCCGACCGACATCGAAGCCGGGCGGATCGCCGCCACGGCGATGGCGGCGGTCTTCATGCAGAACCCGGCGTTCACGAGCGAAATGGAAGCGGCGCGGACGGAGCTACGTCGCGTCCTCGGACTGTGAACAGTCGTCACCGCGCGGAGATGGGACGCGCGCCGCGCGCAACCACGACCTCCTGGATCGGGCGCCGGGTCACCTGACGCTCACCTGGAGAACGATCTCGATCATTGAAAGGTTCGGCCGGCCATGCGCTTGAGCGCGGGCAGCACGGTCTCACCGAACAGCCGGATGTTCTTCTGCGCGAGGTCGTGCGGAATGCTGCCGAACTGGAAGAGACCCATGATCACGCCGGCCCCGAGCTCTCGCATCTGCGCCTCGATCTCGCGCGTCACGTAGTCGGGATCACCGATGATCGACAGGCCTTCCTTCTGCAGGAGATCGAAGTCCATCTCGTAGAAGGGCAGATCCTCGGCGGCCCGGATCTCGGCCGGTCGCGGTGGGGGCGCTTGCCCGAGGAGCTTCATCGAGCCGCGGTGATAGGAAAGCAGCTTCTGGAACATGTAGTGCAGATGCTCCTCCGCCTCGGCACGCGCGCGCTGATTCGTCTCCGCCACGTAGACGTTGCGGAGCACGTGGCAATGCTCGGGTCCGGGCGTCCATCCATGCTTGGCGGCGAACGCACGGTACTTGTCGAACGTGGTCCGCGCGCGCCCGACCGATCGGTAAGCGATGCCGGTGCCGACCCGGCGCCGGGCCGCCGTCTCGAGGCCCTCGTCGCTGTCGGCCGGCATCATGATCGGCGGGTGCGGCTGCTGGAGCGGACGGGGCCAGATCGAGACCCGGTCGTAGCTCCAGTACTTGCCACGCCAGTCGAACGGCTCGTGGGTCGTCCACGCCTTGACGATCAGATCCCACGCCTCGGTGAGACGCTCGCGGGCTTCTGTGAGAGGAACGCTCAGCGCCAAGTACTCCTGGGGGACGCCACGCACGAAGCCGGAGATGATGCGCCCGCCCGACATCACGTCGAGCATCGCGAGCTCCTCGGCGAGGCGGACGGGATGCGCGTGGAGCGCGGCCAGGTTCCCGAAGATCCCGATCTTGATCCGCTTCGTCCGCTGGCTGATCGCGGCCGCCATCAGGTTGGGGGAGGGCATGAGGCCGTAGGGCTTGGCGTGGTGCTCGTTGATGCAGATGGCGTCGTAGCCGTACTCCTCGTACAGCTCCACCTGCCGCAGGTGCTCGTCGTAGAGCGTCCGACCGCGGACGGGGTCGTACAAGCGGTTGGGATCGGGATAGTACGACGGCGCCTCGAGGTGCGGCCACGGCATCAGGTCGAACGCATACACCCGCATCGTCGCGGATGACTCTAGCACGCCTGTGCTATCGTGACGCCCGTGCGACGCCTGCTCGTCTTCCTGCTCCTCCTGGCGGCGCCGGCGGCCGCGAGGGCCCAGGGGCCCGTCAAGATCGGTCTCCTGTTGCCGTACACGGGGGTGCTCTCGGTTCAGGGGATCGACACCACGCGCGGCCTCGAGCTCTCCCTGGCGAAGGTCGGGGGCAAGGCGGGCGGCCGCGACGTCCAGGTCCTCAAGGAGGACACCGAGGCCAAGCCCGACGTCGGGCTCACGAAGATCAGAAAGCTGATCGAGCGCGATCGCGTGGACTTCGTCGTGGGCCCCGTCAACAGCGTGGTCGCCCTGGCCATCCGCAATTACGTTCACGAGCAGGGCACGCCGCTCATCGTTCCCGTCGCGTTCACGCGGGTGCTCACCGCGCCGCCGCAGGCTTCGCCCGCCATCTTTCGCATCGTCGAGACATCCGACCAGGGCAACTACCCGATGGGCGCGTGGATGATGAAGCACACCAAGTATCGCAAGATGATCGTGATGGCGACGGACTTCGTCGCCGGCCGTCACGCCGTGGAGGCGTTCATGGCGGGCTACCGCGCGGCGGGCGGCGAAATCGTCAAGGAGATCTATGCGCCGCTGAACACGCCGGACTTCGCGCCCTATCTCGCCCAGGCGGGGACGACCCCGGCCGACGCCGTCTACGCATTCTTTCCCGGCGCCGACGCGATCCGGTTTGTGAAGCAATACCGGGAGTACGGACTGTGGGACCGCCTGCCGCTCACGGGCTACAACGTGCTCACCGACGACACGATCCTGCCCGCCCTCGGCGACGCCGCCCTCGGGCTCCTCACCGTCGGCGGCTACAGCGCGGCGATCGACACGCCCGAGAACAAGGCATTCGTGAGTGACTACGAACGCGTTCACAAGACGTGGCCGAGCCGCTACAGCGAATCGGGCTTCGACGCCGCCCAGCTCATCACGACCACCGTGGAGGCGCTGCGCGGCGATCTCTCGGACCGCGGGCGCGTGCGGGACGCGCTCAAGACATCGCTGTCCCGGATCAAGGCGCCGCGCGGGGCGCTCGAGTTCGACGCATACCGCCAGGTGATCTGCCCGTCGTACGTGATGCGGACGGAGAGGCGGGGTGGGCGGATTGTCAACGCGATCGTCGACACGATCCCCTCGGTCTCTCAGGAACAGACGTGGACCTGGTGGAACAAGAAATAGCGGGGTAGCGCTCGCCCGATGACCTTCTGGGCGATCCAGACCCTCAACGGCGTGTCCTTCGGCATGCTGCTGTTCCTGCTCGCCGCCGGCCTGTCGCTGATCTTCGGGCTCATGAAGATCCTGAATCTCGCCCACGGCTCGTACTACGTGCTGGGCGCCTACGTCGCGCTGTCCGTGACGGCCGCCACGGGGAGCTTTGTCGTGGCCGCGGCCGCGGGCACGGCGACCGTCGTCGGGCTCGGCATCGTGATGGAGCGCGTGTTCCTCCGTCGCCTCCCGCACGACGAGCTGCCCCAGGCGCTGCTGACCTTCGGATTCCTCCTGATCGTGGGCGACCTCTCGCTCGCGATCTGGGGCGGGACGCCCCAGACGCTGCCCAAGCCGTCGATGTTCGAGGCATCGCTGCGCTTCGGCCCACTCGTGTTTCCCTCGTATCGACTCTTCGTCATCGGCGTGGGGATCGTGGTCGGCCTGGCGCTCTGGCTCCTGCAGGAGCGGACACGACTGGGAGCGATGCTGCGCGCGGCCATCGACGACGCGGACATCGCGCGGGCGACGGGGATCAACGTCTCGCTCCTGTCGACGGGCGTGTTCGCCTTCGGCGCCGCCCTGGCCGCGCTCGGCGGGATCATCGGCGGCCCGCTCCTCGGGGTTTACCCCGGCGCGGACTTCGAGATCCTGCTCCTCGCGTTCGTCGTCGTGATCGTGGGCGGGCTCGGTAGCCTCAAGGGCGCGTTCGTGGGCGGCCTCCTCGTGGGACTCCTCGACAACTTCGGCAAGGCGCTCTTTCCGCAGCTGGCGCTGTTCACGATCTTCGCGCCGATGGCGATCATCCTGGCCGTGCGTCCGTCCGGGCTGTTCGGCGCGCGATGAGAGCCGTCGCCGCAGGCGCCGTGGGGGTCGTCCTCCTGGCCGTCGTGCCGCTCGCCCTCTCTTCCTACCAGCTCGGGCTGCTCACGAAGATGCTGATCTTCGCCCTCTTCGCGATGAGCCTGAACCTGATCCTCGGCTACGCGGGGCTCCCCTCGCTCGGACACGCGGCCTACTTCGGGGTCGGCGCCTACACGGTCGGCCTGCTCGCCGTGAAGGTCGTCGACAACTTCTGGCTCGACTTCGGCGCCGGCTTGCTGGCCGCGGGCGTGACGAGCGCGCTCTTCGGCCTCCTCGCCCTTCGCGCCCGCGGCGCCTACCTCCTGATGATCACGCTCGCCCTGGCCCAGGTCCTGTGGGGGATCGCCTTCGGCTGGCGCTGGCTCACCGGCGGCGACGACGGCTTGCCGGGGGTGCCCCGACCCGGGGCGGGTCTGCCGTGGAGCCTCGGCGGCGGGCTCGCCTTCTACTACTTCGTGCTGCTGGTGTTCCTCGGGCTGACGCTCGCGCTCTGGGTCGTGGTGCGATCGCCCTTCGGCCGGGCCCTGGTCGGGATCCGTGAGAGCGAGCGGCGGATGGAAGTCCTCGGCTACGACACGTGGCGCTACAAGTACGTGGCCTTCGTGCTCGCGGGC
>Ga0207646_10007821_pt1 | contig 10803 bp, 10 predicted proteins | sample KBSK5502metaG_FD_184343 | JGI IMG/M metagenome (GOLD analysis project Ga0207646, IMG submission 184343) | Corn, switchgrass and miscanthus rhizosphere microbial communities from Kellogg Biological Station, Michigan, USA - KBS K5-50-2 metaG... | ecosystem: Host-associated > Plants > Roots >...
GAAGCGGTACGCCGCCTGGTCGGCGCTGCGACGCGCCTCGAGGAACCGCCGGTCGCCGGTGCGGTCAGGCTGGCCGAGCTCAGCTTGACGGCGTAGTCAGTACCCGCACGACGACCGCAAGATTGTCACGCCAGGTCGATTCGGGCACCGGAGGCAGCACGTCGTCCCAGATTGCGGCAAAGCTCCCGATCAGTTGCGGAAATCGCGCCGGCCGCGCCATGAACCACCAGTGCAGATGCTCAGACCCATCGCCCCAGCGACATACATGGACGCGCCCGACTCCGTCGATGCTCCGCACGGCGCGCTCCGCGCGGGCGAGCATCACGCCCAGTTCCGAGGCAAGCTCGTCCGGCAGGTCGCCGGGGTCGCCGAAGTGGTCGCGTGGCTCGAGGAGGACGATCAGGGGTAGACCGGTCGGCTTGGGGAACGCACGAAGGCGCCACCGATCGGTGGTCCAGAGGTACTCGGTGTCGGGCGCAGCGCAAGAGTGGCAATCGATGCCGCCGGCGCCCGTTCTCGGTACCTCGACATCAACAGGGGGTTCGAGCGCGCGCGGGCGCATCTCACCTTCGAAAGGAAACGTCTCCCACTCGCCGACCGGTGGCATGCGCAGGTCATTCGCCACTCGGGCGTAGAAATCCTCGGCGGATTCGGGCATGGTGCCCATGGTAGCTTTGGCCGTCTGGGTGAAATGGCCCGACTCGTTCTACGAGATGCGGCGCGGAGAGGGCTGCCCCATGTGCGAACAGGGCCGGCCTGACGAGACGCGTTTTGGCGTGCGGATCTTCACTGGTCAGACTGCTGACGGATACCTCACTCGAGCTGCCATCCAGCGGGGCTACGCGGTCGTGATCTGGCGCGGCCGCCACGTTGCCGAGCCGACCGAGCTCGCGCCAGAGGAGGCGACAGGATATTGGTCCGAGGTGCTCGACGTCGCGCGCGCCATCGAGACGCATCTGCACCCCGTGAAGACAAACTACAACGTGCTCGGCAACGGGGTCCCGCACCTGCACACGCACATCGTTCCGCGATACGCCGACGATCCAAGACCCGGATGGCCGTTTCCATTCCCCGAGTCCGACCCTCCGCCATTCGAAGAAGGGATGTTTCGCGCGGATGTCGAAGCGCTGAGGCGGCTACTCAGCAGATCAGACGAATAGTGGTTCAGTCTGGGAGCGATCCAGCAGCGCGGTCATCTCAGCATCGGACGGCCGCTTGGCGAAGCGCTCCGCCGCATCGAGCACTCGTGGCAGGAGGTCGATGTCGCCGGCCGTGTTGAGGAAGACACCAGGCCGGCCGAGCACCCACCACACCGCCAGGTCGATGTCGGCCTGCGCCTCCAACGGCTGATACCACGTCGTGCGTGAGTGTTCGCGCCCGAGCCACGGCTTCGCGGCGATCGACTTGATCGTCTGCACCGCAACCTTGCGTTCGGCGCACGTCCGGAACAGGGCCTCGAAGTTCTCCGCGTAGTAAGGGAGCTGCATGGTCACGAAGTTGTATGGGAGCAGGACGGAATCGAAGTCGAAACGGTCCAGGGACCGGCGATGGTTGGCGGCGATCTGCGCGCCGTGGCCGGTGACCCCGACCCATTTCACGAGTCCCTGTTCGCGCGCCTCCATTGCCGCCTCGATCACCCCGCCAGGGCTGAGCGCGATGTCCCAGTCGATCGGATCGGCGAGGTTGTGCAGCTGCCACAGGTCGACGTGGTCGACCCCGAGCCGATCAAGAGACCTGTGCAGCTCCTCGCGCGCAGGTCCGGCCCTCCGCTCGCCGGTTTTGGTGGCGAGGAAGAAACGTCCGCGCTCGCGCGCCAGCCATGGCGCGATGCGCAGCTCCGAGTCGCCATAGCCGGCAGCCGTATCGATGTGGTTGACGCCGTAACGCAGGAGGACTTCGAGCGTCCGGTCTGCCGCCGCCTGCGTCACGCTCGAGAGGGACGCCGCGCCGAAGATCGTCCGGCTGCTCCGGTGGCCCGTTCGGCCGAAGTCGTCCTGCGCTACTGCCACTGGGCTATAGGATCGCCTTGCCCGTCGGGCCGTCGAACAGGTGAAGCCGGCGCATGTCGATGCCGAGGCGTACCCGGTCGCCTGGGCTCACTTTGAGGTTCGGATCGACCCGTGCGGTGATCGCATCGCCGCCGACCGTGCCATAGACGAACTGGTCGGCCCCCAGCACCTCGGTGACCTCGACCTTGAGGTCCATACCGGAGTGGCCGTCGCGGGGATGCTCGGTCAACGCTTCCGGCCGGATGCCCAGCACGCCCCTCTCGACACCCGGCGCCGTCGGCAGCTCGATGTCGAATCCCGACGCCTTGGCCGTCGTGCCTTGGAGCGTGACCGGGATGAAGTTCATCGTCGGGCTGCCGATGAAGCCGGCGACGTACATGTTGGCCGGGTTGTCGTAGATCTCGCGCGGAGGCGCCACCTGCTGCAAGACGCCGTCTTTCATCACTGCGATGCGGTCGCCCATGGTCATCGCCTCGACCTGGTCGTGCGTGACATAGATAAAGGTCGCGTGGAGCGCTCGATGCTGCTTCTGGAGCTCGATGCGGGTCTGCACGCGAAGCTTGGCGTCGAGGTTCGAAAGAGGCTCGTCGAGGAGGAAGGCCTGCGGCTCGCGGACGATGGCCCGACCAAGGGCGACGCGCTGTCGCTGGCCGCCGGACAGCTGGCGTGGCTTGCGCTTGAGCAGCGGGCCGAGCTCGAGGATGTTGGCCGCCGCGTTGACTCGCCGTTCGATGTCGTCCTTAGACGTGCCCCGCATGCGCAGGCCGAACGCGAGGTTGTCGAAAACGGTCATATGCGGATAGAGCGCATAGGACTGGAAAACCATCGCGATATCCCGATCGCGAGGGGGCATGTCGTTGACGACCTTGTCGCCGATCTTGATCTCGCCTTCCGACACCTCTTCGAGGCCGGCAAGCATCCTCAGGGCAGTCGACTTGCCGCACCCGGATGGGCCGACCAGGACCATGAACTCTGTGTCCTTGACCTCGAGGTTGAAATCGTTGACGGCCAGGGTGCCGCCCGAGAACCGCTTGGTCACGTGGTCGTAGCTGACTGATGCCATCTGCCCTCTACATCCTATGGCCTATTCGATGGTTGTAGTGCGGCCGCGTCTCGAAGCTGGGCGGCGGTGTCCTCCGGCCGCGTGTCGTTGACGAAAGTGCCCGCGCCAAGCTCCACCCCCGCCAGATATTTCAGACGGTCGCCGCGGCGGTGCGGAGGGTAGAACTCGAAATGCAGGTGCGCTTGCGGCCATTCACCATCGTCTGTAGGGGCCTGGTGCACCGCCATCACGTACGGGGTCGAAAACCCAAACTGGCGGTCGTAAGCACCCGTCACGCCGAGCAGCGCCTGGGCAAGATCCCAGCGCTCGGCCTCGTCGAGGTCGGCGATCGACGCCACATGCCGGCGCGGATAGAGATGCACCTCGTATGGCCACCGGGCCGAGCGGGGCACGAATGCGAGCGTTGAGGAATCACTCAGGACGACGCGCGGCCCAGATGCTTCGGCCGCGATCTCGGCGCAGTGAAGGCACTCTCCGCTTCTGTCGAGATGCTCGCGTGACGCGTCAAGCTCAGCCTTCGCGAAGGGCGGGATGAACGGCATCGCATAGATCTGGCCGTGCGGATGGTGGAGCGTGACGCCGACCTCCTCACCCTTGTTTTCGAAGATGTACACGTAGCCGACCTCTCTCCGCGAACCGAGCTCGCGGTAGCGATCTGCCCACACGTCGACGAGCAGCCGCACCCGCTCGAGCGGGAGCCGGGCCAGCGTGAGCTCGTGTTCCGGTGTGTAGACGACGACCTCGCACCCTGTGGTTGCCGGCCGCACGGGACGTCCGTCGTGGCGGTCAGGCCCGAACGCGGGGAAGCGGTTTTCGAACACGACGACCTCGAACGTGTCCAGCGGGACCTCGGAAGCGCCGCCGTGTCCCGACGGGCACAGCGGGCAGAAGTCGGTGGGGAGGAAGGTGCGGTCGTTGCGCTCGGTTGCGTAGGCGACCCACTCCTTGCGCAGCGGGTCGAACCGCAGCTCAGGCATCTTCGGTGGCCATGTGGCCGTACGCAATCAGGTATCTGCCGTCAGGGAGCGCGATCTCTTTTCTGCTCAGCTTTTTCGGTCGCGGCATGCTCTTGACCGCGCGGCGCGCGCGCCGCGTCGCCGGCACGCCGTCACGCGGTCGCGCGCTTGCTCTCGCCATGGTCCCCGACGTCGGCGACGCGCACCTCCAGGCCCGCGGAGCGAATCGCTTCCAGCTCCGAAGGCGGTGCCTTCGAGTCCGTGATCAGCGTATGCACCCTCGCGGTCGGAACCGTCTGGCACATGGTCTCCTCACCGATCTTGGTGTAGTCCGCGAGCACCACCACGTGCTGGGCCGCGCCTGCCAGCGCGCGGTCTGTGGCGGCCACCACCGGGCTTGGCGTGCTCAGGCCTCGGTCGGCCGTGAACCCGTTGCCGGAGATGAACGCCTGCGAAGCCCGCAGCGCGCGGACCGACTCTTCGGTGGCCGGTCCGACGAGCGCATGGATGGATCGCCGCAGGGTGCCGCCGGTCAGTATCACCTCGACCCGCGGCGCTTCCATCAGCGCCTGGGCCACGAGCAGCGAGTTGGTGACGACCGTTAGCTCGGGACTGTGGACGAGGAGTCGGGCCAGTGCGAGAGTCGTGGTTCCCGGTCCAAGGACGATCGAGTCGCCCGGCCGGATCATCTCCAGCGCCAGGCGCGCGATGGCGGCTTTCTCGGCGCCCGCCTGCTGCGCCTTTTCCGAGTAGCTCGGCTCGTGCCCGACGCCCGAGGGCCGGATCGCGCCGCCGTGGGTCCGCACCAGCAGGCCATCTCTGGCCATGACGTGCAGGTCGCGCCGGAGGGTGATCTCGGTGGTCCCCAACGCCTCTGCCATCTCGGCCACTGAAACCACGCCGCGGGAGCGGACGCTCTCCGCTATCCGGCGTCTCCTCTCGGCCGCGAGCATTCGCCCGATGGTACGCCATCGATCAACTTTGATCAATAGCGAGCAGAAGCGAAACTCCAGTGTTGACAAATTTGACCGAATCTGTAACCTTCCGCTATGCCTGCACCGCTGGGGCTTATCTGCCGATTTCACACGAGCTTGGTCTTGGAGGAGAAGTTCAATGGGTGATTCACGGGATGCCAAAAGGGTTCGGAACCGCCTCGCTCTCAGAGACTCGGCGCTGAACCTGGACCTCGATCTCACGCGACGTGACGTCCTGAAGATCGCCGGCTATGGCAGCCTGGCCGCATTCATCGCTGCCTGTGGCGGCAGCACGACGACCAACACCGGCATCACCGCGACCGGCGGCAAGATGTCGCTTGGCAGCTACAACACCGACCCGGGTTCGAAGGCCGGCACGCAGGCGATCGTCGATGCGTTCACCGCCGCCAACGGCGGAACGAAGGTCACTGTGAACACGGTCGACCACGGGACGTTCCAGAACCAGATCAGCTCGTACCTGCAGGGCACGCCCGAGGACGCATTCACATGGTTCTCGGGTCACCGCATGCGGTTCTTCGCCTCCAAGGGCCTGGCGACCCCGATCAACGACGTGTGGGACGCGGTGAAGTCCAACTACACGGCTGGATTCGCGGCGTCGGTCAAGGGCGACGACGGCAACGTCTACGCGATCCCCACCGACTACTACCCGTGGGCGATCTTCTACCGCAAGGACGTGTGGGCGGCACACGGCTACAGCATCCCGGCCGACTGGGATGCCTTCAAAGCGCTGTGCCAGAAGATGAAGGGCGACGGGCTGATCCCCATAGCGTTCGCCGACAAGGACGGCTGGCCCGCGCAGGGCACGTTCGACATCCTCAATCTGCGCCTCAATGGCTATGACTTCCACACGCAGCTGCTGACCGGCAAGCAGAAGTGGACGGATCCGCGCGTGGCCGCGGTCTACAAGAAGTGGAGCGAGATCACCCAGTACTACTCGCCGGCATTCGCGGGCCTCACGTGGGAGCAGGGCGCGGACCAGCTCCTCCGCAAGCAGGCAGGCATGTACTTGCTGGGCCTGTTCGTGTCAGACGAGTTCAAGGCCAGCGGCAGCCAGGCGGACCTCGACCAGCTCGACTTCTTCCCATTCCCGAACCTGGGCACCCAGTACGACGCCGAGAAGGCGCTCGACGCGCCGATCGACGTCTACATGCTGACGAAGAAATCGCCGACGCTCAGCGCCGACATGGGCCAGGCCAAGGCCTTCATGGAGTTCGTGTCCAAGGGTTCGACACAGGTGACCTACTGGAAGAGCGCGCCGGGATCGATCCCGACCGCCAGCGACGCCGACACGAGCCAGTACCCGGCGTTGACCAAGAAAGCGGTGCAGATCGTAAGCGCGGCACAGCGCATCACGCAGTACTTCGACCGCGACTCGCGGCCCGACTTCTCAGGACCCAACGGCATGCAGGGCTTCCTGCTCAAGTTCCTCGCCAATCCAAGCGGCGACACCACCAGCCTTCAAGGCCAGATGCAGGCGTTCTGGGACTCGCTGCCGCCCGAGTAAAAAGCCGGCATATGATCTGAGAAGTGGCCAACACCACGACGGGCATGGCCCCCGCCCGGGCGCGTGAAGCGTCCGCGGCGGGGCCGCTTGTAGCCACCCGGCGCAAGCGCCGCTACACACTCCTCACCCGCCACGACAAGATCATCATCGCCCTGATGGTTGGGGTGCCGCTCACCCTCGACCTGCTGCTCATCTGGGGTCCGACCCTGGCCTCGGTTGCGCTCTCATTCACGAACTGGCAGAACATCGGCCCGATCACCGGCAAGAACTTCGTCGGTTTCAAGAACTATCAGTTCTTGTTCACCGGCTACACGCTTTTCTGGCCCGCGTTCCTGCACAACCTGATCTGGCTCGCGTGGCTCACCTTGATCGCCACGCCTCTGGGCATGTTCTTCGCCGTGCTGCTTGATCGCGAGATGAGAGGCGCGCGGATCTACCAGAGCGTGTTCTTCCTGCCGGTGGTGCTGTCCTTGGTGGTGGTCGGGTTCATCTGGGATCTGCAGTTCGCGCCGACCGATGGCTTTATCAACAATGTGCTCGGCACGTCGCATTCGGCGAATGTCATCGACTGGCTGGGCAACCCGAGAATCAATCTGTTCTCGCTGTTGATCGCGACCAGCTGGCGGCACATCGGCTACATCATGATTCTGTATCTCGCCGGGCTGAAGAGCGTCGATCCATCGCTCCGCGAGGCGGCGCGTGTCGACGGCGCCACCGAGGTGCAGACCTTCTTTCGCGTGGTGCTTCCGGTGATGGCCCCCATCAATGTCATCATCGTCGTCGTCACCGCGATCGAGGCGCTGCGCGCTTTCGACATCGCGTTCATCATCAACCAGGGCAAGAACGGCCTCGAGCTGCTCTCGATCCTGATCTACAACAACAGCATCAGCGAGGCCAGCCTCGTGGGTTTCGGCTCCGCGATCGCGGTCATCCTGCTGCTCATCTCGCTGGTTCCGATCGTCGCCTTCCTGTCCCGCGTGATGAGGACCCTCGCATGAGTGTGATCGTGGCCACCGCGCCTCGAGCAGCCGTTCGCAAGGCGAGCCGGCGCGTCAAACCCGCCCGGGTGATCCTGCAGGCCTTCTTGATCGCGATGGTCGCGCTGTGGCTGTTCCCGCTGTTCTGGGCTGTTTACGCGTCACTCCGTCCCTACGGCGACACGGTCATTCATGGGTACCTGTCCTGGCCCACAAATGGGCTGAGCTTGGTCAACTACCAGAACGTCTGGACGCAGGCGGAGATCCCCTACTACTACCTCAACACACTTGTCATCGTGGTGCCTGGAGTGATCCTGACGCTGCTGCTTGCGTCGATGGTCGCCTTCTGCTGCACGCAGTTCAGCTGGAAATTCAACCTCATCGTGCTCATGCTCTTCACAGCGGGCAACCTGCTGCCGCCGCAGGTCATCATCGTTCCCCTGTACTGGATCTACCTGAACACTCCCATCGCGAATCTTGGATCGATCGACATCGGTAACTTCTCGTTCGCGATCTTCAGCGACAACAACCTGCTCTACGACCAGTACATCGGGATCATCCTGATCCACGTGGTTTTCCAGACCGGCTTCGCTACATTCGTACTGAGCAACTACATGAAGACGATCACCAAGGAGATCACCGAATCGGCGCTCGTCGACGGCGCCAATGTCTTCCGGATCTGGTGGAACGTGATCCTCCCTCTTTGCCGGCCCGCGCTCGCGGCCATGGCAACGCTTCTCTTCACGTTCATGTACAACGACTTCTTCTGGGCCCTCGTGTTGTTGAGCCATGGCAGCAAGCGACCGATCACGAGCGCCCTCAACAACCTGCAGGGAGAGTTCCTTATCAACAACAATCTGATCGCCGCGGGCGCGCTCCTTGCGTGCATCCCGCCGATCCTCGTCTACATATTCCTGCAGCGCCAGTTCGTCGCCGGCCTCACCCTCGGATCGACGAAAGGCTGAGCGAACCACTCCTCGGCGAAAAGCTCCCACACATCGCCTACGGCGGCGACTACAACCCGGACCAGTGGCCGGAGTCGGTGTGGGAGGAGGACGTCCGGCTGATGCGGGAGGCCGGCGTCAATCTCGTATCGCTTGGCATCTTCTCTTGGTCGCGCCTCGAGCCCGAAGCGGGCCGATATGACTTCGAGTGGTTGGACCGCATTATGGACATGCTTGACGCGGGCGGAGTGCGCGTCGACCTCGCGACGGCCACGGCCTCGCCGCCGCCATGGCTGTCGCACAAGCACCCGGAGATGCTGCCGGTGCTTGCCGACGGCGTCCGGCTCTCGCATGGCGCCCGGCAGCACTACTGCCCGAGCAGTCCCGTGTACCGCTCCGCCGCGCAGCATCTCGTCGAGCAGCTTGCGAAGCGCTACGCAAAGCATCCCGCGCTCGCGATGTGGCATGTCGGCAACGAGTTCGGCTGCCACGTTCCGGCGTGCTACTGCGATGTGTCGGCGGCTGCATTTCGCGTGTGGCTGCAAGAGCGGTACGGCGACCTCGAGGCATTGAATCGCGCGTGGGGAACCGACTTCTGGTCGCAGCGCTACTCGGACTGGGAAGAGATCCTTCCGCCCAGGCGAACGCCGACCTGGCCCAACCCGAGCCAGCAGCTCGACTTCATGCGTTTTTCTTCCGACGCGCTGCTCGAGTGTTACGACCTCGAGCACGCGATCCTCACGGAGCACAGCCCCGGCGTCCCCGTGACCACCAACTTCATGCGCTTCTTCAAGCCGCTCGACTACTGGAAGTGGGCGGAGCACGAAGACGTGGTCAGCGACGACGTCTATCAAGACCCGGCCGACCCCGACGCGGGCATGCGGGCGGCGATGGCGGGCGACCTGATGCGCTCGCTCGGTCACGGCCGCCCCTGGATGCTCATGGAGCAGACCAGCAACCGCGTGAACTGGCGGGACGTGAACGTCGCCAAGGCGCCGGGGCAGATGCGCCTATGGAGCTACCAGGCCGTCGCGCACGGGGCCGACGGCGTGTTGTTCTTCCAGTGGCGCCAGTCGCGCGCGGGCGCCGAGAAGTTCCACAGCGCCATGGTTCCGCACGGCCCGCCCGATCACTCGCCAACGTGGCATGAGGTCGTCAGGCTCGGGCAGGAGCTGACCGGCCTCGACGCGGTTTGCGGGACGCGCGTCACCGCGGACGTGGCGATCATCCACGACTGGGAGTCGTGGTGGGCGCTCGAGCTGCCCTCCAAACCTTCGATTCGGGTCCACCACCTCGACCAGCTCGAGGCGTACTACCGCCACCTCTTCGATGGCAACCTGGTCGCCGACTTTGCGCGCCCTTCCGACGACCTGTCGGCTTACCGTCTGGTCCTCGCGCCCAGCGTGTACCTGGTCAGCGACGAGGGGGCGGCCAACCTGACCGGTTACGTCGAGGCGGGCGGCACACTCGTGATGTCCTTCTTCAGCGGCATCGTCGACCCGTTCGAGCACATCCGCCTTGGCGGCTACCCCGAACCGTTCCGTCGCCTCCTGGGCCTGGAGGTGGTCGACTGGTTTCCGCTGCCCGATGACGAGAAGGTCAAGATCAAGTTCGCCGACGGCGCCCAGTCCCAGGGCGACCTCTGGAGCGAGCTGATCACCCCGGCGGGCGCTGAGGTGCTGGCGCGGTTTTCGGGATCGACCCTGGACGGTCATCCGGCCGTAACCAGCCACGGTTTTGGAGAGGGCCACGCGATCTACATCGCCACACGTCCCGAACGGGCGGCGATGGCGAGGATCCTGGGCGCCGCCATCACCCAGGCCGGCGTCAGGGCGGCGCTCGACGCGCCGCCGGGCGTCTCGGCGGTACGGCGGTCGGGTCCCCGCAGCTCGCTGCTCTTTCTGCTCAACCACCGCGATGTGCAGGTGGAGGTGCCGGTGGACGATCCGGGCGTGAACCTGGTCGACGGTACAGAGGTGCACCGCGGGCTGGTCCACCTCGGCCCCCGCGGGGTCGCGGTGATCCGCAAGGGCTGGTAGGAAGGTTTCAGCGCGCGCCGGGCAGGGCAGCTAAAGATCTGAAGAAATGAGCGAACCCAAGGTCGTGACCTGCCCCAAATGCGGCCAGAAAACCCGAGTCCGGTCCGCCGCCGCAGGCGTTCCGCACTGCCCGAAATGCGGCCAGGCGCTGCCGTGGCTGGCTGAGGCCGGAACGCCGGATTTCGCCTCGGTCGTTGAGAAGAGCCCGATCCCGGTGCTGATCGACTTCTGGGCGCCCTGGTGCGGCCCGTGTCGCATCGTCGTGCCGGCGGTCGAACGGCTGTCCGACGAGCTTGCCGGCCGCCTGAAGGCGGTG
>Ga0207646_10007823_pt1 | contig 10800 bp, 9 predicted proteins | sample KBSK5502metaG_FD_184343 | JGI IMG/M metagenome (GOLD analysis project Ga0207646, IMG submission 184343) | Corn, switchgrass and miscanthus rhizosphere microbial communities from Kellogg Biological Station, Michigan, USA - KBS K5-50-2 metaG... | ecosystem: Host-associated > Plants > Roots >...
GTGCGGGAAATGGCCAGCCCATTCCCATGCCGCTATCCTTGGTCGTGAAGAAGCTGTCGAAAAGGCGGCTGAAGTCCTTTGACACGATCCCGGACCCGCTGTCTTCGATTATGCAGGTTACCGTCTCCGGGTTGGAGTGCTCAGCGCGTATGGCAAGGATACGGCGTGCCGTCTCGCCCTGCGTCATCGCCTGTATCCCATTGATCGCCAGGTTGACGATCACCTGCTGCAGTTCGGCGCGATTTCCAAACACCGATGGCAGCGCTGCAGGCAACTCGAGCGACGCTACGACGCCATTCGACTGAATCTCGTGACGGAGCAGCACCATCGCCTCATCGAGCACCTCCTTCAACGGAAGCGACGTCCGCCCGGCCGGACCCCGTCCTGCCATGCCCCGAATGTGCGAGATAATGTCTGCGGCGCGATGCGCATCGGCAACAATGCGTGCCAACAGCTGGCGCGCTTCCGGGACATCGGGTTCACTGCGATCGAGCCAAAGCAGCCCCGCTTCGCCATTGGCCGCTATCGCTCCAAGGGGCTGATTGACCTCGTGTGCGATCGTCGCTGTCAGCTCGCCAAGAACTGAGATGCGCGCGGCGCGAGCAACATCTGCTTCGACCTGCCGAAGCCTCTCTTGCGCGCGAACCCGTTCGGTTAAATCGATAATACCGGCAACGCTCATAGTGAATCCATCGGACGTGCTTATGCGCGCGATGGTCAGAAATCCATCGACTACACGATCATCGAGAGTCGAGTATTTTGTCTCTTCAGTAAAAATTGGCTCCCCGCGGAAGCGCGATTCCATATCGCGCCGGAATGTATTCGGGCTCGCTCGGTACAACGGCGTAACTGGTTTGCCTACCATGTGGGCCGCGTTCCTTGCTCCGAAAAACCGGATCGCTTGCTCGTTAACCTCTCAACGATCAGCGAATCCATCGCATGCGCGAGAAATTTCGGATGCTCGTCGAAGTATAGCGATAGATTGTTGACGCCCTCGGCGCGCAGGTTGTTGAAAAGCCGGACCAACTTGCGGGCATCGAGCTGCAAGAATGCAACTGGCATCTGATGAAAAACGTTGCGATAACGTTTTTCGCTTGCCTCAAGAGCCGCGTAGTTCTTCTTCTGTGCCGTGACATCCATCATCGCGCCCGCAAACTCCAATCGATCGGGCTCATCGATAACGACGTTGGCGACGACGTGAAGGTACTTCTCGGATCCTTCGGGCATCAGCAATCGCCGCTCGAAATCGAATCCGCGGCGCTCGGCTGCCGCCTGCTCTATGATTTGCCGGACTATGCCAACGTCGTCCGGGTGAACGCGTCGCAGTACAGTTTCGATTGACGGCTTACTAGTCGGATCGTGTCCGAAGATCCGAAAACTTTCCTCGGACCAGAAGATTTCTCCGGTGGTCACGTTCCAGCCGAAGCTGCCCGTAAGGCTCAGCCGCTGCGCTTCGGCGAGATAAGCGGACTGGATGTGGCGTAACGCTTCCTCAGCCCGCCGGCGTTCTGTAACATCGGTCTTCGTCACAAAAGCCCCGATCGGGTTGCCGCTCTCGTTGCGCATCAACGACCAGCGGGTCACCGTCATGATTTTCGATCCATCGCGCGCCCTATCGACGACTTCTCGCTCTATACGCTCGTTGCGCAACAACGTCCGATTGACCTCGTCTAGAGATTCTAGAGATCCGGAAAGAGCCGGTTGTAAGAGCTCCCTCGCGCGCTTGCCGATGGCGTCCTCTCTTTTCCAACCGTAAAGCTCCTCCGCACCGCGGTTCCAATAGGTGATGATCCCGCCGAGGTCGCGGACAAAGATAGCCTCCGCCGTCGAATCGAGCAGGTGGGCTTTCTCATGTTCTCGTTGCCGCAGCTGGTTCACCCGGCGCAGAGCGTCGTGATGACGGAGCGAGGTGGTTAGAAAAGCGACGATGGTCAGGAGCTCATGCGTAGATTGTACCTCCAACGTAAAGTGCGGTTCGGCGAAGAGATATTTCAGAAAACCAATGGCAATGACCGATAACAGGGCCGAGGCGATGGGGCTGGCCATCATCGAGAGGAGGACGATCGCTGTCAGGTGGGCGAACGCGCTCGTGGCGAAATCAAGATTTAGCCAGAAGGACGTCAAAGTTACGACGGTAAGTGCGAGAAGGCCGACGATAATTAGACCGGCCGACCGCCAGGCCCAGGATTCGGGCCGGCGCAGAAAACTCGAAATGGGCTCAAAATGCTGGCGGAACTCGCCAACGACATTCGCCATGGCCCCTCCGTACGCCGCTGCTGTTCAGCCGTGGTTTGCCACCGTGGATAATCAGGTATCCAGGGCCTCCTTCAAGCAGTCGATCAATGCTTTCGTTCTCAACGGTTTTCTGAGGAGGCAGATTGCGCCGCTTTTCGATGCCTGATTTTGCAGTCCCGGCTCGTTTCGCCCGGTAACCATGATCATGGGAACCGGGCTTTCCATCGCAGCAAGGCGTTCCTTCAGGTCGATCCCACTTAATCCGGGAAGGTGAATATCACTAATGATGCAATCGCAGCTGCCGATCGCGTCCGAGCTTAGAAATGCATCCGCTGACGGAAACCCACGCGTGCGATAACCGAGCGAGCGGAGCAAACCGGTCAGCGCAGTACAAAATGACTCGTCATCATCTATCACAGCGATCAATCGCTGTTGTTGTGGCACGCGGTGTCCTTCCTGGCGCGCGATGCTTCGCGCCGGCGCAGAATGGGCCCCTTTGTGGCACGCTTCGTATTATTGCAACACTATACTGATGTATGAGAGTTCGATCGATCCTCAAGGCGCCGTCGCCTTAAGGATTTCCGCCATGCGAACGAGGTCGGCAAACGTCTGTGCGTCCATCTTGTGCATGGCCGCACGGCGGTGGATCTTGACCGTAATCTCGCTGAGCCCAAGCTCGCCTGCCACTTGCTTGTTCATTTTACCAGCGACCACCAGCATCATCACCTGCTGCTCGCGGGCGGAAAGCGTCGCAAAGCGAGCGCGAACACCAGCCTGGTCGCTACCGGCGGAGCGCCTTTGACTGTCGCGTCTGATCGCGGCCGTCACCGCATCCAACATGTCCTGATGGCGAAAGGGTTTCGGAAGGAAATCTATGGCTCCCGCCTTCATGGCCCGGACCGACATGGGGATGTCGCCGTACCCGGTCATCAGGATCACGGGCAGTAGAATGCCAAGCTTCTCCAACTCAGCCTGAAACTCAAGGCCGCTCATGCCGGGTAATCGAACATCAAGCACGATGCACCCGGGCACGTCGGAGACACCAGCGTCCATAAATTCGCGAACTGAAGCAAAGGTTCTCGCGGCCATGCCGACGGACCGAAACAGAGTATCGAGGGCATCGCGCATCGAGGCGTCGTCGTCTACGACGTAGACCGTCTCACTTTCCCGAGTCACTGGCTCCTGCTTCACGGGCGCACTCTCGCCGGGTTTGGTAAATGCTGGATTGTGGTCGATTAGAGCAGAGACATCAAACTTAGGCCGCAGCGATTTACAAAACCGTGATCGATCTAGACGAGCAGCGGGCAAGTCGTTCAAAGCAGTGCGGCAGCTCGCATGGCCGAACCAAGCCGAGCGGGCGCGCAAGGAGGTATCCGGCGCGTCGTCGAGGTACGGTTCATCCTAACGCCGCCTTCAGGGCTTGGACGGTCTGGGCTATGGCGCCGCGAGCAGCCGGCGTGTCGGCGAGGGCATTAAGCATGACAAAATCGTGGATCGTGCCGTTGTACCTAACGACTGTAACCCGTATTCCAGCCTCCGAGAGCATGCGAGCGTATGCTTCGCCCTCGTCGCGGAGCACGTCATTCTCGGCGACGATGATCAGCGCTTCGGGCAACCCGCAAAGCTGATCCAGCTTGGCACAAGCAGGGCTTGCCGTGACTTCCGTACGTGCTGCTCGGTCCGGCAGGTAGGCATCCCAGAACCACTGCATCGCAGCCTTCGTCAACCAAGGTCCGTCTGCAAACATCGCATAGGACGGCGTGTCGAAGCCGGCGTCTATGACCGGATAGAACAGCGCCTGGAACTCGATTTTCGGCCCTCGCCGTTCCTTAGCCATCAAGGTCACTGCCGCGGCCACGTTGCCACCCGCGCTGTCCCCTGCGACTGCAAGGCGCAGGGGATCGATGCGCAAGGTCCCAGCGTTGTCAACCACATAGCAGGTGGCGGCGTAAGCCTGTTCTATCGCTACCGGGTATCGGGCCTCTGGCGAGCGGGCGTACTCGATGAACACCACGGCGGCCTCAACACCCACGGCAATTTCGCGGACGAGGCGATCATGCGTTGCGCTGTCGCCGACAACCCAACCGCCGCCGTGGAAATACATGATTACCGGCAGAACCTTCGCACTGCGAGCTGGGCGAACAATCCGTGCCGCCAGCGACCCGGTCGGGCCGACCGGTAAAACGAAATGCTCTATCTGGACGCCCGGTTGGCCCACCGGTGCAGACTGCAGGGTCGCCAGCGTCAAGCGGGCCTGCTCGGGGGATAGTGTGTGGATCGCCGGCGTGCCCGTCAGGCCATCGATGAACTGTTGTGTCACCGGTTCCAGCACGGGGGTTGCTGGCTGAGCTGTTCCTGGCGGCACAGAATTTTCTCCGGTCTCGGGCAACGGATCTGAGATGGGCGAAAGGGTGGACGCAGCTTCACGCCGCCGGCGGAAACGTCTGCCGATGACGTCGCCAGGCGCCCGGGCTCGACTGGGTGTTTCGGGTAAAGACGCGGGTGAAATGGCTTTGATCGGCAAAACCACAAGTTATCGCGATGTCGACCAGAGACAACTTGGTATTGATCAAGAGCTCCTGGGCCTTTTCGATACGCTTTTCCATGAGCCAGCGATGCGGGGGCTTGCCCGTCGTCTGCTTGAACGCGCGGGCAAAGTGCCCCGGCGAAAGCTTGCAGGTGCTCGCCAGATCCGCCAGCGGTACCACCTTGTCCAGGTGGGAAACCAGGATTTCCTTCGCCCGGCGCAGCTGCCACGGCGCCAATCCGCCACGCGAGGTTGTCGGCTGAGGGAGCACTACGACGTTGTGCGCCCGCCCCAAATACGCGTTGAGCGCCGATGCGACATGATCGGCGCAAACGAAACTCATTTCTGAAGGTTTAGCCCGGGCAGTTTGCAGGCAGACCCTCAGATGATGGACGATCGGATCGCTCGACAGCATGCGTTGATCTAAGCGGGCCCTGGGATCGGCTTGACGCCACTGAACTGGCGCCGTCGGAAGCGTGGTGCCGATACCTGCGGTTTCGGTCATATCCGCCACTCCTGCTTGACACAAACTCACATGGCTATGTGAAGCCACGGCCAAGAACGTGTGCCTCGCGGAAGCGGCAGCCCAGTAAAACCTTGCAAATTTACGTTAACGCCGTCGAACGTTGGGATAAGGCTTTGTTATTAATCGCCGACGGGGCTTGGTCTGACGGGTTTGTTAAGCTGTGAAACGCCGTAAAAATTCGTGCAGGCCGAAGCGGATGGTCGCAGCGGCGACGAGCGGCAACTTGTCCCCGAGGTTGGATTCCTCGACGGCCCCGCCAGGCCACATCCTTGCGAACAGGACCTCTCTCGCGACCAGTCGCCAGGATGCTCGACCAGCACGATCAGCAGTTCGGGCGAGCGGCTGACCGACAGTCAGCGGTTCGCCGGCGCATCAGGTAGAGGCGGAAGGCCCGAACGATATGCTGAGCTCAGGCGCAGCATCACTTCGACCAGAATCGTCAGCATTTCGCATGAACGGAGCTGGGTAATCCCCGAGCGAAGAGGTCTTCGGCCCGCCAGTATGGGATGATTGATCGGCTTTTGCTCCACGAGGGCAAGCCGCTTCGCTTGGGTAGTCGTGCGCTAGAAATCCTGATTGTTCTCGTCGAGGCCACGGGCAATACCGTTCGGCGCGACCAAATCTTGGCAAGGGCGTGGCCCGGGACAGCCGTGGATGAGGCGTCGGTGCGGGTCCAGATCGCGACGTTTGCGCAAGGCCCTCGGCGAGGGGAGCCCAGGAAATCGCTTCATCACCAACGTGCCTGGCGGTCGCGATTTCACGCGAAAGTGACCTGGTATGGAGGCGCCAGACCCATTGGTTGCGCGCGCATCAGCTATGCGTTGCCAATTCCCAGGTTTGGCTGCTTGTATCGGCGGTCCGTGAATAGGGCTGCGCTGTCGTGCTTGACGAGAACTACGCCTTCGGATCGTTCCAGCTGATGCCTGGGCAGCGCCTCCTGCTCGACAATGGCAGGCCACTCCGCCTCGGCAGCCGCGCGCTTGACATCCTCATCGTGCTCTTGGAAGCCGCCGGCGAAACGGTCCACCATGACCAGCTTATGACTCGTGCCTGGCCTGCGATGATCGTCGATGAGGCGTCGCTGCGGGTTCATATCGCAGCGTTACGGAAGACCCTCGGCGAAGGCCGCGCGGGAAATCGCTTCATCGCCAACATTCCTGGCCGAGGCTACGCATTCGTCGCGCCCGTAACACGCGGGGAAGGTCGACCGCTGGGGCAGCCGACAGCAACGGGATCGGTTGGCGGCAGCAACCTCCCGACGCTACTCGCCAGTGTTGTTGGCCGCAGCGACGCGATCGCCTCGTTGGCTGCGCAGCTCAAGAGACGTCGCCTGCTCACTCTTGTTGGTCCGGGCGGGATCGGCAAGACCACCGTAGCGGTCGCAATCGCCGAGAGCGTCAGTTCGTCATATCCCGACGGCGTGTGGTTTGTCCCGTTAGCCTCCTTACCTGCACCCAGCCTCGTGCCGAGTGCCGTCGCGACTGCGGTGGGGGTAGACGCGTCGGGCACCGGCCCATCATCGGCATTGGCCGCCAGGTTGCAGGACAAGCAGGCACTGATCGTGCTTGACAACTGCGAGCACGTCATCGAAGCGGCCGCCGAGATTGCAGAGACGATATTAAGAACCGCTTCGCGAGTTCGCATCCTGGCGACCAGTCGCGAGCCCTTGCGAGCCGAGGGCGAGTGGCTGCATCGTCTGCCTCCGTTGGAAGTCCCGCCAGACCGAGCCGGACTTACGGCCGATGAGGCGCTAAGCCATTCCGCGGCGCGCCTGTTCAGCGAACGCGCCCTGGAATGCGGCAGCGATTTTTCGCTGTCCGATGCCGACGCCTCGTCACTTTGCGAGATCTGCCGCAAGCTCGATGGCTTACCGCTGGCCATTGAGCTGGCGGCGGTGCAGGTTGAGGTCCTCGGGATTCAGGGTCTTGCGCGGGCCCTCAACCATCGCTTCGCCATCCTCACCCGGGGCCGTCGCACTGCTCTGGCGCGCCAACAGACTCTGCGTGCGACCATCGACTGGAGCCATGACCTACTCTCTGAGGCCGAAAAGGCCGTTTTGCGGCGGCTGGGCATTTTTCGCGGCGACTTCACAATGGATGCGGCCCGCGCTGTCGTCGGCGATGGAGAGCTACCTGGTGCCGCGGTGGTCGATTGTGTTGCGAACCTTGCGGCAAAGTCGCTAGTTGCGACCGACATTGGCGGAGATGTCACTTACCATCGCCTGATCGACACCACACGTGCGTATGTTCTCGAAAAGCTGACCGAAAGTGTCGAAATCGAAGCGCTTCACCGCCGGCATGCGCAATACTACCGCGATCTCTTCGAGCCGGCCGAAGCGGAAAGCGAGACGCGACCGCAGGCCGAATGGCTGGCTGTGTACGGGCGGCATCTCGACAATGTGCGCGTTGCGCTCGATTGGGGATTTTCTGCAGAGGGTGACCGGCAGATCGGGGTGGCGTTGGCGATCGCCGTCGTGCCGCTGTGGGTGCAGCTTTCTCTGCTCGACGAATGCCGCGAGCGGGCCCAGCAGGCGCTTGGCAGTCTTCCTCCAGATGCAGCGGCAGATGCGCGGTCGCGCATGCAACTTTCCGCGGCGCTGGGCTGGGCGCTGATGTATGGCGTGGGGCGCGCCCGAGAGGCTGGCCCGGCATGGACGACGACATTGGAACTCGCGGAAAGGCTCGATGATACCGATTACCGGCAGAGGGCCCTCTGGGGTCTATGCATCGATCAGTTCAACAACGGCGAGTTCCGCGCGGCGCTCGGATATGCCCAACGTTTCGCCGATTTGGTGGGGGATTCGAGCAATGCCGTCGATCTTATATTGGGTGATCGCATTCTCGCGAACGCGCTGCACTATCTGGGAGACCAAAGAGCTGCCTGGCATCACATCGAGCGGGTGCTGACGCGCCTCGCGGATCTGGCGCAGCAACCCCAGATCATCCGATTGCGTTTCGATATGCGGGTATCGACACATTACTTCCAGGCTCGCATCCTTTGGCTGCAAGGATTCGCCGATCAAGCGCTGCAAGTTATCGAGCGCAATATCGAGGAAGGGCGCTCCATCGATCATGCCTTGTCGTTCTGCAGTGTGTTGGGTCAAGGGGCATGCCCGATCGCCCTTTTCACCGGAGACGTCGATGCAGCCGCGCGATATGGTGCGATGCTGCTTGAGCACACAGAGCGGCACCCGGTGCGCCTCTGGAATGTCTGGGCTCGTTGCTTCAACGGCCTAGTGTCGGCGAAGCGCGGCCGTATCGATGCTGGGCTGCAAGCCTTGCGCGACGGACTCGAAGAAGCGGGGGAAGCAAAGTTTCTACCCCGATTCCTGCTTCTCCTCGGCGAGCTGGCGTCCTGTCTGGGAGACGCCGGGGAGACCGCCCTTGCGTTGGCGACTGTCGACCAGGCGCTCTCCCGTTGCGAGCGACGAGACGAGGGCTGGTACATCGCCGAGCTTTTGCGCATCAAGGGCCAGCTCTTTCTCGTGCGACCCAATCGGGGCGCTGCGGCTCAGGCCGAGAAGCTGTTCTTGTCGTCGCTCGACAGGGCGGGCCAACAGGGTGCGCTCTCCTGGGAGTTGCGGACTGCGACGAGCCTAGCGCGGCTGTGGAAAGAACGCAGGCGACTCACCGAGGCTCGTTCCCTTCTGATGCCGATCTACGCCCGGTTTACGGAAGGCTTCGCAACCGCGGATTTGCGCTCGGCGAAGACACTCCTCGAGGAGTTGGACGAACCGGGGTACCCGCCCCCGTAAGTGCGGAGACGTATAAAACGGCGATAGATAGATCAGCCTTCCCTGGCGACCGCGGTCGAAAGTAAATCGGCCTTGCGGTTGAGCGCCGTAATTAGGCCATCGACGCCCCTATCTCGGAAAATTGCCGAAAACACCGCGCGGTGTGTCGCCAGTTCGCTGATCGTATTATTTAGATATATGTCGACGACCTGCCACGCATCGCTACCGCGACGCGTCAAATACCTGATACCTATTGGCTCGCCGTTCGATTTGACGATGCGCGTCCTTAAAACGATGCCGACGCCTGATGGCTGTTTCGCCGAGCACCTCCAGCTTCTCGCCCGAGTAGCCGTCAAAAGCGGTCGGCATAAGTGGTCGAGATGTACCGCCCGAATGCCTCGCTAACCTGTTGCCGCTGGCTTGGCGGTAGGGCTTCCCAGCTGGGCCCTATCGCCAGCCGGGTCATCAACGGAACATCGAAGGTTCGGCGAACCACCGGCTCCAACCTTGCGTAGCGGCCTTTTGCCCCGAGGGCGGCGGCATCTTCATCGTACTGAGCAAAGTGGGGCAGAAACCGCGCACGGCTTCGGCTCCGTCCGCGGGCAAAGACTGTGCGCGTCCCGGGACGGCAGCGAGCGCCAGCAAGATGCCCAGAAACATACTGACGACTTTGCTGAGGGGGTCCGAGATACGGGTCGAGTGAGTCATCCTGCAAACCTCCATTCGCGCACTCTGCGAAGGCAAACCCGGCTACCTCAGCGGCACACTCAAGCCGGCTGAAGTGTGTCAATCCGAGCCGAGAATCGGGACGACAATGTGCCGCGCAATCTGTTGTCAGGCACCGGCATCAATCCGAAACGCTCCCAGGCATCGCTCAAGGCGTGAAGCGTTGTCCGACGTCGCCGTCGCTATGAAGCGGCGTCGGCGTAAGGCGGAGCCGCTCCGCACCACGCGGCACTGTCGGATAGTTGATCGGTTGCGCGTAGATGGCGTTCCCACGAAGCAGCTCATCGGAAATGCCTTACAGAACGGCGCATTTCCGACCATCAGAGGAAAGATATGGCTCGGCGAGGGCAGCGTCGGCAGCCCGACCTCTGCGAGGCCGCGTTTCAGCGTAGTGGCGCGTTCCTGGTGCCGTACCCTGAGAGAGGAAGCGGTCTTGAGGTAGCGGACGCTGGGGAGCGCGCCGGCCGCAATCGCCGGTGGCAGCGCGCTGGTGAAAATAAAACCGGGGGCATGACTCCTGATAAAATCGACGAGCACCTTGGAAGCCGCGATATATCCGCCGATGAGGCCAAATGCTTTGGCCAACGTCCCTCGCACGATCGTCACGCGGTGCGCCAAGCCCTCTCGCCCGCTGATCCCGCCGCTAGGCGCGCCATAGAGCCGACCGCATGGACCTCGTCGAGATAGGTCATCGCGCTGTGCCGCTCCGCGACATCGCACAACTCCGCAATCGGCGCGATATCGCCGTCCATCGAATAGACCGATTCGAAACAGACCAGCTTTGGCCGGCTCGGGTCGGCCGCGGCGAGCATCGCTTCGAGACCGCTGGCGTCGTTGTGACGGTAGATGTGCTTTTCGGCCCCGCTGCGCCGAATGCCTTGGATCATCGAGGCGTGATTGTGCGCATCCGAGTAGATGATGCAGACAGGCATTTCTCTTCCCAATGTGGCGAGCATCGCTCGGTTGCCACGTAGCCTGACGTGAAGAGCAGGGCCGCTTCTTTGTCGTGAAAGATCCGCTAATTCGCGTTCGAGCAGCACATGTAGGGGCTGG
>Ga0207646_10007826_pt1 | contig 10798 bp, 7 predicted proteins | sample KBSK5502metaG_FD_184343 | JGI IMG/M metagenome (GOLD analysis project Ga0207646, IMG submission 184343) | Corn, switchgrass and miscanthus rhizosphere microbial communities from Kellogg Biological Station, Michigan, USA - KBS K5-50-2 metaG... | ecosystem: Host-associated > Plants > Roots >...
ACTCTATTCAAATAACGATCACCTTATTCACCCTCACCATGGCTGCGTTGATGATCCCCGGCAGCAAGCTGACGGATATCTGGGGCCGTAAATTCTGTTTAATGCTCGGCCTCATCATGTACGCTCTGGGAGCGCTGATCGCGACGTTCGCCCCGGTTCTGGGCGTCTTGTTGTTTGGCTATTCCTTGCTGGAGGGCGTTGGCACTGCTCTGCTGATCCCGCCCGTCTATATTCTGTGCACGGTCTCCTTTCTCGACCTGCCCACACGTGCCAGAGCGTTTGGCGTCATCAGCGCAGCAGGCGGAATCGGGGCCGCAGCGGGACCACTCATCGGCGGTGTCATTACCACTGCAATCAGCTGGCGCGCTTCTTTCACCTTGCAAGTCCTGATTGTTGTAGTGATTATGGTGCTCAGCCGTCGCATCGCTGATCCCGGGGTACAGGGTGCCAGACCGCGCTTCGATATCATTGGAACGATCCTTTCGGCTGCCGGACTCGTCTTTGTGGTGCTTGGCATCCTTCAATCGGGAACGTACGGCTGGATTACGGCCAGCCAGAATTTTACCATCGGCAATACCGTGGTCATCCCTCAGGGCGGCATCTCACCGGTCTGGCTCTTCGTCGGAATCGGCGCCCTCTTTTTAGTGGGGTTCTTCTTCTGGATCCGATCCCGAGAACGGGCCGGCAAAGAGCCGCTCTTATCCACGCACCTGTTCCGCAATCGTACCTCCAACCTGGGGTTAGTGACACAACTCATCCAATGGTTCATCATGCAGGGCAGCTTCTTCGTGATCTCGGTCTTCCTGCAAGAGGTGCACCATTACAACGCCATTCAAACCGGCTTGGCGCTCACCCCCACCACCATCGGCATCCTGCTCACAGGCGCCCTTGCTGGCAGACTTGCGCAAAGGCGTGCGCAAAGAACCCTCATCCAGGCAGGCTTTGTCTTAACCATCGTCGGCATGATCCTGCTGTTGCTCTTAGCGCGTCTCACCTCAAGCAGCCTCGCCTCCATTCCGGGCCTTCTGTTGATAGGTCTGGGAGTGGGAGTGATGCTGACCTCCTCAGTCAACGTCGTGCAGTCCAGCTTTCCCGACAAAGACCAGGGGGAGATCTCCGGCTTATCGCGCAGCGTTTCGAATCTGGGGTCCTCGCTTGGGACAGCCATTGCCGGCTCGGTGTTGGTCACGACACTCGTCCCGCCAGACAAGACCTACCCCCTGGCCCTGATTACGATGATCGTCTTTGCATGCATTGGCCTGATCGCGGCGCTCCTCCTTCCCTCTCTCAAACCGGCGACGAGGGAGGGCGCATAGATCAAGGCCACTTGCCGGACGATGGTCGACCAGCCCGAGTAAGCAGGCCGTTGCAAACGAAAGAAGGGCAAGATCACTCCTGCCGCTTGCCAGCGTTTGCACAGTTGGGAAAGGCTGGGAATGCGCGGCTGGCCATCTGCATCGAGCGGCAAGCCACAGGCCAAGGCCAGCGCAGGCCAACTCTTGAGCCAGTCATACACGTCCTGGTAGGAAAGACAGCCAGCTTCATCAAAGGCGCGTCAACTTTTGTTCGCTCCTCACATCGGTTCCTCAATAAGGGGGATGAGATGTGCCTCACCCCTATCATGGCTAGCATGGCGTAAGCGTGTCAGGGCGATGGTTGGGTAGATGATAACTGACCGGTTGAGCTCGACAACTGCTCTCTTCTGTACGTGATGATTCTTGCTTGTCAGCGCTCGCTCGAAGCCCTGGCGCACTACGGAGCGGTCGCACTCTTCGTGCAGCGCGCGCAGGCGATTGCGCGCGATTTCCGGCTGACTGAAGAGAACGCCCAGGACATCGCAGCGATCTGCGCACGGCTGGACGGCTTGCCGCTGGCGATTGAACTGGCGGCCCACACGAAAGTGCTCCCACCTCGCCTGTTGCTCGCCCGCCTGGAGAAGCCGCTGGACGTGTTGACGCGCGGCTGGCCAGATCTACCCGTGCGCCAGCAGACGCTGCGCATGAACTGCATGGATTGTCCCTGTGAGTCCTCTGAAAGGGACTATAATTTGTCACACGTACCCGGCTGCTTATTGGAAAGACTTCTACCCCAAGATATGCTGATCTCCTCTCTGTCATCGTGTTTCGTCCTTTCCCTTACCTGGCTGTATCCTGTCTCCTATCGTCGATGTATCGACCCTCCCCCGACCGAAGGCATCAATGCTACCCCAACGTCCCGGGATGTCCAGCAATTCGAGCCGGCCTAGCGTCCGAGGCAGGGCCGGATCGACAACAAGGTGGTCACCAACCGGCTCCAGGCCAAGCATCGCACGCAGAAGCAAGAGCGGCGCCCCGCTGGCCCAGGCTTGCGGGCTACATGCGGTTGGATACTCCACCGGAAACTCCGTCAATTCACGCCGATAGCCGGCGAACGCCTCAGGCAGGCGGCCCTTGAAGTAGGCAGCTGCCTCGAGCATGTTCATCGCAACCCGTGCAGCCTCCTCACGATAGCCGTAGCGTCTGAGCCCCATCGCGATAAACGAGTTGTCGTGTGGCCAGACCGTACCGACATGATACCCAATCGGGTTGTAGCCACCCTCTCCTTCAGCCATAGTGCGTATGCCCCAACCGGAATAAAGTTTGGGGCCCATCAGGTGACGTACAAGAGCCTCCGCCTTGTCCTCATCGACGATGCCACTCCAGAGCAAGTGCCCAATGTTCGAGGTCAACGAATCAACCTTGCGCCCATCACCATCGATGGCGAGCGCGAAGAACTCTCGATCTTCGAGCCAGAAGTCCTGGTTGAACCTCCGCTTCAGTTCGGCTGCTTGGCTCTCTAAGCGTTTGGCAAGCTCAGGATCGTCCCAGAACTCGCGAGCAAGACGCGCGCAGCGCATCTTGGCGTCGTAGACATAGCCCTGAATCTCACACGTCGCGCGCGGCAGGCGCGAGAGCGTGCCATCGGCGAACAGGATGGAGTTCCAGGAATCCTTCCAGCACTGGTTCTCCAGTCCCGTCTCCTTGTTGCGGCGGCTGTACTCAACATAGCCATCGCCATTGCGGTCACCGTATGTGTCGATCCAGGTGAGCGCAGCCCTGGCTTCCATCTCAAGCTGCTGTACCAGCTCGGCGTTGCCGGTCCAGCGCTCAAACTCATCGAGCAAGATGAGGAAGAATGGTGTGACGTCCGCAGCTCCATAGTAGGGTGAGTGCGGGCGTTCCTCGAACGCGGTCATCTCGCCGAAGCGCGCCTCGTGCATAATCTTGCCAGGTTCCTCATCGCGGAAATCGTCGATCCTTGTCCCTTGCCGCTGCGCCAGGGCGCGTAGCGCCGCCTCGGCTAGCTCGGATGTGAAAGGGAGCGCCTGGTAGCTCGCGATCATGCTGTCCCTGCCGAAGATGGTCATGAACCAGGGTAAGCCAGCGGCAGGCAGCGCCTGTCCTGACAGCGTCAAGGGATAAAAGCGCAGGGCCGCCAGATCAACCAGACTCCGACTGTAAGTTACTTGGAGAGACGGCCACTCACACGAAAGTCGTGGTAAAGCTTCACTCAACTTCTCCAGACTCCTCTTCACGTTCGACCTCGCTCGTTGATCTCCGTGTCCGTTCTTCGTCTCCTGGTGATTCTCGTCGAGCAAGCCTAACCTGATGACGACATCCAGAGACGTAGTCCACTGGCTGTGAGGTTCGATATGCACAGCGAAACTCAGACCGTGCTCGTCGATATCGGCCTCGGCACTGGCGGTAATCAAGGTCTCACGGATGAAGGTTTCACGACGATAGCCGAGTACCAGGCGGTCGCTTTCGATCCGATGGTAGAACTCACCTTTTTTTGTAAGTTTATCTTTGACCTCGAACAGATCAGCAAAGTCAGCCGCCGCTTCAATGCGCACCTTGAGGTCAACTGGTTGGTCTTTGTGATTGAGGATGGTCAAATCCTCGTGGAAGCCGTTTCCGATTGCTCGTTTGCGAATGATCGACTGGTCAGCATCTACATAGATGGTGCCGGTTCCCGGAACAAGGAAGAACTGCACGTAGAAGTAATCGAGGTCATCCGTAGACAAGATGTTCGGACGCAGCCCGTCCACTGTCAGCAGCCAGCGTGAAAGAAAACGCGTATCCCACGCAAACAGCCCCAGCGGCTCAGTCGGCGAGGCGTCGATGTCTCCGCGTAAGTCACTGACCACGAAGTTGTTTCCCTCCAGGACACTAACCGTTGTTTTCTCACCCATTGTCTTCTCCTTTATCCCTGTTTCCCGCGGGACAGGCTCTCATCGGGAAAGAGCCGCTGGAACATCTGCGCTAGCGCGAGATTGCCTGTGATCTTCATCCTCCCTTGCATGAACAGCGTGGTGGGATTCTGCTTTCCCACCACCAGGCGGTCGAAGTCTTCCCGGCTGCACACAAGCACGCAGTCTGCTCCAACCGTATCTCTGCTCACCGACAGCGATCCGTTGTTAACGACGACGAACCAGCTTCCCACATCCTCGATATCACATCGGATAGTTCCAGAGATGCCATGAAGCAGTGGTTCATACCCACGTTCGGCAAGTCGCTCAAAGAAAGCTTGAGTCGTAGCACTCATAGGTCCTCCTCAATAGTAGACCCTGCCCGGTTGCAGTGCTGAAGAGCCACAACCAGACCGGACGCTTTATGCACTATATCAACAGCCAGCAGCGTAGTACCTCTGCAACACTCCAGGCCTGTGCATAACATCCGGCTGGCGTGAAAGGAGCTTCTGGTTCTGCTACTTCACTGACTGTACCCAGACAGGCATCCCACAGATGCTGCACGAGTGGTTGGAGCAAAGAGCGTACAGCTGCGCGGTCATTGTAGACGGAGAGATGAACATCAACGTATGGACCGATCAACCACGGCCAAACTGTCCCACGGTGATAGGCACCATCGCGTTGCTGTTGATTCCCGTTAAAATGCTTGCAGTACGATGGATCACCGGGACTGAGCGAGCGCAACCCCATCGGGGTGAGTAAGGTTTCTGTTACTTTCTGTAGCATACTCTGCATTTGGTCCCCGGTGAGCAGCGAGGGGGTCAGCGACGCGGCAAACAACTGGTTGGGACGCAGCGCGGCATCGTTCTGCCCCGCAACCCCCTCAACATCGACCACATCGTAAAGATGCCCTCCTGCTTCATACCAGAAGCGCCGGGTGAAATTCTCACGCACCTTTGAACGAAGTTGACCGAACCTGCTAGCATCAAGAGAGAAGCGTCCTGCCCAGGATTCCATGCAGGTGAGCGCATAATACCAGAGCGCGTTTACCTCTACAGGTTTGCCATGACGAGGGGTGACCACCCAATCACCAACCTTGGCATCCATCCAGGTGAGTTGCACCCCCGGTGTACCGCCACGCAGCAAACCATCAGCCGGATCGACGCCGATGCCATAGACTGTGCCTTCTACATGCCTGTCAATAATGCTGCTGAGCGTCAGGAAGAGTTCATTGAGCAGCGACCAGTCTCCCGTCGTCGTGAGGTAGCGATCAAGCCCATGGAACATCCAGAGGGTCGCATCAATTGTGTTATACTCTGGTGCCTCTCCACTGTCGGGGAAGCGGTTAGGAATGAGTCCCCCGTGGGTATAGGAGGCAAATGCTTCGAGGAGACTGCGCGCCTCGTTATACCTCCCCGTGCTGAGAAGCAATCCGGGTAGGGAAATCATGCTGTCCCGTCCCCAGTCGGCGAACCAGGGATAGCCGGCAATGATCGTCTTAAGATCAGAAGAGCGCTGCCCTTGCCCGCTACCTGGCTGGCTATCTTGCGCGTTTGCTGGGCGAGCGACGATAAATTGATCGGCGGCAAGTGCCAGCCGAGCAAATACTGGATCTGCTTGTGGCAGGGGATCTTTTGAGCGATTCGCCGTCGCCAGGAGTTGTTGGGCACGCTGCTGGTGGCGCGTCCAGGCCTTCTCCACAGCGGCTTCATGTTGAGAACTACCAAACTCATTCTGCAATTGAGGTTCAGAACTGAGTACGATGGTTACACGTTCCCCTGGAATCATCTGTAGACGAAATGTGCCAGGCTGATACACATCCTCTACATCAGGAAGTCCACGCTCTGCGTCACGCCGGTGCTTTACACCCCAGAACCAGTTCCCCATAGGGGTGAAATGGGCAGAAGGCCCTAGGACCAGGGAATAGGCAGGGGCTCCGTCATAGGCTCGAATACGGCAGCGATTCCCCATATCCTCCACCAGAAAATGCCAGTTGGCGTCTCCATGCGTGGTAGCATGGTAATTGCGATAGAGGCAGAAAGGAGTGAGCGTGAGCTTCACAGGCGCGTCACTCGTTACTTTACCGGGCGCAGCGGAGAGCGCATACTGCACATACGTTGTGTTCTCTCCGTATTCCATCCAGATACGCTTCTCAAGCGTTATGTTTTCGTCCAGTTGATAGCGAAAGCAAGGTACATCGGCCTCTAACGAAAACGTGTCGAGGTAGTTGTATCCTTGCGGGTCGATGGTGCCATCCTGGTATTCATTCACGCCCAGTTTGAGAACACGGTTATCTGGTAGTTCAGCCGTTTCATCTATTTTGGTGACCAGGACGTCCCGTTCAACGGGAGGGCGAAGCGCTGCTACAAGCAGACCGTGATAGCTGCGTGTAGTTGCCCCAGCAAGAGAGCCAGCAGCATAGCCACCCAACCCATTCGTTACGTACCATTCATGATCGAGTCCCGCTTGTACATTTCTACAAATATCCGGGCCCATAGAGAGATTCCAGGCATTTGCAGTGGCGCGATCGGTTTCAACTCCAGGTTGTATGGTCATTTTTTGCGTAGCCGTGCGGAGATCCTTCCTTTTAAGTCAAGTACAGAGGCCAGGCACGAGCTCTCCTTTCTTCATTACAGTAACATCAAACCGGACCATTAAAAAGCGAGACAGCGATCGGCGTAATACTATTTGCCTTCTGCAGATAGGTCTCTTCATCTGCCTCAATCATGAGCTTGTGAATGACCACGAGATCAGCATCGGGTACCCACTCAAACGGTTGCAGGCAGAGCCACTGCGTTAATTGCCCCTTTTCTCTCACCTGCACTTGCCCAGGAGACCGTGGCACACGGTAGACGCGTTCTGGATCGCTGGGGCTGGGTATATCGATGTAGCCCTGCCGGATCAATTGGACGTATTGTTCAGCGGTCAGGACGGCGCGCAGAAGCTCGCCTGCCCTTCGCTTCGCCCCTGGCCGCTTGTGATAGCTACCACTGATGAACACCCAAGGCAACAAGGGCAGCAGAACGACTATCAAAACACCCACCAGTGTTGCCATGTTCATCCCCCAACCACCCGTGGGACCATGACAATCTGCGAGACCTGGGCGTCAAACTGCTCAAGACGCTCTACCGGTTTGCCCGGTTCGACACGAAAAGCCGTCGCGCCCCTGGCGCGCTCGCGCGCAAAGATCCGTTCTGCTTCGCGAAGCGCGGCCAGCGCTTCAACATCACCCGCCAGGGCGTCCTGTTCATTCCAGAGCCGGCGCTCATCCCCGCGGTTCGAGATGATCCGTAACATTCCCATTGCTGTTCCTCCTTATGCGTTTAATTTTGCACCACTGTCTGTAGTGTACTGACTTAGGAACGAAAACACACCCTCAGAACACACTATTTTTGTTCGCTGCGGAAGCACGCAAAAATAGTGTGTTCTGAGGGTGTAATCGCGAACATAAAATAGTATTCTAGACGCAGTGATCGTATTCCTCATAATTGAGAAATTGGCAATCAGCAAGCGAGGAGAGAACATCATGACAGATACAGAACGAAATCGACTTCAAGAAGCGCATGAGGACAAGCAGCCGTGGTATCGCTGGGGACCCTATCTGACCGAACGTCAATGGGGGACCGTCCGCGAGGATTATTCCCCTGATGGTGATGCATGGGATTTTTTTCCACATGATCACGCCCGCTCGCGCACGTATCGCTGGGGCGAAGATGGATTGATGGGGATCAGCGATGATAAAGGGCTGTTATGTTTTGCCCTTGCCCTGTGGAACGAGGCCGATGCGATCTTGAAGGAACGGCTCTTCGGCCTGACGAACTCAGAGGGCAACCACGGTGAGGATGTGAAGGAATACTATTTCTTTCTCGACAACACCCCGACCCACTCATATATGAAGGCGTTGTATAAATATCCACAGCGTGCCTTCCCCTATTACGATCTTGCCACCACGAATCGCAGTCGCGGTCGCCATGAACCCGAATACGAACTGATGGACACGGGCATCTTCGCGGAAAATCGCTACTTCGATGTCACGATGGAATACGCCAAAGCAAATCCTCTTGATATCCTGATCCGTGTGAGCGCCACCAATCGTGGACCAGAGGCGGCAACGCTGCACCTGCTTCCCACGCTCTGGTTCAGCAACACCTGGGCATGGGGCTATGACGACCGTCGGCCTGTGCTGACCGCCGTCGAGCCTGGAGCAGGGCAAGCGGGCGGAGAAAGCGCTCGTCTCGTGCATGTACAGCATCCTGAGCTGGGTGACTACTGGCTGGCGTGTGAGGGGACGCCCCAGTTACTCTTTACCGAGAACGAAACCAATGACGAGCGGCTGTGGGGAGTTGGGAATCGTACCCAGTACGTCAAAGACGGCATTCATGAGACGGTGGTCAAGGGTGCCAAAGAGAAAGTTAATCCGCAGGGCGTTGGGACTAAGGCCGCGGCACACTACAGCGTCATCATTGCGCCAGGCGCGACGCAGACGATCATGCTGCGCTTGTCAGCCAACCGGCAGAGCGCGCCATTTGCCGGTGCCGCGGAACTCTTCACCACACGCATTGGAGAAGCTGACGATTTTTACCGTGCGGTGAGTACAGCTCAGACGGAGGATGCGCGCGCCGTCCAGCGACAGGCTCTCGCCGGCCTGCTCTGGAGCAAGCAGTTCTACTATTATGATGTGGATAAGTGGCTGCGGGGTGATCCTGCCGGGCCAACGCCACCGCCCCAGCGCAGCCGCAATAAGGGCTGGAAGCACCTGAGCAACAATGATATCATCATTATGCCCGATACCTGGGAGTACCCCTGGTACGCCGCCTGGGACCTGGCCTTCCATTGCATTGCGATGGCGATGATCGACAGCGACTTTGCCAAGAACCAGCTGCTGTTGATGCTCCATGAGCGCTATATGCATCCCAACGGCCAGTTGCCCGCCTACGAATGGGCCTTTAGCGACGTCAACCCGCCGGTGCACGCCTGGGTGGCCTGGCGCATCTACATGCAAGAGAAGGAGCGCACGGGCAAAGGCGATACCGCCTTCCTGGAGCGCATCTTCCAGAAACTGATGCTCAACTTCACCTGGTGGGTCAATCGCAAAGACGCCGAGGAGAATAACATCTTTGAAGGCGGCTTCCTGGGACTGGACAACATCGGCGTTTTCGACCGCAACATGACGCTGCCCGAGGGCGCGGTGCTTGAGCAGTCTGATGGCACGGCCTGGATGGGAATGTTTGCCTCGATCATGCTGGCGATAGCCCTGGAACTGGCGCACACGGACCCGGTGTACGAAGATCTGGCGAGCAAGTTATTCGATCACTACATGTACATCGCCGATGCTATCTACGGGGGAGGGCAGAGCGGCCTGGGGCTCTGGAATGATGAGGACGGCTTCTTCTACGACAAGCTGAGTACGCCTGATGGCCGGCAGATGGCGCTGAAAGTGCGCTCGCTGGTTGGGCTCCTGCCACTGCTGGCCATGGAGACGTTTCCAACCGAGCAGGCAGCAACCTTTCTGGATGAACGCATGCACTGGTTTATGGAGAACCGCCCCTATGTCTCTCGCCTGATCAAGCGCTGGCAGGATACACGCGAGAAGGGCCAGCTTAAAGATATCATGATGCTAGCCATGGTGCGTGGGGATGATCTACGGAGTCTCCTCAAATATATGCTTGACCCGCAGGAATTCCTCAGCGACTATGGGATCCGCTCGATCAGCAGGTATCACGCCGCCCATCCCTATGAGGTGAATTTTCCGAGATATGGGACCTATACGGTTAATTACGAGCCAGCCGAATCAAGCACCGGAGCCTTCGGCGGGAATTCCAACTGGCGCGGGCCGATCTGGTTCCCCATCAATTTCCTGCTGGTCGAAGCGCTGCAGAAATATCATCGATTTTATGGGGATGATTTGCTGATAGAATACCCCAGCGGCTCAGGCAAGAAACTGACGCTAGGGCAGGTAGCAGATGAACTCTCGCGTCGTCTCACAAGCATCTTCTTACGTGATGAGCAGGGTCGACGGCCGGTGTTTGGTGGCAACATGACCTTTCAGAACGACGAACACTGGCGCGATCACGTCCCGTTCCATGAGTACTTTCACGGGGATAACGGGGCGGGAGTTGGTGCCAGCCACCAGACGGGCTGGACGGCCGTGGTAGCAAATCTGCTCCAGACGTCCCAGGCAGCCAGGGCCAGAGAAGAAGCAGCTAAAGCAACCCGAGGGGCAATTTAGAAGAATGTAGGTGCTGTGGAGGAGCGCTGACTACGGGCCGCGTTCCCCATAGCACCTACTACAGTGCATGCGTCATCCCAATTTTTCATTTCCTTCAATGTTCGATTCAGTCTACTGCCCTACAGACGCTTGTGCATGCTCAATTTTCAACATCGTCACTCTCCGGATCCAGAAAGATTGGCATCTAATCTGCTTCTACGCATTCGACCGAAAGAATGGGACAGCCGATGTCATGCAGCGCATTGAGCACACCAATCAGTGCGGATTGGTCTGCCAAGCGACCCGTCAGGATCGTCATCGCAGAGCGTTTCGGATCGCTTACCTGCTCGATCGTCATGCCGCCGCAATAATCGGACCACTGC
>Ga0207646_10007827_pt1 | contig 10797 bp, 14 predicted proteins | sample KBSK5502metaG_FD_184343 | JGI IMG/M metagenome (GOLD analysis project Ga0207646, IMG submission 184343) | Corn, switchgrass and miscanthus rhizosphere microbial communities from Kellogg Biological Station, Michigan, USA - KBS K5-50-2 metaG... | ecosystem: Host-associated > Plants > Roots >...
CCATTGTATCTCAAGCGTTGGCGTCTCTTGATCCTCGTATTCGCCCTGCTCCTCTCCCCATCAAACTCAACGGTTTCGATGAGCCTACTCAGCCTGAAGTGACGATGACGGAAAGTCATACACTAAAAATCGTCGAACATTCACCCTATTTACTATGTGCGTGAGCCTACAGGGTTCTACTATACAGATCTCTAAGTGGTGCATTCGCTAAATGCGCATTACTTTGACTTTGAAGGAAAACTTCTGGGAACACCGAGGTGGTTGATGCCGACGTCGTCGCCCCCAGACAAAAGGATGCTTGTGGGCATTCCAGTAGGCCGTGGCCGCCTCGACCGCTTCCTCAATCTGCTGCCAGGTCTCGAAGCGCTTGCCTTTGAGAGCCAGAGAACGCAAGACCTTCCACCAGGGTTCGATGAGATTGAGATAGGCGGCATACGTCGGCTGATAGACAAATTCCCAGCGCGGATGATGGATCATGAAGAGCAACAGGTCGCGGCAATGATGCATCTCCAGATTGTCCATGATAGCGTAGATGCGCTCTTTGTCTTCTGGGATCTGTTCGTCCACGTCGCAGAGGAAGTCCACAAAGTGGACTGCGCAGCGGCACGGGTAGCACTGTGTCCAGCACTGCCCTGTGGTCTCCCACAAGGCCCCATAGACATAGCCAAAGGCTCTGCGCCCATAATCGATCTCTTGTTTGGCTCGCTGGGCCGGACGGACGTTCACCTTGATCGCCTCCTGGCCGGGATAGCTCTTGGCGCTGACCGGACCCATCTCATCAATGTCTAGGATGGCGCTATGGGCTGGTGACTCCTTGCGGAGGGCTTCGATGGCCCCCTTTTTTGCGCGAACTCGGGATCGAGCCGCTCTCCAAACCAGGTCTCCTGCTTGCGCCACCGCAAGCCTTCCTCCTGGAGGATCTCGAAGATGCGCGTCTTCTGCATGTGTATTCCCAGATGCTCATGGACATAGGCTGCAAGCCGCTCAAAGGTCCAACAGTTGAACCCTAAGTCCAGGTCGCTGGGTCGGGTGAGTGCGGCTTCCAGCACGCGGGCCTTGTTGTCGGGGGTATAGCGCGAAGGTGCTCCAGGCCGCGGCGCATCCTCTAACCCGGCCAGTCCCTGCTGCTCAAAGCGCTTCCACCACTTGCGCACCATATGTTCGCTCAGGTGAAGTTGCTGCCTAATCTGAGGGATGGTGTGCCCTTCTTTGGCTAACTCAATGATCTTGGCCCGTTGGACGAGCCGTGCTGAGGCGGTTCGCGAACGGGACAGCTTCTTAATCACCCGCTCTTCCTCTTCACTCAAGGGTCGTAAGCGTAATGGACCCCTCATAGCAGCCTCCTTCCTCTGCTTGTTTCTCCTTTCTCTATTCTAACATAGATTTAGCGAATGCACCACTAAGTACCGCGCCACAGAAATAAGGGATGAATAGGAGGACTGCAGAAACATTTCTGTCCATGCTTTTCTCGTCGCTCAGAATCCACTGGTTGCTCCCTCCCTTTGCCTCTTGGTGCGAAGCCGCGTGACTCCAGGCTGAAGAGGACATATCAGGTCGCCCATACTCGCCCTGGCAGCGGATCTCCCTCCCCCTTACTGGGTTCCTACTCGAGGATGCGACCAGTCAAGGGGCTGAAGAGCACGATATTGCTGGTCAGTTCTCCATGCTCGCCCAGCCGCTCCAGGCATGCTTCCAACTGCTGCACTGAGGGGACGACCACCTTGAGCAGCGAGCAATACTGACCGCTGAGCTTGTGCATCTCCATGACTTCGGGGAAATCTGCGGCGCTGGTGGTCTTCATGAGACACTTCCCTGGAGCGCATCGCAACTGGATCCAGGCGGTGATCGACAGCCCGACTTTCGCCAGGTTCAGCTGCGCGTGATAGCCTGTCAGCACGCCAGCATCTTCGAGCTTGCGCACGCGTTCGGCTGTCCCCGGAGCCGAGAGTCCCACCCGTCGCCCCAGTTCACGGTAGGAGAGGCGAGCATCCTGCTGTAGTTCCCGCAAAATGTGCCAATCGATGCTATCGAGCGGAGTTTCCTTTTGTAAGACCATACTAGCAAATCTCCTTTCATTGTTGCTTTCTCCGAGCATATTTCTTTTCATTTTGCCTTCCTTTTGGGGCTTTTGCCTGTTATCATTATGATCAAAACTGATGAGAGTGTCAATCCTGAAGGAGGTCGAACACGTATGCCACACCAATTCCTCGCTCCATCTGTCCGTTCATCCACCCTGCACTGGTGGCAACGTGGCGTGCTTTACCACATCTACCCACGGAGTTTCCAGGATAGCAATGGCGACGGCATTGGGGATGTGCAGGGCATCATCACGCATCTCGACTACCTGACCTGGCTTGGGGTGGATGCCCTCTGGCTCTCCCCGATCTTCCCCTCACCCATGGTTGATTTTGGCTACGACATCGCCGATTACTGTGCGGTGGATCCGCTCTTCGGTGACCTGGAGACCTTTGAGCGACTGCTTGAGCAGGCCCATCGCCGGGGCCTGAAGGTCCTGCTCGATTTTGTCCCCAACCATACCTCCGCTGCGCACCCCTGGTTCGTGGAGGCACGCGTCTCTCGTACCAGCCGCAAGCGCCAGTGGTATCTCTGGCGCGATCCCGCTCCGGATGGAGGCCCTCCCAACAATTGGGAGAGCTACTTCGGCGGCTCAGCCTGGACACTTGATCAGCACACGGGGCAGTATTACTTGCATCACTTTGATGCCAAGATGCCTGAGTTGAATTGGCGCCATCCCGAAGTGCGGGTCGCCATGTACGACGTGATGCGCTTCTGGCTCGACCGCGGGGTTGACGGCCTGCGCGTCGATGTGCTCTGGATGCTCATCAAGGATGAGCAGTGGCGTGACAACCCCACGAATCCGGACTGGAAAGCAGGTGACTTGCCCTGGGCTCGCCAGGTCCGGCTCTACAGCGAGGATCGCCCGGAGGTCCACGAGGTGGTGCGCGAAATGCGGGCTGTGGTGGACAGCTATGCCGAACGCGTGCTGGTTGGAGAAATCTATCTGCCGCTCACCCGCTTGCTGCGCTATTATGGGGAGCGCTTGCAGGGCGTGCACTTTCCTTTCAACTTCCACCTCGTCCTGCTCCCGGAGTGGAATGCGCAGGCGATCCGGCAGACAGTGGAGACCTACGAAGCGGCCTTGCCGGTAGGGGCCTGGCCCAACTGGGTGCTGGGCAACCACGATAAGCCACGCCTCGCCAGCCGGATTGGGCGGCAGGCTGCCCGCGTCGCTACCATGCTGCTGCTGACCTTACCGGGGACGCCCACCTGGTATTTTGGCGATGAGCTTGGCATGCAGGACGTTCCGATCCCAGCCCACCTGGCCCAGGACCCGCAAGGCAAGCGACAACCGGGCTTTGGACGCGATCCCGTACGGACTCCGATGCAGTGGGATGGCGGACCCAACGCTGGCTTTTGCCCGATCAACGTGGCTCCATGGCTGCCTCTGGCTGCCGATTCCCAGCAGATCAACGTGGCCACAGAGCGTGAAGATGCCCGCTCACAGCTTGCGCTCACGCGTGCACTGCTCACCCTGCGCCGCACGGCACCAGCACTCATCAGCGGCAGCTATCATGCTCTTGAAAGCGGATGCAAGAACTGTTTTGTCTATCTGCGGGAACATGGAGAGCAGCGCCTGGTGGTTGCCCTGAACTGTTCAGCGGAGGCACAAATGGTAAGTTTACCTGAGTTGGGTCAGGGTCGCATCCTCCTTTCGACCTCTCTCGATCGAGAGGAACAGGTGAACCTGGCTGCTCTTACGCTGCGGAGCCATGAAGGATGCATCATTGAACTCAAGGAGGCTCACACATCATGAACTATGGGTGTATTCTTACAGGCCCTCCCTCCAACATCGTCGAGCTCGCCCAGGAAGCGGAGCATGCCGACTGGGACGGCGTCTTCCTCCCCGATGACTGGATGACCGCCTGGATCACACTGACGGCGATTGCCATGCGGACCCACCGGATCCACCTGGGAACCATGCTCACGCCGCTGCCTGAACAACTTCCCTGGTACGTCGCTGCGCAAACCGCGACGCTCGATCAGCTCTCCAATGGTCGTGCGATCCTCACGGCTGGCCTGGGTGTCCTGGACCTGGATAAGTTCGGGATGCAGGAGAACAGGGTGCGGGCCGAGCGGCTTGACGAGGCGCTCGAGATTCTCGATGGCTGGTGGAGCGGCCAGGCCCTGCGCTCGTTTACCTATGAAGGGCGCCATTACCGCTTGCAGGAGATGCGCGCAGGCGTGGACTGGCGCACGCATGCGCCACGCCAAACGCCGCGCATCCCCATCTGGGTCGTTGGCGGTCCCAGGCAGAGCCAGCTGCGCCGTGCGGCTCGGTGGGATGGTGCCGTCGTCGGTGGCAGCCCTGAAGAAGTGCGCGAGCGCAAAGCCACGATCGAGGCCCTGCGCACGAGTCCCCTGCCACTCGACATCATCACGGAGGGGCAGACGCCCTCTGATGATCCCGCTCGCGCCGCCGCAATCGTCCGTCCGTATGCCGAGGCTGGAGCGACCTGGTGGCTGGAGAGCAGGTGGGAGGACACCACGGGCACCTCTGAGATGCGCACCCGCATTCGCTCAGGCCCGCCGCGCCTCTCGTAGGACTGTCAGGCTGCCATCATTGCGCTCCAGCCATAAGCAGGTTTTTACACGACTCGCGCCTACCGCGCCACAGAACAAAGGGGGGAATGGATACGAGACTGGGAAGAGGGACGATGGCACTTGGCCATGACCTTGGAGACCGACTTGGTCGACCAGTTGAAAGGGTGAGCATGGGTGTTCCACTCCGCAACAAAGGTGAGCAAACGATGGGTGAGCGTTGCGGTGTCGGCGAAGTCAGAGAAGCGCAGGCGCTTGCGCTGCAAGATGCTGAAGAATTGTTCGACCTGGTTCATCCACGAGCAGTGAGTCGGCAGAAAATGCGGCACAAAGCGCGGGTGCGAGGCCATCCAGGCTTGTACTTGTTTTCCTTTGTGAATACTGCTGTTATCTAGGACTACGTGAATGGTCCTCACCTGAGCCGTGATCTCACGGTTAAGCTGCTCCAAAAAGGCGATGAATTCTGCCTGGCGCTTGCGTGAAGTGACAGCAGCATAGACGTGGCCGCTGCGTGTGTCGAAGGCGGCAAACAGGTTCACAGCTCCCTTGCGCCGATATTCATGTTCGAGACGAATGGGCTTGCCTGCTTGAGCGGGAAGCGTGGGAGCTGTGCGCGGACGAGGTTGCAGATTCGTCTTTTCGTCCATGCTCAATACTACTTCCCAAGCAGCCAGCAGGCGCGTGTAAAGGGTGTTGATCTCTTGCACTGTTGCGGCGAAGACCGCATCGCGGGACACGGATGGCGGGAGAGCCAGAGGTGATGGCGCCACGGTTTGAGATGATGCTGCTGGAAGATGCGCCGCACGGTTTCAGCGGAGATCGTCTGCACGATTCCATCAGCGATCAACTGGTGTGTAACCGCTCGACAATCCCGACTTCCGAGAGCGAACGCCCATGCTTGTCTGGCCGTTCACAAGCTAACTTGACGGCGTACAAGGCCACCGAAGGTTCGAACAGAGGCTTGCGACCAGACCGGGGACGGTCGTACAATCCTTGTGGCCCCTGCTCCACAAAGCGACGGGCCCAGCTATGCACATGGCGTTCGGTCAATCCCACCTGCTTGGCCGTCGCGATAAAGCTGCGTCCCTGGGACAAACTCAAGATGGCCTGGACCCGTTTCACCAAGCCAAAGGGCGTTTTTCGCCGCTGGAGCCACCCATCCAATACGATGCGTGTCGGTTCATCCAGCTCGATTTTGAGGGTCGATGGTCGACCTGGCATGGTTCCTCCTCATGAGATGTGCTGTTCCTTCATCCATTCCCTTAGACGACGACCAACCGCTTTGAGTTCCATCCCTTATTTCTGTGGCGCGGTACTAAGCAAACTGGCAGGGGTAAAAGTAGGAAATTGTTCAAGATCATCGCGACCTAGTTGAACAGCTCATACTGCTCAGTCCACTCCGGGAAATGGGAAACATCAGGTATAATCTCGACTCTGCATCGATCTTAATGCCCAGAGGAATACTCCCATCTGATATTTTCAATACGCTATCCTCCCAAATTATTGATCACTCCAACCTCGTCTCCTAGCGCGATCTCTCCTTTGACGGCGAAGCCGAGGATGAGCCCTATCGTCACCAGTCGTGCTATATCTTCAATAGCCTTTGGATCAAGTGGCGCACGCAACGCGAAGACTAGGCGCTTTTCGGTGTGCGTGAAGACGAACGGGGCAGCACTTTCGAGGGAGACACGCTCCTCGAGCTCCGCAATGAGACGGTAAGCGATCCCAGCCGTGGTCAGTGTCTCATCGATGTGGTAGCGTGCCCCTTCGTCATGGTCAGGACGCAGGTAGACGATGAGGATGGTCGGTGGGTGCTCACTCATGGGCCGCTGCTTTCCTGTTGTCACGTGCTTCCTCCAGCAACGTATTGAGCTGGATTTCAAGCTCATCTTTGATGCAGTAGCTGTCGAAGAGCTTATCCACATGCGCATTGAGCCATGCGGCTTGTTCTCGTGTGAGTGGGCGTGGCCACTCGAAAACCAGATGACGCTCTCTCCTCTTCAGCTGCAGGGCACTACCCAGTTGCGCTACCTCAAGAGCGGCTTGGTACTCCAGATCAGTTTGGTATATGCCTGTACTCTGATCGATTGTCATACTCCTCTCTGTGAAGTGATGCATATTCCAAGTTTCCCACTCTACCAATCGGGGCAGGTTCAATCTCTCATTGCTCTCGCTTGTGAAACACCATTTTGCTTGGTGACTGAGGTGGAAGCAACAGGCTAGCAATGGGCGTCATCCTCTTCATGTTTGGGTCGTTTGAAAACCATCTCGATGGCCCGTAGATCCGAGGAAATCGATTGGGTTTCTCGGAATGGTTGCCCGTTTGATTGGGTAAAGACAATGGGGTGACAGGAAAAAAGCTCCCAGCCACGTTCTCCTAATTGGTTTGCATAGTCGTACATGGTTGGACCTTCCTGCCAATCGTCGAGTTCTTGGTTGTTGGCAAAGCGCGGACGAAACTCGCCTCCACCGCTTGTGATGGCAGCGAAAACGAAGAGGTATTCCCATGTTTGCATGGTAGTGCTCCTTACATCGTTGGACATGCTAGAAATTTCACTACGTTCAGCATGTTCAGCGTAGGTATGGGTGTGAGGCCGGGTACGTGATGCTGTTTCGCTCCAGGTAGCCCATACTGACGCTTACTATGTACGTTATCCAGTTGTCTGCACTTTCATCCTCCAGGCAAAGTTCCGTTTCAGAATGGAGAGCAACGAGCGTTGTTGTGGAAAGAGCTGCTCCAGTTGGTCGAGAATACCTAGGATCGCCAAGGGGAGTAAGCTGTTCTGCTGGCTGATCATCTGGGCAAGATAGCCCAGATGGAGGTATGCGGTATGGTTCTCAGCATCCTCTTGATCGCTAAAGAGATGGAACTGATGTATATCCTCATTGGTCATTGTCTCAACACTGCTGTCCAACTCGAGTGAGTCTGCTGGTACGCCTTGGACGATGCGGGTCTTTGGGGTACCACTCGATACCCTACACTGCTCCATCGTCCCCAGCATGAGGACATGAATGAGTACCGCTCGTTCTGAGAGATAATCGGGTGAGAACACTTCAACCTGTGTCTCGGTTGAGAGGCGCGGTCCCAATGAGCCATACGTAGGATTGAGCAAGATGGTGTCGTAAATCACTCCCACCGTGTAGCAGCAAGGTTCATCGTTTCTGCTCAGGTTCGCGTCTCGTCTGACACGAGACTCATCGAGAAGTTTTGAGCGTACCGCAACCCGCACGAAGTGACCAAAGGCGTAGTCAGAAGGATGTGGTGGCACCTCAACCTCCAGAGGACCATAAATCTGACAGACGTAGTTGATATGAGAGGAGGATTTGACGACCTTCCCGATAACCACCTGCATGCCTCTCTACTCTCTCATCAATTCCAGCAAGTTACGCCTTTGAAGTACAGCTCTTGTACAAAAGCAGGCATCAGCATGCTTGAGCTCAAACTTCTAGCAGGACAAGGCTGTAGCATGTGCAGCCTCTCCTGTCACGATTGTTCACTGGTCAAAGCAAGCCGCGTGATCACCGATGGACTACTGGCCCACCGCAGAATATGCTCGGCTTGCTGGAGTAAGGTTTCCTCCGGGATGATTAAGCAGCGCTCCTGCATATGTAAGCGCTGAAAAGCTGGACGGGCAAGCACGGCTTGGATGCGCCTGAGAGAAGGATTGGGAATGACCACACAGAGGTGCATGATACGGGTCGGACATACTGCATCCACATCGTAGAGACGTAAGAGTCCCGACGAAATGGAGGTGGTATGTTCGATCTCATAGGCAGCGATGATGTCATCTCCGCGCAACCACAGCACATCAATGAGATGGATGAGCCGGCGGGTTGCTGTATCCATCACAGGCGGCAGCGTTTTCAGGCTTAGATCACCTAATCGTTCGCCATTCCAGCTCTTACTCTGGTCATTGGCAGCAATCCAGACATCACATCCCACTTGATAGCCGATTTTCGCAAGCAGCCATTGGATGCGTGTATGATCACACGTCTCCCGCTCACTTTTCTGGCTCCGGTGTTCCTCCTCTCCATCAGTTGCTCTGGTGTCCATCGTCTCTGGATGCATGGAGAAAATCTCATTCCCGAAAAGTGAGGATGAGCGCGTCATTTTTCTTGCAGCCTGCTCACCAAGTCTTCGTTGGCCTTGCCATGTTACGATGTGTTCCAGTTCCCACAAGGAGACGCCGAGCGCTCGTGCCAACGAGAGAAAGTGGGTCCGGAACGCGAAATACGCCTCGATAGGACTCTGTGGCTGTAGTGATCGCCCGTCTTCGTTCATGAGCATGCAATGCACCAGAGGAAAAAAGATGGGCCAGTGGTGCGCATCTTGCAAGTGCCACCACGAGCTTAAAAGAAAGGGAATGCGCGCCGGTTGCAATTGAGCCCTCGCTCCTTTTTGCTGAGTAATGAGTCGCTCGAAATAGTGAGTGAGTTCGCGCATGCGCTGTTGGCCCTCGCGCGTATCTTCTGGGAGACGTAAGCCAGACCGCAGATGTGAAGCGAAGGCATCATCATCGACGTACTTCAGGAGTTTATTGAGGTACATCCCTCCTGACGTGCCTCTCATGCGAAAGACGTTCCAGGCACCTTGTGTTTTCTGTTGAAACGTCGCATTGAACTCTTTGAGCGTAATGGTCCTGTTCAAAAAGGCACCAAGCAACTGCATCATCTCCTGTTGTACGTGCAGGCGCCGCTGATCAAGAGCTTGATGCGCCATGACCGTCGGTGTATCAGTGAGGTACTCTTGTTGCGTAATACGCCACTGTTCTATCAGGTCCTGTGACCCTAATGTGCTTCCACCTTTCCCCATCAAAAAACTTCTCAATCTCTAGTAGGTATCACCTCTGCGTTCTGTCAGACACGACAGAGGTTGTGCTCTCTCATCTGCGAGCTTCAGATGAGAGAGCATCTTTTCGTAAGGAAGCCGCTTCAGTTCCCCGTCTGCCTGCGATTGCACCTGCCTAGAAAGGGCTGCAATTTTTGCAATGGTCCCATCCCTTCCTGCCCGCGCTGATGTTTGCTTAAGGTTGCTCTGGGCTTTTGCCGGATCACGAGAGGCAGCAGGGAATGTACATGGCCCGACAGCTCTCATCCCTATCTGCCACACGTTCGTCTCCGGAAGGTTGACGATTCCCCCAGCTACTTCACCGAAGCCGCGTGGTGTCTCTCCGATAGCAGGGGTGAACGGCTGGAAATGTGCATCGTCGTTCCCCTTTGCCTTTGGGCCTTCCTGTAGCCCCCGCAGTGTCTCTTCCAGTGTGTAGGGGTACTCTGGCCCAGGCTTGTTGTACCCGGCTTCCCACAGTACCAGGACAGCATTCGCCATGTTCCTCCCACTCTCTTTTGTGAAGCGGGGATCGCCCATGACAAGTGTTTGCCTCTGTTGGGCGAGGAGGAACTGCGCTGCTGCCGAGCTGACTTGCCTTTCCGCGATAATCGGCAACACATCATTCTCCGCGCGGCTAACAGAGGTAGCAAGATCGTCTGGCTCTATCTCGATGACCCGAGGCCGGGGTGGTTGGCGGATAGCCCAGGTTTTGAACCGGCGTCCCTTCTTTCGTTTCTTCATTCCGTTCCTTCCATTGCGCCTCACTGGCAGTGCGTTGCTTCAGAAAGCGACCTTACTCCTCGTCAGGAACCTCCTCGATCAAATCGCCAGGGGGAACCCTCAATGCCCGCGCCAGTTTCCCAAGCGTCTCGGTGGTTGTGATGTAATAGGGATCTTTGAAAATCCGCCTGACTGTGTTGTAGGCGACGTCTGACATGCGCTGGAGTTTGCCCATCCCGATGCCTTTCTCCTTGGCGACTTCTCTGACGCGTAATCGTACTGCCATAAACCGCTGCCCTTCTCGATGATAGCTACAATTGTAGCAAACATTCCCTTATGGGAGAACTAGCCAGCTACTGTCACACATACATGTAGAGCCATATATGGCAAAGATACGAGCACTTCACCGAACGCAGCTCATGTTCAACCTCCATTCGAAAGATGCACATGTGAACGAGGGACGCTGTTGAAAAAAATCGTGACAGAACACAAAGGCTCAAAGTGACTCCTCCTGGTCCATTGAAGCCACTCTCCAAAGAAGATGGCGATGAACATGCATTGATCCAAACAGGTCTCTTTTTTTTGCCACCTCCTTAGACGTGCTCCTCCCTGATCATCAAAGCCAT
>Ga0207646_10007828_pt1 | contig 10797 bp, 15 predicted proteins | sample KBSK5502metaG_FD_184343 | JGI IMG/M metagenome (GOLD analysis project Ga0207646, IMG submission 184343) | Corn, switchgrass and miscanthus rhizosphere microbial communities from Kellogg Biological Station, Michigan, USA - KBS K5-50-2 metaG... | ecosystem: Host-associated > Plants > Roots >...
AAGAGCACGGTCATCGCCGGACGGATTAGTCGCATCTGACTCCTGACAGAGTCCGGCGATGCCTGGATCGCCGCTGGCCTATCCAGCCGCATGAGTTACCTCCGCACCAACGCTGACTCTGCTCCAGACAGGCCATGCACGCCAGCCACTGAAGACTGGTGGACGGGTGTGCCGACGGAGACCGGGCCACCGACCACCGCGACAGGGCATGTGCGATGCCAATTATACGCTCACTGCTCGCTTGGAGCGGTGTGGCAAACGCCACAAACTTTCGCGAAGACCAAGGCGGCATCCTCTAGACACTCTATGCTAGCATAGTAACTGGCACCAGGCAGGCGATGGCGCCGACCATCGCTCCAACATGTAGTAGGGAGCAAGTGGATGCGTTGAAGCGCGGATGCGGCGCTGCTGTATGCGCGGCGGCGAGTATCGGCCAGCAGGGACGTTGGAGGTCTCCATGACCATCCCTAGCGGCACAGGGTATCGCGTGCTCATTAGCGACGATAACCGCGACCTGCTGGATTTGATCACGCAGTCGCTCACCTTGTTGGGTGACTACACCGTGGTGACCGCCGACAACGGCGCCGATGGATTGTCCTTGGTCATGTAGATGCGCCCCGATTGCGCCGTCATCGATGTGAAGATGCCAGGACTGGACGGCTATCAGCTCGTGCGGGCGCTGCACGGGGATCCCGACACAGCGGCGATCCCGCTGATCATCCTCACCGCGCTGACGCAGGAACACTACCACTTCGCCGGACTGCTCGCCGGGGCGGACCGGTATCTGACAAAGCCGGTCACCCCGTCCGCGCTCGTTCAGGCGATCCACGAGGTCGTGCGCCTCAGCGAAGCAGAGCGAGCGCGCCGCTTGCAGGCTCTTCTCGACGACGACGCAGATGCATCATCCTGAGTGGGGAGCTGGAATCCATGAACGCCGCGATGAAAGACGTCCCATTCATCGTCCGCGCGGAGCGGCAGATCTACGCCGAGTATGATCGCGATCGCCGACTGCGCATCTCGCGCATCATCGCCCCCGGTTTTGTGATCATCCTAACGCTCCTCATGGTGGCGTCACAGATCGTACCGCAGCAGTTTGCGGGCACGCGCAGCAATCTGGGCATTATCGCCCTCTGTGATGCGTTTTTCCTCCTAGCAGCCGCTGCCGCCGCGCGCAAGCACGTTAATCTGGCTACGGGGAGCATCCTGCTCGCCGCGCTCCTCATCATGGCGCTCTCGGTCCTCGTGAACCAGCCCTTCATCCTCTCTGATCTGTTCACCGTGCCCGCAGTAGTCATCATCGGGCTCTCGGCACTCATCGGCCGGCCATGGATGATTCTGGGGACGACTGCGCTCACCACCGCCTTCGTTCTCTACCTCAGCGGCAGTCCGAGCCTCGCTCACGATCTGGCGAACCCGAACAACGTCAACTCGCTCGGCGCGTTCATTGTCGAGCTGTGGCTCCTGGCGCTCGTCCTGTACAGTGCGGCACGGGGGTACCGTACGATTCTGCGCCAGATCAGCGATGTACGCGTGCAAGATGAACGCATGCAATATGAACGCGCGCGCCAGCTCGACGAACTAAAGGATCAGTTCATTACCAGCGTAAACCATGAGCTGCGCAACCCCGTGATGCTGTTGCAAGGCTATGTCGAGCTGCTGCGGCTCAAGGGGAGCACGCTGTCGGCGGAGCGGCGTGACGACCTGATCCAGCGGGCGAGCCGGGCGGGCGAGAGCCTTGCCCACCTCGTCCAGAGCATTCTGGATACACGACGCGTGGATCAGCAGGCAAAGGACTTTGTGCCTGAGGCGGTTCCAGTCGCCGAGATGGTGGCGACCGCGGCCTCGCTGGTAGACCCAGGGGAAGGGAAAGGGGTCGAGCGCGAGCTGCATGTGCAGGTCCCACATGAGCTCTCGATCTGGGGCGAGAAGGTGCGGCTGCAGCAGATCCTAACGAATCTGCTCTCCAACGCCATCAAATACTCGGCTTTTGGGACGCCCGTTGAGGTCAACGCGCGTGTGGTGTCCGAGGCACTACCGAGGTCGAGCGCGTGGCGTCTCCAGCGGCGCAACGGAGACGCCCGGCGCGCCCGGCGCGCCGGGCGCCGTATGGTCGAGATCGAGGTGCGCGACCACGGACTCGGCATTCCGCAGGATCAGGCGCCACTCCTTTTCCAGCGCTTCGTCCGCCTGCCACGTGACCTGGCCTCCACCACCGTCGGTAACGGGCTGGGGCTGTATCTCTGCCGGGAGTTGACTGAGGCCATGGGCGGGCGCATCTGGGTGGAGAGTACCGGGGTCGAGGGCGAAGGGTCAACGTTTTACCTTCGCCTGCCGCTGGCGTCGCCGTCGGCCGGTGCGGAGGCCGCGTGATCCCCGTCGCTGTGATGGTTGGCATCGGTGGGCCGACACCAGGAAGTCGCGCCTACGCGTTGGCGCATTCTCGGTACAGGAGTGGAGGGCCTCATGCGCGATCTACCTGACCCAGACGAACCACACGAGCCACACGATCTATACGCCCAGCGGTGGCGACGCCTCGAAGACGCCATCCTGCGCAGCTCCGGCACGCTCGACGCCGGCGTGCGTGAGGCGCTCACAGCCGGGCGGGAGATCCTGGGGCCGCTTACGCTGTATGTGGACAAAGTCACTCGCCACGCCTACCGCGTGACGGACGACGATGTGTTGGCACTGCTCGCAGCAGGCTACTCGCAGGATCAAATCTTCGAGGCGACGCTGAGCGTAGCGCTCGGCGCCGCACAGAGGCGCTTACGGGCGGGACTCGAGGCCTTGCGCACGGCGCGACCGGGGAGCGCGACGAGTGAGACGGGCGCGGCGCAGGCAACGGGCGCGGCGGGCGAGGACAAGGACAAGGAAAAAGAGAAGGAGTAGGCGATGCGGCTGCCCAAAGTTGCGACAGGCCAGCGCCTGCCGCACAAAGTGCTGCTCAGCACGATCCGGCTGCTAGCGCTGGTGTCGGGTGACCCTACGGCGCCCCCCGATATCATGAGGACCGTCCTCTACCGCCCGGAGTTCTTTGGCCGGCCCTACAGCGATCTGGCCCACGCGCTGCTGCGCGGCCCATCCGACTGGTCGGTGGGTGAGCGCGAGCTGTTCGCCACCTTCGTCTCGCACTTGAATGCGTGCCGGTTCTGAACGGGATCGCATGGCGCGGTCGCGTCACACGCACTCGGCGATGCCCTCACTCAGGCGGTACTCGTGGACTGGCGCACGGCGCCGGTCGCGCCCCAGTTGCGGGCGACGCTGGGTCTGCTGGAAAAGTTGACGCTTACACCCGAGGAGTTCGGTCCCCAAGATGTGGAGGCGGTGCGGGTGGCAGGGGTGAGTGAGGCGGCGACTTTGGATGCGATCTACATCTGTGCCGCGTTCAATCTCATTGACCGGGTGGCCGATGCTTTGGGATTCGAGGTCCCGATGTCCTTCACGCGAGGCGCAGCAAGTCAATTGAAACGCGGCTATAAACTGTGATCGGGCGGTACAGCGGACACGACCGGTAAGAGAGGCAACGCATGTCGAAAGAAACGGCCACGGGTACAACCACTGTGGCGCCTGCCACGACAGCCGCGGGACTACGCCCCAACGCTGTCGGGTTCGTGGGCGTGCTCATCCAGTCCGTCGCCCTCATCGGACCGGGTGTCGCCATCGCCTTCGGCCTGGGTCCCGGCATCACCTATGCCGGAGGCTCCTTCCCGCTCTCCATCGCCCTGGCGATGGTCGCCTCGTTGCTGCTCGCGGTCGGCATCGGCCAGCTGGCGATCCGCCTCCCTTCCGCTGGCGGCTTCTACACCTATATCAGCCGCAGCCTTGGGCGCTCCCTGGGGTTCCTAGCCGGCTGGATCAGCATCCCCGCTTATCTCCTGTTCCTGCCCCTCAATCTGCTGGCCTTCGGGTACGCCTTGCAGCAAGCCAGTGGCGGCAGCCTGCCGTTGTGGATCGGGGCGGTAGCGCTGGCGGTCATCACCGGGCTGCTGACCTTCTTCGGCGTGCGCCTCTCCATCCGCACCCTTGTCGTGCTGGGGGCCATCGAGGTGCTCGTGTTCACTGTGCTGAGCGTTTTCCTCGTCAGCACCCCCCCAGCGGCAATACGCTCGACGCCTTCACGCCCGCGGCGTGGGGCGCCCGCGGCGGCATCTCGGGTGTTTGGTCGGCGCGGTCATCGGCGTGCTCTTCTTCAATGGTTTCGAGTCCGCCGTGCTGTTGGCGGAAGAGTCCAAAAATCCGCGCAAGATCATCCAGCCGGTGCTGCTCATTGCAGTCGTGTTCACCGGCGGTGTCTTCATCCTGGCGAGCTATGCGGGCCTCGCCGGCTTCGGCTTCAACTCAAGCTCATATCTCGCTGACACGTCGGGCTCGCCCTGGTTCACACTGGGCGCGCGGGCCTGGGGCGTCGCTGGGAAATACATCGTGCAACTCGTGGTGCTCAATTCGCTGATCGCCAACTGCCTCGCTGGCTTCACCGCGCTCTCGCGCGTCGCCTTCGCGATGGGCCGCGCTGGGGCGCTGCCCAAGGTCTTCGGTCGAGTGCATCGGCGCTTTCGCACTCCCACGTTGGCCCTCTTCCTCGGCGGGCTCGTGGCGATCGGCATCGCCCTATGGTCGTATGCGGTCTACGGCGATCCCCCCAAGAGCTTCTTATTGCTCTTGGACACAGCGGCGTACTGTGTGATCGTGAACTTTGCCGCCGTGAGCCTGGCGGCGCCGTTCTTCTTTCTGCGACAGCGGCGCAGCGAGTTCCGCGCGGTCCCCCACCTGGTGGTGCCGGTGCTCGCGGTGCTGCTGCTCGTCGCCGTGCTGGGGGCGTAGTTCGTCACGGCGACCACCCCAGAGCAGTATCCTGGCCTCCTGCCGCAAGACCTGGGGACCATCATCGTGGGCGGATGGCTGACGCTGGGCATCGTCTGGGTTCTGGCGCTACGGGCGTGGCGGCCGGCCGCACTCGAGGCGGGCGAGCGCACCTACGTCAAGACGGCCTGAAGTCGCTTCCCCACGCAGATGGATTCGCAACCCTGCCAGCGCATCGATACCACATGCGGGTAGTGACGCTGAAGGACCCGTCTGCCCGTGGTCCCTCATTCCCAATCGACTGCTCACCACAGACTCCCTCTCGTTGCGCAATTCGTGGGCACTGCCAGCCGCTGACGCAGTGGGCAAGCCGTTCCCGCCAGAGGAGCGGCTTGCCCGTCGGGGCTAGCTGTCGGTGCCCGCGTTTTCTCCTCAGACAGTCCGCGCGTCCCCGATCAGCGAGAGACCTGGCGCCGCACCGGCCAGTGCAGCTCATCAGGTTCATGCTACCGCACTTCGGCCTCAAACCGATCGTGCGAGGCCTGTGGGCCCGATTGCATCACGCAGCGACAGGGACAGGGACCCAGGCGAAGGGAGGATGACAGGACATTTCGGTAGCCCTTCTTGACGGCGCAGACAGCCCGACAGGTATCATGGACTACATCGACACCGCCTCCCTCCTGGTGCGTACGAAAGGGCGACTCCTCATGTGGTCTCGGTCTGTGCTTCGTGTGGCGCAAGCGGCGGCAGTGGCGGCAGTGGCGGCAGTGCTCCTCGTCAGCGCCGCCGCCTGCGGCTCCACGGCCAAGAGCAAGGCCGCGGGCGCCGCGGCGCCGACCGCAACAACCACCCCGCAGCCCACGCCGACCTCCATCCCGCTCCGTCTCGGCTGCGGCCCGAACGTACGCCCGACGTCCTCCGTCATCAGTTCCGGACCAGCTGAGCGCTACGTCGCCCTCACCTTCGACGATGGCCCTAGCCCCGACTACACCGCCCCTATCCTCACGACATTGGAGGGGACGCATACGCCGGCCACCTTCTTCGTCGTCGGAACGAACGTGCACCTGTATCCCGCCCTGGTGCGGCGCGAGGCGGGCGATGGCTTCGCCCTGGGAATCCACACCTGGGACCACCCCGACATGACCACGCTCTCCCCCCAGCAGCGGGAGTGGGAGCTGGCGGCGACGGCTCAAGCGATCCACGACGTCCTGGGGGCGGAGTACTGCCTGCCCTTCTGGCGCCCGCCCTTCGGCGCCTACCACGACGCCGTACTCACTCAAGCCCGCTCGCTGGGCCTCTCGACGGTGACCTGGGACGTCGATCCCCAGGACTGGTCAGCGCCTGGCGTGAAGGTCATCGTCGATCGCGTCCTCTCGGCAGTCCATCCCGGCGCCATCATCTTGCTGCACGACGGCTACCGCTTCCGCTCGCAGACGGCGCAGGCGCTGCCGCTCATCATCAAAGGGCTGAAGCGGCGCGGCTACGTACCGGTGACGCTGCCGAAGCTCCTGGCCGGCGGCGGCACCTAGTCCACCTCGAGATCAAGCTTCTGGGCCCGTTCCCACGCGCATAAAAGAATGCTGGGCATCTGAAGGAGAGGCGAGCACGAAGGCCCGCAAGCACGGGGAGACATGACCATGAGTGAACCGCGTGGGTCCGACGGGCCAACGGCTCCCCCTCGGCAGATGCGTGGGGCCAGCCGTTCCAGAACAAGCCCCTCGATCCGCACCGGTTTTCCGGCGCGCACCGGACAGAGGACGACGTGCAGTTCCCGCATGCTTCTTCCTATAGACATTAACTACAAACACATCTGTCGTGACTCAATAGCAACAACGGACTCGCCGGTTTCGACAGCTGGTTCTGCGCCCAGCTCCTCTGCTGCGTACAGGAACCAGCACGCGGCACGCAAGATGCTCATGATCCACCTCCACGAGCAGATGCGCGACCGATAGGTGTGCACCTGGCTACTGCCATCTGCATCCGCGCAATGCGTGCGGTATGCATGCTGACCGGGCCCGTTGCGGCATGGAGGCGCGATGGGGGCATGGAGGCGCGATGGGGGCATACAATTGCCAGCCAAGCTCGTACTGACGACTGTAGTAACCCACGCATGTGACGGATAACTCAGGGAGCGCAGGAAACATGGGGACAGTGTACACGTGGTCCAGGGGGAAGCAGCACGCAAACGGGGGGCGCGACGGGCGTTCCAGGCGACGGCGACAAGCTGCCCTGGCAAGCCTGCTGGTATCGCTGCTGGCCCTTGTGGCGTGTAACTCGGCGCCGCAAGTAGACCACAGCAGCCCGCCTGCGCTGCCGGTAGTGTCGGGTGGGACTGCGCAGAGCGCGCGGACGCCCCACCTGCTGAGTCCCGACGCCGCGGCCGCACGACTCGTCAGCACCATGTCGCTGGACGAGAAGTTGGGACAGCTGATCGTCGTCCAATTTACGGACACGACCTACACGCCCGAGCAAGCCGCGATGATCCGGCCGTTCCACCCTGGCGGCGTTATGCTGTATGGCTACGCGATGGGCACGGCACAGCAATTGCGCGGCCTCCTCGCCGGCGCCCAGAGCGATAGCCCGATTCCAATGCTCACGTTGACGGATCTCGAAGGGGGGGTGGTGGACCGGCTGGCGCCCTATGTCGGCGACCATCTCTCCGCCCCAGCCATGGCCGCCGCGGGTGATCCGGCGGTGGCCCGCGGCACCGGCACCCAAGTCGCGCACGATCTCCTGAGCTTCGGCTTCAATACCGACCTCGCGCCCGATGTGGATATCGCGGTCGTTATGGGTCCAGACCAATGGGGCCGCACCTTTGGCAGCACGCCAGAGCCGGTCACTACCCTTGCTGGCGCCTGGCTACAGGGCCTTCAGCAGGGCGGTGTCGTCGGCTGCCTCAAGCACTTTCCCGGGTTGGGCGCTGCCACTACCGACGCACACCAGGGCTTGCCCATCATTACGCGCAGCCGTGCCCAGTTGGAAGCCACTGAGCTTGCGCCGTACCGCGCCCTCATCGACGCCGGCGACGTCTCAATGGTGATGTCGACAGACGAGCTCGTGCCTGCGGTCGACCCCAAGATGCCTGCCGAGCTCTCTCGTCCTATTATCACCGGCATCTTGCGCGACGAGCTGCACTACGACGGTGTGGCAATCACCGACGCGCTCTACATGGCCGGTGTGTCGGATCGGTGGTCGTTCGCTCAGGCAGCAGTCCTGGCAATCGAGGCCGGCAATGATATGATCATGGCACCCTGGCAGCCGGCGATGGTGCAGGGCATACTTGCCGGACTCAAGCAGGCGCTGGCACATGGCGATCTGACCATGACCGAGATCAATACAGCGGTGCGCCGCATTCTGGCGCTGAAGATTCGCTACCATGTGCTGCCCAGCCTGCCAGCCGTCCGGCCGGGCGCTGGCGTGGACGCGCAGATCGACGCCAGCGGGGACGCCGCCGTGCCGCAGAAGTAGCGCGCACGGGAACGCCCGCTGCGTGCTCAGTGTCATGCGCTATGCCTGCTGCGCGCGACTTGCCTCTCCGGGTCGCCCAGTGCCGGCGCCGTAGGAATGCCCCGAGGTCTGCGCATTCCACCGGTGATGGCGCGGTGCACCAGGGCCGCCCCGTCAGCAACACTGGCGTCCCAGCCACTCCTGCGAACCGTTGCCAGGCACGTTTCACGCGCTCTTAACACGCACGGCGTATGCTTTGTTCTGGGCGCAGACGAGCGCGCGGATTGCGGCGAGCGTGCGTCGTCGGCGTCTTCACCGTGTCCTGTGACACGCTGAAAGCGTCATCGGCTATTACTGCGGTGACACGAGGTGACCATCACACACGCCGGAGAGGACTGTGCCACCGCCATGTACCAGCTGCCTTTTGATCGGCTTGGACGCTTCTACCGCGGCAATCTGCATACCCACTCAACCCGCTCGGACGGGACGCTTCCACCCGAGGCAGTGATAGAGGCCTACCAGCAACAGGGCTATGACTTCCTTGCCTTGACCGACCATTTTCTCGACAGCTTTGGCTTCCCCATCACGGATACCCGTGCGCTGCGCTCATCCGACTTTACCACACTGCTCGGCGCCGAGCTGCATGCACCGCGCACGGAGCTGGGCATGCTATGGCACATAATCGCTGTTGGGTTACCACTAGACTTCGCGCCACCGGCAGCAGACGAGACTGGACCGGCGCTCGCGAGTCGAGCGGCAGCGAGTGGCGCCTTCGTCGGCCTCGCGCACCCGGCGTGGTATACGCTTACGCTCAATGATGCGCGTTCTGTCGCGGCGGCCGATGCAATCGAGGTATACAACGCAGGGATCGCCCAGTGGAATGACCGCGGAGATGCTTGGTATCTTTGCGATCTGTTGCTGGCCGGCGGCCGCCGGCTGAACGCCTACGCCGCTGACAATGCGCATTTCCTGAGCACGCGGCGCGGCTCCTCGTAAATGCCGTTCCAGCGGCCGCCTTCGTGGCCTGGGTCCAAGTGCGTGCGGCCGCCCTGACGCCAGAGGCCCTGCTCGCCGCCCTCAAGGCGGGGGAGTGTTATTCCAGCCAGGGCCCTGAGCTGCATGATGTGGCGATCGTCGGCGGCGAGATCACCATCGCCTGCTCGCCCGCCCAGGCCATCATTCTCGCCGGACCACGCGCACACGCCCGCTCACAGCGCGGGGACGGTGTGACCAGCGCGACGTTCTCGCTCGACGGATTCACGGATTCCTATTGCCGCATTACCGTGATCGACCAGCACGGGAGGCGGGCGTGGTCGAATCCAATCTGGCTTGATCGCTAGTACTTCAGGAGCGCGACTGCGTGCCCCCACGGAGGGCGGTCCACAGGCCGAAGCCGACCACGTTGACGCTCAGCACGAACAACAGCAAGAGTGCCAGCGGCACGAAGAACAGCAGCGGCGCAACATCTCGCACGGTTGCCCCATCAGCGATCAGGTCGCTCAACGGCTCGAGGGGCGGTTGAGCGCCGAATCCATAGAGGACCAGTAGTGACTGGACGAGGACGGCGTCGCCCGCAATCCACATGCCCGTCACGGCGGCGGGTCCGAGCACCGCGAGCACAGCGCAGAGTGCCGGCCTCGTGCCAGACGCACGGCCACCGGCAGAAGCCGCCGCGTGCACGGATTGAGCGGGTTGAGCGGGTTGAGCGGGTTGAGCGGGTTGAGCGGGTTGAGCGGGTTGAGCGGGTTGAGCGGGGCGGAGCGACCGGAACAGGAGATAGCCAAACCGCGCCACCTCGCCCACCAGAAACAGGGTGATGAGCAGCGCCGGAAAATTGGTCAGATCGCGGCTCCACCACCTGGGCTGTACCCAGGCGCGCATGAGCAGACCGAAGGTGCTGAGCAGTGGCTGCTGCGTGACAATCCCCGTCCCGGTCAGCAGCACGACGATGAGGAGCGGCGTGGAGGCTACAGAGAAGACGCGTGCTACCATCGCGAACCGTGCACCAACCACCACTGCGCCGAGGGCGAGCACCGCGGCACCCAGCCCCGTCGCCAGCAGCAGCGTCACAAGCGCGAGCTGCACCGACAACCGCGTGCCAAGCAGCACCCGCGCCAATGCGTCACGTCCGACGTCATCGGTGCCGAGGGGATGTGCAGCGCTTGGCCCCTGCAGCGCCGCCACCAGGTTGGTGTGGAGGGCCGGGTTATCGTTCGCGGTCCCCCCAACCAGCAGCGGCGCCAGCACCGCCACGAGGACCAGCAGCGCAATCACACTCAGGCCCGCCAGGGCCAGCCGGTTGCGGGCAAACCGTTGAGCAACCACGTGACGGTCAGATCCACCCGCGACAGTGCCCCCGCTCGCAACCGGTATTGTGCCCGCATCCGATCCCGATCCGTTTGACATTCTTGGGCTTTAGCCCGCCGCAAGCCACGCCGTTTCAACGGCAGTGGGAAGGCGCTTTGTGTGGTAGACTTTCCTGGCAAGGTTCTGTAATTGCCCGCTCCTCGGACCAGGCATCCCTTGCGGTAGGCGGGGGCACCGCCTTCAGGC
>Ga0207646_10007831_pt1 | contig 10796 bp, 14 predicted proteins | sample KBSK5502metaG_FD_184343 | JGI IMG/M metagenome (GOLD analysis project Ga0207646, IMG submission 184343) | Corn, switchgrass and miscanthus rhizosphere microbial communities from Kellogg Biological Station, Michigan, USA - KBS K5-50-2 metaG... | ecosystem: Host-associated > Plants > Roots >...
TATCTTGATTGATGAATCTGTTGCCTAATGAAGTAATAGAATAATTTTCATTCTTTCTTTTCACTTGACAATCCTGAATTATAAAATAAATTATATTCGCATCACATTATCATAAATGAATCAATCTATGAGTAATGAAAAGGAAGACGCTGCGTTAATCGAACTAGATAATAGACTAAGAGGCTTAGAGGCAAGGATAAAGAAGCTCGAGAACTGGAAGCTCGTACATACTTCAATGGCAGAAGAGGAGGAGACTGCAAGTCAAAAATAGCGCATCAAAGAGATTTGCTCCTTGTCTTCTCATGCCATTGAATAAAATAACGTCTCTGCGTCCTGTAGTATAATTGAGTGAATAGGCGTCAATTTCGTATACGAGTTTTTAGCACGCAGTGGATAAAACAATGTAGCAAACAAACAAAGACGTAACGCTAAATATCATGAAACTTATATTAATTGACTAATTGTCAGGACGTCGAGTCAGATTTAGACTGCAAGCATAACCGTTATTCGAAAAGAAGACTAGAGAAGGTATTGCGTGGATAGGATTCTGTCTACTCTAAGAATCCTCATCTTCAAGAAATTCGGTAGTCCAACCTTGATGGCCTGTCTCACTTAGATGAAATGCTTCTATGTCTTTTTGATTATGCCATTATCGACTTCCTTCTCGAAGCCACAAACAATGCATTTTATTTTCATTCTTACCTCCAACCCAAATGGATCGAACATATTATCAATGATGTAAATGCCGTGTATAGTCGTTAATCTATTGATTAGAACACCTTTTTTGTTGCTCTAATTACTTGATCAACCCACCTACAATTCCAGTTTGTGGATTGACTGGCAATGTCTTGCTGCTATTACTCCCTATCGTCAAAATGCACCCCAGCCCAGTATAAGGTCCGCAGGACAACCATTGTTATAACCGTTCAATGGTGTTATTAATAAAAATATAGGTGCCGCTACGCCTACAATCAATATATTTTCTTTATCTCTATCTCTTATTTTTTCAACAAACACATGGCACTAACACGCTTAACTTCAATAATTGATGTCAGTGGCACAATTAAGACCAAAAGTAATTTAAGCATGGAAAAGTCTCATTTTCTAAAGTGTATTAAATAATGAAAACAAACGTAAGCGTAATTACAACAACTGTAGTTTTAGCAGGGTTCGTCGGACTATTTTTGGGAACAACCAGCGTAGCGGTACCCTTAGCATCAGCAGCTCCACCCAAAGATCCCCTCCAGACTTCAACTCACGTCACAATCCAAAACACCACCGTATCAGGCCCAGACCCACTGCCTGGACACCAAGGGCATCAAGCGGCAATCATTCTTCCCCCACGCACTGACGGAAAACTCTGGGTAGGTACAGTAACCTGGACTTCATCAAAACCAGTTGAATTGGTCGTTCTGCACGGTTACACCAACGTTTCAGCAGACTCTGCTCATGGTGTACCACTTATTGCCAAGCCTCCCACGGGTGCTGTCGCAATAACCTTAATTACGCCATCCCAATTTGCGCCTGCATCAGACCCAATTGCATCAGGATCCACACCTTTTGTAGGAAGCGCGGTCGCATTCCACACGTTAAGTGGAGCAAAGTTCACTGTAACATATAGTGTTGATGCAACAGCAAATAGTCCAACCATAAGTCCATCAACTACCACACAACCAAAACTTCTCTCATAATAAGCTAGAAGAAAAACTCCTTTTTTACTTTAACATTTGTTGCTGGAACAGACCACAGACAGGTCTCTTCAGAATTAAATCAGGGTCGAAACTTGTGACACTGCTAATTCTTTGGGACATTCTAGGTCTTCTTAATTAGCATATATTTTCTATAGTGCATGATGTAACGTAGCTTTGTCTTCCGAATCGACGAAGGAAAAAAAGACTAGAGAAAATATCACAATGATAACTCTTGGCGAATTAATGGTTTTGGTGATTCGTTTCTCTTAAGAGATAAAAACGAAAACCTCTTTGACAAAAAAATGTAGGGGTTCAGGCTATTCCATTTACTTCGGACTATTGGTCATATTCTTGGCAGCTGATGTCATATTACTTTTTATAGTGCCACCTGTCATATTACTAGCAGCAGTCATATTTCCTGTCTTGCTACCAGTTTGATTTCCTGGCATCATGGTCATTGCCAAAGTTGTTGTAGCAGTGGTTATACCAATTACTAACACAGCTACTACTAGACCTGAAATTACGATTGCTAATGATTGATGTTTTTGCATTGAGCCAATTCAGTTCGTAATTTATATAAGCATTGTTCCAGATTGACTCCAAATTGGTATCTTGTTCAATACAGAGAAGATACTGTGTGTATGTGTGTGTTTTAGTCAATCAGTGGATTTGGTGCTCTTCTTTTCGATTAATAGATTTGTAACGACGATTATTTTGTGCAGCGGCCTGGTGATTATGACTTGATTATCTTAACAATCTATTACCGACTTGTTTTATCCATATCCATGTTGTTATCATTTCCAATACTAAAATATCTCTGGTTGTTCTGCCTCTGGATGTTCTGAATCTATGTGTGCCGCAAGAGATTGAACTCTCAAGAAAGTGCGCCCACAAAACTTAGACCTAGGATGCGAGGTATTTACAAAGTGTTTTGTTGCATGCATTCCTTTCGAGGAATCACAATATCCTACGTGACCATATCTTTCAATATCGCTTCACATATAACGCTGGATAATTTGCATTGCCTCTGACTTGAACAAGTCATGGAGCGTTCGGGGAGTCTTGTCGTCAAACACCTCATCGGCGTGCCACTTCGAACCGAAAGCGATAAAGCGTATCAATATCGGGACCGTATCCCTTCCCTTCTCCGTAAGAGTCCAGCGCACAACCATAGGGGATTTTTGATTCTGGATGCACCCGATGAACCCCTCTTCCTCAAGCTCCTTCAAGCGCTTCGACAGGACCCTTGGGGTGAGGCCGGGAACCGACTCGAGCAACCGATTGAACCGGTCTATCCTGCGGAACCCTATGTCACGGAGTATCAGCATCGTCCACTTCTTCCCCAAGACACCAAGAGACGTCTTGATAGGACACTCAGTAAACTCCACCTTTGGCTTAATCATTCCCAACTCGTCAGAAGGATCATCTTTCTTTTCAGAGAGCGATTTTTGCAACTATCCTTTTATTCCCTTGCCTGTTTATATACTATACAAAGTATAGTAATTACCATGAGTAAAATCGAATCCGCAAGGGAAGTAGAGACTGGAAATTACGTCCAGCTATTCATTTACCGAATTCCCAAAAAGAATCATGATGCTATGGTTAAGCTTCAGAACCAACTCACTGGCATCTTCAAAAAGCACGGGATATTGCGTTCCGAATTCTTCCAGCTCGAGACTACTGAGCCTTTCGAGGGTATGGTAAGTATAGCCAAAACCATCTCAGCCAACCCAGAAGAGGAGGTTTGGGTGGAGCTAGAATCGTACCGAGATAGGAAGCACAGGGATGATGTAGTCGCAAACGTTACCCAGGATGCAAACGCCGGTCCACTTTTCGGACAAGTCATAGGCCTCATCACCGAAGGGTATAGCTGTATCATGGGAGAGTTCAAACGCCTCCACATGTAGACCATGAACACTGAAAGGAAGCAATTCATGTACAAGCTTATTCCCCCACGCCCAACCTTTGCACAAGATATGACAGATGTCGAAAGAAAAGTAATGCAAGAACATGTTATTTACTGGAAAGGTATGACAGACATAGGGACTGCGATCGTCTTTGGACCTGTTCTCGATCCAAAAGGCCCATGGGGAGTTGCTATTGTTGAAGTAGAAGATGAAGCGGATGCACGTGTGCTTGGCACAAATGACCCTGCAGTCAAAGCTGGTCTTACCTTTGAAGTCTATGCAATGCCCGACGCGTTAGTACGAAAATGAGAGAGAATCTTGGCTGTTAAGTCAACAGATACCTATTATTAATATTAGAAAGTTATGTGCGTCACAAAGACCTCTACTTTTCTTGCCAGATACGAGTGATATCGCAGCTGCGGCGGTAACAGCGGTTACAAATAATGGACATGAGAACAAAGCATATGATATCACTGGTTCTGCTGCTATATCAAATTACGAAATAGCTGCTGTCCTTTCAAAAGTAACTGAGAGAACGATAACTTATGTAGATATTTCAGAAGAGGATGCTCGCAAAGGAATGAAAGATTCAGGTACGGATGAATGCATTATCGAAGTCTTGATGGAGCTAGGCGGTTTTCAAAAGGCTGGCTACGCGTCAATGGTTTCGCCCAATCTAGAAGAAGCCACTGCAAGAAAACCAATATCTTTTCTTCAATTTATTCATGAAAATGCAAAAAACATTTGTCGGTTAGTTGTTGCTAACTTTAGTAAAGGGTTCGCATGAAAATAATCGTATATTGTTCTAATGGGCTACTGGGTCAACCTATCGTTAGCCAGCTCTTGAAGAGCGGCAATCATGTTAGGTTGCTCCTCCTGCTATGTATTACATCGGAAACCACATAAAATACTTGTCCATACATCTAGATTCTTATCTTTTAGACATGTCTTTGAAGATTTCTACAACTCGCTACAACTCGGCTATGGCGACCTACATCTGTTGCCATATGTGCCGTCCTCCCGACAACATAAATTGTGAGTATCTTGTCTTAACAGTCACTTCTATTTAAAGAACTTCTCTTTTTCTAACAAGTTACACTATCATACAGAAAGGATTTGTAGCCTGGTCTCGATACATTATGAATACTAAAATCAAAAGCCTTTTTTTAACATTTCAATTCTGAACTGTTATTAGTTCCATTTGTTTGTGATAGACAAGTTAAATGATTCCAAGTGACTTGGTAGTATCTGTAAAAAAGATATTGATGCCCATCGACAGATCTGAATATAATCGAAAAATTGTCGCATATGCAATATCTAAGGCTAACAATTCCATATGTTAGGACTAATAAAAATATTGATTCGACGCTGTCGCAAATGCAATCATGTAGAATCACTACACAAAAACAAGTGCACATGGAGACACTTTAATTCTAAAGTATGTAATTGCTGACGTTTTACAGAACAAAATGCAATCTAAATCTAAATCAAAAAAGAAATTAAGTGACCTTCAACAAAAATATGTGGAACGGATTCGTCAGATGGATAAAATAAGAGTCATCATAATCTTTACTTACTTTAACTGTTTGACATGTGTGCCGCAATACCATTCGACAAGTGGCGCCCCTTCCACTCTAAAGATAGCTTCATGTGAGGCTAAATTGCCACATAACATACATCTCTTACGCTTATCTTTCTGACGTCTGCCTACTTCAGGAACTGGGAACTCTTTGACCGATATCAAAGTCTTTTCCATACATAGTCTATCTATCACTGCTAGCGCCATTTATTCTTGTTCTCCCATATATTCAAGAGTGAGTCTTTTTGGCCATGAACGCAAGCCATGCCTAGCCAATTTGCAAGTCGTGTCTATCCAACACACCTGATATGGTAGAAGCTTATGCGTGGTGTGAAGGACAATGCAATATATCGCAAAAGTACCAAATAAAGCTTATTCAGTAACATTAGTCTGTGCTATTTTGCTTGGCACATCAAGACCAGCTTGCAGCGCATGAGAATTGCGTCAAACACACCCGATATGATAACAAGACCAACGTTTACAAGAGAAGATTGAGACAGACAGGATGTGAAGGACAATGATATTAAGATATAACACAGTAAATAAACTCTTCTTCATAAACTCGGTGGTAATACTCGATAGCGCAAATTTTATATTATTTGAACTATAATGACATATCATCTTTGAAAGGACTTCTAAGAATAAAGCCAAAATCTCTATAGTTCTAGATTTAGGTCGATCTAGGTCAAATTTGGCACACACACTTGGTGTTATAGATGATGGTAGCGGTTCGCCAAGGTGTAAAGGGTTAGTCAACTGTGGTAGTAATACTTTCCATGACCCACTATTAGATAATCATTATGTATAATTAACCTCTGTGTATAAAATGCTTGCATCCATTAAGTTATCACACTGAGACAATTGTACGTTTAGCAGATACAACTGAATTAAGACGTTGTACAATTGGCACATGTTTATGTATAATTCATTTGGAAAAGCCAGAAGAGAAAAAATAATCAGTGTATAAAACAAAACATCGGCGATAGGATCACAAAATGTCGTTATGTTAATAAAACATATATCAGATTGTATTTGGTTTCATGATTTTCTCGCGAACAAATTAGGGGTTTCATTCTCCACATTCTGTTAAATACGATTGAAAAATTGTTTTTATATCCTCATTCATTATTTCCAAATTTTTCTTGATAGATTGTCTGATACATTGAAGTGATTTTACGTTTTGCCTGCCTATAAGATTGGTATTTGAAGCGTTTTGATAATCAATACTAAACTTAATCTTTTCATCTAGGCCATACTTTGCATAGCATATTTGTGTTGCGTCATTTTCAATCTTCCGGAGTAACAATATTAATTCTTGATTTGAAATACCTTTGTTGTTGTTGTCATTATCCAACAGAGTTTTCAAAATATTATTCAATCCACCGGTCCGCATACACTCATATTTATTAATCTATACCTTAAATGCATTGTATGGGATTTGCTACGAAGTCGGGATGCAAACGTGGTCCCAGGAATGGATAGAAATTGTGATAAGCAAGGTCCAATACCAAGTCCTTAACTCACATATACTCAATCAAGTAGAAACGCATGATTTAGCAAGTATAATATGTCCAAATAAATAACATTATATCGAAGATATATTCCATTTATATGCTATGCTTTATTTATACTGTTAGATGGATCTGATAATTTACCGCAATTTCCTAGAATCGCTAAGATCAAGACAAACCAAAAAATTGTACGATTATGAATTAAAAAAATTTATAGAATATATCAAAGGAGAAGACCACTTAATATCAGATTATCCCAAATTAATAGAAGCACAAATTATTGATTATATTTGTGATTTGAAAAATAAAGGATTATCGCAATCTACATTGTCTCTTGCTTTTTCTGCCATTTCACATTTTTACACGATGAATGATATTTTGTTAAACAAAAAGAAGATAACTAAGTTTATGAATGTTGATACTACTGCTCAAGAGGATAATAACATCAATAATCGTCAACAAAAACGATACAACAAAAAAGATAGAGGTTATACAACTGAACATATTCAAAGATTATTAGATGTTTCTGATGACAGAGTCAAGCTAATGGTTTTTATTGTTTGCTTCTACTGGTATGAGACTAGCGGGTTTAATTGGCTTGGAAATCAGAAATTTATCTAAAATCCAAATTAAGGGAATCGTCACATATCAAATTACAGTCTATGAAGGAAGTAAAGAGAATATATTACTTTTTGCACTCCCGAATGTGCTAAAGCAATCGATTCATATTTCGCATATCGTGAACGCTCAGGGGAAAAACTAGGTCCAAGTTCGCCACTTGTGAGAGAACAATTTGATCCCACTGATTTGATTCGTGTTAAAAATCCAAAGAACATTATTTCTAGCACAGTCGAAAAAATGATAGACAGAACATTGCAGCAAGCAGGATTAAGTCAATTGGAACATCCTACAGAAAGCCGATCTTGCTCTCAAATGAGATAGCAAATTCCACTAATCCATGGGTTTAGGAAATTTTTCAATACCGCGCTTATGAATTCTGATGTTCATCTTTCATTCAAAAAAATGCTAATGGGCCATTCTGTGCAACTTGACGAGGTATACTATGACAAAGGAAGTGAGAAATCGAGGGCCAAATTACTGGAGGAGTATTGTAAAGCAATCGATGCACTAACCATAAACGAAGAAAATAGATTAAAGCTCAAAGTTCGAGAACTAACATCTAAAAACGAAACTAATGAGTATATAATTAAACACAGGCTGCAAGAAAAAGAAGATAAACTAACAATAATGGAAGAACGATTTAACAAGATCCAATCTCAGATGCAAACTTTATTGACTGCAGTTACAAATATAAAAGACCAGAATAAAATCGATGAATTCGCCAAGACGTTATATGATTCAGGTATTGTGAAAGCAGCAACTCGTGATTAACACGGCTTACTTATCATACTACAGAAAGTAACAAGATCTGTATGGCAGATGCTAAATTAGTGCACTTTCGTATCACCGTCGCTCCTATCCATATATACATATAGATCCCCATCGTTTTGTATCTTAACGACTAAATTACGTTCTAATTTAAGTTCGCTCCCTTGATTTACCCATAATTCTGCAAGCTTATGTTCTATATCTATGTCCATAACTCCTGTTACAGCCATCATGCCAGAGGCATCACTAAATTCAAACATCGTTCCACGTTCTTCAAGCGGTTCTAGTCTAATGTGATGGATGATTTCAAAGGGGCGGCCTGGCGTACCAAATTCCTTCTCAAAGAAAGCCACAAATTTCTTGGTATCCTCACCCTCAAGTTCAGATGTCCTGGTATCATGAACAATCTCTTCGATCTTACTCCAATTAAACAGGAAAATTAGCTTTTCTTTTTGTTCTACCGATTGTATTTCTTGCAATTTCGTTTTAAATGCAATCGTATCACAAATATCTATCGAGTTCTTGAGGTTGCTTATATTGCTCTTGTTCAAAATCGAGCTTGTTTCAATTTTTGATTCATACTGTTCTATGCAAAAGTAACTTCCTCTCCTTACTAGGAGCGCAGCCAACTCTGCCCTTCGTGCGTTATGTTGGCTAGAATCCTGACCATCAGGACTCCCCTTAAGTATAGCATTGAACAGCCTGTTTATGTTCGAATAATCGAAAATCTTTTGTTGTGTTTCCATAGGTAGCTTTTCAGCGATAAGAGCAAGATCACTAATTGCCCGTTGAGCCTGGTCTCTAAATCTTTGGAGTGCGCCCGAAGGATTAGAATGTTTCTTGGCGTAATCTAACCAATTATGTGTTTAATAATTCCTTACGTGTGGACTTATCTAGCATAAATCGTTATTATTGTGAACAATTCGATCTTAAAAAGTTATTTATTATATTTATAATTTTTATCCTAAATGACTGAGATAATAACATTCAGCATTCCAAAAGACCTACGAGAGAAGGTCGATCGTCTCAGAGGCAAAGTTGCACGATCAAAATTTATCTCGGAGATACTGGAGAGCGCCTTCGAAAGCACGGAGAAGGGAGGACGAGGCACCTAATTGCCGTATAACGAAAAAAAGACGATCATAATAACGCACTGCCTCAGCGACTGTAACGATTGTACCGGGATATATTCAGACGTAACAGGTTACATGAATTTGCATTGTCACTGTGATTGCCACGGTGACAAAGAATCATGGGGATGAGCGGGTTGTTGAAGGTGACCAGCGCAGGCAACCTGACCCATTTCATGCAGCCACTCAACGATGATTTATGACTGCTAAGCAAGATTACAGCGAACTCAGTTGCACCGAGGAATGGGAGTTTCTTAGTGACTTCCAAGATGGGGAAATGACAAGGGAGGACGATGAAAATGAGAGTGCTTGAAACGATGCAATCCGAACAGGTTGGATCCCGGTGTCGGATTGCAGGAGTCGAAAACATACCACTTGGAGCTGATAGCTTGCGATGATGAACTATACGCGCTCTAGCATTAAAGATTTTGCTTCGAATTCAATTTCCTCGCTCACGCTACCAATTGACAGTATAATAATTGGCAGCAGGTTTTAGAAAGGATCTAGGTGATATTGCCTCATTTGCAAAGAGTATCGCGGAAGTTGGCCTTCTGCATCCGATTGCGATCAATCAGGACCAAGAGCTTATCTGTGGTCTGCGAAGAATCGAGGCCTTCAAAGCGCTTGGCAGAGATGAGATTCCAGCTCATGTCGTAAATCTCCAAGATATAGTGAAAGGAGAATTTTCCGAAAACAGAGAACGAAAAGATTTTTCTTGGGACGAAATAATTCAGATCAAGAAGACTGTAGAGCCAGAGATAAAGAAAGAATCGGAGAGGAGGATGTTGTCAGGTAAACCCTCAGCAAAATGTGCTGATGGTCGTAACACTAATCTCAAATCAAGAAACCATAGTGAGAACCAGAGTCGCGCAAATGTGGCCAAATATGTAAGCATGCATGGGAAGAAAGTAAGTCATGGAACTCTCGCTAAAGCGGAGGCTGTATACGATGCTGCCCTAAAACAGCCTGACATCTTTGATCAAATATGGATGAATTTAAATGATGAAAAAATTTCCCCTCACAAAGCATTTAAAAGGACACAGAAAATCCAAAGACGCCAGGAGCTTTTAGCAGAAAAACTTAGATGGGATTTACCGGAATGAGTTAAAGTCATTCTAGGTGATTTCATAGAGAAGTGCAGAGATATCCCCAATGATTCTATCGACCTGATATTTACAGACCCGTTATATTCAGAGAAATTTTTGTATCTGTACGATGAGCTTGGCAAAGTTGCTGCAAGAGTTCTGAAAAATGGAGGCAGTATTGTAAGCTATTGCGGACAGCATCATAAACTCGAAGTCGTGGAATTCATGAAATCAAAAGGTCTAACCTATTGGTGGGAAATCGTGGTAATACATAAAGGTCCACTTGGGAGAGTGTATCCCAAACATGTTGTCGTTACGTACAAACCTCTCCTTTGGTTTGTTAAAGGTGATAAATTAATCACATCCGAATTTATTAGGGATTCCGTTGAGTCTCTGACTCCGAATAAGACGGATCTGGAATGGGCTCAATCAACGATAGAAGCAGAGCACGTAATTGCCAGACTTACATTTGAGAATCAAACGGTTCTTGACCCATTGATGGGG
>Ga0207646_10007832_pt1 | contig 10795 bp, 6 predicted proteins | sample KBSK5502metaG_FD_184343 | JGI IMG/M metagenome (GOLD analysis project Ga0207646, IMG submission 184343) | Corn, switchgrass and miscanthus rhizosphere microbial communities from Kellogg Biological Station, Michigan, USA - KBS K5-50-2 metaG... | ecosystem: Host-associated > Plants > Roots >...
CTGTTCACCCGGCTGAACCTGGGCCGCTACCTGCTGAACAGCACGATCGTCGCGGTCACCGTCACCGGCCTGTCGCTGCTCATCAACTCGCTGGCCGGGTACGCTTTTGCCAAGCTCCGCTTCAAGGGCCGGGACCGGGCGTTCCGGATTCTCCTCACCGGCCTGGTGGTCCCGGTGCAGGTGGCGATGCTGCCGCTCTTCCTGTTGCTCCGCGAGATGGGCTTCATCAACACTTACTGGGGCGTGATCGTGCCGGGGATGGCGAGCATCTTCGGCATCTTCCTGGTGCGGCAGTACGCGCTGAGCATCCCGGATGACCTGCTCGACGCCGCGCGGATCGACGGCGCCGACGAATTCCGGATTTATCGGTCCGTCGTGGTGCCAGCGATTACCCCGATTCTCGCCACCCTCGCGATCTGGACCTTCCTCAATACCTGGAACGACTTCCTCTGGCCCCTGATCGTGCTGAGCGACGAGTCGAAGTGGACCCTTCCCGTGGCGATCGCCAACCTCTCGGGTGAGCACGTCCAGGATACCGAGCTGATGATGGCGGGCTCGGTGGTGACCGTGTTGCCGGTGGTGGGAGTGTTCCTGGTGCTGCAGCGCTACTATGTGGCGGGGATCATGCAGGGGAGCGTCAAAGGATGACGGAAGGACCGAAGGACGGCAGGATGGTAGGAAGATCACTCGCTCTGCTGAGCTTCCTTCTGGTGTCACGAGTATTCGCCCAGGATCCGGGTCCGGCGCGGGTGCTCGATGACTTCGAGAATCCGTCCGCGTGGAACGCGGCGCCGTCCGATGGTGTGAAACTGACCATTCGCGCCGACAGCGGGCATACCCGGAAGTCGCTGCGGCTCGATTTCGATTTCCAGGGCCACGGCGGCTACGCCGTGATCCACCGCGCGCTGCCGATCGACCTCCCCGACAACTACGTCCTCAGTTTCTGGATCCGCGGCAATGCCCCGGATAACAATCTCGAGTTCAAGCTGATCGATGCCACCGGTGACAACGTCTGGTGGAGGAACCAGCGCGGCTTCGTTTTTCAGGGCGGCTGGCGCAAGGTGACGATCCGCAAACGGCAGATCGAGTTTGCCTGGGGACCGCTGGGCGGGGGAGATCTCCGCCATGCGGCGGCGCTGGAGCTCGCGATCACCGCGGGGAGCGGCGGCAAAGGCACGGTGTGGCTCGACGACTTGCGCCTGGAGCCGAGGGAGCCGGAACGGCCCTACGACCTGACGCCGGTCGCTACCGCGTCCCGGAGTCTCGCCGGATATCCCGCGGCCAACGCGATTGACCCGGACACCGGGACGGTCTGGCGGGCGTCATCCGCCGCAGAAACCTGGCTATCGCTGGACTTCGAGAAACCGCGCGAATTCGGCGGGCTCACTATTTACTGGGAGCCGCGCCGCTATTCCACCCAGTACCAGGTCGAGCTGTCCGACGACGGCGTTCACTGGACGCCGGTCTACAACACCCAGGGCGGCAACGGCGGGGTGGACAATCTCTACCTTCCCGAGTCGGAATCGCGTTACCTGCGGCTGCGATTCATGCGAAGCGCCGGCAACGGCCAGGGCTACGGGATTCGCTCGATCGCGGTACAGCCGCTCGAGTGGGGAACCAATCTCAATGCCTTTTTTCACCACGTGGCGGCCGCCGCGCCGCGCGGTCATTTTCCCCGTTACCTGCTCGATGAGCAGTCCTATTGGACCATGGTCGGGGTGAGCGGTGACGGCAACCGCGCCTTGCTGGCTCAGGATGGCGCCGTCGAGCCGTTTGCCGGAGAGTTCTCCATCGAGCCGTTCCTGCTGGAGAATGGCAAGCTCTGGACCTGGGCCGATACCCATCCGACGCCTTCGCTCCAGGATGGATACCTCCCGGTTCCCTCGATAGAGTGGACCGCGCGGCAGACCATGCTGCGGGTGACCGCGGCCGCGATCGGGACGCCCGGCCATTCCAGCGCGCTGGTTCGTTACCGGGTAACCAACCGCGGCACCACGCGCGCCGAGGTTACCCTCGCGCTCGCGATCCGTCCCTTCCAGGTCAATCCCTCCTGGCAATTCCTCGGCGTTCCCGGCGGCGTCGCGCGGATCGACAGCATCACCGGAGACTCGTCCCGAGTCCGGGTCAACAACCGCCTGGTGCTCCCGCTGCAGGTAGCATCCCGCTTCGGCGCCGCGAGTTACGACGGCGGTGACGTCACCGAGTTCCTGTCGCAGGGCCGGGTACCGTTGCCCAAGCGCGTGCTGGACCGGTTCGGCCACGCGTCGGGCGTCCTGGTCTACGAGCTGGACCTGGCAGCCGGCCAGTCCCGCGACGTCTTTCTGCTCGTCCCCTGGTCCGGCGCCCTGCCGGCGATCACCGCCGAAAATGCCAACCAGGCCATGGAGCAGACCGCGGACACCTGGCGAGAACTGGTGAACCGGGTGAAGCTCTCGCTCCCCGATTCTTCGCAGCGGATCGCCAACACGCTGCGCAGCACGATCGCCTACATGATGATCAACCGGGATGGTGCCGCCTTGCAGCCGGGGTCTCGGTCCTATCGCCGGTCCTGGATCCGCGACGGGTCCATGATCAGTGCGGCTTTGCTCCGGCTGGGTCATGTCGAGCCGGCCCGGAGCTTCCTGGAGTGGTACGCGCCCTACCAGTATGAATCCGGCAAGGTCCCCTGCTGCGTCGATGCCCGCGGCTCCGACCCGGTGCCGGAGCACGACAGCCACGGCGAGCTGATCTACCTGGTGGCGGATTATTACCGCTCGACCGGCGACCGGCCGGCCCTGGTTGCACTCTGGCCCCACGTGGAGCGAGCGGTGGCCTACATGGACTCGCTCCGCCGCTCGCTCCGCACTGACGCGCTTCGCCAGGTGGACAGCGTGCGCTTCTACGGGCTCATGCCGCCCTCGATCAGCCATGAAGGCTACTCGGCCAAGCCGGTGCATTCCTACTGGGACGATTTCTTCACCACGCGAGGCTTCGCCGATGCGGCGTACCTGGCCGCCGTTCTCGGCCGGGCGGACAGCGGAAAGTATCGAGCAATCAGCGAAGAGTTCCGCCGCGACCTGCTGGCGTCGCTCCGCGCCACTATCGCCCAGGCGGCGATCAGCTATATCCCCGGCTCCGCCGACTTGGCCGACTATGATCCCACCTCGAGCAGCATCGGCATCAGCCCCGGCGGCATGCTCGACCTGCTTCCCCGGGACGTGGTGGAGGCGACCTTCGACCGCTATTTCCGCGAGGTCATGGCGCGGAGGGATTCCACCGGCTGACAGGCCTACACTCCGTACGAGCTCCGCAACGTGAGCACGCTGGTGCGGCTGGGGTGGCGGGAAAAGGCCTACCAGCTGCTCCAGTACCTGCTCGCGGGCCAGCGACCCCGGGAGTGGAACCAGTGGCCCGAAGTCGTCTGGCGGGACAGCACGGCCCCCAGGTTCCTGGGCGACCTGCCGCACACCTGGGTGGGGTCGGACTTCGCGCGGTCGCTGCTGGACATGTTCGCGTATGTGAGAGACGGGGACAGCACGCTGGTCCTGGCGGCGGGCATACCGCTCGAGTGGATGCAGGATACCACTGGGGTCAGGCTGGAGGGACTGCCGGTCGAGCGCGGCCGCGTCAGCCTCACCATTCGGCGGGAGGGTGACAATGTCGTTGCTGTGGTGGACGGCACGGCTCCGCTCCCATCAGGCGGCGTAGTGCTTCAGATGCCGGCTGAGTTACTGCGCCGGGGCGTGAGGCTCAATGATCAATCGGTTCAGCCGGATTCGAGTGGTGGGGTAAAGCTGGGGAGTCTGCCGGCGCGCGCGGTTTTCCGAGTGGGAAATTAGTGATCTACCTGTAGTCGAGGCTTGCAACATCCGACGCAAAGGCGCTAAGTCGCGAAGGAAAGCAACAATCAGTTAGTTCTTTGCGTCTTGGCGCCTTTGGGTTAATGCAGTTGTTGTTCTCCGCGCGTGCTCTGCGTACTCGGCGGCTCGGCGTTGGATGTTCTCCGCGGGCTCGAGGACGGTGCCGATACTCCAGATTACTTCAGATGGGGAGACAGCCGGCACGGGTGGTGTTTCGAGTGGGGAATTGAGCTGGGTGCCCGAGGTGAGCCCGGCCACATCCAACGCAGAGGCGCAGAGAACGCAGAGTTCTCGCCGAGACAACAATCAGTCGTCCTCCTGGCGTCTTGGCGCCCTTGCGTTAATGCAGTTGTTGTTCTCCGCGCGTGCTCGGCGTACTCGGCGGCTCGGCGTTGGATGTTCTCCGCTGGCTCTGCCTACTCCGCAAGGACGGCGCCGTTACTCCGGATCACCTCGGAATAGAACCTGGCGCTCGACTTGGGTGTCCGCTCCTGGTCGGCGAAGTTCACGTGCACGATGCCGAACCGCTTGGAGTACCCCAGGCTCCACTCGTAGTTATCGAGCAGAGACCAGGCGAAGTAGCCGCGGAGATCGATCCCTTGCTGCATTGCGGCGCGGGCAGCTTTCAGGTGATCGCGGTAGTAGTTGACCCGGAGTGGATCGTCTACCTTCCCGTTGAGCGGGGCCGGCGGATCGGCAAAGGCGGCGCCGTTCTCGGTGATATAAAGCGGGATATTGCCGTAGTGATCCCGCACCCAGGTGAGCACCCCGGTGAGCGCGGAAGGATAGACTTCCCACCCGGTCTCGGTGGTCACGTGTTGCGGCTGGGGAACATTGCGGGCCCGGACCGGAGGGAACTCGGGATCATGGCTGGTGACCCCGCGCAGGTAGTAATTGATGCCGAGGAAGTCGATCGGCTGCTTCACCAGCTCCATGTTGCTGTCGGCGGTGGCGGGCCACGCTTCGCCGAACACCTCGCGCAGTTCGGCCGGGTGGGATCCTTTGAAGATCGGATCGAGATACTGCCGGTTCATATAGGCGTCGGCCCGCGCGGTGGCAGCGAGGTTCTCCGGGGACTGGCTGTGCGGGTACTTGGGCTCCAGGTTCACCACGATGCCGATCTGGTGCCGGCCCAGCCCGCGATAGGCCTGCACCGCCGCGCCGTGGGAACGCAGCAGGTTGTGCGCGGCGATCGGCGCCTCGAACAGGTTCCGGTGACCCGGCGCCAGCACGCCGTGCAGGTAGCCGCCATCGGTCACCACCCAGGGCTCATTCAGGGTGGCCCACATGGCCACCCGGTCGTCCAGGGCCTTGAAGACGACGCCGGCATACTCGGCGAACCATTCGGCGATATCGGGATTGAGCCAGCCGCCCCGGTCATCCAGCGCGGCGGGCAGGTCCCAGTGATAGAGTGTCGCGGAGGGCTTGATGCCGGCGGCGAGCAATTCGTCCACCAGCCGGCTGTAGAAGTCGAGCCCAACGGGGTTGACCTTGCCGGTGCCGTTGGGAAGCACCCGGCTCCACGAGATGCTGAAACGGTAGGCGTTCAAGCCCAGTTGTTTCATCAGCGCGACGTCGCTCTTGTAGCGCCGGTAGTGATCGCAGGCAACGTCGCCGGTTTCCCCGTTGGCGGTCCGGCCCGGCGTGTGGGAGAAGCGGTGCCAGATGCTGGGCCCCGCGCCATCGGCCAGCGGCGATCCTTCGATCTGGTAGGCGGAGGTCGAGGCGCCCCACAGGAAACCGTCAGGAAATCGGAATTGCTCGCTCATACCAGACCGGGAATACCATGGCGAATGTGAAACTGGAGCAGGTTCGAAAAGCCTTCCAGGCCGGCGGCAAGACCCGGGTCGCGGTGGACGCCGTCAGCCTGGACGTTCCTGATGGAGAGTTCTGCGTACTGGTAGGCCCCTCGGGCTGCGGGAAGAGCACCACGCTGCGCATCGTCGCGGGCCTGGAGACCCTGTCGTCGGGCCGGGTGCTGATCGGAGACCAGGATGTCACCAACCTGGCGCCCAGGGACCGCGACATCGCGATGGTGTTCCAGAGTTACGCTCTCTATCCCCACATGACGGCGTATGAAAACATGGGCTTCGCCCTGAAACTGCGCCACACACCGAGGCCGGACATCGATACCCGGGTGCGCCAGGCGGCGGAGCTGCTCGGCATCACCGAGCTGCTGGACCGGAAGCCCAAGCAGCTCTCCGGCGGCGAGCGCCAGCGCATCGCGCTGGGCCGGGCGATCGTGCGGCAGCCCAAGGCATTCCTCTTCGACGAGCCGCTGTCCAACCTCGACGCCAAGCTCCGGCTCCAGATGCGCCGGGAGATCGCGGCGCTGCACCGGCGGCTGGCCGCCACCATGATCTACGTGACCCACGACCAGGTGGAAGCGATGACGCTGGGCGACCGGATCGTGGTGCTCGACAAGGGCCAGGTGCAGCAGATCGCCGCACCCATGACGCTCTACCACCGCCCGCGCAACACCTTCGTGGCGAGCTTTATCGGCAGCCCGGCGATGAATCTAGTCCCCGGCGAGATGGTGCGGGAGGGCGCGCTCCGGTTCCAACCCGCCGGTGGCGGCTGGAATCTTGAAATGCCCGAAACCGTTGCCAATGCGTTGCCTGAAACTCCGCGCCGGAGCGTCATTTTGGGGATTCGGCCCGAGGATCTCCAGGTCGCCGAAGGCGAAGGTAACGGTTTCGTGGCGGTGGTGGAATTGGCCGAGCTGCTGGGCAACGAGCTGCTGCTGCATGTCAAAGCGGGAACCCACGCGATGACGGTCCGCTCCGAAGGGCGCACCCCGCCCGGGCCGGGCAGCAACGTCCGGCTCCAGGCCAATACGGCCAAGCTGCACTTCTTCGACCCGGAGACGAAACTGCGGCTGGCGGACTGAGAGGGCAGGGCAGGTCAATTGTGATGTGACCCACAGCCCCGGCGCCGTCGGCCGGCCCATTTTCGTTGGTTCTGGCCTCTGGTGCGGCGTAGGCTGGCAGCGACCACTTCGACGTGAGCAGCGTGAACGAAGACCGATCTTTGTACGTTCAGCGGGTCATTCCTCAGTCCATTCTGGTAGTAGACGATACCAGCGTGGTCCGACGTGCGGCCTTCCGGCTCCTTTCCGAGGCTGGATACCGCGTGTTCGAGGCCGAGTCGGCCGAGGAGGCCCTGGAGGTGCTCCAAACGGCCCGGCCGCCCATCGACTTGGCGCTAGTCGACGTCATCATGCCATCGGTCAGCGGCGTGGACTTGGGCCGCCTGATCCACGCGGAGTGGCCGGACATGGCGCTGGTATACATGTCAGCCTATCAGGCCGAGGTCATGGTGCGCGAGGGGCTGGAAGACCCGAGAGTCATCTTCCTGGCGAAGCCGTTTACCCGGGAGGAGCTGCTCAACAAGACCACCGCGGCGCTGGTTGGCAAGCGCAAGCACCCCGGTCGGCAATCCCGCACCGATCAGCCTTCCTAGTTCGCCTCGCCGGTAAACCCTCGGGACAGCTCGTTGGCAGCCTCGATCAGACTCCCGGAAATCGAGTAACGGGCCTTGGCCCGCGCTATGGCGTTGCCGTCAAAGCCTGCAAAGGCGATGGGCGTCGCCGCGCTGCCCAAGGCGCGGGACACCTGGGAGTTGAACTCGATCCGATTGATTGGTTTGGAAAGACAAGCCCCACATCGAAGTCCACCTCCTGGCCCGGGGCTGTCAGGCACATCACGGGAAGGGCGGGGCGGAAATGTCGCAAGGTCTCGATCAACACGACGCCCGGGATGTCGGGCAAATCGAGGCTGACCAGGGCCAGGCCAAAGCTCTCCGGTAGCCGCTGGAGTAATTCGAGTGCCGCCATACCGCCTCGGGCCTGAACCAACTCGAGACCCTGGGACAGGAGCCAGGGGCGAGCCTGACGGGCGGTTTCGCGGTCATCATCGGCGAGCAAAGCGAGCTGGGTTCCGGCTCGATCCCATCGATCCATGTCTCCCCCTGGAGATTCGTGAAGCGACGGCCTACCTGCAAAGATTTGCTTTCGGGGTGTCGGTTGTCAGGAAGGGATATCACGCTGAGCATTGGCCTTGCCATCACTCCAATTGAGTGATGCATGACCCGGCTGCCTGATCTTGAGTTAGGCACAAAAAAAGGCACCCCTCTTCGGTGCCCGTCCTACCGTCTCTACCCTCCTACCGTCTCTGAATGCGAACGCCGGGAGTCGAACCCGGACCCCTTGCGGGACAGGATCCTAAGTCCTGCGCGTCTGCCAGTTCCGCCACGCTCGCGAGGACTGGAATATAGTTGCTGCCCTACGCCCCGCGCGCCACGAACCCTATCGAGCAGTCCGTGGCGGCGAGTTGCTGCCTCTCATTCGCAATGTGGCCACTCGACACTGCCCGGGCTCAACCGGGCCTTCAAAGCCGCCTGGGCCGTCGTGCACTTCGGCGTGTCTTCGAGGGGGACGAAGTCACCGTGCACTTCTCGCGCGGCGCCCCCCGGGCGGTAGCGCACGCTATAGACTTTGCCCGACTGGCGGCCCGTGACGGTGATGATCTGGTCGACAACGCTGTCAACCACTTCACCGGCATCGGTCTTGATCAGGTAGCCGAGTCTCACGACCGAATCGGCTCCACATGCTACGTTGTTTTCGCAATTGAGCGAGCGAAAGGCGAAGCCCGAGTCTCTTTCCACCTTAGCCAACAGGAACTCAGTGTTGACGGTGTCGGCCTTCGATGCGGATGGCGGCCCAATATCCGGCACCGTCAGGAACTCAGCGTTGACGGTGTCGGCCTTCGATGCGGTTGGCGGCGCGATCGGATCCGGCACCGGTGCCTCGCACGCCAATGCGACGATCAACCCGATGCCGGCGGAAACCGAGAGAATTGCGCCGCGGCGATGCCGGGGCTGAAGAGACGTAGTCATGGCGAGAATTCTCCTTTCCAGAGATGAGCGGGAGCCGCCCAGGGCGGTTGCCCAGGCGAACGGGAGAGCGGACATCCGTTCGCCGACGGCCAGCAACAGCGACGCATAGTCGTGAGGGTCCACACCTCGGCCCAGGACTCGCTGATCGCAATCGATCTCGACGGCGAGACGCAGTCGCCTGGTCGCCCACCAGATGACGGGATTCCACGGCATAAGGACCAGTGCGATCAATGCGGCGCTCCGCAGGTAGGGATCGCCCGAACGAGCGTGCTCGGCCTCGTGCTGCAGGATGAGTGCGCGGGAACTCTCGTCCAGAGTGAGGGCCCAACGGGGGATGACTGTCGTGAAACGCCGCCAGCCGATGACGGCCGGGCCGAGTTGGTCGGCCAGCAGGACCGAGTGGCCGCCCAGCTTGGCAGGTACCCAACGGTTGCGCCGCCGCTTGAGTGCGACGGCGGTGCCCACGATGCGGGAAGCCAGCAGGGTGGACGCGAGCAACCAGAGGATCAGTAACGGAGTGTCGATCGCTCCGCCGAGTGCCCGCGCTTGCCCGAATGGAACTCCTCCCTCATGCGACGGGGTGGCGATGGGTGTTGGTGGGCGGGGGCGGAAGCTCAGAACAACCGGGATCACCACGATAGCGCCAATGGCGGCGAGCCAGATCCAGCGGGCGGGCCGCGCCCGCCACCGCGCGATGCGCTCGCCCAGGAGCGCGATGAACCCAAGCAGGGCGCCGAGTGCCGATGCATAGAGCAGCCATGCGGCGAGCATTATTTCCCCCCGGGCAGGCGTTCGTCGATCAACTCCCGGATGCGGCGCAGGTCGTCGTTGCTCAGTCGGCGGTCACTGACCAGCTGGGTCAGGAGCAATTCCGGCGCGCCCTGGAACACCGTCTCCACCAGCTGCTTGAGGGCGCTCTGGCGAACCGCCTTCTCCTGGACCAGCGGGAAGTACCGATAAGCGCGCCCCTCGGCCTCGTGGCGAACCAGCGTTTTCTCTTCCATGGTGCGGATCAGGGACAGGACGGTGGTGTAGGCGAGGTCGTCGGGGAGCCGGTCGCGAACTTCAGTCACCGTCCCCGAGCCGAGCTGCCAGAGGATGGTCATGATTTCGAGTTCGCGCCCAGTCAGCGTTACGTCCATGGCGGGCCCCTCCTGTTGGTTAGACTACTAGTTGGCTAGTAGTTTATGGGCAGAAGGGTATTTTGTCAACTAGATGACTAGTAGGTAGGCTCGTGCCGGCGACGTTAGCCCACCCCGGAGCAGTGTCCCAGGATGCTCTCTTCGGAGGCTCGCGACGATGCTTCCGTCACCTAACATTGCAAGCCAGGCCCGAGGTGGTCCAACAATACGCCGTAAAGCGGCGCCGGAATCAGGAGCCGGGGGCGGGAGCCCCCGGATCACAGACAGCTCAAAACCAGTACCGCACCGACCCGTACACCGACCTGGGCTGACCCGGAATCACGAAGCCGCCGGCCCGGATCTCCGGGTACTGGTGATCCAGCAGGTTCCGCACGCCGATGTCTACCAGTGCCTTCCCTATCAGGATCCCGCTGGTTACGTGGAGCAGCCCGTAGCTCGACAGCTCCACGCCGGGTTCGTCGAACGGGGTGTAGGGCCCCACCACGTTGCCGCTCAGCTTGAAATGCCACAGCCTTCCCACTGGCGCCAGCTCCAGCGCCGCGACGCCGACGTGTCGCGCGGTATTGAAGACCCGGGTTCCCGATAGCGTGTCGCCGTCCTCGGTGACCAGCTGCAGATACTTGGCGTCGTTGATGGTCCAGTCCGCGCTGAAGGTGAGCGCCGGCGTGAGCTGGGCCTGGATGTCCGCTTCGATGCCCTGGCGTCGGCTCTTCCCGCCGCTCGACGAGGACGCCGTGATCGGATCGAAGGTCTGTTCGTCACTGACATCCATTCGGAAGACCGCTACCGCAGCGTGGACCTTGCTCCCATCCAGCTTGAGGCCGGTCTCGTACGCCCATGCGGTGATGAACGGGAGGGTAGGATCGTCGATCACCCCATCGCTCTGCCGGAAGCCCCGGGAGACATTGGCGTAAACGT
>Ga0207646_10007833_pt1 | contig 10794 bp, 7 predicted proteins | sample KBSK5502metaG_FD_184343 | JGI IMG/M metagenome (GOLD analysis project Ga0207646, IMG submission 184343) | Corn, switchgrass and miscanthus rhizosphere microbial communities from Kellogg Biological Station, Michigan, USA - KBS K5-50-2 metaG... | ecosystem: Host-associated > Plants > Roots >...
ATCGCCGAGATCCCGAGGCTGTGCACCGACGTGCGGAGGCCGCCGATCCTGGCGAGGTGGCCCTGCCAGGACAGGAACGCTTGCCGCTCTTTCGAAACCGGGCCGCTGCGCAGCGCGGCCTGAACCGCGGCGCGGAACCGCTCGATGGAGGCGTCGGTCTTCTTCTCTTGCGCCTCCAGCTGGGCGAGGGCACCGCTGCTCGGCCTGGCAAGGAAGTCAAGTGCGACCGTGCGCTCCGCGCCGAGCTGGGTCTGGACGTTCGTCACTTGCGGAACGATCAGCTGCCTGATGGCCGCCTCTTGCTTCAGCGTCAGCAGATGACTCAGGGTGAGGCCGAGAACCTCAGCGTACAAGCCGAGAAACACGAGGGCTGGGAACAGCACGAGCACGACGATCCGCAGCCGGATCGACCGGCGACGCATCATAGCTAGGGTCGCCAGGATCGTGCCGGCCCGCGAGCCGACCAGCCGTACGGGTCTGCCGATCTCTCTCATCGCGACGACGTTGGGCCCGCGGAGCGTTGCGTTCGCGTCAGATGCTGGTGGCTCCCCTCCCATCTGATGGAGAACTCGGTGCCCCGGCACGGCCGCCGGCGCGTCGCCGCGCGCGTCGTCGCCGTCCAGGTGGACGGCGCCCCGAGCTGCCGTGGATGACAATTCAGTGTCGGAAGGCGTTTGCTGCAGCGGCGCGTCCGCCGCGGCATGCGGGGCAGCCGATCGCGCAACGTCAACGCCGTGCGGAATGGCGGGGCTGCTGGCCGGGATCATCAGGATGCTAGCCGGAGCGACGACGGGCAGGGCTGACGGCTCGGCGTCATAGGGCGCGAGCCGCAGCGCGTTCCGCAGCGCCTCGGCGAAGTCCTGGCAGGACGGGAACCGGTCAGCGGGGGCCTTGGCCAGCGCGGTCGCCAGCACGCTGTCGGCGGTCACCGGCAGGTCCGGGCGGCGCGACGACAGGGCGGGCGGCGGTTCGGAGGCGTGAGCGTAGATCACTGCCATGGCGTGATCGCGCTGGAACGGCGGCGCGCCGGTCAGCAGTTCGAAGGCCACGCACGCGAGCGCGTACTGGTCTGCTCGGCCATCTACATGCCTGCCCGCGATCTGCTCAGGGGCGGCGTAGTCGGGCGTCCCCAGGAACGATCCGGACCCGGTCAGCCCTACCGACGACATCGCGCCCTTGCTCAGCCCGAAGTCCGACAGGTACACATGGTCGGGTCGGCCAGGCCGCGCGTCCAGCAGCATGTTCGCCGGCTTCACGTCGCGGTGCACCAGGCCAGCCGCGTGCGCGGCGTCCAGCGCCGAAGCCACCGCCGACAGCACGGCAGCAGCCCGGCCCGCCGACAGCGGGCCGTCCCTGCGGACCTGGCTCCGCACGTCCCCGCCGGACACGTACCGCATCGCGATGAACAACTGCCCATCTGCCTCGCCGGCCTCGTACACCGGGATGATGTGCGGGTCATCCACCGTCGCGGCAGACCGGGACTCCCTGATAAACCGCCTCCGAAAGCCCTCATCGGACGCCAGCGCCGGAGCCAGCACCTTCAGTGCCACCAGCCTGCCCAGCCGTTCGTCACGGGCCCGGAACACCACGGCCATCCCACCCGCGCCGACCCGCTCGATAACCCGGAACCCGCCAACCCGCGACCCGGCGGCGATGCCCTGCCCGATCCCAGCAAACGCGCCGTCCTGGTCACGCTGTCCGTCCATCAAACCCCCAGCGCGACATAAAGTCAGCCCCGTGCGTGCGCACCACCGGGAAGGCGCCGAACAACCCAACCGGAATGGCCGAACTATCTGTCACTGCAACGCCCAAGTATCCGGCTGCCGGCGAACCAGCGCAAGCCAGACAAATGAATTCCACTCCGTACAGGCCGACAAGTTGCCGGCGCCAAGGCAAGCAGCGCCGGGAGTGAGTCCATCCCGGACGCGCTCACATAGCGCCGCCGCGGCGCCCACGCGAAACTGACGAAGCCATCCGGGCGCCGAACTGGCGGATCTGGGCCGATGAATAAGACACCTTGTCGCCATTACGCGCACACCGAGTCGGCGGTCGGGGCATTTTGAGCGCGGTAAAGTGCTCCGGGTTCGTGACCTGGAGTAATCAGCACGGGAGTCCTTACGTTGAGGTGATCATTCGCTGCCGAGACCGGCGATTCGTCTCGGCCCGACGCGGGAGGTATCCCATGTCCACCACGACCACCTCAGCAACGCTCGTCCCGGCCGGCCCGGTGTTCTCCGATCAGGAGCGGCTGGCGTTAGCCGGGTTCCTGGCCGGATACAGCGGCCTGACCCGGGAGGCGTACGCGCTGGACCTGCGCCAGTACGCGGCCTGGTGCCATGACCACAGTCTCCGCTTGTTCGCCGCCCGCCGGGCCGACATCGAGTGCTTCGGCCGCGACCTGGAAGCGGCCGGACGGGCCCGGGCCACGGTGACCCGCCGGCTGTGCACCGTCGCCGGGTTCTACCGCTACGCCGTGGAAGAAGAGCTGCTGGCACACTCGCCGGCGGTGCACGTGCGCCGTCCCCGGATCGACTACGAGTCGCACGCGGCCGGGCTGGACCGCAACGAGGTCGGCGCCCTGCTGGTCGCCGCCGGGCTCGGCGCCGCGGCCGAGCATGCCCTGATCTCGCTGCTCGCCCTTAACGGGCTGCGGGTCTCCGAAGCGACCGGCGCCGACATCGAAGCGCTCGGCACCGAGCGCGGGCACCGGACCCTGGCGATCACGCGCAAGGGCGGCAAACGCGCCGTGATCCCGCTCGCCCGCGCACCGCCAGGGCGATCGACCTAGCCGTCGGCGAACGCTGCGAGGGACCCATCTTCACGACCGCCTCCGGCCTGCGGCTGGACCGGCACGGCGCCGGGCGGATCGTCCGCCGGGTCGCCCGTCGCGCCGGCCTGGCCAAGAAAATCGGGCCACATACCCTCAGACACGCGTTTATCACGGCCGCGCTCGACGCCGGGGTGCCGCTGCGTGACGTGCAGGACGCGGCCTCGCATGCCGACCCGCGGACCACGATCCGGTACGACCGGGCCCGGGTGTCGCTGGACCGGCACGCCACGTACATCGTCGCCGCCTACATCGCCGGAGCCGCCCGGTAACCAGGCCGCTGAGCACGGCCACCGCCTGGCGGGCCCGTTCAGCCCGCCAGGCGGACGGTGCGAGCGCGAACCGAGGTCAGGCCCTCGTACCCAGCCGGTGACCGCTCGACGGATTCTGCGACGCGGCTCGGCCGTTGCGGCTGGCAGCCGCGGTTGTTACTGTCGGCTTGCGGAAATGCGCGTCCTGGTGGAGTTGTGTGGGCAGGGGAAAGGCCATGTGTCGTGCGCGCACTGAGATGCTGGCTGTCATCGGGATCGTGGTGCTGGCTGCCTCGGCAGCGGCGGGCTGGCCCGCCGATGCGGCGCTGCGCGCGTGCCAGAGCCGCCCGGCTGGCCTACCGCAGCTGCAGGTAGACAGCTGGCTGAAAGGCATCAGCGTCCTTTCCGGCTGCGACGCCTGGGCAGTCGGCGGCTACTCCGGCTCGCACGGCAATGGCGGCGGGCTCATCGAGCACTGGAACGGGTCATCGTGGTCGCATCGGCTGGTGCCCGGGATCGAAGGTCTTAACGGGGTCGCAGCGTTGTCGCGCACCGACGCGTGGGCGGTCGGCAGCACGTTCCCATCGGGCCCCGGCATTGACCGCGCCCTGATCTTGCACTGGAACGGCAGGACGTGGAAGCCGGTGCCCGTGCCCGACACCGGGAATACCAAGGGCAGCGCCCTGACCGGGGTGAGCGCGGTGTCACCACGCGATGCGTGGGCCGTCGGCGAGTACCAGGTCGGCCGGCAAGGCGTCCGGGACCTGATCGAGCACTGGAACGGGCGGAGCTGGAGCCGGTTCCAGGGACCGCGCGCCCCAGGGGCGGCGGTCGGCGGGCTCGACAGCGTGACTGCGGTCCGCCATGATCTCGTCTGGGCGACCGGCGGGCAGGAGTTCAACGCCGTGGTCGGGGCCGCGCTGATCAGATGGAACGGCAGGAACTGGCGCAGGGTCCGGCTCCCTCGGCCCGATCACGCCGTGAGCATCGGATTCGGTCAGGTCACGGCGATCTCGCTGAACGATGCCTGGGCCGTCGGCGGCCTGAGCCGAAGACACGTGATCTCGGCACCGCTCGCCATGCGCTGGAACGGAAGGATCTGGCAGCAGACGCCGCTGCCCGCACCATCACGGGAAACCAGCCTAAGCGGCGTGGCGGCCATTTCGCCGGCGAACGTGTGGGCCGTCGGCAGCTACGGCTTCGCCCGCGGCCAGCACTTCCTCACCCGCACCCTGATCGAGCATTGGAACGGCAGGAGGTGGCGGATCGTCCGCAGCCCGAACCCCAGTCCCGCCGATGACGAGCTCGACGGCATCGCCGGATCGTCGGCATCCGACATCTGGGCGGTCGGCCAGTTCAGCCAGTTCGGCCTGACCTCAATCCATCCGATCGCCGTGCACTGCTGCCGGTGGCGGGTACTGCCTGCCACGTCCTGAACTAGCCGAGAACCAGCCCAACAGGCCTATCAGCCATCATGCGCCCCTTCGTTAATGGCCCACGCGTATTCGGCAGGGAGGCGCGGCATGCCTGACGTGCGAGCGCTCCCGGGATCATCCGGTGTCGGCCGTCTCCAGCCCTCCCCGGCTTCGGCGACAGCGGGACCATGTCGAGGAGTTCGAGCATGGCCGCGATGGTGACGATGTCCAGGTCCTGCACGTTCCCGATCTGCTCGCCGTAGTCGGTCACGCCGTCGGGGCCGGTCCAGCCGTAATCGGTCCGGGCCAGGATGTCTTCGCCGTTGGAGGTCAGCGAGATGGCCGGCCGCCGGCTGAGCAGGGCCAGCTGGATCGCCGGGCCGGCGAGCCACTCGGCCGCGCTGCCTTCCTCGGCCCTGACCCGGTACCGGCCCTGGAACTCCTCGCTGCCCACGGCCCAGTCGAAGGTGCGCCCGGGTCGCCCGGCGTCGACCCCTGGCCGCTTCTGCAGCTTCCGCCCGGTCGACTGCTGGAGGTTCGCCAGGATGCCCTGGGCGGGATTCGCCCCCGCCCCGGCCCGTGCGGTTCCTGTCCGCCACCGAGACGGTCGGCAGCGGCCTGGCCGTGTAGATGACGCGACGCTTCGGCGTACGCGGCTGGCAAAGCCGTGCGGCACGTTGTCGCTGAGCGAGTGCCAGAAGGCCCAGAATGGCCGGCCGCCCGGCGTCACGCCATTGATCAGATCGCCGATGTGGCCAGAGCGCACCGAGTCGGTAGTTCCGCATGCGTTCGCTCCCACCCGGCCGCCTGACGCGGCACGCACCGAGTCGGCGATCGGGCTGGGCATTAGGTCGTCATGCTGGTTCACGCTGAGCGACTGGCTGCCGCCTGGGTTTGAGAAGCGGTTGCCGCGGCCATGGCCGACTGTCACTATCGGGGCAATGGCAGTGATTTCGCCGGAGTGTCAGTTGCAGCCAGGCTCACCGCTGGCGTGATGCCGGTCAGGCGGCGGGTCGGCCGGATCGAGGTGGCGGATGCGCGGAGGGCTTCTAGCCGGCCGGGGCGTGCGGGCCGTCGCCGTCGTGCTGGTGCTTGCGGCGGCAGGATGCTCCGGTCGGCCTGCCACCTTCCGCACCGTCGGGGTGCTGCAGGCCGTGGCCGCCGTGTCGGCGCGGGATGCCTGGGCTGTCGGCCGGGCCGGCGCTGAGGGCTGCGGGTGCGGTCAGACGCTGATCTTGCACTGGGACGGCGCCACCTGGTCGCGGATGCCCAGCCCCCGCTCTGCCAGTGGTATCGCGAGCTTGTCCGGGGTGGCATTCACCGCGGCCCGCGACGGCTGGGCGGTCGGCTCGGTCGGCGACAGGCCGCTGATCTTGCGGTGGGACGGCGCGCGGTGGCGCCGGGTCGCGAGCCCAGCGGTGGCTGGCGGGGTGAGCCTGAACGCCGTCGCGGCGGTCTCCGCGACCAGCGCCTGGGCCGTCGGCTCGGCCGGCGGGCTGGCCACGCCGAGGACGCTGATCCTGCAGTGGGATGGCACGCGGTGGCGCCGCGATCCAAGTCCGACCCCGCCTGGCGGCGGGGTCCTCGACGGCGTGGCCGCGGCCTCCGCGACCAGTGCCTGGGCGGTCGGCTCCGCCCGCCGCGGCGCGCTGATCGAGCACTGGAACGGCCGGGCATGGAAACTGGTCCGCGGCCCGGCCAGCAGCGTCCTGCAAGGCGCGGCCGCGATCTCCGCGGCCAGTGCCTGGGCGGTCGGCTACAACAACGGCCACGGCAATAAGACCCTGATCCTGCGGCTGGCCGACACCACCTGGAGGCGCGTGCCCAGCCCCAGCCCGGCCCGCCGATGCATCGGCACGGTCCTGTACGGCGTCGCCGCCACCGCGGCCAGCGCCTGGGCGGTCGGCGGCTACGCCTGCGCCCCGCGCACCCTGACCCTGCGCTGGGACGGCACCACCTGGGAACAGGTACCCAGCCCCAGCCCAGCCGGCAGCAACTTCCTCCAGGCAGTCGCCATCACCCCCGCGGGCGGCGCCCTCGCCGTCGGGTCATCGCATGGCGGGACCGGCACCATCCTCCTCCTGGAGCACTGGAAAGGAACGACCTGGACCTGGCTTGGCCGCCGCTAGCTCAGCCGGGGCACGCTTGGCGCCGACGGCCAGACCCCACAGGCCGCCGGATCTGAGCCCAGCCAGCTGCTTCACGTGTAAAGTCACCGATGCCGCAAGATCACGGCCAGGATTGTCGCGCTCACCGGCAGCAGGACGATGAGCGCCAAGACGACAAGTGCCAGGAGCCGACCGGAGAAACGGCGCCAGCCCCTCTGCTGCCACACACCCGACCCCTTCGCGCGCCTCGTAACGCATAATGCCCCCGGCCCTCATGCTCGCCCGGGAACACAGCCCATTGCGGAGCTAAGAATTAGTGCGCGAAATTCGGTCGCTACAAGAGGTAAACCCGCAGGTCAGCGCCCTGCGGGAGCCTTCAGAGCCAGAACGTTGCCCAACTCGGGTTTGGCGTCGGGCCTGGAACTGCTCCAGTGCGCTGGGCGGATCCGGCACACGCCGGCCAGGTCCTTGGCGCTCGGGTACCCCCCAATAGCGATGCGGATGTCGGCAAGAGCAGCCTGCGCGTTGTCACTCGCCGAACGACGCCATTCGTCGGGGAATCGGTCCCAGGCCGAGCCGCCGTCCCGATAGGTGTAGGCGAACCGCAGGAACGCCGCGGCGGCCTCCGGGTGGCGGCCCCGGGAAGCCAGCCAGCCCATTTTCGACAGTGCGGTGATCTGCTGCAGGGTGGGCCTGTGATGGGTGACGTGCCATGGCGATTCATGGGCGACCACGGCGCGAATCAGATCGGGTCGGAGGCGGGCGAGGTCGATAGCGATCGTCGCCCCCACGCTAGTGCCGACGGCGACGACCGGCGCAGCCTGCATTGTCTCTACGAGGGCTGCGGCGTCGGCGGTGTGCGCGGCGATAGACCGCACCGGGGAGCCCTGGGACCGGCGGTACCCGCGCCGGTCGTATGCGATCACCCGGCGCTGGCGAGGGCGATGGCTTCCGATCCGCGCCCTGCCCTGATCGGGGTGCCCAGGGTGCCGGCGGGGAGGCTAACCGGGGTAACCGTGCCGCTGTAGTTGGTGACGTACGCGGTCTTGCCGTCCGGGCTGAGTGCCATCTGGTAGGAGCCGGACGTGAGTGGGATCGGGATGCCCACGGTGCCGGCGGGGAGGCTGACCGGGGTGAGAGTGGCCGTGCCGCTGATGAGGATCACGTAGGCGGTCTTGCAGTCCGGCGTGATCGCGATCGCTTGGGGCAAGCCCGCGAGCGGGATCGGCTTTCGGGCGGTGTTGGTGGCGACGGTGATGGCGGTGAGGTAGCTGCCACCGCCGCCCACATCTGCCGGCCCGCCGGCGACGTAGGCCGTCTTGCCGTCCGGGGTGATCGCGATGGCGCGGGGGCTGCCGCCGACGGGAATCGGGGGGCCGGGGGCGGCGGTGGCCAGGTTGATCGGGATGACCATGTGGCCGTACTGGCTGCCGACGTAGGCGGTCTTACCGTCCGGAGTGATCGCAATGGCGAGGAACTGACCGTACTTGGTCGCGATCGGAGTGCCTGGACTGTCAGCGGGCAGGCTGACCGGCGTGACCCCGGGGCCGCTGTAGGTGGTCACGTAGGCGGTCTTGCCGTCGGGCGTGATGGCGATCCCCAGTGCGCCGCCCGCGACGGGGATCGGCGCACTGGCGGTGCCCGTTGCAAGGTTGATCGGCGTGAGACCGTCGAAAACGCTCGTGACGTAAGCGGTCTTGCCGTCGGGAGCGATGGCGATCGGCCCTGCATTGCTACCGACGGGGATCGGGGTGCCAGCGGTGCCTGCCGCGAGGTCGACCGGGGTGACTGTCCCGGAGCCGTTGCTGAGATGGCCGACGACGTAGGCGGTGCCAGGCGGTGCGGGGGCCGGAGTATGGCATGCGCCAGACGGCGCGCCTGCGAGGGCGTCCTTGATGGCCGCGATGATGTCGGCTTGCCAGGTTCGAGCAGTCGTCTCGGTCAGATGCCAGCAGGTCGCTGGCGCGGCCGGGGCCAATTTGGAGGCACTTGCCTTGATCCAGCCAGGAAGTTGCGTGACTGAAACCGTGCCGCAGTTCACGGTTATCTTGTTCGCACCTGGCCCGTCGTGCAATGCGCCCTGTTTGGCATCGGCTAGTGCCGACGAAATCGGCACGATGACATCGCCGAGGTCCTTCAGCACATACTTCGCGCCAAACAGGTTTGTGGTCACCGTTATCTGCCCCGCGAGCGCGTCAACCGGTACGATGCCCGGAAGGAAGGCCAGTTTGGCGAGGTCAGCAGAACCAGGAGACATTGCTTGGGCTGCGGGTGAATCGCGCAAGATCAGCCAGTCGTTGCACCATGAAAGCGATGCGCAAACCGTATCCAGCACCGGCCCGAGCGACTGCGGCTGGGAACCGGTGTTCGGAGTTCCGAGGGTGATCACCAGGGCGATCAGGCTCGGGTCGACAGCTTGAGTCCCCTTGGCGCAGCCGGGATCCACGGCGCATCTGACCGCCAGGCCGCCCATCGAGTGGGCAACGATGATCACCTTCCCTGGTCCATTCTGAAGTGCGGAGATGTGGGCCAGCCACGTAATGCACTTAGCCAACTGCGGACCTATGAGCGTGAACGTCACCCACAGGCGGCTCCACTTGCTGTAATCGAAGGTCACGACCTTCACGGCGCCTGGGATGGCGCTGCTGATGGCTTTGTCCAGCGTGGGCGAGCCTTCACGGGTAAACACAGCAGGACCTTCATTGAAGCCATGTACCAGCAGGACGGGGGTTGCGGTGCCGAGGTGCAGGTTTGCTGAAACGCTGGGGCATGGTTCAGAGTTGGAGAAATGACCTGCGGTGCTGGCGACTGCCGACATCGTCGCAGTCCATGCCAGCGTGATCATCGCTACGGGAATGGCGAGCCATGCGCTGCTTGCCGCGTGGTTGCGGATCATGACAGCTGCCGCGTCCCGAGCACCAGCCATTCGCCTGCCTCACGCACCAACACAAGCTGCCAGCGGCTGGGCTGGGGACCGGTTACTGTGGCATCCACGGTCGCCATCTGCGCTGACAACGCGTGGAAAGTCTTGGCGATTATCGACAACCGCGAGCCCGCGGGCAGCAGCGGTTGCCCTCGGCTCACGAACTGGTTCCGCACTTCCCGCGCAACCACTGCAGCCTGTGCGACGACTGTCGACGCGGTAACACCATGCTGGAGGCGAAGTTGCTGCTGATTGGTAAGGCCTGCTAGCCGTGCGGCAGGGCCGCTCGTTGATCCGTGGAGGCTGAGGGCCAAGCCGGTGCCAGCCCCTGCCAACACCAGTAGGCTGATGGCGCCGACGACCAACTTCGAGCGTCGCATCGTCCGACCGCTCCTCTCGCCAAAGTTCTTCGCCAGGCTTGTCGGCATCGGGGATAATTTCGCAGTGCCAGGACGACTATAGGATGAATCTGCCTGGTGGCGTCAACCATTCTGATTATGAATTACGTCGTTCCGCTCGCTCCTCTGAGGGCAGGGACGTGGACAGTCGTGGCGAACCAAGCGACAGGCTAGGATTCGACAGCGACTATTGAGTATGCGCAGTCCGTGGCCCACTCCAGAACGCGGGAAGGTCCAGCTGCTGGATCGTGCCGCCGATAACAAGACGGAATCATGATCTGATGGATTTTGCATCAGAAGTGCTGTTCTGTGCTACTTCCTTGGCCGGTCAGACAATGGATATGTCGCAAATAATCGGCGATCCGTTCTTCTTGAGGCGGTAACCGTATTTGATTCGGCGTCACCCAGCGTGTTCACTGGTGGACCGTATGCCGGGAATTGCCGCAGCCGCTGGGCGTGCCGACGGTGTGCACGGTCCGTCGCGCTTGCGCGCACCCTCGGCTGTTCCGCGTCGACGAGCTGGCTGGGATTAGCCGGATGCGTGCTGAGCGCTTGAAGGCGGCGGGCTGATGCCGCCGAGAAACTTGCCGGTGTTCGCGTTGACGAAATCCCACTCCGTGCAGGAGGCGTCAAGGGAGCCGTCCGGGCACACCGACCGCGCGTACCCGTAGGCCAGCACGTTCAGGTACTGGTAGGCGATGCCGTTCCTGATGGGTCCCGGCCGCAGTTCTCGTGCGGTTGCTTGCAGGCCGACGCCGGCCCCACCGGCAGCGTGTAAAGGCCAAGGAGCACCGACACCGCTGACGGGATCGCCCGGTTCGACGGCAGGCTGAGTGCCTGCCGCGCCGCCTGCGTCGCGGTCAGCGGCGGGG
>Ga0207646_10007834_pt1 | contig 10794 bp, 10 predicted proteins | sample KBSK5502metaG_FD_184343 | JGI IMG/M metagenome (GOLD analysis project Ga0207646, IMG submission 184343) | Corn, switchgrass and miscanthus rhizosphere microbial communities from Kellogg Biological Station, Michigan, USA - KBS K5-50-2 metaG... | ecosystem: Host-associated > Plants > Roots >...
CGGCAGCACCGAGCGAACGGGCGCGGTGCTGGGGGCCGTGGGGACGTACCGCCGTGCGATGCGGCAATTCGCAGTCATGGGCGACCTGGATGTCTGGTACTCGCGGCTCGACGCCCGCTCGATCGAGGAGGAGCTGCGGGCGGCCCACGACCGGAAGCTCGAGAAGACCCTTCGCGGCACCGCTGCGAAGGCCCTGACGCATGATCGCATGCGGGCGTTCGACAAGCTGACGAAGGAGGTCGACGGGGAGCCGCGACTCGTTTCGGACCCGCCGCTGATCGTCCCGCTCAGGGAGCTCGTAGGCAGTCAGGACGACCCCGGCCAGCTGGAGTCGCAGATCCGCGCGGCCTACCGGCGCTACCGCAAGACGCTTCCGCGCGACCGCCGGGCGCTGCTCGAAGGCTTCCGCTACGCCGATCTCGCCGAGAAGGTCGTCGGGGTCGGAAGCGTCGGAACGCGCTGCTGGGTGCTGCTGTTGCTGGGCCGGGACGAGCGCGATCCCCTGTTCCTACAGATCAAGGAAGCAGAAGCGTCGGTGCTCGAGCCGCTGCTCGGGCGCAGCCGCTTCGCGAACCGCGGGCAGCGCGTGGTCGAGGGCCAGCGCCTGATGCAGGCCGCGAGCGACATCTTCCTCGGTTGGGTTCGCACCGATGGGGATCTCGACGGTGGGCCGCGCGATTTCTACGTACGCCAGCTCTGGGACGGGAAAAGCTCGGTCGACGTCGAGACGATCCTGCCGCACGGGCTCACTGCCCATGCGGCGGCATGCGGCTGGACGCTCGCGCGTGCGCACGCCCGTTCGGGCGACCGGATCGCGATCGCCGCGTACCTCGGCAAGAGCGACAGATTCGAACGCGCGATCGCGGCCTTCGCGAGCGCGTACGCCGATCTCAACGAGAAGGATCATCAAGCACTCGTCCAGGCGGTCACCACAGGCCGGATCACCGCAACCGAAGGCGTCTGACTTAGACGGTTGGGGAAAAGCTCCGCCGCGCTCGGCCCGATGCGTTGCGCGAGGCTGATGCCGCCCTAGGAGGCTCGGCGAGCCTCGCGCCAGAGCGAGCCGGTGAGCAGCAGCACGATCGCGACCGGGAGCAGCCACCACGCGTTGACACCCTCGTGGGTGAGGAGGGAGGTCAGCCCAAGGGCGACCGCGAGTCCCGCCGCGACGCGCCAGTCGTCGCCGACCACAAAGTTCCACCAGAAGAGCACGAACGAGCGGACGTACTTCACGCCGGGGCCTCCACCGGCGCCAGTGCGAGCCGCCGGCGGCGGAGCACCCGCACCAGCAGGAACGAGATCACGCCGATAAAGGCGATCACGCCCAGCAGCGAGAGCTCGTCGCCGGGCCAGGTGACTCCGGCGCCCTCAGCGCCCCAGAAGCAGCCGAAGCTGGTCAGCAACAGGCCGACCGCGTACTTGATCGTGTTCTCCGGAACACGCTCGAGCGGACCTCGCGCCAGAACGCCCGCGCCGACAACGAGCACGAAGGCCGCCGCGGCCCCGGCCGCGGCAAGGCCGATCCGGTGCTGGGCGCTGCCGAAGGAGATCACGATGAAGACGACCTCGAGCCCCTCGAGCAGGACGCCTTTGAAGGCAACGGTGAACGAGTACCAGTCGAGGCCTGCCCTCTCCTCACGGCCGGCCGACGCGGCCTGTGCGCGCTGACGTTGGAAGGCCGCGTCCTCGTCGTGATGAGGCATGTACCCGCTCGAGCGGAGGATTGCCTTGCGCAGCCACTGCAGCCCGAAGGCGAGGAGCAGCGCACCGACGACGAGGCGCAGCGTCCCGATCGGCACCACGCGCAGCGCCGGCCCGAGCGCGGCGACGAGCGCCGCGAGCACGATCGTCGCAGCGGCGACCCCGATCAGCGTCGAGCGCCAGCCGCGGACGATGCCGACGCCCAGCACGATCGTCAACGCCTCGACCATCTCGACGGCGCTCGCGAGGAAGGCGCCAAGGATGAGGAGGACCGTGCTGGTACTCACGTCGTCATCGTGACGCCTTCAGCGGGCCGGTGCATCAGCAGGACCGCCGACCTGTTGCGAAAATATCGGCAACCCCTGGACGGTCACAGGGCGGCAGTTCATGATCGCCGGGATGAGAACGCCGCAGAGCGGACTCTTTGCGCTTGGGACAGCGTCACACGCCTACCTCGAGTTCGACGCCCGGCACCGAGAAGCGCCTCAGGAACTGGTTGGCGCCGTCGCAGCGCTGCGCGAGCCGCGAACGACGATGGGCGGCGTCAACCTCGTCGTGGGTTTCCGCCCCGAGCTTTGGCGCGACCTCGTTCCCGAAGAGACTCCGCGGGAGCTTGAGGGCTTCAACCGCGACCTGGTCGGTCCTGACGGCTACACGATCCCGGCGACGCAGCACGACGCGGTGCTCTGGATCTCCGGGAGCGCTTACGACATCGTCTTCGACATGGCCCGCGCGGCGATCGCCGCGCTCGACGCGTCGGCGTCCGTCGCCGAGGAGTCCTCCAGCTGGCCCTACCAGCACGACCGCGATCTGACCGGCTTCATCGACGGAACCGAGAACCCGAGCTTGGTCGAGGCGCCGGAGTTCGCGGTGATTCCCGACGGCATTCCGGGCGCCGGCGGCACGATCCTGCTCCTGCAGAAATGGAGTCACGACGCGACGGCGTGGGAAGCGCTGCCGGTCGCCCGGCAGGAACAGGTGATCGGGCGCACGAAGGACGAGAGCGTCGAGCTCGAGGACAAGCCGGAGGAGTCCCACGTCGCCCGGACCGACCAGGACCAGTTCGGGAAGATCTTCCGCCGCAACACGCCCTACGGGACGGTCACTGACCATGGGACGATGTTCGTCGGCTTCTCCGCGCGGCAGCGGCCGCTGACGGCGATGCTCGAGAACATGGCCGGCGTGACCGACGGCATTCGCGACGAGCTCACCGTCTACGCGAAGGCCCTGACCGGCGCGTACTACTTCGTCCCCTCGACGCAGAACCTGCGCCGCTGGGGCGCAATCTAGGGCGCCGCGCCCGGGACGGTTATCCCTGGATCAAGGGAGTGGAAAAATTGGCACACCTTCGGCACGCTTTCCGCTTGACAAAAACCGGTGTCGGACACTTGGATTGTCAACCGCAGCGCGCGCCAAAACCGTCTCGGGAATGTGTGCCGAAAGGCCGTCTCGGCCTAGCGAGCTGACAGCCCGGCTTCAGTCGAGGCGAAGCAGCGAGCGGTTCCGGGCGAGCAGGTCGAGCACGGTACTCACGTCCTCGGCGGTGTTGTAACAGTGAGCCGAGATCCTGAGGTTGTCGTCCCGCGCGGACGTGACGGCGCCTCCTTCGGCCAGCTTCGAGACGAGCCGGTCGACATCGGTCGAGGCAACGCAGACGAGGGCGCCGCGCTGTTCCGGGGCGCGGGGCGTGACGACCCGGGCCCCGAGCTCGTCGAGGCCGGCGAGGAGCAGCCCGTTCAGCTCCCGGACGTGTGCCTCGGTCTCCTCGAGCCCGATCTCCTGCATCAGCTCGATCCCGGCAATGCCGGCGTAGATGGCCGGAATCGGCGGCGTTCCAGCCTCGAACCGGCGGGCGGTCGGCGCCGGCGAGTAGTCGTGGATGTCCATCTCGAAGATGTTGCGGTCGGCAAACCAACCGGTTGCGGTCGGCTCGATTCGCTCGACGAGGTCGCGGCGGCAGTAGAAAAATCCCAGCCCGGCCGACCCGAGCAGGTACTTGAGCACGCCGGCGGCTAGGAAGTCGCAGTCGAGCAGCCTGACGTCGACCGGAATCGAGCCCACGGACTGGTACGCATCGAGGAGGACGAGAGCCCCGCGCTCGTGCGCAAGCTCGATCACACCGGCGACGTCGATCCTGCTCCCGTTGCGGAAGCAGACGTGCGTGACCGCCACGAGCGCCGTCTCCTCGTCGATCGCGGCATCGAAGCGCTCGAGCGGGATCGTCCCGTCCGGTTCGGCGGGAACGTGGACGACGCGCGCGCCGCGACGCTCCTGCGCGTGCCAGATCTGGCCGATGGTCGGGAACTCGAAATCGCTGACGACGACCTTGGCGCGGCCGTCCTCGAAGCCGAGCCCGCTCGCGAGCGCGCTGACGCCGGCCGACACGGAGGTCGTGATCGCGACCTCATCCTCCGCACCATTGAGAAGAACCGCGACGCTCCGCCGAGCACCGTTGAGCTGCTCGACCCAGTACTCCCAGGGCGCCCCGTGTTCGTCCCAGTCGGAGAGGTAGCGCGTATACGCATCGCGCACGGCGTCGGAAAGCGCTCCCTGGGAGCAGCTGTTGATGTAGACGAGCCGGTCGAAGATCGGAAAGCGGTGCCGGATCCGCGCCGGCAGCGCGTCGACGCTAACGGCCAAGGTAGGCCTTTCGCAGGTCCTCGTCCTTGATCAGCGACGAGGCCGCGCCTGAGAGCACGATCCTGCCCGTCTGCAGGACGTAGCCGCGGTCGGCGATCGACAACGAGACGTTCGCGTTTTGCTCGACGACGAGGATCGCGACGCCGGACTCGTGCACCTCCTTGATGATCTCGAAGTTCCGCTCGACGAGGATCGGCGCCAGCCCCATCGACGGCTCGTCCATCAGCAAGAGCTTCGGACGAGACATCAGCGCCCGGCCCATCGCGGCCATCTGCTGCTCGCCGCCCGAGAGCGTCCCGGCGAGCTGCCGGCGCCGCTCGAAGAGAAGCGGGAAGAGCGAGTAGACGCGCTCGAAGTCCTCCTTGGTGCCGCCGCCGTGCAGGTAGGCACCCATCTCCAGGTTCTCCTTCACGGACATGGGCCCGAACAGGCGGCGGTTCTCGGGCACGATCGCCATTCCCCTGCCGATCCGGTAGCTGGTCGGACGGCCGCTCACCTCTTCGCCGGCGAACTCGACCGCGCCCCGGCGGGGACGGACCATCCCGATGATCGTTTTCAGGGTCGTCGACTTGCCGGACGCGTTCCCGCCCAGCAGGCAGACGAGCTCGCCTTCGTTCACCTCCAGCGACACGCCCTGCAGGATGTGGATCTGCCCGTAGTAGGTGTCGACGTTGTCGAGCTGGAGCAGCATCAGACAGCTTCGGCCTCTGCCCGAACACCCAGGTACGCCTCGACCACGAGCGGGTGGGTCGCGACCTCGTCGAACAAGCCTTCCGCGATCTTGATTCCGTGGTCGAGCGCGATCACCCGGTCGGAGATCCCCTCGACGACGTGCATGTCGTGCTCGATCACAAGGATCGAGTAGCCGGCGTCATCGCGCAGCTTGCCGATCAGCTCCGTCATCTCGTGCGTCTCGTGGGGGTTCATCCCCGCCGCGGGCTCGTCGAGGAGCAGCAGCCGCGCATTCGTCGCCATCGCGCGGGCGATCTCGAGTCGCCGCCGGTTCGCGTACGAGAGGCTGTAGGCGGGCTGGTCGTGCCGGTAGCCGGCGAGCCGCTGGCCGAAGAACGAGAGCTTCTCCTCGGCCAGCTTCCGGATTCGCTTCTCCTCCCTCCGCGAGCGCGGAAGCTGCAGCATCGCCTCGAGAAATGTCGCCTTCGTATGCCCGTACTCGGCGGCCATGACGTTCTCCAGCACCGTCATGTTCAGGAACAAGCGGAGGGTCTGGAACGTCCGGGCGATCCCGCGGTTCGTGATCCTGTGCGGAGCGAGCCCTGAGATCTTGTCGCCCTCGAAGACGATCTCGCCCGAGTCGACGTGGAAGATCCCGGTGATCAGGTTGAAAACGGTCGTCTTGCCGGCGCCGTTCGGCCCGATCACGCTGACGATCTCGCCCTGGTCGACGTGCAGGCTCAGATGGTCGATCACGTGCAGGCCGCCGAAAGCCTTCGAGACGTCGTGGAGCTCGAGCAGCGCCACGGTCAGACGATCTCCACGCGTGAGGTGCCGAAGATCCCGGCTGGGCGTACATTCATGATCACGACGAGCAGCGTCCCCAGCAGGATCAGCCGAGTCGCACCCGACACCTGCTCGACAAGCTTGTTCTCCCAGACGAATGCCGCCAGGTAGAGCGTGGGGATCAAGACGAGGGCGCGCCACCAGCCGCGGACGAGCGTCAGCACGAGGGCCGAGACGATCAGCGCGAAGTAGGCCCAGCCGGCAATTGTCGACGTGTGGCTCGGGAGCAGTACCCAATGCTCGAGCGCTCTCCCCAGCCGGCCGCCGCCCGCGATGTGCCCGGCGGTTCCGCGCGACCAGACTTGGCTCGCGATCCCGTGGACGGCGAAGCCGAACGCGATCGTCCCCAGCAAGACGACGACCGGCTTGTACCAGGGCCGCATTGCGACGAAGAGCGCAAGCAGGAGAACGCCGTAGAACAGGAAGCGCGCATTCGCCGACGACCGAAGCAGCTCCGGGGCGCCGTTGACCACGAGCGCGCCGATCACGACCCCGCCGATGCTGCCGAGGCCGCCGAGAATCACGATCGCGTAGATCGTGATCAGCAGGCCGACGTCGTAGTCGCCGGGAAATGCGCCGGACTGGACGGCGCCGTAGATCGTCCCGCTGAAGCCCGCGGTGGCGGCGCCGAACATGAAGGCGAGCAGCTTCAGCCGGTTGACCGGCATGCTCATGACCTCGGCGGCCAGGGGATCCTCGCGCAGAGCGCGCCACGCTCGTCCCGTCCGCGACCCGTTGACGAAGTAGAGCATCGTCATCAGGAGCGTGATCGAGATCAGCGTGAAGAAGTAGTACCCCTTCGTCGTCGTGATGTGGTAGCCGAAGAGGTTGAAGGGGTCGATCTGATCGAGGCCGTTCGCGCCGCCGGTCAGGTCGACCTTGCCGACAAACGGGTAGGAGAAGTCGTTCAGGCCTCCGTTGGCGTTGTTCACGAAGATCACAAATGCCTGCAGGAAGAAGAGCGTCACGATCGCGAGGTAGTCGCCGAGCAGCCGCCAGGACGTGAGCCCGAGCAGGAGCCCGAGCAGCGCGGTCGAGACGATCACGATCGGGATCGCGATCTCGGCTTGCAGGTGGTGCCCCGAGTGGCCGCTGGCCATGATCCCGTAGAGGTAGGCGCCGAAGCCGAAGAAGGCGACGTAGCCGAGATCGAGCAGTCCGGCGAAGCCGACGACGACGTTCAGCCCCATCGCCAGCAGGGCGTAGATGAGGGTGATCAGTCCGTAGCGGTAAAGGTTGCCCTCGTTGGTGATGAACGGGAAGATCGCGAACGGTCCCAGCAAGACGACCAGGCGTCCGGGGGCCGGCAGGCGCTTCCAGCCGCGGGCGACGAGGCCGGTGAGGCCTTTCCGGGCGGCGCGGCGCTCGTCGACCCGCGCGACCCACTCGTCGACTCCGACCTTCGAGCGATCGGCGGCGTCGACGGGCTCCGGAGCGGCGGCCGGCAGGCCGCCCTCGCCAGGCTGTCCACCGCCGAGGGAGCTCATACTTTTTGGATCACGGGCGAGCCGAGCAGGCCCGATGGCCGGATGAGGAACATGGCGATCAGGAGCGCGAAGACGTAGAGGTTCGCGTAGACCGACCCGCCCGGGAGATAGCCCGTCGCGAAGGCTTCCGTAAGACCGATCAAGAATCCCCCTAGCACGGCGCCGGGGATGCTCCCGATCCCACCGACGACCGCGGCGGTGAAGCCCTTCAGGCCGGCGGTGAAGCCCATCAGCGAGAAGATCTGGCCGAAGACGAGCCCGAACATGATGCCGCCTGCCGCCGCGAGCGCCGACCCAAGGAAAAACGTGAACGAGATCACCCGGTCGATGCTGATCCCCATCATCTCGGCCGCGTCGCGATCGAACGACGTCGCTCGCATCGCCTTCCCCGTCCGCGTGCGCGAAACGACCAGCGTCAGCGCGATCGTCAACGCGATCGAGACGGAGATCGTGAGGATCTGAATGTTCGAGATGAAGAAGTTGCTCCCGATGTGGTAGCTCTTGACCCCGACCAGATCGAAGCTGTCGTAGTTACGGAACTGCGGCCCCCAGAGCAGGAGCGCGCTGTTCTGCAGGAAGATCGAGACACCGAGGGCGCTGATCAGCGGCGCGATCCGCGGTGCGTTGCGTAACGGCCTGTACGCGAAACGCTCGATACCGACGCCGAGCGCGCCGCAGCCGATCATCGCGACCGCGAACATGATCGCGACTGCCAACCAGCCCGTCACCACGGGCTTGAGCGGCCCGCCCAGCCACTGGAGGACGAAGAAGCCTATGAACGCCCCGACCATGTAGACGTCGCCGTGGGCGAAGTTGAGGAGCTTCAGGATCCCGTAGACCATCGTGTAGCCGAGCGCGATCAGCGCGTAGATGCTGCCGAGCGTCAGTCCGCTCACCAGCTCGCCGAAGAAGAGGCTCCAGTTCACGGGGGGAAGATCGCATAAACGAGTGCGGCCCACTGTGGGGTGGGCCGCACTGCATTCAGTTCGAAACCGATTGGCCTACGCGACTCGGACGAAGACTCCCTTGACCGAGTGGTAGATGCCGAACGGATGCTGGACGAGGTTTCCGGTCTTGGCGAACTTCACCGGCAGCCCCAGCAGCGAGACCGTGACAGGGATGTTCGTCTTCTTGATCTGCGCACGAACCTCGGCTCGAGACGCCGTGCCGTTCTTGCAGGCCCGGTCGATCGCGCCCGAGACGACCTGCGCCGCCACGTAGCTCGGAGCGCCGAAGAGCTCGGTGCCATGGTGGATCTTCTTGAAGGCCGCAACCCTCGCGTCCTGCGGGTTCACAGGGAAGAACGAGTCGTACACGTTGTTCCCGAGCCCCGAGAACGCGGGATCGAAGAGGCCGTCGGAACCCATCAGCTTGGTGCCGGCCCTGCCGAGGCTCTTCATCTGCTGGCCGAAGGCCTGGCCCTTCGGCGGCAGCTGCCACGGAAGGTAGACGAGCTGGGTGTTCCGCGGGATCTTGTTGATGATCGCCGTGAAGTCCGACTGCTGCTGGCTGACGCCGTCACGCCCAACGGTGACGCCCTGCGCCGTCAGCAGCGTCTGGACTGAATCGGCCAGCCCGGTGCTGTAGGCCTCCTGGTCGTCGATGATGTACACGCGCTTCACCTTCAGCGTGCCGACCATGTACTTGGCGACGCTCTTGCTCTGGTCGTCGTCGGTAGGCACCGTCCGGAAGAAGTAGCCCGTCCGGGTCCCGTCGGTCGCGATCGACGCGTTCGTCGCCGAGCCGGACACGAAGCCGAGCCCTGCTCCCTTGAGCGCACCGGTCGTGGCCTTGACCTCGTTCGATCCGGCCGGACCGACGACGCCGAGGACGCTGGCGTTCGAGCCGAGCGCCTGCGCGCCCTTGACCGCCTCGGCCGTCCCGTTCGCCGAGCCGAGCATCGTGTCCTCGAGGATGATCTTGATCTTCTTGGTCTTGTGCGTCCTGTTGTAGGTGTTCTTGAAGAAGTTCGCCCAGTGCACCTGGTTGATCCCGATCGACGCCGCCGGCCCGGTGGCCGGCGCCAGCAGTCCGATCGTGCGTGTCTTGCCGCACTTCACGAGCGCGGTGTCTGCGTTCGTCGCTGAAGCGACCTTGCTCGCCCCCCTGGTTGACCCCCAGGCGGCCGTCGCGAGCACGGCCACTGCTGCCGCGAGCCCCGCGGCGACTACCACTTTCTTCATGTTGCCCTCCTCAGAGTTTTCCGGTACGTGATTGAGACTCCGATCGCCGTCATTCGTTTGCCTCGTACGCGCGCGAGGCCGGATCGCCGGCGGGATGGAAGACGGCCACGATCCGCATCGGCGTGTCGCCGCTGTTCTCGAGCGAGTGCAGGAAAAACGGGGGAAGGTGAATGCAGGTGCCCGCCGACACCGGCTTGTCCTCCCCGCCTCCATGCAGGACGCCCTCGCCCTCGAGGACGTAGATCACCTCGTCGTAGACGTGGCTGTGATCGGGCGCCCGGCCTGGCGCAATCACGCCGAAGAACTGCGTCATGTCGCGGCAGCCGACCTCTTCGGTCACGAGGTAGCGAAACTCGCGATCCCCGCTCGCCCTCAGTAGAGGCTGGTCGGCAAGCCGGACCGCCCGCGGACCGGCAGCGGGCATAGCTCCGTTCGTCTGCGGCGCGATCGCCGAGACCGTCAGCAGGTCCTCCGGACCCGGGTTCTCGATCTCGTACGACTCACCCGGCCGAAGGTAGGCGCCCGTGCCGGGTTCAAGCTCCTGTTTTTCGCCGTCGACGACCATCGTCCCGCGGCCGGACGCGGCGTAGACGATCTCCTGGACGCCGTCGAGCCTCCGGGGGAGCGAACGGCCCGGTTCGTAATGCGTCACGTGCAACTCGAGGAACTTGGATCCCGCCGACGCATCGATCGCGGTCGCCCGTGAGGCCGTGTCACCATCGACTCGGCGGCTCTCCAGCTCCTGTTCGTGCACGACGTAGCCGGCCACGCTGCGATTGTCACACGAATCCGCTTCGATTTGGACGAGTACGCTCTTGCGCATGGAGTACCGGCGGCTCGGCGGCACCGGTTTGGAGCTCTCGAGCGTCGGCCTTGGCTGCGGCAACTTCGGCGGGATCGGCTCGGCTCCAGAGCTCTTCGGCCGGGGCGAGGACGAAGCTGGGGCCTTCGCGATCATGGACCGGGCCGAGGCGGCGGAGATCAACTTCTTCGACACGGCGGCTTCTTACGGAGGCGGACGAAGCGAGAGCTGGATCGGGAACTGGCGCAGCGAGCGCGAGTCGCCCGTCCTGCTCAGCACGAAGGTCTTCTGGTCGGTCACGGGCGATCCCGCCGATCGCGGACTCTCACGCGAACGGATCCTCCGCGAAATCGAGGGCAGCCTGGCGCGGTTGCAGGCGGATCGGGTCGACATGTACCTGACGCACGAGCCGGACCCCGAGACGCCGATCGAGGAGACGCTGCGCGCACTGGACGAGCTGGTC
>Ga0207646_10007839_pt1 | contig 10792 bp, 12 predicted proteins | sample KBSK5502metaG_FD_184343 | JGI IMG/M metagenome (GOLD analysis project Ga0207646, IMG submission 184343) | Corn, switchgrass and miscanthus rhizosphere microbial communities from Kellogg Biological Station, Michigan, USA - KBS K5-50-2 metaG... | ecosystem: Host-associated > Plants > Roots >...
CCGCATTGCACCGGCTAGGCCGATGCGCGCAGGTCTGAGCCGATGCGCCTGAAGACGCTTGGCGTCGTCGTGGTCACGGCGCTGGCCCTCTTCACCGTTTTCTATTGGGTCACCGATCCGTCACGCCTGGTGGACCGCCAGGCGCAGGAGAGCAAGGACATGCTCGCCTACGGCGCGCGCGTCTTCGCCAACAACAAGACCGATGCGTCCGCGGCGCAGTGCGCGCGCTGCCACGGCGATGACGGCAAGGGCGGCCAGGTTCCGGGCACCAAGAACCTCGCACCCAACCTGCACAGTGCCAGCATCGCCAAGAAGCTCAAGGTCAACCCCGACTACGTGAACGAGGTGATTCGGTTCGGCGGCGTGGTGGTGTCCGGCAACGTGAACTCCGATATGCCCGCCTGGAGCACGGAGGTGGGCGGCCCCCTGACGGTGCAGCAGATCGACGCCCTGACCGCGCTCGTCACCGGATGGGCGGAGGAGGCAGCCACCCAATCCCAGGCCCCGGTCGCCAACACGGCAGACGCAGGACACCAGGTCTTCCTGGCGCGTTGCGCGTCCTGCCACGCGGCCGATCTCTCCGGTGGGGTAGGCCCCAACCTACAGAACATCGGCAACGCCCTGGTCACCACCAATCTCCCGACCCCGCCCAGTGGCCTGAGCAAGATGCTGGCGGACTACGCCAAGGACAAGAAGACCTTCTTCACCCAGTGGATCCGGGACTCGACGAGCAACTACAACGGTGGCACGGCCACGGGAATGCCGGCGTTCCCGGCATCGGATCTGCCGGACGACCAGCTTCAGGCGCTGATCACCTTCCTGCTGACCCAGAAGAAGTGATGCACGCATGACGGCGCGACGCACGGCCTCGCGCACACTCGGCGCAGGCCTCATCCAGCTCGTCGACGACTTCATGAGCTGGCTGCTATACGGCTACGAGACGTGGCTCGTCGCACTCTTGAAGGGCGTCCCGCTTTTCCTCTACGTGTATTTCCTGCTCACCTACGTGCCGAACTACGTCTACTACCTCGTCACGCAGTACATCCCGTTCCTGGGGTTCAGCCCGGACGTGGGGTTCGTGGTCGCGCAGGGCGTAGGTGGCGGCAACTTCCTGGTCCTGATCATCCTGGCCGTATGGACCCAGGCCGCCCGCGGCCGGCGTGGGTTCGCGTGGACGCTGATCCGCCTGATCGATTTCCTGCAGATGGTGTTCGTGTACCTGCTGCTGATCCCGCTGCTGGCGTTCAACATGGCCGGCGGAACGTTCGTGCCGCTCCCCGGACAGAATCCGTTCCCGCTGCAGTCGCTCGCCTTCGGGACGCTTGTGGCCGGCCTTGGCCTCGCATCGCTCGTGTACCTCTACTTCGAGTTCCGACGCGTGACGCGACGCGAGGCGCTCCTCGCCGCATCCCGCTCGACCGCCCTGCAGACGCAGTAGCGGACCGCACCGGCGGGAGACAGAGGAGAGCTCATTCCTCGACTGCTCCTGTTGCACGCCGCGTGGTCGGTGCTCGTCCTGGCGGTTGCGGGTCTCTTGATTGGCTCAGAGCTCGTCGCGCCTTGCCCGCCCGGCGGCCCGCTCTCCTTCGGTCAGTGCGCGCTTCGGCCGATCGCGCCGCTGGTGGTGGGCGTCGGCGCTCTCCTCTACGTGAGCGGGCTCAGCGCCGTGGTGGTCTGGATTCGCCGGCTGCGCCGCCGGCGGTTGGGGGATCCCACGGCCGCGCGCGAGTGGTACCTCCTCGCCGCCGTGCTTGGTGCACCGATTGCGCTCCTGCTGGCCTTCACCCTCGTCTCCGCGCTTCGCTAGCATGAGACCATGACCGTCTCGTCTGCCCGGGAGCTGATCGACCGTATCTCGGTCGCCGCACGTCTGGATGGGGACCGCCTCACGGTCAACCAGCCGGAGCGGTTCCGCTCCGAGGTGATCGACGAGCTGGTCTTCGACGCCGTCTTCAACGACGACGCCGGCCTGCGGGACGCGGCGCGCTGGTTGATCTGGGAGGCGTCCCAGGCGCTGGGCTGCCCATCGGCATCCATCCACGAGCTCTACATGGCCAGAGGCCGGGGCGAATTCGAGCCGACCCGCTTCACGGTGCCCGCCATCAACGTCCGCGCTTCCGCGTACCTGACGGCGCAACAAGCCTTCACCGAGGCACTCGCGCGCGACGCTGGCAGCGTCATCTTCGAGATCGCCAAGAGCGAGATGGCGTATACCGATCAGCGACCGGCCGAGTACGCGGCGGTGATCCTGGCTGCGGCGATCCGCACGGGCTGGCGCGGGCCGGTCTTTCTGCAGGGCGACCACTTCCAGTTCAACACGGCGAAGTGGAAGGCGGACGCCGATGCGGAGATGGCTGGCCTGCAGGACCTGACTCGAGAGGCTCTGCGCGCAGGGCTCCAAAACATCGACATCGACAGCAGCACGCTCGTCGACCTCTCGCGACCAACCGTCCGCGAGCAGCAGCGGGTCAACGCCACCAACACCGCGGAGCTGACCCGTCTGATCCGGCGCCTGCAGCCGGAGGGCGTGACCGTCTCGATCGGGGGCGAGATCGGCGAGGTGGGGAAGAGCAACTCGACCGAGGAGGAGCTTCGCGCCTACCTCGACGAGTACATCGGCATGCTCCACGGCTCCGGCACCTTCGGCATCAGCAAGGTGAGCATCCAGACCGGAACGAGCCACGGCGGCGTCCCGCTGCCCGACGGCAGCGTCGCGACCGTCCAGATCGACTTCGACACGCTCAAGCGGCTCTCGACCGTCGCGCGCGAGGAGTACGGGGTGGCCGGAGCGGTACAGCACGGCGCCTCGACGCTGCCGGAGGAGGCGTTCCACCACTTCCCGGCGAACGGCACCGCCGAGATCCACCTGGCGACCGGTTTCCAGAACATCCTGTACGACGGCGGCGGCCTGCTGCCGGAACTTCGCCAGGAGATGATGGACTGGTGCCGGACGAACGCGGCCGATGAGCGCAAGGACGGCGAGACGGAGGAGCAGTTCCTGTACAAGACCCGCAAGAAGGCGCTCGGGCCCTTCAAGCGAGCTCTCTGGACGCTGCCGCCGGAGGCCGGCGGCCAGATCGCCGCCAACCTGCGGGCGAAGTTCGGGCAGCTCTTCGATGAGCTCGGGATTGCGGGCACGCGCGCGTTGGTCGATCGCTTCGTGACGCCGATGGCGATCCATCGGCCGCTTCCTGAAGCGCTTGGCGGCGCGGCCGCGCAGGCGGCGGTGGCGGGCGCCTCAGTCTTCGAGCACGACGAGTCCGGCGAATAGCCGAGCCAGCGGTCTCGCCTAGCCGCCGATGAGGCGCGCGAGCGCCGGGGTTCCCGCGACGCCGACAAGGCGCTTCAGTGTCCGGGGCGAGAAGCGTGCGACCGATCGCGCGGCAGAGGCGAGGTCGGCGGGCTCGACCGTCTCGAGGAGGCCGATCAGGCGCGCTATGGTCGTGTCGTCCAGCTCGGCGAGGATCGCGAACAGGTGTTCGGTCGCGGAGGGCGAGGCCGCCACGATGACCCCCACGCCGCGATCGAAGAGGTGCACGAAGCGGAGCAGCCCATCGAGACGGCCGCTCAGTTCCTGCAGATCGTCTGCGTGGCCGTTCCCGGTCCCCTCCGCCGCGCCGATGCGCGCCAGCTCCGCACAACGGGCGATGATTGGGATCACCGGATCGGTCTCGCGCTCCTTGCGCGCCTTGGCCACACGATGGAACCACTCCCAGTTATCTCCGACCGACACGTAGGCGGTGGCGGCCGGCCCACGCCGGCCGGTGCGCCTCGCGACGGGTGCGCGCTCGATGAGGCCCCACTCGGTGCATTCGGCGAGGGCCAGCGCCGCGGCACGGTGGGAGAGGCCAAGGGCGCCGCGAATCTCGGGCTCGGTGAGCGGCCCGCCGTGAGCCAGGAAGTAGCCCTGCACGGTCGCCGTGGATGGGGCCACGCCCCATGCCGCACCGATCTCACCCCAGGCGCGGGCGAACTCGCGGCGGATCTGTTCCGCGCGTGGTGGCGCGGTCGGGTCTGCGATCATGCGCGGGCAAGATAGCAGGAAAAACGAACGACCCCGGTCATCCGGGGTCGTCTTGTGAGTGGAGGCGGCGTCAGGGCCGCCGGGGTTACGCGTTTAGTGCGCGCATCCTCCGGCGCGAGCGGGTGAGCCATCCGTGTTGAAGGAGGAGCCGCAGGCGCAGCTGCTGACCGCGTTCGGGTTGTTGACCGCGAAGCCCGAGCCCATCAGCGAATCGACGTAGTCGATCTCCGCACCGTCGACGTACTGCGCACTGAAGGCGTCGATTACGACCGGGACGCCGCCGTGGTCCTCGACTTTGTCGTCATCGGCGAGGCGGTCGTCGAAGGCGAGGCCATAACTGAAGCCGGAGCAACCGCCGGCCTTGACGAAGAGCCGGAGGCGTGCGTCGGTCTTGCCCTCGCGAGTGCGGAGCTCCTGCACCTTGGTGACAGCGGCATCGGTCAGGCTCACGAGCAGCTCGACGGCAGGAGGTGGTGCGCTCTGCGGGAACACCTGCGGTGTCGTCTCGGACATCGTCATGGGATCGGCTCGCTCCTCTCGCCGCACCAAGGCGACGGATGATGAGGTGAATTCGCTTCGGGAAGTATAGCAGCCACGCTCGCAAGCTCGGCAATGGGCCAATCGTCCCTCGCCGCTCGCCACGATCCAGCGCCGCCATCGGTACACTCTCGGATGAACCCCGCGTGATCTCAGAGGAACTCCGCTCAGGAGGCGGCCCTTCGTGAGACTTGCCAGCCGCATGGACCGGATCGGGACCGAGACCGCCTTCGAGGCGGCCGCTCGCGCTCGCGCGCTCGAGGCGACCGGTCGTGAGGTGATCCACCTCGAGATCGGCGAGCCCGACTTCGACACCCCGCGCCACATCTCCCAAGCCGCCTCGCGCGCGCTTCTGGAGGAGGGGATGACGCACTACACCGCCGCGGAGGGGATCCGGCCGCTGCGCGAGGCGATCGCCGCCGACGTCATGCGCTGGAAGGGGATCGACGCCTCACCGGACCAGGTGGTCGTCACCCCTGGGGCGAAGCCGATCATGTTCTACGCCATGCTCGCGCTGATCGAAGAAGGCGACGAGGTCATCTATCCGAACCCCGGCTTCCCGATCTACGAGAGCATGGCCCGATACGTGGGCGGCGCGGCCATCCCGGCCCCGCTCCGCGAAGAGAACGAGTTCCGGATGGACGTGGCCGAGGTCGAGAGCCTCGTGACCGACCGGACGCGGCTGATCATCTTCAACTCGCCGCATAACCCTACCGGCTCGACCATGAGCGCAGACGACATCCGGGTGATCGCCAGGATTGCCAACGAGCACGACCTGGTGGTGCTCGCCGACGAGATCTACGGCCGTCTCCAGTACGAGGGCGAGCCACTCTCTATTGCCACCCTGCCGGGGATGGCCGAGCGCACCATCACGCTCGACGGCTTCTCCAAGACGTTCGCCATGACGGGCTGGCGCCTCGGATACGGGATCGTGCCGGAATGGTTGCTTCCGAGCTATAGCCGGCTGGTGATCAACAGCGTCAGCTGTACGAACGCCTTCGCCCAGGCGGGCGCGATCGCCGCCCTGACCGGTCCGCAGGACGAGCCCAACGCCTTTCGGGAGGAGTTCATCGCGCGCCGCTCGCTGATCGTGGAGGGGCTCAACGCCATCGAGGGGGTCAGCTGCGTCATGCCGCACGGAGCCTTCTACGCGTTCCCCAACGTTGGCTCATTCGGGCGATCCAGCGTCGAGATCGCCGACCATCTGCTCTACGACGGTGGGGTGTGCGGGCTCTCCGGTACCGCCTTCGGCCGCTACGGCGAGGGCTACCTGCGCTTCAGCTACGCGAACTCGCAGGCCAACATTCGCAAGGCGCTCGAACGCGTCGAGGCAAGCCTGGCCAACCTGGAGCGCACGGGCGAGCTCGCGACGGCGGCATCGGTCTAGGCCGATGACGACGACCCAGCGCCGGATAACCGACCAGCTCTTTGACGAAGCCGAGCAGTCGTTTCCGCACTGGGAGCTGCTGCGGGAGCTGATCGACGAGTCGATCGACCTCGCGCTGAACTACCGGCAGAGCGGGCACCCGGGCGGATCCCGGTCCAAGGTCCACCTCTTCCTGGCGCTGCTGCTCTCCGGCGCGATGCGCTGGGACCTGCGCAGGCCGTGGCGCCCGTTCATGGACCGGTTCGTCCTGTCAGCTGGCCACACGGTCCCGCTGGTGTACGCGACGCTTGCCGTCCTGAACGAGGTGCTGCGCGCCAGGCACGAGCGCGACCCGCGGGAGGAGTTCACCTTCCCGGACGCCGGGAAGTGGGCGCTCACCTGGGAGGACCTGCTCCTGCTGCGCCGACGACACGGCCTTCCCGGCCATGCCGAGATGGAGGGCAAGACCCTCTTCATCAAGTTCAACACCGGGCCCTCCGGGCATGGCATGCCGCCGGCCGCCGGCCAGGCCGCGGCTCTCAAGCTGGCCGGCTGCGAGGAGGTCAAGGTCTTCGTGGTCGAGGGCGAGGGAGGCCTGACGCCGGGAGCCAGCCACGAGACCCGCAACTCGGCCTGGGGGCTGGGGCTCTCGAACCTGGTCTTCCTGCTCGATTGGAATGACTACGGGATCGACGACGTGGCGATCCACGAGGTCGTTCCCGGCACGCCGGAGAGCTGGTTCAACGCCTACCACTGGCGCGTGACGGGGACGGAGATGGGGTCGGAGTGGGAGCCGGTGACGCGCGCCGTGCTCGAGGCTGCTCGCGGCGAGAACCCAGATCGGGTGCCGTCGGTGGCGTGGTTCAAGACCCGCAAGGGGCGCGGCTACGGCAAATACGACAACAAGAGCCACGGGACGCCGTGGCCCATGAACGCGCTGGAGTTCTGGGCGGTGCGCAAGGGGTTCATGCTGCGCCACGGCGTCGAGTACGCCGGAGTGGACGAGCTGGCTCCGGCGGATGCAGGCGAGCGCGAGGCGCAGGCGAGGCACAACTTCGAGGTGGTGATGGGCGTGCTGCGGTCCCACCCGGAGACGGTAGACGCCATCAGCGACCGCCTGGCGCAGGTCGCGGCGTCGGTCCCGGACCACGTCGATGGATTCAACCTCGGCGGTCGGGGCGCGCAGATTTTCGAGGATAAGCGCATCACCGACTACCGGCGCTATCCCGCCACGATCTGGAAGAAGCCCGGCGAGAAGACCCCCAACCGTGCTGCGCTGGCGACGTGGGGAGCCTGGGTCAACGCCTTCGCGCGGCAGGAGTACGACCGGCCGCTGGTGATCGCCTGCTCCGCGGACCTCGCCGACTCGACGAACATTGCCGGCTTCGCCAAGGACTTCGAGGAGATGCCCGGTTGGGGCTGGTACAACCGCGAGACGAACCCGCGCGGATCCCTCCTGCCGCAGGAGATCACCGAGTTCACGAACGCGGGCGTGACGGTTGGCCTCGCCACCGTCAACCTGGCCGACGACCCCATGACCTCGTTCAACGGCTTCTGGGGCGCCTGCTCGACCTACGGCTCCTTCAGCTATCTCAAGTACGGACCGATGCGCCTCTTCTCGCAGCTGGCACAGGACTGCCAGCTCAAGGTCGGCAAGGTGATCTGGGTGGCTGGTCATTCGGGTCCCGAAACGGCGGAGGACTCCCGCACCCATTTCGGAATCTACGAGACCGGCGTGACGCAGCTCTTCCCCGAGGGCCGAGTGATCGACCTGCACCCATGGGAGTACAACGAGGTGCCCGTGGTACTGGGGGCGGCGCTCGCGACCGACGTGCCGATCGTGGCACTGCACCTCACGCGCCCCGCGATCGAAATCCCGGACCGCCAGGCGCTGGCCATGGACTCCCACTTCGACGCGGCGCGGGGTGCCTATTTGCTGCACCGGGCGGACCCGGCACGACCCTCGGCGGGGACGGTCTACGTACAGGGCACGGTGACCACCGCCAACACGGTCAGGATCCTCCCCGAGCTCGACGCCCGCGGGATCAACGTTCGGATCGTGGCGGCGATCAGCCCGCAGCTGTTCCGCATGCAGGACCGCGCTTACCAGGACGAGATCTGCTCCGACGCCGACCGCTTTGATTCCATGGCCGTCACCAACCGCGCCTTCAAGCTGATGCGGGACTGGGTCAACGGGCCGATCGCCCAGGAGTACTCGCTCTCATCGGATTGGGATAACCGCTGGCGAACCGGCGGTACCGTGGATGAGGTGATGGACGAGGCGCACCTGGGACCAGGGCACATCCTCGACGCAATTGCGCGGTATGCCGCGGATCGCGATGCGCGTCTGCGACGGCTGCGGGACGTGGTGGCCGCCATCGAGCGCGGCCGCTAGGGCTCATGCGCGATCTCCGCGAACGCCCCTACGAGCACCAGGCACCGCGCCGCCCTTCGCACCTGCCACATCGCGTCGATCCACCGCCCGAGCGGTCTGGTGCACCGGACCTGCGGATCCTGCTGTTCGTTGGCCTCGTGCTGGTCGGGATCGTGGCCTTCGTGGCAATCCCGTACCTGGTCCAGTACCTGGTGCTCTGGCTTACCGGCGGCTGACCCGTCAGATCTGGGCGGTCCACACGTAGATCTGGCCGTTTTCGATCTTCACGCTGGGTCGCACCAGCGCGGGCAACGAGACCGGGTAGGCGGTCGCGTCGCCGAAGTAGCCGCCGGTCTGCTTCCACGTGTCTCGACCGTTGGCGAGCTGGCCCTGCAGGTCGAAGCTGGCGCCGTGGCACGGGCAGCGCAGGTCCTTCCAGTCGGGACGGAAGTAGAGCGTGCAACCCATGTGCGTGCAGACCGATGACAGCGCGCGAATCTGTCCGGCGTCGTTGACCACGTAGCCGGCGAATGAGGCGGTCGTGAAGCGCACCGCCGAGCCGGGTGGGACGGCGGCGACGGACGCGACGGATTGCCAGAAGCCCTGGCCCTTGACGAGCGGGGCATCGCCACCGAGCGGGCGCTGCGTGGGCGTTGGCCGAAGGGCTGCCAAACCGAGCGTCCCGGCGGCCAAGCCAACCGCCGCGCCGGCACCCGCCTGCAGCAGAGCGCGCCGGCTGATGCGGATTCGGGTCACATCCGTGGGTGCGCTGGTCGGGGAGATCGCTGGCTTGGTGTGCACGGGAAGCTGCACCTGGACCGAGGCGATCCCCGCGTCGGCCTGCCGCATGCGAAGGCGCAGCTGCTCCACAAAGGCGGGATCCGGATCGGCGCCCTGCACGCCGGCGTGCGCAACGCTCGCGGCCGCCGCGAGCTCCGCGGCGGTGCGCGCCATGCTCGCCTCCTCGCCGCTCGCGACGTCGTCGGGAGAGGGGCGCTCACCGCTGATCAGCGCGTCGAGGTAGTTGTCGAAGCGCTCCGCATCATCCGTCTCGTCGAATGGTTCGCGCGGCAGGTCAGCCATCGGCGGCCTCCCCGACTAGCGCCGCCTTGCGCAATGCGCGGTACTGCAAGACCTTGGCGTTGCCGCGCGTGATGCCCATCTGATCGGCCGTTTCGGCCACCGTGAGCCGCTGGATGAAGCGCAGCTCCAGGACGCGGCGATAGTTCGCTGGGAGGCGACGGAGCAGGGAGTCGACCTGCTTCTTGGCCCGCTCTCCGCCGGTTGTCGGGGATGGCTGCTCTGCGCTCGAGGCCGTCATGGCCGTGTCGGCGGGCTCCCAGCCGGCGCCCATTTGATCGGCTCCGATCACCGGCAGCCGGTAGAAGGCACGCCAGTAGTCGGCGATCGCGTTCTGGCTCACACGATACAGCCAGCTCACGATCTGCCCCATGTCCCGAGTCGTGTCCAGCTGCTCTACCGCTCTCATGAACACCTGCGCGGTCAGGTCCTCCGCGTCGGGTGCGTTTCCGACCCGCGCGTAGATGAACCGATAGATCGGCACCACATGCGCGTCGTAGATCTCCTCGAAGCGGCCTGGGCTCGGCGCCGTGTCAGCGGCGGGACCGCTTGGTGGATCGGGACTGGTCGCCATCTCCTCGGCTCTACGCGGCGGGTTACGCCGGCGGATCCGTGTCAGGGGCGCGGGCGGAGCGGCGCGAGCAGAGCCGCGATCTCCTCGAGGAAGATGCGGTCCGTCTCGTCGAAGGCCGATGGATCGGTGGCGTCGATGTCGATCTCGCCAACGACCTGGCCCTCGGCCAGGATGGGCACCACGATCTCGCTGCGGGTGTTCGCGAAGCAGGCAAGGTAGCGGGGATCGGCGTTCACGTCATCGACGATTTGGGTCTGGCCGGAGGCGGCCGCGGCTCCACAGATACCGGTGCCGATTGGGATGCGGGTGTGCTCGGTCGCCTTCGGACCGATCCACGGCCCGAGCACGAGATCGGTGCCGTTGGCGTCGACCCAGTAGATGCCGACCCAGTCATAGTGCGGGAAGCGCTCGTGCAGCTCCTCGACGGCGCGCTGGACTGCGGCTTCGGGGCCTGGGGCTTCGGCGATCGCCTGGCGAACGACGTTCATCGCGTCGCCGTGAGCGATCGGGCGCTCTTCGACGACTGGGTGGCTCACCGTCCGCTCACTGCCGATTTGACGGGTTCGCCGCCCACCGATCGGCCCAGAGATCAATTGGCCCGATCGCGCGACGCAGGTCCGCGCCCTTCTCGGTGAGCGAGTACTCGACCCAGGGCGGGACCTCGGAGACCATCCGCCGATCGATGAGCCCCTCGTCCTCGAGGAGCTTGAGGCGCTGTGAGAGCGTCGCGGAATTGGCGCCGCCCAGGGCGTCCTGCAGCTCGCAGAAGCGCTGCGTGCGATCACCCAGCGCGTGGACGATGCGAAGGACCCATTTCTGCCCCAGCGTGTTCAGCGC
>Ga0207646_10007840_pt1 | contig 10792 bp, 10 predicted proteins | sample KBSK5502metaG_FD_184343 | JGI IMG/M metagenome (GOLD analysis project Ga0207646, IMG submission 184343) | Corn, switchgrass and miscanthus rhizosphere microbial communities from Kellogg Biological Station, Michigan, USA - KBS K5-50-2 metaG... | ecosystem: Host-associated > Plants > Roots >...
CCCGCGCCGGCGGCGGTGGCCAGCGATCGGCAGTGCTTGTCCGCGCCCAAGAGCCCGCCAAAATCCGCCCCCTTGCCGGAACCCGTGCTGGTCACGAAAAAAGTCATACCCGATTGCTGCGCCTGTGCAACGGCGCCGCAACCGAAACCCAGCAATGCGATCGCTGCGAACTTGCCGTATCGCCGAATGGTCATCGCCTCCTCCGTTGGTCGGTCGTCCAGACTACCGGTCTTCCTCCGCGCTCAAAAGTGCGGAGCATGGCCGCAGCTGCATATCGTGAAACGGCGCGCGTCGGCGGTCAACAGCGCTGGCCGTTCTGTCCAGGCGGCACGGTTCGTGCAGAGCCTGTGGACGCGCGGCGGCCGGCTTGCTCTCGGGGCCGTCGCGGCAAGCGGTGCAAGAAATCGTGTAAGCCTTGCGCACGCTGGAAATCGGTACAAGCTCCGCCATGCGAAAACGACTCGCCATGCGCTTCCGGACGGCCCTCCTCGGCGTTGCCGTCACCCTGGGCGCGACCACGGCGTGCGCCGCCCTGGCCACCGGGCCCGAGCCCCTCTACTTTCCCGCGTTATGGGCGGCGCTGCAAAACGATCCGCTGCAGCCCATTCCCGGGGAACCCAAGTCCGATTTTTCGGCGGATATCGAGGCGCGCAAGAGTTACACGATTCCGGCGCTCGAGATCGTCGGTTTCGACGCCTTGTTGAATCTGTCCAACCGGACCTTCATCGGCAGCCCCTACCACTCGAACCTGTCTTCGATCAGACACAATCTGCATCACAGCTGGGTCGTCGACAACGATCCGTTCTCGACCAACCAGTTCGGGCATCCGTACCAAGGGTCGATGTATCACGGCTTCGCACGCTCCGCGGGCCTCAACTTCTGGGAATCGCTCGGATACACTTTCGCGGGCAGCGCGTTCTGGGAGATCGCGGGCGAGACGACACCGCCCTCCAGAAACGATCAGATCGCGAGCGGCATCGCCGGTTCCTTTTTCGGCGAAGCGCTGTTCCGGATGGCGAACCTGCTGCTCGAGCGCAGGGGCGACGTGCCCAGCCTCTGGCGCGAAATAGGCGCGGCGGTCATTTCTCCGCCGACGGGCTTCAACCGCCTCGCCTTCGGCGAGCGCTTCAAGACCATCTTCCCCAGCCACGATCCGGTCTACTACAGCCGGCTTTCGCTGGGCGTGAGCGCCACCACGCAGAACGAGCCCGGCACATCGACCAAGCTCAGGCGCAACGAGGCGCAGGTGGACTTTTCGATGGACTACGGTCTGCCCGGAAAGCCCGACTATACCTATAAGCGTCCATTCGATTACTTCACGGTCCAGGTCACGAGCTCGAGCGCCAACGGATTCGAAAACATCCTGACTCGGGGCTTGCTCTACGGAAAGGACTACGGATTCGGCGCCAACTACCGCGGCATTTGGGGACTCTACGGCAGCTACGACTACATCGCGCCGCAGGTCTTTCGCGTATCGAGCACGGCGCTGTCGCTCGGCACGACCGGCCAGTGGTGGCTTTCGGACGCGATCGCGCTGCAAGGCTCGGCGCTCTTCGGCACGGGCTACGCCGGAGTCGGGACCATCCACGGCACGAGCGCCACCGACTACCACTACGGCGTCGCCCCGCAGGCGCTAGCTGCGCTTCGGCTGATCTTCGGCGAGACGGCTTCGCTCGATCTCCTGGGGCGCGAGTACTTCGTGAGCCGGATCGCCTCGGCCAGTACCGGCGGACACGACAACATCCTCCGCGCGGATACGGCGTTCACGGTGCGCATCTACCGCCAGCACGCGATCGCGCTCAAGTACGTGTGGTCGCGCCGCAACGCGACCTTCCCCGACCTTGGCAACGCGTCGCAGACCCGGGGCACTATCGGCATCTTCTACACCTATCTCGGCCACGACCGATTCGGCGCCGTAGAGTGGCGCTGATGATCCACCCACCGCACGAGAAGTACGGGGATCTCCGGTTCGCCTCTCGCAGTCGCGAACGGTCATCTTAGTGAATGGAGGAATCGCCATGCAGTATCAGGGCAGCTGTCATTGCGGGAAAATTGCCTTCACCGTGGAAGGCGAGATCGGCTCGGTCGTCGAATGCAATTGTTCGCACTGCCGGAGAAAAGGTTATCTGCTCTGGTTCGTGCCGCAAGCGGCATTCCACCTGACGACTTCGCCTGCCGACATCGAGACCTACACGTTCAACCGCCACGTCATCAACCATCACTTCTGCGACGTCTGCGGCTGCGCGCCGTTTGCGGACGGCAAGGACGCCAAGGGCAATCCGACGGCGTCGATCAATGTGCGCTGCCTCGAAGGCGTCGAACCCTCAGCGCTGAAGATCACCCAGTTCGACGGCCGGAGCAGGTGACTCGCGCCGTCCTTGTCACGCGCAAGGCTCAAGCCCCGACGCGGCTATAATGCCCGCGTACTATGGAAACGCTGGCAAGAGACGTCACCGGCGGAGAATAAGGTGGCAGAGGGAAAGAGTTTGTCGCGCACCGGGATTCATGCGGCGCAGATGCTGCTCCTGGCTGCGGTGTATTTCGTGGCGGCCAAGTTGTCGCTGGTCTTCGCCATCCCGCCGGGCTATGCGACTGCGGTTTGGCCGCCCTCAGGCATCGCGCTCGCCGCGATGTTGCTATGGGGAACGCGCCTCTGGCCCGGCGTCTGGCTGGGTGCGGCGCTCATCAATTTCACCATCGAAGGCTCGCCGCTGCTCGCCGTCCTCATCGCCACCGGCAACACGCTGGAGGCCGTGGTGGGCGCCGCGTTGATCCGGCGCTACACCGGCATGCGAGGTTATTTCAAAACCGGCAACGCAGTCGTCAAGTTCGCCGGATTGGCAGCGCTCAGCGCGACCATCGCCGCCGCCATCGGTGTGAGCTCGATCTCGCTTTTGAAGGCGCTTCCCTCGAATGAGTTCGTCGTCAACGCCTGGACGTGGTGGCAGGGCGATGCCTCCGGCATGATCATCGTCACGCCGTTGATCGCGAGCTGTTACGGCGGCGCCTGGCCGCGATGGTCGCTGCCGAAAGCAATCGAAGCGGGCGCCCTGGCGTCGGCGCTGGCGCTCACGACGTTCATCATCTTCGGCGGCGTGCCCGGGGAAGCCACGTCGCTTCCGCTGGCATTCATCACGCTGCCGTTCGTCATCTGGGCCGCGATCCGCTTCGAGCAGCGCGAAGTCACGACGGTGACCACGATGGTGTGCGCGATTGCCATCTGGTACACCATACAAGGACGCGGCCCCTTCGGCCTGGGCTCCTCGAATGCGGCGCTGCTGTTTCTGGTGGCGTATACGAGCACGCTGGTCCTGACCGGGCTGGTGCTGAGCGCCGTGACAGGAGAGCGCGAGCGCGCCATCGCCGAGCTGCGCAAAAGCAACGAAGAACTCGAGCAACACGTCGAGGAACGGACGCTCGAGCTCGAGGTCTCCAATCAGACGCTGCGCGCCGAGCTCGCCGAGCACGCCCGGCAGGCGGAAATTCTCCGGCAAAGCGACGAGCGCTTCCGCCTGCTGGTCGACGGCGTCAAGGACTACGCGATTTTCATGCTCGACGCCGACGGCAAAGTTGTGAGCTGGAATACCGGCGCGGAGAGCATCAAGGGTTATACGGCGCCAGAGATCATCGGCAAGCACTTTTCGGTGTTCTATACGGCGGAGGACCTGGCGCGAAACTGGCCCGAGCACGCGCTCCTCGTCGCGCGCGCCGAAGGCCGGTTCGAGGACGAAGGCTGGCGCGTGCGCAAGGACGGCAGCCGCTTCTGGGCGAGCGTGATCATCGCCGCGCTCTACGACAACGAGCGCCGCGTGCGCGGGTTTGCGAAGGTCACGCGTGACCTCACCGCTCGGCGACACATCGAGGCGCTGCAGGAGAGCGAGCGGCAGATGAACGAGTTCCTGGCGATGCTCGCGCACGAGCTGCGCAATCCGCTCGCGTCCATCGTCAATGCGCTGGGCCTGATGCGGAGCAAATCCGGGCAGGAGCAGACGGAATTTCGAGACGTCATCGAAAGGCAGACCAAGCTTCTTGCGCACATCGTCGACGATCTGCTCGACGTCAGCCGGATCACTCGCGGCAAGATCGCGCTGAAGAACGAAGTCCTGGACATGAACAGGGTAGTCGCGCGCACACTCGAGTCCTGCCGGCCGCTGATCGACGCGCACAAGCATGCGCTGGAGCTGCGGCTTCCCGACGAGGAACTGCCGGTCGATGGAGACTCGACGCGCCTGTCGCAAGTCGTCCTCAATCTGATCAGCAATGCGGTCAAGTACACTCCGGAGGGAGGACACATCACCATCGCGGTGAGTCGCGAGGATGGCGAGGCGGTGCTGCGCGTACGTGACAGCGGCATCGGTATTCCTGCGGCTCTGCTGCCCAAGGTGTTCGACCTCTTCGTGCAGGGCGATCGCTCGCTCGACCGCACCGAGGGAGGATTGGGCATCGGCCTTACGCTGGTGAAGCGGCTGGTCGAGATGCACGGCGGCTCGGTTTCCGCTTTCAGCGGCGGACTGGGCGAGGGCAGCGAATTCGTTGTCCGCCTGCCGCTCGCGCTCGGGCGCGGCGTCGCCCGTGGAGCCGTGAAAGAGGAGATCCCGCGCGCGCCGGCGACGCGACGCCGCCTCCTCGTCGTCGACGATAATCGCGACTTTGCGGACACCCTCGGCGCGCTATTCGAAACCATGGGCCACGACGTGCGCATCGCCTACAACGGCACGGACGCGGTGTCCGCGACGGCTGAATACCGGCCCGATGCGGTGTTCCTCGATATCGGGCTCCCAGGGAGGAACGGCTACGACGTGGCGCGAACGCTGCGAAGCTCGCCAGAGCTCGCGAACGTAACGCTCGTAGCGTTTACCGGTTACGGCCAGGTCGAGGACCGTCGCCGCGTGCGCGAAGCCGGCTTCGACTATCACGTCGTAAAGCCGGCCGACGCGGTCGAGCTCGCCAAGATCGTCGATGCGCTGCCTGCGAGAGCCTAGGAACCTAGCAAGGCAATGCCATGTGCAATAAACTAGCGCCGGCTTGAACATCGGACATGTCGCTTTGACCATTCCAGACGACGTCGTGACGTGGATCAACGGTCACTTCCGGGAAATCGACCGAGCGACGGCTATCGGCTTGCTCGAGGACGCGGTCGACGAGTGGGACAAACCGGTCGAGGCGCGGCTGCTCAGATGTCTGGTCATCGGAGCGCGCGGTGACATCGACCGCCTCTCCGATCTGGTCGAGGAGCTGCGCATCGATTGCGAAGACGTGATCCTGTCAGGTGAATACGAAAGCCGCGGCGGAGATCTGGTCAAAGTCCGCGACCTGAACCAGCCCCTCGGTGATTCCTGACGTCGCGTTCGACGCGGGACTGCGCTAGGCGTCTCGAGGGGCGGCGCGTGGCCTGGAAGATCGGCGAGCGGCTGGCCGACGGGCGGTGGGTTGCGCCGGCCGCCGAGCGCAACAAAGGCCCCATTCGAGAGGTGCTCCAGCGCGCACTCCCGCCACGCGGTGTCGCCGCTCGCGCCGGATTCACTCTCGCCGAAATCGTCGACATGCCGGCGAACAATTTCAGCCTCGTCTTCCACAAGGTGTGACGTGTCAGGATGCGACGCTTCCTGACGCACTACGCGGCGTTCTTCCGCCATCCTGACGTCCCGCGCTTGCTCGCTATGGCGCTCGTCATGCGCATGCCAGTCGGAATGATGTCGCTGGCGATGCTGATGCATCTGCGCGAGCTGTCCGGCTCGTTCGCATTCGCCGGCGGAATGGTCGGGACCTATCTCGTCGCGATGGCGGCGAGCGCGCCAGTCCAGGGCCGGTTGATCGATCGATACGGACCGCGCGGTACGCTGCTCGTGACGGGCGCGGTGCAGCCGTTGCTGCTGGGACTGCTGCTGCTCGCGCAGCCGTTACACCTGGCGCTCGCGGCGATCGCGCCGCTCGCCGCGCTCGCCGGCGCGTTCGTGCCGCCGATGTCGGTGTTGACCCGCACGCTGTGGCGGTATCGCTTCGAGAAGCCTGACGAGCGCCGCACCGCCTTCGCCATCGACTCGGTGCTGATCGAGATCAATTTCACCGTCGGCCCGGCGCTCATCGGCCTGATATTACTGGTCGGAACGCCCGCCGCAGCCTTTGGCGCGACCTGGGTTTTTGCCGCGCTGGCGGCGCCGCTTTTCCTGCTCTCGCCCGCGCGGCGCTACTGGAAGCACGCTCCCAACGCCGAGCGCGATCTGCTCGGCCCGTTGACCGACCGCCGCCTCCTCAATGTCTACGCGACAAGCTCGGCGCTCACCTTCGCGTTCGGCATGCTCGAGGTAGGCTATCCCGGCTTCGCCGCGCGCGCCGGCAGCCCCGCCCTCGGCGGTGCGCTGCTCGCGATCTGCTCGATCGGCAGCGGTGTGGGCGGTCTCGCGTACGGCTTCATGCACTTCGCGCTGCCGCTCGAGCGCCAGTTGCCGCGGCTGCTGCTGGTCATGGCGGTGCCGCTCGGTGCGCATGCGCTCGTCGCCTCGGCGTGGCTGCTCGCGCCCCTTGCGCTCGTAGCCGGCTTTCTCATTGCGCCCGCGCTCACCGCACTGTCGCTTCTGGTCACGCATTACGCCCCGGAGCGTTACGCGACCGAGGCGTTCACCTGGATGTCGACATGCGTTGTCATCGGCGTCGGTGCGGGGATGGCGGTCGGCGGCCAGCTCGTCGACGCGGTCGGGCCCTGGGCCGCGTTCGCTTCGGCGGCCGGCGCCGGCGTCGTGGCGGCGATCGTGTCGTTGCCGTTGCGACGATCGCACGCGGCGCCGGCCGAATGAATTCGGCCCTACGAGAATCGACGTTTCGAGGCTCGGGCTTTCCTGCGAATTTATACGCACACTCCAGCGTGTAGCCCGGGTTGAGCGCGCAGCGCGAAGCCCGGGACCATCGACATCGACGCGCCTTCCCGGGCATCGCTTCGCTCAGCCCGGGCTACGCGCCTGAGATTCGCTCGCGGAGCACCGTCTTCAGCACCTTGCCGGTGTTGTTCTTCGGCAGCTCGGCGAGGAACACATACGCCTTAGGCCGCTTGAAACGCGCGATGTGCTGCAGGCACAAGGCGTCGAGCTCGCGCTCGAGCGCTGCGGCAGCGGTGGAATCGCGGGTGACGACGCAGGCGACGACCTCCTCGCCCCAGTCCGCGTGCCTGCGGCCGACGACTGCGACCTCGGCGACCGCGGGATGCTTCTGCAACACTTCCTCTATCTCGCGTGGATAGATATTGGCCCCGCCGCCGATGATCAGATCCTTGGCGCGATCCTTGAGCGTGAGGAATCCGTCGCGGTCGATGCAGCCGACGTCGCCCGTGTGGAGCCAGCCGCCGGAGAGCGCCGCTGCGCTCGCCTGCGGATTCATCCAGTAACCCTGCATGACCGTCGGCCCGCGCACGCACACCTCGCCGATCGCGGACCTGGCCGCGCCGTCCGTATCGGCAATGCGGATCTCGATGCCGGTCTGCGCGACGCCGACCGAGCCAAGCTGTGCGTCATCGTCCCGCGCGACTGCAGCGGCGAGCATGGCGCGCGGCATCGCGGTGATGGTCATCGGCGATTCGCCCTGGCCGTAGATCTGCGCGAGCTTCGGTCCCAGTGCGGCGAACGCCGCCTTGCAATCCTCGACGTACATCGGTGCGCCGCCGTAGACGATGCTCTTCAGGTGGTCGAGCCGGGCGCCGCCAAGCGCGGGATGCGCGATCAGGCGCTTGACCATCGTCGGCGCGGCGAAGAAGCAGGTATTCGGCCAGCGCGCGAAGAGCGCGACGATCTCGCCCGGATCGAAGCCGCCTGAATCCGGCACGATGTTGGCCGCGGCACGCAGCACATGCGGCAGGACATACAGCCCCGAGCCGTGTGACAGCGGCGCGGCGTGCAGAATCGCGTCGCCGGGTGCAACGGTTTCGACGTCGGCGAGGAAGCACTCGCTCATCGCGCGCAGATTGCCATGCGACAGCACCGCGCCCTTCGGACGGCCCGTCGTGCCGCTGGTATAGAACAACCACGCGGGATCGGTGGTCGCGACCGCGGCGGGTTCGGCGCGCGGTACGCCGTCGAAAAGCCGATCGTATTCACTTGATGCGAATTCGATGACGCGCTCGAGCGCCAGCGTCTCGCCGACGCGTCCTGCCAGCGCCGTGTCCCACGCCGCGTCGACGAACGCCCAGCGCGCGCCGGAGTTCTCCAGCACGTACGCGAGCTCGCTCGGATGCAGCTTGCTGTTGACCGGCACGGCGCATAACCCGGCGTGCCAGCACGCGAACAGCGTCTCGAGGTATTCGGCGCAATTGCGCGCGACAAGCGCGACGCGATCTCCGGCGGTGAGGCCGGCGGCAGAAAACGCGCCTGCCAGCCTGGTCACACGCGCGGCAAGCGCGGCGTAGTCGTAGCGCACGGCCGATCCGACGGCCACGGCGGGCAGCGCGGGAAAGCGCCGCGCGCTGTGGACGAGCAGCGACGCCAGGTTGTGCGCGGGAGATGCCGGTGCGGACAGGAGCACTGACGCGAGCGCGAGTTCGCGCTGACGACACGATAGTTCCAAGTGTAGCGCATCGGCAACAACGCACCGCCGCGGCCGAATAAATTCGGCCCTACGAGAACGGGCGTAGGCTTGGCGGACTCGCTTCCAGCGTCAATACGTCGCGCGGCCGCCCGAGAGATCGAAGACCGCGCCCGTGGAGAACGAGCAGTCCTCGGTGCACAACCACGCGACCAACGCGGCGATTTCCTCCACCTGTCCGAAGCGCCCCATCGGAATCTTGGACAGCATGAAATCGATATGCTGTTGCGACATCTGATCGAAAATCGCCGTCTTCACCGCCGCGGGCGTGACGCAGTTGACGCGAATGCCGGTCTTGGCGAGCTCCTTGCCGAGCGACTTGGTTAAGCCGATCACCGCGGCCTTGGAAGTACTGTAGGCGCTGGCGTTCGGGTTGCCTTCCTTGCCGGCGACCGAGGCGATGTTCACGATGCGCCCGTAATCCTGCTTCAGCATCACAGGCACGATGGCGCGATTGCAGAGGAACACGCCGTCGACGTTCACTTCCATAACCTGCCGCCAAGCGTCGACGGGATAGTCCCAGGTCGTCGTGTTGGGGCCGGTGATCCCCGCCGAGCATACGAGCGCATCGATGCGGCCCAGCGCGGACGCGGCCGCTTGCGCCGCGGCGTCGACGCTGGCAGCGTCGGCGACGTCGACGATGCGCGTGTCGACGCCGGCAGTCAAATGAACCTTGGCTTTCTCCAGCGCCGCTGCATCGCGATCCCACACGCTCACGCGGCCGCCGCTGGCAATGAGGCGCTGCGCGATCGCAAGACCGATGCCTCCCGCGCCGCCCGTGATGACCGCGGTGCGGCCGTTGAAGTCGAGCCGGTTCATGTGCCGCCGCACTCCCTGGTCGCGTCGCCACTCGCGCGGTGCGATGCTATCACGACCGCCGCGGGACCCAGGCCGCCTCGCGATCGGTTCGTGCGATCATGCCAGATACGGTTTACAAAGAATTCGGGGTACCCCCATGACCGAACTTCTCTTCCTGCCGTGGCGCCATCTGACTCGAGCCGAGCAGATTGGCGTAGGCGCTCTCATGCTGATCTTTGTCGTGTGGGCCGTGCTGCCGGCGATTCCCCAGGACCCGGGTTACCACCTCTTCGCCGACCAACGCAAGTGGCTCGGCGTCCCGCACGCAGCGGATGTGCTTTCGAATGCCGCCTTCGTGCTGGCAGGTTTATATGGAATCGCAAGGCTCGCTGCGCGCGACCGCGCCGAGTTTCCCGCCGCCACCGAAGCAGGCTTGTGCTGCCTCGCGCTGGGTTTGATTTGTACGGGGCTCGGGTCTGCGTGGTACCACCTCAATCCGGACGATGTCACGCTTGCCTGGGACCGGTTGCCGATGACGCTGGTTTTCACCGGGGTGCTGGGTGTTGCGATCGCGCAACGCGTTGGCCAGAACGTCGCGAGAGTGGGCCTCGCCGTCCTGTTCGAGCTCGGAGTGGTGAGTATCGTGTACTGGCGAATGAGCGGCGACCTGTCCCTTTATCTGACGCTTCAGTTCGGAGGCGTCGCCGCGCTGCTGCTCCTTCTGTTGTCGACGCGCCGCGGCGACGACCCGTTTCCGCGGGGGTGGATCATCGCATGGTATGGGTTGGCGAAGGTCGCCGAAGCCGCCGATCAGGGCATCTGGCAGGTCACGAACGGCTTTCTGGCGGGGCATATGCTGAAGCACCTGGCGGCCGCCATAGCCGGCGCGGCCGCATTGAGTCCGCTCCGCGCCCGCGCGAAGTAGCCAAACGCGGCGATCACCGACTCCGATCGCCGGTGCAGCGGATCGGAGACTTAATGCCTGGACTCGTCGCCAACCCCGCCGTCGTTGAGCGCAGCGGCGACATGCTTGATCGATGCGGACGCAGTTTCGAGTGCCTCGCAGGCGTCGCGCGCCTTCTCGGCGGACAACACCAACGCTTCCCCTGGAATGTGCGGATCGCAGCTTAGGTCGACCTTCAACGCCACCAGCGCGTCCATGACTTTGTACAGCTCCCTTTCGATATCTGGTTCCATATGAACGGCCCTCCTCTCTTGCGGCACGCTTATACGATCGCTCAGTTTTGGCTGCTGTGGCTCCCCGGATCATGGCGGGAGCCGCGCGGCCGGTTCCCGCCATGCAACCTTTCTGCCGCCAGTACGTTGATCAGCGCCAGGACTTGCGAGGTCTCCGAGGACTTGTCGAAAAATCGATTGGCGCCCAGACGCAAGCTTAGATCCTCGTGCTCGGCGCTAGCGTAATTGG
>Ga0207646_10007841_pt1 | contig 10790 bp, 11 predicted proteins | sample KBSK5502metaG_FD_184343 | JGI IMG/M metagenome (GOLD analysis project Ga0207646, IMG submission 184343) | Corn, switchgrass and miscanthus rhizosphere microbial communities from Kellogg Biological Station, Michigan, USA - KBS K5-50-2 metaG... | ecosystem: Host-associated > Plants > Roots >...
ATGCAGCAGTACCTTCACTCCGCCTTAGGGCGTTACGCCGAGTACAAGAGCGCCCCGGAACTTCTCGAGCGACACAAGGTCAAGGAATCGACCAAAGCGCGCGACAGCTCCTTCGGTCAGATGATAGTCGGACGGCTGAGGTCGTTGAAGAGCAGGTTTGCGATTTAGAAGCCGTTGTACGTTGCTCGTGGTTCGTAGGGAAAGAAGGACGAGCATACGTTTCCCCGCTGACAGTCACCAATCAGTCGTCCCTGCTCACAGATCGGGATTCTCGATCACGAGCCACGAACCACGAGCAACGTATCACGCACCTTTCGACCGCAGCGCGGGCGAAAGGTGTGGCTTAATCAACTGCAGCATCTGAGCAAAGATTTTGGCGTTGCCTGCGACGATGTTGCCGCCGTGAAGATACCCTTCGTTCCCCTCTAGATCCCCGACCAGCCCGCCGCGGACACCTCGGGCAACAGCGAGCTCCACGACACGCTCCAGCGCGCCATCGACCGGCTGCCGCAGCGGATGCGCGCCGCCGTGGTGCTGCGCTACTTCGAGGACATGACCGAGGCCGAGGTTGCCGACATCCTCGGGGTCAGCCAGGGCACCGTCAAGAGCACGGTGTCGCGCGCGGTGGCCAAGCTCCGCACGGACGCGGACCTGCGCGCTGATTAGCCAGCCGGTTGCGGCCTTGCGATGATCCGCTGGGCAGGCCGCGAGGCGATTTGGCCATCTACCCGGTGACGTTTCGTCGTCAACATGGGACTATCCACCCCAGGGAGTACTCCAGGCACGCCCGGCCACGATGACTGAACGTACGCCGGGAGCACGTGGACTGGCCGTTCGCAGGGAGGTTGCCGTGCGCAGCACGATGATGGATGTCCCGCTGACCGTCACCAGGATCATGCAGTACGGCACCAGCGTGTACGGTGACCGCGAGGTCGTGACCTATTCTCCGGCGGGCCTGCGTCGCCAGACCTACGCCGAGACCGGCGTCAGGGCCGCGAGGCTGGCGCGCGCGCTCAGGTCGCTCGGAGTGGACGGCGACCAGCGGGTGGCGACGCTGATGTGGAACAACGCCGAGCACCTCGAGGCCTACCTGGCGATCCCGTCAATGGGCGCGGTGCTGCACACCCTCAACCTCCGGCTCGACCCGGAGACCATCGGCTACATCGCCGCGCACGCGGGCGACGACGTCGTCATCGTCGACCCGAGCCTGGTTCCGCTGCTGGCGCAGGTGCTCCCGCACACGCCGGCGATCCGCCACGTGATCGTAACAGGAGCAGAAGGCGAAACGGAAAGCTCAGCGCTGGCTGCCCTGGCAAGCGACTCCAGGCAGGTGCACTCCTACGAAGACCTGCTCGCGGCACAGCCCGCCACATTCGACTGGCCCGATGTGGACGAACGCTCGGCCGCGGCCATGTGCTACACCAGCGGCACCACCGGCCGCCCGAAGGGAGTGGTCTACAGCCACCGGTCCATGCACCTGCACTCGATGGCCGTCAACACCGGGTCGGTGTTCGCGATGTCCGAGCGGGACAGGGTGCTCCCGGTCGTCCCGATGTTCCACGCTAACGCCTGGGGCCTGCCGTATGCGGCGCTCATGGCCGGGGCCAGCATGATCATGCCCGACCGGTACCTGCAGCCAGAGCCGCTCGTCAAGCTGATCGAGGCCGAGCGGCCGACCGTCGCCGGAGCGGTGCCGACGATCTGGACGGCGCTGCTCCAGCACGTCCGCGCGAATGGCGGCGACCTCAGCTCGCTGCGGCTAGTCCCGTGCGGCGGGTCGCGGGTTCCCCGCTCGCTGATCGAGGCGTACGAGAAAGAGCTAGGCGTCACGATCCTGCAGGCATGGGGGATGACGGAGACCTCGCCACTCGGGAGCGTCGCGCACCCGCCGGTGAGCGCGACCGGCGAGGATGCCTGGCGCTACCGCGACACCCAGGGCAGGCTGATCTGCGAGGTCGAGGCCAGGCTCATCGGCGACGAGGGGACGCCGCTGCCGCACGACGGGCAGGCGGTCGGCGAGGTCGAGATCAGGGGCCCATGGATCACCGGCGCGTACTACAAGGACGATGACCCTGCCAAGTTCAGGGACGGCTGGCTGCGCACCGGCGACGTCGGCACGATCGACCCGCTCGGCTACGTATTCCTGACCGACCGGGCCAAGGATGTGATCAAGTCGGGCGGCGAGTGGATCTCGTCGATGGAACTCGAGAACGAGATCATGGCTCATCCCGAGGTGCTCGAAGCGGCCGTGATCGGGGTCGCCGACGAACGCTGGGGCGAGCGGCCGCTGGCCACCGTCGTGCTCGAGCCCGGCGCGACCGCGACCGCGGCCAGCCTGCGTGATTTCCTTGCCGGGCGGGTGCCGCGCTGGCAGCTGCCCGAGCGCTGGTGCTTCATCTCCGAGGTGCCGAAGACCAGCGTGGGCAAGTTCGCCAAGACCAAGATCAGGGACGCCTATGCGCGAGGCGACTACGAGGTGATCGAGGCTCGGTAGCCCGACCGTCCCGGCCCGCGCTTCGCTTTGCCGGCGCTGAGGTGCGGCCGGTACCCTAAACCCGCGGCCGTCGCAGTCGGCCCGCCGGACAGTTCAGCCCGGCGGCCGGCCGTTGGCGGCTCGCGCGAAACGGTACTCTGGGGACCTCCCGCAGAGGGCCGAGGAGGCTTCGCCTAGTCCGGTCTATGGCGCCGCACTGCTAATGCGGTTTGGGTTTACGCCCATCCGGGGTTCAAATCCCCGAGCCTCCGCAGATCACAGCCCCCCTCCCCGAACACCTGGGGAGAGGGTTCGCGGGTTGCGTCGCCGCAGGCCGCATTCCGGGTTGCAGCTAGCGGGCGGGGCCGTCGCCGTGGTGGATGATCGAGAGGTCTTCCTCGCCGAGGGCTTCCTCTTCTTCGGCATCGACGATCGCTGGCTGGAAGAGCTGCTGGGCTATCAGGGTTGGCACGAACGCCGACAAGATGACGACGGTCACAAGCTCGGTGTACTGAGTCTTGTTGATCAGGCCGTGAGTGAGGCCGAACAGTGCGGCGATGGAGCCGAAGGTCAGCCCGGTGGCCACGCGGCAGCGACCGGCCACACGCCGATCATCTTCGCGGCCAGCTTGACCAGCAGCAGAGCCCCGATCACCCCGGCGCCGGTGATCAGCGCAGGAGCGGAGATGAGCGTGCCAGCCCGGAGGAAGAAGAAGGGGGTGAGCAGCGCGAACGCGATCGACCGCAGCCGGTTCATCAGCACCCGGTCAGTCAGGAACACCCCAGCTACCACAAGCCCTGCGACGTAGGCGGGCAAGACCGCCTCGCTGCCCGCCTGCGTAGCCAGGCCGCCGAGGCCGAACAGCACGACCAGCATCAGCTTGATCTCCGGCTCCGACACCCGGTGGCCGAAGTAACTGACCGCCAGTCGCAGCAGCCGGGGCAAGACCGCCACCGTGATGGCGCTGACGGCCACGAAGGCCATCAGCAGCCAGCCGTAGCTGGCGAACAGGCCGCCCAGCGCCAGCACTGTGCACAGGTCCGTGATGAAGCAGGCCGCCAGGATGAGCTTGCCAAGGTCCTGACGGTTCAAGCCGGTCTCCACCATCACCGCATACACCACCGCGACCGAGGTGGTGCTCAGCGCCACACCGCCGATCTCCGCGGCATGCAAGCTCCACCCCAGGACCAGGGCGCAGCACCCGAACGCGCCCAGGAACGGCAGCGCGAACGAGACGAGCCCGATCGACAGGCTCGCCTTCCAGTGTCCGCGTAGCGACACCGGGTCAATCTCCGCCCCGGCCAGAAACGTGAGCACCAGCGAGCCCACGCTGGCCAAGAACACCACGACATCGGTCTGGGTGACGTGCTCACGAATACCGGGGATGTTCCCGGCCAGGGCGCCGATCACAATCTCGACCAACGCCGCCGGAACCGCGATCCGGATGCTAACCACCGAGGCAAGCAGGGCCATGCCAAGCCAGATGGCTGCCACGTAATAGATGTTCACCGCCAGCTCGTGCCAGGTAGGTCCTGGCAGGAGGCCAGCGACCAGCCACCGCCAGGAGGGTGTGCTCCTGGTAGAAGCCATCAGCCACGGCGGCGGTTCGGGCGGCTAGCCCGCCGGAGCTTCATCCGGCCGCACCGATCATAGCCATCACCCGAACCAAGATCACATACGGTCAGCGATGGACCGCTGCGGGTCGGAGGCTGGCTTGCAGTTCACCACCGTGCAGCAACGTCCGCGAAGGACCGATCAAGGGCGCTGATCCTGCCTGAACCGATCTGGACGGCCCGGCCCAGGGTTCGTCCGACCGGAGGCGGAAGTTGCGGCCGTGGTGCCGCGGGCAACGCGCCGCTGTTCGCGCAGCGCCGCGTACTCTGCCGCGCTCACCGTGCCCTGGCACACGACCCGGTCCCTGCCGTCGAACGCCGCCCGCCAGTCCGTGACCGCCGAGTGGTCATCGGCGAGGTTGCCCCACGCGATGCCGCAGGCCGGGCAGGTCTCGGGGAGCATCGCGTCACGCCGCACGCGGCCGTCGTTCATGAACGTGATGCTAGACGTGCATGCGGCGGGCGCCCATCGGGAGTTTTCCCTAATGCCCGTGCCCGAACTCGCCGCCGACTGCCGCCACTAGCTGATCAGCGCAGGCCAGCGGGACCGGGTATCTTGCCGCCGCAGTGAGGACACCTCGTCGGCGGATCCGCAGTCCTTTCGATCATGCGGCGACATATTCAGGACGGGTACTCGGGCGGCAAGGTGAACCAAACACGCCTCGCCATACGTGACCCGTGAAAGGGCGAGGGCGGTACCCGCGCTGGCGCGCGCCCTCGCTCGGGATCTGCCGGTTCGGAGCGAAAGGAAGATCTCATGCGATTGACTCGCGGGTTCGCCCTGGTAGCCGTCGGCACGGCCGCGGTGACAGGGGCGGGCCTTACCGCGACCACTTCGGCCCTGGCGGCGGCCAGGTCCGGGCCGCCGTCGTTCATCGGACAATTCCACCACACAAGCAAGGTCGCCTCGACCGTGCCGCGCAACGGCGACATCAACCCGTACGGCATCGTGGTCGTACGCCGCAGCACGGGTCGACTGCACAGCGGCAACATCCTGATCAGCAACTTCAACAACTCAAAGAACCTGCAAGGAACCGGCACGACCATCGTCGAGATCAGTCCCGGTGGCCACCGGATGGTGTTCGCCCACATCACGGCCAAGTCGCTGCCAGCCCGCTGCCCCGGCGGCATCGGGTTGACGACCGCCCTGGTCCTCGTGCACGGCTGGGTCATCGTCGGGAGCACGCCGTCGAAGAACGGCCAGGCCGCTACCTCCGGGGCCGGGTGCCTGCTCGTCCTGGACGCGAAAGGCGTCGTGCGCGAGGTATTCAGCGGTCACGGCATTAACGGACCCTGGGACGCGACTGTCGTTTCCGGCCATCGGTCGGCCGCGCTCTTCGTGGCCAACGTCCTCAACGGCACGGTCGCGGCGGGCGGCAAGGTCGTGAACCGGGGCACCGTGCTCAGGATCGACCTCGGGTTCTCGGGCGCAAAGCCGCCGATGATCAGCAGCGTCACCAGGGTCGGCTCGGGCTTCTCCGAGCGCACCGACCCGAACGCCTTCGTGGTCGGTCCGACCGGCCTCGGCGTCGGCATGAACGGCACGCTGTACGTCGCCGACACCGGCATGAACCGGATCACCTCGATTCCCGCCGCCGTCAAGCGGCACACCTCGGCGGGCACCGGCCGCGTCCTGACCTCGGGCGGCGCCCTCAACGCACCCCTCGGCCTGACCATCGCGCCCAACGGTGACGTGCTCACCGTCAACGGCGGCGACGGGAAGATCGTGGAGACCACCAAGGCAGGCATGCAGGTGGCGATGCGGTTCCTCGACAAGTCGGGCAGCCCGCCTGGAGCAGGCGCGCTGTTCGGGCTGGCGCTGGCACCGCGCGACGCCGGCTTGTACTACGTCGATGACGCGGCCAACACGCTGAGGCTGCTGCACTAGGCCCCGGCGGCGGGGCTTTGGCCTCGCACGGAACAGGATCGTGCGGCCGGGCATCTCATGAGGGGTGTCCGGCCGTACGAACCTCGGGGAAGGGCCAATCATGGCGCGCGGGACGTCAGTCGTCCTCTGCCTCATTGGGCGCGTCGAGCACCTGGGTGTCGTCGGATCTGGAGTCGCTCATCTCGGCCGAACCGGACTCGCTCATCTCGGCCGAACCGGACTCGCTCATCTCGGCAGAGTCAGCCGCCACCATCTCGGCGGCCGCGGCTTCGATCGTCAGGTCGTCTGGCTTCGGGGGCTTGGGGGGCTTCGGCGCGGCGTCAGGAAAGATTCTCTCGCAGACGCGCTGGTAGAGCTCCTCAGGATAAGGAATATGGTCGATCGTATGCAAAGCCTGATCCTGCCCGGCCGACTCGACCACGAATTCGCCATATCCGAGCAACCGGCCGGCAAATGACCGGCGAAAACTCATGTCGGTCACTTTGGTCAGCGGCATCATGGCGACGCTTCTTGTGAACACTCCGGAGGTCAGCAGGATCCGTTTCGAGGTAATGACGAAGTAATCGACCGCCCAGTTCCAGACCTCCCAGACCAGCCGGAGCATCACCAGGCCCCACAGACTCCAGACGATCCAGATCAGCACCGCCCCGCGGCCGCGCAGCAGCGTCGCCGTCAGCGCGAACGCGACGAGCAGGCCGATGACGGCCTGCGCGGTCGGAACGATGAGGACCGCAGGATGCCGCCGGACGGTAGCCACGTGCTCTTCGTTCGGCAATAGATACTTCTCGACCTGGGCACGCTCGCGTTCTTCCCGCTCGTGGCCGGTCTCGCCGGGGTCATTCGCCGTCGTGGCCGTGCGGATCATGGCTACAGCTTGATGTGATTCAGGAACTGGGCCATCGAGTTGCCGGCAGTCTTCAGCCCGGCTAGGACGTGAGTAACAAAGTGGCCGGCGCCGCCAGGGTTGGTTGCGAGGTAGTAGATCACGAAGGCGACAGCCGCCCAGGTGAGAACCTTCTTCAACATCGATCACCTCCCTACCGCACGAACGACAGCCGTAGTCGTCGCTGGCCTCAGCATAGCTCCAGTACCCAATGCAGACCAATGGCAGCCGACCGCTTGTGCAACCTTAGCCCCAAGAGGATCGCAGCCCCGCTATCCACGCCGATTCCCGGCCGAAAGCCGTTACTGTTCTTGCTGCGGCGAGTCGGCTTCCGGGCGGACGGCCCTCGCGGCCGGACGTATCGACGCGCGAGCTGGACGGTGAGTGACGGTGGCCGAGATGACGAGCGGTGACTTCTGCATAGCCGTCTACCGCGAGGACGACACGTGGGACGCCGAGGTGCTGCCGGCAGCTCTCACGGAGAGCCTCGACTCGATCTTCCACGCCCTGAGCCAGCAGCCAAGCATCGGCGGCGTCTTCGGCATGGCGGCCGTTGGCGACGACTTCTTCGTCCTGATCAGGGTCTCGGGCAGCCATGTGTCGGTCTTCCTGTCTGACCTGACGGCTTCGGTGGACTGGCCGCTGGCCAGGCAGGTGCTCGAATACCTCGACATTCCCGTGCCGTACGACGAAGACCTCGACCAGGTGCTGCCCGCAGGCGACATGTCGATCCTGGCCGACCTGGGAGTGGACGAGATGGAGCTGTGCGCGCTCTCCGGCGACCTTGACCTGTACCCCGACGAGGTTCTGGCCAGCCTCGCCAGGAGGGTCGGCTTCGGGCCGGCGTTCGACCGCGCGCTCGCGTCGGTGACTGGGCAGTGACGTGTCAGATGCCGGCGTAAGGTCCGGCTACATGGAGTCGTTCGAGCCGACGATGCGGCTCGCGCTCGAGCTCGCGGCCTCGACCGATACCGGATCAGCGGCCGGCTCGGACGTGCCGGTCGGCGCCGTCGTGCTCGACGAGCGCGGAGCGGTGATCGGGCGGGGGCACAATCAATGCCTGGCGGCCACCGATCCGACGGCGCACGCGGAGATCGTGGCGATCAGGCGGGCTGCCGCGTCGGCGCGGTCGTGGCGGCTCGACGGCTGCACGCTGGTCGTGACCCTCGAGCCGTGCACGATGTGCGCGGGCGCGGTGCTGAACTCGCGGATCAGGCGGCTGGTCTACGGCGCCGTCGATCCGAGGGCCGGAGCGGCCGGCTCGCTCTGGGACGTCGTGCGCGACCGCAGGCTCGGGCCGCCTGTCGAGGTGCTCGGCGGGGTCCTGGCGGCGGAGTGCGCCGCCCTGCTGTCCGGCTTCTTCGAGCGCCGCCGGGCCGAGTAGCCGGCCTGCGTCACATCGTGAACCGCGCCACCGGCGTGCTGACTGCGGCCAGCGGGGCGCAGCGGTCGCGGCGGCTCGGGTAGGCTCGGCGACGGTGGAGTCGCCTAGTGGCCGAGGGCGCACGCCTCGAAAGCGTGTGAAGGGGCAACCCTTCCGTGGGTTCAAATCCCACCTCCACCGCTGCTGCTCACCTGGGATGATGCGGGACCTGACATTGCCGCTCATCGGTGCTCGGCGAATCCCAGATCAGATCGCCGATCTGGCTGGCGACCTGGCCGCGGATCGCAGCGACGGCCATCGCTTACGGCATTCCGGTCGTGACGCAAGATGCTGATTATGACGCCATGCCGGATGTTCAGGTCATCAAGATCCGACAGTAGGTCGGAGCACGGCATCAAGGGGCGCTATTTGATGCCGACGACCATGGAGTCGGGTCCGGCGAGCGGCTGGGCGTAGCTGTCGCGGAAGCCGGTGTCGGCGAGCCAGGTGCGGCAGTCGGCGGCGGTGTAGTCGGCGCCGGCCGGGGTTTCGATCAGCATGTTGACGCTCATGAGCAGGCCGAAGGTGTTGTTGCGGCGGTCGTCGTCGATGATGGCGTCGTAGACGATGACCGCGCCGCCGTCGGGCAGCGCGTCATGGGCCTTGCGGAGCAGCGTCAGCTTCTCCGGCAGGCTCCAGTCGTGCAGGATGTGGCCCAGGATCAGGACGTCGGCCGGGGGGAGCGGGTCGGCGAAGAAGTTGCCGGGGTAGAACCGCAGCCGCCCGGCGAGGCCGTGGGCGGCGACGTAGTCGGTGAGGATCGGCCCGGCGGCAGGCAGGTCGAAGCCGCCGCCGTCCAAGTGCGGGTGGCACAGGGCGAGCTGGACCGGGACGCCGCCTTCGGCGGCTCCGATGTCGATGACGGTGTGGTAACGGTCCCAGGGAAACATGCCGGCGATCGCGTGGGCGGCGCCCATGGACAGCCCGGTCATGGCGTGCAGGAACTGGCGGAGGCGGTCGGGGTCCTGGTAGAGGGCTGCGAAGAAGTCTTCGCCGGTCTTGGCTTCGTTCTGGGGGCGGCCGCTGCGCAGCGCCTCGGTGAGCGAGCCCCAGAACGGGTAGAGCCGGGCGTTGGCCATCTCCAGGATCCCGCCGAGGTAGGACGGCTTGGCGCGGTCGAGGAACAGGTCGGTGGCGGCAGTGTTGGCGTAGGCGCCTTCTGTCCGCTCGAGCATGCCGAGGGAGACCAGCGCGTCGAGCCAGTCGGTGGTGCCGCGGGCCTGCATTAGTTGCCCCAGGCGGGGGCCTGATGCATGATGCTCAGCGTGCGGGAGAAATAGCGCAAACCCGGGTCGGCTTGCCTCAGCTAACGGGGTACCGGGCCGTACTTCTCGCAGAGGGCCACGGCGTCGCCTGCTGGCAGATCGCCGCGTTCGCCGCGTCCTGCTGGCCATTGCCGCCTCTGGGGTAGCTGACGGATTCCTGCCGGTAGCGCTGAGCTTCGCGGTCTTGCAGGTCACCGGCTCGGCTGGCAAGCTCGGGCTCGTCCTGGCCTGTCAGAGCGCAGCAGCCCTGCTGCTTACGCTGGCTGGCGGGCTGGCTGGCGACCGCTTTCCCCGCGGGCGCATCCTGACCGTGTCGCTTGCAGTCCGCATGGCTGTCGCCGCGGTACTCGCAGCGACCTTGATCACCGGGACAGCGTCATTCGGGCTCCTGCTGGCCATGGCGGCCGTGTACGGCTGCGCGGACGGGTTCTTCGGCCCGGCGAGTTCGGCGCTGCTGCCCGACGTTGTCCGGTGCGAGCAGCTCGCTCGGGCCAATGCCGTGGTTGGCGGCTCCACGTCGTCGGCCAGGATCGCGGCACCGGCTGTCGCCGGGCTCATCGTGGCCGCTTTCGGGCCCGGCTCGGCGTTCGCATTCCAGACGGCAGTACTGGCGATCGCGGTTGGCTGCCTCGCCGCGGCGCGGCTCTCGCCTGGCAGCGCGGCACGGTCAGGCCAGGCGGGCCCGCTGCGGCAGCTTCAGGCGGGATGGGCGGAGTTCGCGCCTCTCCGCTGGCTCTGGCTGCTCACCGGGGAGTGGACCGTGTTCTCCCTGGTCATTCTCGCGCCGGTGGCCGTCCTCGGGCCAGAAATCGCCTTGCGGCACCTCGGCGGCCCGGCCGCCTGGGGACTGATCACCAGCTGCCTGTCGGCCGGAGCGGTCGGCGGGCAGGTCATCGGGGGACGGATCAGGACGCCTGCCCGGCCGGCTCTGGTCATCGCCTGCCTGGTTCCGGTCATGACCGCGGAGGCGCTAGCACTGGGCCTAGGCGCGTCCCTGCTCATCGTGGCCCTCGTGACGGCATTCTCCGGGCTCGCCGCCGGAGTTCAGGCGGTACTCTTCCCGACCGCGATGCAGACAGCCATCCCGCGCGAGGTACTGGCCCGGGTCACGTCCATCGATCTGCTTGCCTCCGAGGCAGGGCAGCCCATCGGATACGCGCTCGCGGGGTCTGTCGGGACCGCTTTCGGCGCGTGCACCGTCCTGGCGGCGGGCGCACTCGGCATGCTCATCGCCTCGTCGGCCTT
>Ga0207646_10007842_pt1 | contig 10789 bp, 10 predicted proteins | sample KBSK5502metaG_FD_184343 | JGI IMG/M metagenome (GOLD analysis project Ga0207646, IMG submission 184343) | Corn, switchgrass and miscanthus rhizosphere microbial communities from Kellogg Biological Station, Michigan, USA - KBS K5-50-2 metaG... | ecosystem: Host-associated > Plants > Roots >...
AAGCCTCTTCTAGGGATCGTGGTCGCGATACGGCACGACCTCCCAGTCAGCTCGCTCGACGCGTCCGCCAAGCGACTCCTGGGCGACCGTCGCCTCATTCTCGCCGCCAACCGTGGCCCCGTCAGCTTCAGCTCGCTGGCGGACGGGAGCCTTCGGCCGCGGCGCGGCTCAGGCGGCGTGGTAACCGCGCTCTCGCAGGTGAGCAGCCATGTGCCGCTGACCTGGATCGCCTCGGCCATGAGCGACGCCGATCGTCGCGCGGCGCGCAGTCCGGCCGCTCTGGACCGCGCCATGCCGCACGAAGCGGTGCGACTCCGCTTCGCGACCGTGTCGAGATCGGTCTTCGACGCGGCCTACAACGTCATCGCCAACCCGCTCCTCTGGTTTCTCCAGCACGAGCTGTGGAATCTCCCGGAGCGGCCGATGATCGACGCAACCACCATGCGCGCCTGGCGCGAGGGCTACGTGCCACTCAACCGCGCGTTCGCCACTGCGGCGTTGGACGAGGTTCCGCGGCGCGATCGATCGCCCCGAATCATGCTGCACGACTACCACCTGTACCTCGCCGCCGAGCCGATCCGCCGCGCGCGCCCAGACGCGGTCATCAGCCACTTCACGCACATCCCCTGGCCGTCATCCTCGATCTGGCAGGTAATGCCTCCGGTGATTCGCGAAGACGTGTGCGCGGGACTGCTGGCCAACGATGTCGTCGGCTTCCAGACGCGCCGCTACGCTCACAACTTCCTGCGCAGCGTGGAGAGCTTCCTGCCCGATGCGCAGGTCGACTACCGCGCGCGCACCGTGCTGCGCCGTGGGCGGACGACGCTGGTGCGCTCCTACCCGATCAGCATCGACGTGGCCGCCACCCAGCGTATTGCCGCGTCGCGCGCCGCGCGGCGTCGCGCCCAGGAGCTGCTCGCCCAGGCGCGTGAACGGATCGTCGTCCGTGTCGACCGCCTGGAGCCGTCCAAGAACATCATCCGCGGCTTCGCCGCCTTCGAGACACTCATGGAGCGCTACCCGTCGTTGCGAGGGACGACCACCTTCCTCGCCTTCCTTGTCCCCTCGCGCACGTCGATCCGCGAGTACCGCGACTACGGCCGGAAGGTGCAGGACGCCGCGGATCGCATCAACGCCCGATTCGCGCGCGCCGGGCAGCAGGTGGTCCGCATCTTCTACGAGAACGACTACGCGCAGGCGCTGGCCGGGTTGACGATCGCCGACGTGGTCCTGGTGAACCCGCTCATCGACGGCATGAACCTGGTCGCCAAGGAGGCCGCCGTGGTCAACCAGCGCGATGGCGTCATCGTCCTCTCCGAGACGGCGGGCGCCTACGATCAGATGGCCGATGGCGTCCTTCCGGTGGCCCCCGTTGATCTCATCGGCACGGCCGAGGCGATGGCCAAGGGGCTCTCGATGTCCCGCAACGAGCGGCGCAGCCGCCTGCACCGATTGCGGGCTGGCGTCGAGCACGAGGACATCACCTGGTGGCTGCGACGCCAGCTGGACGACCTGGCCGAAGTGGCGGAGGGCCGGCTCAGCGGATAGCTGCCGCGAGACGACCCAGAACCCGGACGAAGGCGTCGGGGTCCGGCAGGAGCGTGTCTACGCTGCGGAACACCTCAGCTGGCACCTCGTGTCCGCCGGAGATCCCGAGCACGGCGCTCCTCACTCCGTCAGCCCGCAGCTCGCGGGCGGCCGCAAACATGTCGAGGTCGGTAGCGTCGTCACCGGCGACCACCAGACCTCGTAGCCGAAACCGCGCGACAAGCGCCCTGAGCGCCGTGCCCTTGTCACCGCGACCGGCGGGCCGCACCTCGATCGACCTGCGACCCTCGCGAAGCTCCAGATGGTTGCCCGACAGGTCGCGCATGGCCTCCAGCAAGCGGACACGTGTCGCCACCGGATCTGCCGCCCGCCGATAATGGACCGTCGCGGAGAGGCCCTTGTCCTCGATCTCGACGCCCAGCACGGCGGGGACGCGCGCCATGAGGGCGGTGATGGAGGCGCGAATGAGTGCCGACGCGTCGTCCACCTCGGCCGCATCAGCGCCTGGCTCCAGCCATTCGAGACCGTGGTTGCCGATCACCAGGACGTCGTCGCTGGCGCTGCCCAGGATCCGCCGAGCGTCGGGCGCTGCTCGGCCGGTGACCACGGCGACCACCGCCAGGCGGCGCCGGAGCGCCTGCAGCGCTGCGATGGCGCCCGCGACCGGCCGCGCCTCGCTCGGCATGGGAACGATCCGTGCCAGCGTGCCGTCGAGGTCGGTCACCAACCCCGCGGGGATTTCCGCCAGAGCCGCCTCGGCGAGCGCCAGGGCTTGATTGGTCTCGGGCCCGTCGCCGGTTGCTAGACTCCCGTCCGTGCGCCGCCTCCTGCGACCCGGGTTTGCCGTCCCGATCCTGCTTGGCCTGGTGGGGGTGGCGCTGATTATCGTGGGCCAGCTCGACCTCGACCAACCGGGAGCCGGCCAGAGCTTGCCGCCCATCCCCGAGCCCACGCCCACAGCCCTGGCCCAGGCCACGCCCTCGCCGCGCAGCGCCCGGCCATCGGCGTCACCTACGGCCAGCCCTACCCCGAACCCGAAATGGGTTGCCGTCCAGATGCAGATCCCTTCGGTCGGGATCAACATGCGAGTGCGAAAGCCCGCCACCACCGCGGACTGCGACTTCCCGCCCGAGATTGCCGGTGTTGCCTGGCTCCTGTGTGGCGGCTCCGAGCCGGGTCGTGGCACCAACTCCTACATCTTTGCCCACGCCCAGGTGGGCATGTTCCTTCCCCTCTGGAACGTCCAGCTCGGAGACGACGTGCGGGTCCTGATGTCGGATGGCAAGGTGCTCGTGTACCGCATAACAGAGATCCATCCGAACGTCAGCTGCCCGGACACCCGAGAGAAGCCAATGAGCTATTGGACCACACCGCCGCTGGCACTCCAGTACGCGCCGACCGACTGCCGCCAGGGCGCCTTTTGGAGCGCGCCGACCAACCACGAGCGCCTGACCTTGCAGACGAGCCAGGGCTACAACCGCAACTGGGGTGAGTTCATCGTGGTGGCGGAGCCGCGCTTCTAGCGGTCGCAACGCCGGGCTGCGGCTCGCGGCCACCCAGGAACAGCGCAGGGATCAGCGTGCAAATGGCGACACCCAGGGCGATCGTCATCACCTGGCGCAGCACGTCTGCGGCCTGGCCCCGCGACCATCGCTCCAGGAGGTCAACCAGCGCCAGAGAGGTGGTGGGATCGACCCCCACGAACTCCGGGTGGTTGAGGCTGACGACCAGCGTGTCCCGACGCGTCGGGTCATTGATCAGCGCGGAGAGCTCGTCGATCCTGCTCTGACCGATGCTGGTCAGCAGTGCCAGCCCCAGGCTCATGCCAATCGTGCGGAAGACCTGCAGCAGCGCGCTCGCTACACCGTAGGCGGTGGCGCCGGCCGCCGCTACCGCCGCCGTCGCGCGCGGCGAGATGGTGAGCCCAAAGCCGACCCCGAAGAGCGACAGGTCGCGGCCCAGGCGATCCAGGCCGGTCTCGGTGCTCCAGCTCAGCGCCAGCCAAAGCGCCACGGACGTCGCTGCCACACCGATCAGGGTGATCGGCCGCTCGCCCACGAGCGCCGACAGCACGCCCCCCACGATCGCGCCAACCGCGATCGCCAGCGTCAGCGCAGTGAGTGCCACGGCCGACTCTGCTGCGCCGCCGTTCAAGACGCGGTTGACGAAGACCGGGCCACCGATGATCGCGGTGGCGAGCGTGTAGCCAGTGAGAAGGCTGACCGCGTTGGCGGCGGAGAAGCGGCGAATCCTGAACAGGCCGATCTCGATGAGCGGAGTTCGCGCCGTACGCTCGTAGAGTAGGAATGCGCCTGTCGCAATTGCGGCCAGGGCCAGACCGCCCAGCACGAGCGGGTCAGGCCATCCCAGCCGGCCCGCTTCGCTCAACGCGCCGACGCCGGTCAGCAGGGCGATCGAAAGCATGGCCGCTCCCACCAGGTCGGTACGACCAGGTTGGCGCGGCGTCTCGACCGCGCCGGCCACCACGTAGATGGCCAGCAGGACGAGGATCGCGATGGGGACGTTGAGCAGGAAGATCCATTGCCAACCCGCGACCGCCAATCCCGGCACCGGGAGGCTCACGTTGAGCAGCACCCAGGCTCCATACGCGGGACCGACCGCCATACCGATGAAGGTGGCCGCTCCCTCCACGCCGAGAGCGGCGGCGCGTGCGCGGCCTTCGAAGAGGTGGGCCGCGAGGCTCATCGAGAGCGGCACCAGCGCGCCGCCACCGAATCCCTGGATCACCCGGGCGGCGATAAGCAAGCCGATGCCGAACCGCGCGCCGCCCAACGGGGAGAGGCCGCTGGCCAGACTGCCCGCCGCGAATAGCAGCAGGGCAACCACGTACATCCGCCGAGCGCCCCACACGTCCGCCGCCCTGCCCGCCAGGGGCATCGCGACCACGAAGGCGAGCAGATAGGCGTTGATGATCCAGGAGATGCGAGCCAGATCGGTCCAGCCACCGAAGTCCACCACGATGCTCGGCAGCGCGATGGCCACCACCATCAGCTCGGCACCGGAGAGCAGCACTCCCACAGACGCCACCGCAAGGACGCTCCATGCCACGAGTGGGCGGACCGCGGAGCGCGGGGCTGATCCCTCGATGGCCTCGCTCACAGGTCCACGCGATCGAATATCAGGAGCGCCGCGCCGAGCAGCAGTCCGGTGAGCGTCAGGCCAAGACCGAGCGCCTGGAGACCGTCGGCGACCGGCCTCACGAGGTCCATCGCCTGCGCCAGCAGTCCCAGCCCGGCGGTCGGCACCAGGGGCGGGTCAGGGACGAGTACGAGACCGGCGGCGAGCAGCGCGCCGCTCGCGACCATGGCCAGGACAGCCGCAGCCACTGGGCGGAGAAAGGATCCAAAGAGGAGGCCAGTGGCGAGAGCTTGCAGCCCCGCCGCAACAGCTGCGCCTACGAGGCCCGCGTAGGAGAGCGCGTCGAGCGGCGGGCTCGTCTGCGCCCCGGTCGCCAGCCAAACCAGCAGCGCTCCCGCGGCGATGCCCACCAGCAGAGGGAGCGCGAGCCCGGCGAACCAGGCGATCAGGATCGATGCGCGCGGAACGGCTCGCAAGCTGAGCCAACCCGCTGTGCCCCGCCGCCGTTCCGACGCCCACGCCGCGGCGGCCAGACCGGCGGCGAGGGTCGCCGCGGCGCCGAGACCCCAGGCCAGCGCTGGTTGGGTGAGATCGGGGTCGGACGAGAGGAGAAGCGCGAGCAGCCCCGCAGCGATCGGGAGCGCGAGCAATAGCAGCAACCGGAAGCTGATCCACAGCTCGCGCACGGCCATGCGCGTGAGCGTGAAACCGGCCACTACGCGCTCGCGCGACGTTCCGCCGGGTTGGCCTTGGTCCTCGAATGCCGTGCCGCCTCGCGGCGGACCGCCACCATCCCAGCCAGGGTTTCAATACTCCGCATCGAGAGCTTCAGCCCCAGCTCCTCGAGCGCCGAGATCGGGGCATGCAGCTCCACGCGGCCCTTCTGCAGAAACGCGATCTGGTTCACCGCTCCGGCCTCGCTGGCCGGATAGCGGCTGGCGAGCACGACCGTGCGTCGCTCGCCGGGGAGCCGCAGCAAGCGAACGCGCTCGTCTGGGTCGAGCGCACGCAACGGCTCATCGAGCAGCACCACTTCTGGGTCGCCCAGCAGTGCCGCGGCCATCGCGGTCCGTTGCATGTAGGCCAGTCCCATCCGCGACGTCGGTCGGTCGCGACCCACGGAGAGCCCCCAGCGCTCGATCGCCTTGTCGAGGTGCCGCGGCGCATCGGCGCGCTCGAGACCGATCAGACGCGCGGCGAGCGTCAAGGTCTCGTCGGCCGACATCCACGGAAAGAGGCCCGGCTCTGGCCCCACGTATGCGATGCGCCGCGCCCATCCAGCCGGAGAGGAATCCGGCGACAGGGCGCCAGCCAGCTGGAATCGGCCTCCGTCGGCGTGTGCCAGTCCGGCCAGGACGCGGAGCAGCAGCGATCCGGAGGCATCCGGCGCCGCGACCAACAGCAGCCTGGCGCCCACCGGCACTTGTAGGTCGACCCGATCGAGGAGGTTTTCGTGCCCCACCCGGCGACGAACCCGTTCGCAGACCACCGCCGCGGGATGGAGGAACCGAATCGCCTGCGACGACCAGAGCGCATCCGGGGTCGAGCTGGTCACGGCCGGGACTCTAGCACCGCCATTCCGCGCCAACCGGAGGCGAATGGTTCCAGGATTGACGGACCCATCAATGAGTGTTTATCATCAACGATACTTTATGGTTGCCGATCGTCTCACAGCTGGCTTTTCGCTGGACGGCGACGTTGAGGGAGCCGTCCTTGCGCCCGGAACCGCGCAGGACCGGAGCCCCTGCATTGACTGTGACGTGCTCGACCCTGCCCTGCACTATCGCTCCGGCCGCCTCGAATCCGGACGGCCGACGGCGGGAAGGAACACGTACCGATGACCCTCGAATCTGGGCCGGACTCCGATCTTCGGCGCCTGCGCACCCGCTATCGCGCTCTCGGGGACGAGACGCGCCTCCGGATCATCGGGCTGCTCGCCGAACACGGCCCGCTGCCCGTCAACGAGCTCTCGGCACGCGTCGGGCTGTCGCAGCCCCTCATCAGCTGGCATCTGCGCATCCTGCGTCTCGCCGGGGTGATCACCACCCAGCGCCACGGTCGAGAGACGCTCTGCCAGCTGCGGCTCGCGGCATTCGAAGAGCTGCGCGATGCCGAGACCCGATTGATCGCCGGGACCTCCGGCATCGGCGCCACCACGCCGGCGAGCAGCAGGGAGATCGCGGATGTCCGCTAGCCACCCGCGCGCTCACGACCTGCCGCGAGGCGACTCGCTCCTTCCGGCCTGGGTCAAGGATGCGGCGCGATCGATCCTCGATCCCATTGTCCATGTCGCACTGGCACTGCACGTGACGGCGAACATGGTGACCGTGCTGGGTCTGGTGATCGTGGTCGTCGCGGCACTCCTGATCGGCTCCGGTTCGCTCCTGGCGGGCGCCTTCATCCTGATGGGAGGCTCCCTGCTCGACGCGGTCGACGGTGCGCTCGCACGGGCGAGCGGAGGGGGAACCCCGTTCGGCGGATTCCTGGATTCGACGCTCGACCGAGCCGGTGAGGCGATCGTGTACCTCGCCGTCGCGGCCTACTACCTGCAGGGGAGCGCCCCAACGTGGCCCGTGCTGGCAGCCTTCGTCGCGCTTGCCGGGTCGTTCATGGTCAGCTACTCGCGCGCCCGCGCTGAGGGGATCGGCGTGAGCGCCGCGGTCGGCATCGCACCGCGCACCGAGCGCCTGGTGCTCATCATCGCGGGGCTCGGGCTCGCCGGCCTCGGCATCGGTCCTGCACTCATCGCTGCACTCTGGATCATTGCCGCCCTGACGGTGGCGACCACTGCGCAGCGCATCTGGCACGTCTGGAGGCTGACCGCGTCGACGCGCGGCTAGCCACGGAAATCAGCATTCGATATGGAGAGGAGCAACGGGGACACCGTGGCCAGCAGCAACGGCAGCAGTGCGACGAACGGTCACCGGCCATCTGACGGCAAGATTCGCGTGGCGATCGTGGGCGCGGGCAACTGCGCCAGCAGCCTCGTTCAGGGCCGGTACTACTACGAGAACGCGCGCGAGGGAGACTTCATTCCCGGGCTCATGCACATCAACTTGGGCGGCTACCACATCCGCGACATCGAGTTCGTGGCGGCCTTCGACATCGACAAGGAAAAGGTGGGGAAGGACCTCTCGCAGGCGATCTTCTCCGGCCAGAACAACACCTTCAAGTTCGCGGACGTGCCCAACATCGGCGTCACCATCGACCGCGGCATGACCCACGACGGTCTGGGCAAGTATCTGAGCCAGGTGATCGAGAAGGCCCCCGGCCCGACGGCGGACGTGGTGGGGATCCTCAAGGAGCGCAACGTCGACGTGGTCGTCAGCTACCTGCCGGTCGGCAGCGAGGAGGCCACCAAGTGGTACGTCGAGCAGGCCTTGCAGGCTGGTGTTGGCTTCGTGAATGCCATCCCCGTCTTCATCGGACGTGAACCGTACTGGCAGCGCCGGTTTGCGGAGCGCGGACTGCCGGTCATCGGGGACGACATCAAGAGCCAGGTGGGCGCGACGATCACCCACCGCGTCCTGACGCGTCTCTTCATGGACCGCGGCGTGCGCATCGACCGCACCTACCAGCTCAACTTCGGGGGCAACACCGACTTCCTGAACATGCTCGAGCGCGAGCGCCTGGAGTCCAAAAAGATCAGCAAGACCAACGCGGTCACCTCGATGCTCGACTACGAGATCGACGAAGACGACATCCACGTCGGACCGTCCGACTACGTGCCGTGGCTCAAGGACCGCAAGTGGTGCCACATCCGCATGGAGGGCACCACCTACGGCGACGTCCCGCTGAACCTGGAGCTCAAGCTCGAGGTCTGGGACTCGCCCAACAGCGCTGGGGTCATCACCGATGCCATCCGCTGCCTCAAGCTTGGGCTGGACCGCGGCCTGGCCGGGACCCTGGTGGCGCCGTCCGCCTACTTCATGAAGAGCCCGCCGATCCAGATCCACGATGACGTCGCGCGGGAACGGGTCGAAGCCTTCATCCGCGGTGACGACAACGAGACCCTGGTGGGCACCGAGGAGCCGGCGCGCGGGTCATTGCGGAAGGTGGCGAGCGCCAAGAGCAAAGCCCGCACCGCCGGGGTCGCCTGAGTCGAGGTGGCGACCGACTCGCCTCGCCGCGCGGCGAGGCCCAGGGCTGCGCGCGAGCGGGGCGAGGTCCCTCGAGCCGAATCCTCCGGGAAGCGCGAGGTCGCTAGCCAGGACGGCGAGCGGGCGCGTGAGCGGCTCATCCATTGGGGATACCTCGCCGCCGAGCGGGTGATCGGCGCGCTCCCTCGGCGGATCGTGCTGCCGCTGGCGGCCGCCGCGGGGAACGCGGCATTCGACATCTCGCGCACCAAGGTCGAGATCGTCTGCGACAACCTTTCCAGGCCGATGGGCCTGCCTGCCGACCATGCCCGAGTGCGGCAGGCCGCTCGGCGGGCCTTCCGCTCGTACGGCAAGTACCTCGCCGACGTCATGCGCATGCCCACGCTGACGCCCGATGTCGTCGACCAGCTGGTCACCATCGACAACATCGAGAGCCTCTACGAAGCCCGCTCCGACGGAACCGGCGTCCTGGTCTGCACGGTGCACATCGGGGGTATGGACCTGATCGGGCCGGCCATGCTGCGTCACGGCGAGTCGCTGTACGTCGTCGCCGACGACACGACCTATGGGAGCCTCTACGAGCACCTCAAGGCGATTCGGGCCGAGCACGGGCTGCTCCTCATTGGGTGGCGGAACATGCGGGGGATCTTCCGCGTTCTGCGCAACCGCGAGAGCGTGGTGCTCTTCTGCGACGTTGGGTTCCGGCGGGGCGACGTCCCGGTGGAGTTCCTTGGCGAGGTGACCACTTTCCCGGCCGGTCCGGCGAGCCTCTCGGCGCGGACGGGGGCTCCGATCCTCCCCGTCTACTGTCTGCGCACGCCGGTGGACCGGTTCCGCGCCCGCGGGCTGCCCGCGATCCGGTGCACCTCGGGCGAGCCCAGCGAGGTGTACCGCGCCACGCAGGCGCTGGCCGACGAGCTGGGGGAGGTGATCCGCCAGGATCCCTCGCAGTGGTACATGTTCCGCCCCATTTGGCCCCAGACCGATGCCGAGCGGCGGTGGGCTCGGGGCGCTCTGGACGCCGCCCGGCGCGGTCAGAACTGGGGCGCCTCGCCAGCCTGATGCTGTCCGGAGCCCTCCTGAAGTTCGGGTTGTCCCTGGCTGACCTCCTGCTGGGACGAGCGCCGGCTCGGGTCGCCTACGGGGTCGCCGACCTGGCCGGCAGGACCTGGTACCGCACCTCCGCGCAACGCCGCGAGCTAGTCACCGAGAACCTTCGCCGCGTCTGCGCAGCGACCGGGCGGCCGACGAGTAGACCCGCGTTGCGCCGCCTGGTAGAGCAGGCGTTCGTCGAGCACGCGCGTTACTACCTCGAGCTGTTGCGCGCGCCGCACTACCCAATCGAGCGCATCGAGCAGTTCGTGAGCGTGGACGAGTGGGGCCGATGGGAGCCGGTGCTGCGGGGCGGCGTGGTGGTCGCCCTGCCTCATTTCGGTAACTTCGAGCCGTACGGCACCTTCGTGGCCAAGGGGGGCATCCGGGCTCTGGCGCCCGTCGAGGAGATTCGGCCGCGCGTCCTGTTCGATTTTCTGCGTGCGCGGCGTGGGGTCGGGTGGATCGAGCTCGTACCACTGCAGCATGCCCGCCGGCCGATGACCGAGGCGCTCAAACGCCACGAGGTCGTTGCCCTCGTCGCCGACCGCGACCTGGACGGTCGCGGGGTGCCGGTGACGTTCTTCGGCCACGAGACCACGATGCCCTCCGGGCCAGCCGCGCTCGCCCTGATGACCGGCACGTCGCTCATCGCGGGTGCGTCCTGGCGCACGGGACGCGACCGCTTCCGGGCACGCGCATGGAGCATCGAAGTCCAGCAATCCGGGGACCGCCGTGCGGACGCCGCCACAATCACGCAGGCTATGGCACGTCGCTTCGAGGAAGCGATTGACATTGCGCCAGAGCAGTGGTGGGGGGCCTTTCAGCCGATCTGGCTCGACCAGCGGCCGCACAAGAAGGACGAGAAGTGAACGCTCGTCCGCGCAACGGTGGATCTCGAGGCAAGGCAGATCTCCACATCCACTCGCTCTATTCGGACGGTACCGCGT
>Ga0207646_10007844_pt1 | contig 10788 bp, 9 predicted proteins | sample KBSK5502metaG_FD_184343 | JGI IMG/M metagenome (GOLD analysis project Ga0207646, IMG submission 184343) | Corn, switchgrass and miscanthus rhizosphere microbial communities from Kellogg Biological Station, Michigan, USA - KBS K5-50-2 metaG... | ecosystem: Host-associated > Plants > Roots >...
CCCAGCTCACCGGTGGTGTCGTGCCGCGCGGCCACGGTGTGCGCCCGCACGCCCTGGAGCCGGGTCCGCCGGTCGGCGGCGATGACCCGCGCCGCGTCCCACACCGGTTCCTCCATACTCGGATCGTGCGGTGCGTCGTAGAGCGTGCGGTTGATCGCCGCCACCTGGTCCAGGTACTCTTCCGGCGTCGGGGCGGTCCAGCTGACCAGCGAATACCCGGCCGAGGCTCGCTCCGTTACGGCCAGCAGACTCCGGATCCGTTCGGCTGGAATGGTATCCGTGTCCATCGCCCGCCTGATCTCCGTCTGCCCGCCGGTCGCCCCGGCCGCGCGGGCGAAGGCCTCACCGGCGGTGCCGGCCAGTGCGTACCCGGTCAGCAGGCGGCGCCCGTCCGCGACCGCCCGCGTCGCGGCGTGCCGCAGCAGCGCGGTGCCGAACCCGCGCCGCTGCCGCTCCGGGCGCACCGCGATGTCCAGGCCCCCGAGGTGCCTGTTGTCCCGGGCCGGCAGTTCGAGCACGTACCAGCCCTGGATCCCGCCGTCGTCCGCCAGCAGCCAGGTCTCCCGCGGGTCGCCGACCCAGCCGGTCTTCAGCAACCCGCCGAACACCCGGCGCGACATGGGCGGCACGTCCGGATCGTCGACCGCCCTGGTGGCCAGGAAGATCTCGTAGCAGGCCTCCGCCCGCGGCTCGTCCTCCGCCCGGAACCGCTCAATCCTCATGCTCCCAGCGAACCGCACCCTCCGCGCTCCCGCCACCGAATATCCGCCGGGGTGGCACCCACCCAGGCCTCTTCAGCCTCAGCAGTCCCTGGAGCTGCGGTCATGGCCGCGGCCACACCGAAATGAGGTATCGGATCGGCATCGGCAACGGCGTCGCGAGGGTAGGCGGAGACATGATGGATTCAGCTGGGCCGGCCAGGGCGAATGCGCGGCCGGGGGCAGAAGGGGACCAACGTTGCTGATCATATTTGGCCTGCGGGTGTTCTACCGGACGATCGCGCAAGGCATCTTCCACTGCCGCCGGTGCGGCGGGGACCGGGAGTACCGGCACCGGGCGGGGCGCCGGTGGTTCACCCTGTTCTTCCTCCCGGTCATCCCGCTGAACGCGGTCGGCGAGCACGTCCAGTGCACTACCTGCCGGACCCGCTACGTGACGGAGGTGCTCAGCCAGCCGACCACGGCGCAGATGCAGGCGGCGCTGCCGGCCGGCATGCGGGCCGCCGTCTCGGCCATGCTGCGGTCCGGCGATCCGTCCAGCCCGTTGTCGCGGCAGCGGGCGATCGAGGCGGTCGTCGGCTCGGGCGTGCCGAACTACGACGAGGCCATGCTCAACGCCGACCTCATGCAGCCGTTCGAGGCGATCCGCCCGGCCCTGAACCAGGTGGGGGCGCAGCTCACCATCCAGGCCAGGGAGTGGTACCTGACCGAGGTGATCCGCATCGCCCTGGCGGACGGCCCGCTCTCGGAGACCGAGCGGCACGCCGCGCTGGCCATCGGCGGCGACCTCGGCATGACCCAGGCCCAGGTCGTCGGCGTGGTCGCGATGACCGAGCAGTCGGCCGGCCGCGACTAACCCCGGCCCTAGCCAGGGAAGCCGGGCACGGCCGCCACGTCAAGCCGGAACCAGGTACTCGGCGGGCCGAACACGGTGTAGCCCATCGTCTCGTTGACCGCGATCATGTGCGAGTTGTCACGGCCGTTCCAGGTCACGATCCGTACCGCCGCCTGCTCGACGTACTCCTCAGGGACCGGTCCGGCCCAGGAGATCAGCGAGTAACCCGGTACCAACCCACGGCCGAGCCCTCGTCGGTGGCTAGCCACGCTTCCCTTGGGTTGCCGTCCTAGCCCACGGTCAGCCAGCCGGCGAACGGCCGCTCGGTGAACCACGGCCCCTCCGGCTCGTCGACGCGCTGGGCCGCCAGGCAGACCTCGAAGCACGCGCGGATCTTCCCCGTGTCCGCCGGGGACAGGCCGACTTGCTCGATTTCCATCCTCACAGCCAACCCCGCCCGGGGTCGGCGGCGCCATCTATTATTCCGCCGCTTCCGCCACTGCGGTGCACCCCGCGCCATCCGGGCCTCCAGGAACTGGTAAGGTGATTCGCAATGTTGCGCGAGCTGCTCCTCCTTAGCGGCCGCGGCGGGGGCCGATAGGCCCGCTCCCTCGCCGCGGGGTGTTGGCGTGTCCGCTGGCCATCAATCAGGCACCACACCGCCCACCATGTCGAGGAAGCAGTCAGATGCAGCAAGATCCCGCGTTCAAACGCGTATCGCCCGTACGGCAGCAGCCCAGCGGCATGCCGTGTCACCGCTACACGCCGTTCCAGCCTGTCGATCTCCCCGATCGCACCTGGCCCGCCAAGTCCATCACCACCGCGCCGCGCTGGCTGTCCACCGACCTCCGGGACGGCAACCAGGCGCTGATCGACCCGATGAGCCCGGCCCGCAAGCACAAGATGTTCGAGCTGCTGGTCCGGATGGGCTACAAGGAGATCGAGGTCGGGTTCCCGGCCTCCGGCCAGACCGACTTCGACTTCATCCGCGAGCTGATCGAGGAAGACCGGATCCCGGACGACGTCCGGATCTCGGTGCTCACCCAGGCCCGTGAGGACCTGATCGAGCGCTCGGTCCAGTCACTGGCCGGCGCGCATAAGGCCACTGTGCACCTGTACAACGCCACCGCGCCGATCTTCCGCAAGGTCGTGTTCCGCATCGATCGCGAGGAATGCAAGGCGCTCGGCGTCGAGGGTACCCGGCACGTCATGAAGTACGCCGAGCAGTACCTGGACGGGACGGACTTCGGCTACGAGTACTCGCCCGAGATTTTCATGGACACCGAGCTCGACTTCGCGCTGGATGTCTGCGAGGGCGTCATGGACGTCTGGCAGCCCGGCCCGGGCCGGGAGATCATCCTCAACCTGCCGTGCACGGTCGAGCGGTCTACGCCGAACGTCTACGCCGACCAGATCGAGTGGATGAGCCGGAACCTGTCCCGCCGCGAGCACGTGTGCCTGTCGGTCCACACCCACAACGACCGGGGCACCGCGGTGGCCGACGCCGAGCTGGCCGTGCTGGCCGGCGCCGACCGGATCGAGGGATGCCTGTTCGGCAACGGCGAGCGCACCGGCAACGTCTGCCTGGTCACCCTGGGGCTCAACCTGTTCAGCCAGGGCATCGACCCGATGATCGACTTCTCCGACATCGACGAGATCCGTCGCACGGTGGAGTACTGCAACCAGCTGCCGGTCCACCCGCGCCACCCCTACGCGGGCGACCTGGTCTACACCGCGTTCTCCGGCTCCCACCAGGACGGCATCAAGAAGGGCTTCGAGGCCCTCGAGGCCGAAGCCAGGAGCGCGGGCGTTCCGTTCGCGGAGTACCCGTGGGCCGTTCCGTACCTGCCGATCGACCCGCACGACGTGGGCCGCAGCTACGAGGCGGTCATCCGGGTCAACTCGCAGTCCGGCAAGGGCGGCGTCGCGTACGTGATGAAGGCCGAGCATCAGCTGGACCTGCCCCGCCGCCTGCAGATCGAGTTCTCCCGGGTGATCCAGGGTCACACCGACGCCGAGGGCGGCGAGGTGGCGCCCGCGCGGATGTGGGAGATCTTCTCCGCCGAGTACCTCAGCGCCGGCTCGCTGGCACTGCTGGACCACCAGACGTCCTCGGTGATCGAGGCCAAGCACGCCCTCGCCGCGGAGATCTCCGTCGACGGCCGCGCGCAGCAGGTCGAGGGCGTGGGCAACGGCCCCATCTCGGCGTTCTGCGACGCGCTGGCCTCGGTCGGCGTGGACGCGCGGGTGCTCGACTACAACGAGCACGCGCTGACCGCCGGCACCGACGCCCAGGCCGCGGCGTACGTGGAGTGTGAGATCGGCGGCGGCGTCTTCTGGGGCGTCGGCATCGACACGAACACGGTCACCGCATCGATGCGCGCGGTTCTGTCCGCGGTGAACCGAGCCCGCCGCGGCTGACCTCCGCCCCGGCCCGCACGACCAGCGATCCGGCGGGGGGGCGCTCACAAGGCGCCCCGCCGGATCGCTTCATCACAAGGGCCTCCGCCGGATCGCCGCGGAGGGTGAACTGCCATCGTCCGCCTGATTGTCCTTGCCGTGCGGGAGAATGGGTAGGTGCAGCTCTACAGGGATGACGGCATCGTGCTGCGGACGCAGAAGCTGGGCGAAGCGGACCGGATCATTACCATCCTCGGCCGCACCAGCGGGCGGATCCGGGCCGTGGCCAAGGGCGTGCGCCGGACCAAGTCGAGGTTCGGCGCCCGGCTGGAGCCGTTCACGCACGTCGACCTGATGCTGCACACGGGCCGTTCGCTGGACATCATCACGCAGGCGGAGGTCGTCAGGCCCTACGGCGAGCCGCTGGCCGGGGACTACCCCCGCTACACCGCGGGCGTGGCGATGCTGGAGACGGCCGAGCGGTTCACCCCGGTGGAGAAGGAGCCTGCGCTGCGCCAGCTGCTGCTCCTGATCGGCGGGCTGCGTGCCCTCGGCGACGCGGAGCACGCTCCCGGCCTCGTGCTCGATGCCTTCCTGCTGCGCTCGCTCGCGGTCGCGGGCTACGCCCCCGCGCTGCAGGAATGCGCCCGCTGCGGGGCCCCTGGAACCGGGGCACCTGGCAGCGGAGCCCCTGGTAGCGGAACCCCTGGTAGCGGAGCCCCTGGAACCGGGGCACCTGGCAGCGGGGGGGCGGGCAGCGGCCGGCGGCTGCCGGCCTTCGCCGTCGCGGCCGGGGGGATGGTGTGCGCCTCCTGCCGCCCGCCCGGCGCGGCCTCACCCGCGGCGCCGACGGTGGCGCTGATGCTGGCCCTGCTCCGCGGCGACTGGGACAGCGCCGATCGCAGCGAGCGCAGGCACCGGGTAGAGTGCAGCGGTCTGGTGGCCGCGTACCTTCAGTGGCACCTGGAGCATTCGATCCGTTCGCTGCGTCATGTGGAGCGCGTCTAGATGGGGAACCGGGGCGTACGCCCGCCCGATCCGCATCCGAGCGGCGTGAGGCCGCCGGACATTCCGCCCGAGCTGGTCCCGAGGCACGTCGCCTTGGTGATGGACGGCGACGGGCGCTGGGCCAGAACACGCGGCCTGCCCAGGACCGAGGGTCACAAGGTAGGCGAGTCCTCGCTGCTCGACGTGATCATGGGCGCGATCGAGCTCGGCATCCCCTATCTGTCCGCCTACGCCTTCTCGACCGAGAACTGGCGGCGCTCGCCGGACGAGGTCCGCTTCCTGATGGGGTTCAACCGCGACGTCATCCACCGCCGTCGCGACCTGCTGAATGAGATGGGTGTCTGCATCCGCTGGGCCGGCCGCCGGCCGCGGCTATGGCGCAGCGTGATCCGCGAACTCGAGCAGGCCGAGCAGATGTCGGCCGGGAATTCCGTGCTGACCCTGCAATTCTGCGTCAACTACGGAGGCCGGGCCGAGATCGCCGACGCGGCCGCTGCCATCGCCGCGGATGCGGTCGCGGGAAAGATCCGGCCGGACAAGATCGACGAAAAGGTGTTCGCCCGTTATCTGGACGAGCCGTCGATTCCTGAGGTCGACCTTTTCGTCAGATCCTCTGGTGAGCAGCGCCTTTCGAACTTTTTGCTCTGGCAGTCCGCCTACGCCGAACTGGTGTTTCTCGACACGCTCTGGCCCGATTTCGACCGGCGGCACTTGTGGCACGCCTGCGAGATCTATGCCAGCCGCGACCGCAGGTACGGCGGCGCCCAGCCGAATCCGGTGGAGCCGGATCCAGCAGGGCAGGATCCAGTGGAGCTGGATCAAACACCACGACCAATAAGCCCTCCCGACCAGGCGTAATGGCGGGGCGCACTACCACTAAACCGCTGCCCGCACATCGCGACACGCCCGGGATCCCGATCACTTTGATGTAACTGTGCGTAACACGTCGAATACTGGGAACCCTTAACGCTACTGGTGCGCAGGGACAGTACTCGTGAGTCGATTCAGTCTTTGGCGTGCCCGAGGGGCCAAAGTGAAACATTGACCACGGGGTTATCCAGGGGGATTAATGCGTCGCGCGGCAGTGGCCGTCATCATAGGCGGGTACGCGTTCTGGGGAATCGGATCGAATCTAGGACATCAGCCTGTCATCGTCGGCGCCATACTTACCGCCGCCGTCACGCCGGCCAAGCCGGGCACGCAGACCGTGAGGTACGGCGGCTACACCGTCAGCGTCCCGGCCAGCTGGCCGGTATATGACCTGACCAAGAACCCTCGCCAGTGCGTCCGGTTCGACGTCCACGCCGTCTATCTCGGCCCTCCAGGCCCGAACCAGGACTGCCCGCCGAACCTAGTCGGGCGTGTCGACACCATCAGCATCCAGGGGCCGGCCGCACCGGCCGGGGCAAAGACCGCCGGGAACCGCAAGGGCCCGCTCCAGGCCGGCCAGCCGTCGCTCACGCCCGGCACGATCGTCCAGGATCCGGACCTGCACGAGCTGGCGCTGGCCATGCCGGCCAAGGCGCCGCGCATCGGCGCCACCTACGGGACAGGCCCGGGTGACGCCGAGCAGATGCTGGCCACCGTCCGCCAGGCCACGGCCGCGGTCCCGGCCGGGACCGCGGCACCGCGGGCCGGAGACTCGATCCACGTCACCCGGCATCCCGTCGTCGTGCAAGCGGCCAGGGGCGTCGCGGCGACCAATCCAAACTGGCCCAAGGCCGTGGCGCCCACCGGCCCGGGCGCGTCCTGGCTCACGCCCCCGAGCACGCCCTCTTCCCCGCCGTCACGATCCAAGCCCACGCCCAATCCCACCCCGAAGCCGACCGGGCCGGTGCTGGCCAGCAACCCGTCGCCCGCGCCCGTACCGGGCGGGACCATGGCCGGCTTCGACACCTGCGCGGCCCCGTCGCTCCCGACCATGAAGGCATGGCGGGCGAAGTACGCCGCCACGGCGATCTACATCGGCGGCCAGATGATGGCCTGCGGGCAGAGCAACCTGTCGGCCAGATGGGTCCAGCAGACCGAGGCCATGGCCTATGCCCTGCTGCCCACGTTCGTCGGGCTGCAGGCGCCATGCAACAGCTTCAGCGGGAAGATCGACCCCAAGAATGCGGCGCCCCAGGGAACCGCGGCCGCGAACCAGGCGGTCACCGCCGCGAAGTCGTACGGCCTGTACGGGGGCACGCTGATCTACTACGACATGGAAGCCTACGATCACGCCAACGCCGGCTGCCGGACCGCGGTCCTCACCTTCCTCGACGCCTGGACCAGGCAGCTGAAGGCGGTCGGCTACATTTCGGGCGTGTACTCCAGCGCCGGCGCCGCAATCACCGACCTGCAGTCGGCCACCGCCGTCGCCGGGCACCCGCTGGCCGAACCGCAGGCCATCTGGTTCGCGCTCTGGGACAACGCGAACAACCTGAACGGAGCGCCCTACATGACCTCGGCGGTGTGGCCGGCCGCCAGCCGGACCAAGCAGTTCGCCGGCAACAAGGTGGTGAAGGTGGGCGGCATCTCCCTGAACATCGACGCCGACCTGGTGGCCAGCGCGGTCGCGCGAGGGTGACGAGGGTGACCGGCGGGTCACCGATCCGCACCGGGCGAATCCAATTCGCGATCACCGGCCCGGGCTCCTAAGCTAGGGGCTTCCGGGCCGGGCCGCCGCGAAAGGCTCAGCGCCGGGATCACCACGGGATTCGCGCCCGCCGACCGCCAGCCGGATGGAGACCTTCACCATGGCACTGCGCAGCGACCGCCTCGACGCCATCGTCAGCCTGAGCAAGCGACGGGGGTTCGTATACCCGTCCAGCGAGATCTACGGTGGCCTGCGCGCCGCCTGGGACTACGGCCCCCTCGGCGTCGAGCTCAAGAACAACATCAAGCGGCAGTGGTGGCGCGCCATGGTCACCGAGCGCGATGACATCGTGGGCCTGGACTCGTCGGTCATCCTGGCCCGCGAGGTATGGGAGGCGAGCGGTCACGTCACCGAGTTCGTCGACCCGCTGACCGAGTGCATGTCCTGCCACAAGCGGTACCGGGCCGATCACCTCATCGAGTCCTACGAGGAGAGGCATGGCCATCCTCCGGTCGAGGGCCTGAAGCAGATCGCCTGCCCGAAGTGCGGCACCCGGGGCGCCTTCACCGAGCCGCGCATGTTCAACGGCCTGCTCAGCACCCACCTGGGCGCGGTGGAGGACGAATCCGGGCTGGCCTACCTGCGCCCGGAGACCGCGCAGGGCATCTTCATCAACTTCCGCAACGTGCTGCAGACGTCGCGGAAGAAGATCCCGTTCGGCATCGGCCAGATCGGTAAATCCTTCCGCAACGAGATCACCCCGGGCAACTTCATCTTCCGGACCAGGGAGTTCGAGCAGATGGAGATGGAGTTCTTCGTCAAGCCAGGCACCGACGAGGAATGGCACCAGACCTGGATCGACACCCGCCTGGCCTGGTACACCGACCTCGGCATCCGCCCGGAGAACCTGCGGCTCTACGAGCACCCCAAGGAAAAGCTGTCGCACTACTCCAAGCGCACGGTGGACATCGAGTACCGGTTCGACTTCACCGGCAGCGAGTGGGGTGAGCTTGAGGGCATCGCCAACCGCACCGACTTCGACCTCAAGACCCACCAGGAGGCGTCCAAGCAGGACATGTCCTACCTGGACCAGGAGTCGGGGGAGCGGTTTATCCCCTTCGTGATCGAGCCGGCCGCCGGCGTCGACCGCGGCGCGCTGACCTTCCTGCTCGACGCCTACGCCGAGGACGAGGCGCCCGACGCCAAGGGCAACCTGGAGAAGCGGACGGTGCTGCGACTGGACCGCAGGCTGGCCCCGGTGAAGGTGGCGGTGCTCCCGCTGTCCCGCAACGCCGACCTGTCGCCGAAGGCCCGTGACCTGGCGGCGGCGCTGCGCAAGCGGTGGAACACCGACTTCGACGACGCCAGCGCGATCGGCCGCCGGTACCGGCGCCAGGACGAGATCGGCACGCCGTACTGCGTCACCGTCGACTTCGACACCCTGGAGGACCAGGCCGTCACGGTCCGGGACCGGGACACCATGCAGCAGGAGAGGATCGGCCTGGACAGCGTCGAGGCCTACCTATCCGAGCGCCTCGGCCCCTGCTAGAACCCGCGGTAGATCTCAGCCGCGGCCTGGTGGAACCCGTCGGGGAGCCCGGCCGCGGCCATGGTCGCGGCGATCTCCTCCATCTCGGCCACCCAGCGCCAGCCCTTGGCCGCCGCGGACTCGGTCGCGGCGGCCGACCTCCGCTCCAGGCCGGGCTGGGAGATGCCCCACTCCTGTAGCAGAACGGCCTCGACCCCCTCGGCCCGGGCCAGCGCCCGCGCCGCCAGCAGCAAGGCGGCCGACCCCTTGGTCCACGATGCGTACGCCATCTTCACCGCCGACGCCGCGCCGGGCGGCGCGACCAGTCGCGCGTCGACCTCGGTGCCCTCGAACAGCGCCCCGACCTCCCCGGCCCGGTCGCCGGAGAGATACAGCCTGACGAATCCCGGCGTGACCGGGGGAGTACCGATGATCCCGCCGTCCACGTAGCTGGCGCCGCCGGCCGTCACGATCTCGGCCACCTCGCCCGCGGTGGCCGGCGAGATCGCGTTCGCGTCCAGGTAGAGGCCGCCGAACCCGGTCCCGGCCACTGCCCGGGCCACGTCCAGGGCGGAGGCCGGCGGGCAGACCGACACGATGACATCCGAACGGCCTGCCATCTCCGCCATCCCGCACTCGTCCAGCCCGGCCGCGGCGGCGCGTTCCCTGGTCGCCGCGCTGCGTCCCTCGGGGACCCACACCACCCGGTGCCCGGCGCCGGCCAGGCTCTGCCCGACCGCGGCCCCCATCTCGCCCGGATGCAGCAGCCCTATCGTGTCGGTCATATCTCTATTCTCACCAGGCACCGGCGCCGAGGTCGACGACGGCCAGCCTGATCAGCCCGAGGGCGTGCGCCCGGTACAGCGCGGTCACGCTTCTGCCGGGGCCAGAACCGGGGCGGCGGCCGGGGGCGGCAGATCCGTAGCGTCGGCTTTCACGTATCAGAGACGCAGGCGGCCAGCTGCGGTTGCGTGCCGTGGCCGTAAAAGATTGGCTAGGACGGTAGAGTCCCGAGTGACTACACGACGTCGCATGCTGCGAGGAGCAGGAAGTGCCGAAGCTCGTTTATGACTTCACCGAAGGAAATAAGGATCTTAAGGATCTGCTAGGCGGTAAAGGCGCCAACCTGGCCGAGATGACCAATCTCGGGCTCCCGGTGCCGCCTGGTTTCGTCATTACCACCGAAGCGTGCCGTTACTACCTGGAGCAGGGCTCTACTCCCGAGGGTCTCGACGAGGAGATCGCCGCCCACCTGGACCAGCTGGAATCGGCGATGGGGCGCAAGCTCGGTGACCCGGCCGACCCGCTGCTGGTCAGCGTCAGGTCCGGGGCCAAGTTCTCCATGCCGGGCATGATGGAGACCGTCCTCAACATCGGCCTGTCCGACGAGTCGGTCCAGGGCCTGGCCAAGCAGGCCGGCAACGAGCGGTTCGCCTGGGACTCCTACCGGCGGCTGATCCAGATGTTCGGCAAGACCGTGCTTGACATCGAGGGCGAGCACTTCGAGCACGCCATCGACGAGGCCAAGCAGGCCAAGGGCGTGCGCAACGACCTCGACCTGGATGCCACCGACCTGCAGAACCTGGTCGACACGTTCAAGGGCATCGTCAAGTCCCAGACCGGTAATGACTTCCCGCAGGAGCCGCGCGAGCAGATGGACCTGGCCATCAAGGCCGTGTTCAACTCCTGGAACGCGGACCGCGCCATCCTCTACCGGCGC
>Ga0207646_10007845_pt1 | contig 10787 bp, 8 predicted proteins | sample KBSK5502metaG_FD_184343 | JGI IMG/M metagenome (GOLD analysis project Ga0207646, IMG submission 184343) | Corn, switchgrass and miscanthus rhizosphere microbial communities from Kellogg Biological Station, Michigan, USA - KBS K5-50-2 metaG... | ecosystem: Host-associated > Plants > Roots >...
CAATCGCTGCCTTCCTCCAGGCGCGTTTCATGCCTCGCTCGTCGACCACGACCGTGGCGCTGGCCGCCCTGGTGCTGGCGTTTCTGGCGCTGGCAACACAGTTCAAGCAAACGATCACGATCCTCGATGGCGCCTTCCTGCTCGACGGGTTTGCGATCTTTATCCAGGTGGCGCTGCTGGGCGCCGCGGCGCTTTGCCTGCTGGCCAGCCGTACCGATGTCCTCCCAGGCGAGTCGCCGGCCGCCGCCGAGCCCGCCTTCTTCCTGCTGGCGACGCTGGGCGCCATGCTCGCGGCCTCGGCCGCCGAGATGGTCAGTCTTTTCCTGGCCCTGGAGCTCCTCGCCATCAACCTTTATGTCTTGGCGGGCCTGGCCCGCCGCGGTGCCGCCGGCATCGGCGCCGGGATTGGCTATCTCGTGCTTGGGGCGGCCAGCTCGGCGGTCCTGCTCTACGGGCTGGCCCTGATCTTCGGCCTCGCCGGGGACACGCGACTAACGGCCGCCGGCCAGGCGCTCGCGGCGTTGCATGGGAGCCAGCCCGCCCTGCTGCTGGCCCTCTGCCTCGTGTTGGCGGGGTTGGCACTACGGATGGGACTGCTCCCGGTGCGGTGGTGGACGCGCGGGTTCGAGACCGGCGTTCCGCCGCGGGTCATCATGTATGTCGTCTCCGTTGGCGTGGTGGCCGCCTTCGCGGTCTTCGGCCGGATCGCGGTGGCGACCTTCGCCGGCAGCCATATCCCGTACGCGGCGGTGATTGCCGTGCTGGCTGCGGTGGCGATGACCGCCGGCAACCTGCTGGCCGTCACCCAGTCGAGCGTCCGCCGCCTTGTGGTCTACTCGAGCATCGCCCAGGCCGGCTACGCGTTGGTCGCCTTCACCGATCTCAAGCGACTCGGCATCGGCGCCTTGCTGGTGTTTCTCACGGCGCTGGCCCTCACCAGCATCTGCGCGTTCGCCTCGATCATCGCCTACGCGCGCTGGGTGCACAGCGATGCGATTCGCGACCTGGCCGCTATGTCACGCCACACGCCGGGGCTGGCCGTCGCGCTTGGGCTGGCGGTGCTGTCGCTGGCCGGCCTGCCGCCGGTCGCCGGATTCTTCGGCAAGCTGCTGGTCCTGCAGGCGGCGGTCGATGGCGGCTTCGCCTGGCTGGCGGTGGTCGGCGCTCTGAATATCGCGTTGGCGGCACTGGGCTACGTCCGCATCCTCCGCGTCGCCGTTGTCGATCCGCCGGTGTTCGAGGTGGCACACGTGCGGCTCGGAGTTGGGATCCGCGCCGCGGTTGCGCTGTCGGCAGCGGGGATCGTCTTCATGGGTTTATTCATGGGGCCGCTCTATACCGCAGCCAGCTATGGGATGTCCGCGATTCTTCACTGAGGGTGAAGCCGCCGCGATGCGGGTAACCTTCCGCCCGATGTGATCGTTAACCGGGCGCCCAATGGGTAATCCCCCCGCCCGGCGCCGGCAGCGCGGCTCGCGGCGCAGTGTCTCATCGACGGTGGCGCCGCGGGCGCGGAAGACCAGCGGGCCGTGGCTGAGCCGCATCCTGCTGCTGACCGGGGTCGGCCTGCTCGCCATCATGATCGGCACCGGGACCTTCCTCTATTCATACGCCGGCGAGATGCCGGGCCTGGACCATCTGAGCGCGCAGAGCCTGCCCCAGACCACCCGGATCTATGCTCGCGACGGCACAACCCTCCTCGAAGAGCGCTACCAGCAGCAGCGCACCGTGGTTCAGCTCAACCAGGTCACCTGGGACCTGCGGCATGCCACCATTTCGATCGAAGACAAGGACTTCTACAACCACGGCGCGGTCAACCCGATCCGCATGCTGGCGGCGGGTGTCTACGACCTGATGCATCAACGTGCCGCCCAGGGCGGCAGCACGATCACACAGCAGCTCGTCAAGAACTACCTCCTTGGGCCCAGTGCCTCGAGCCGCAGTTTCGATCGCAAGGCCCGAGAGCTGGTTCTGGCCGTCGAGGTCGAGCGGCAGTACACCAAGGACCAGATTCTCGAGATGTACCTCAACACCATCTTCTACGGCAATCAATCCTTCGGGGTCGAAGCGGCATCGCAAACCTATTTCGGGACGTCCGCCAGCCGGCTCGACCTGGCCGAGTCCAGCTTTCTAGCCGGGTTGCCGCAGCGGCCCACCTACTTGAATCCCTTCCTGACCGAGGGTTTTGCCCATGCCCGCGCGCGGCAGCGCGACGTGCTGGACGCGATGGTGCGCGACTCGTACGTCACCGCTGCTACGGCGGACAAGGCCTACGCCGTGGATCTGCGGCCGATCCTGGCGGCCGCGCAAAAGTCTGCGGTCGGGCGTCGGACCTCGCTCGCGCCGCACTTCGTCGATTATGTCTGGGCAGAGCTCGAGCAACGCTACGATCCGAGCTACCTGCTCCGCAGCGGTCTGAAGATCGTCACCACGCTGGATCCGAAGACCCAGGCGCTGGCGCAGCAGGCGGTGCACGACGGGGTGGCGCGCTTTAGCGGGACCTACCGGGTCAACAACGGGGCGATGCTGGTGATGAATCCGCACACCGGCGAGGTGCTGGCGATGGTTGGCAGCGCCGATTACTCCAACGCCGACATCGGCGGCCAGGTCAACTACACGGTCTCGCCGCGGCAGCCGGGCTCATCCTTCAAGCCCTACACGTACGTCACCGCGTTGATGAACGGGTGGACGCCCGCGTCGCCGCTCGACGACAGCAACGGAGCCCATGCGTTCCCAGGCTACCCGGTACACGATTGGGATGGCCACGAGCTCGGCACCATTACGTTGCGCCAGTCCTTGCAGCAGTCGCGGAACATCTCGTCGGTGCACCTCTTCAAGGATGTCGGCATCCAGAAGGTGTTTACCACGGCAAAAAGCCTGGGCATCAGTACCCCGCTCGATCCGAGCCTGCCGACGACCCTCGGCGCAAGCGAACTTCGGATGATCGATCATCTCTCGGCCTACAGCGCCTTCGCCAACGGCGGGCACCGCGTGCGAGCGATGGATGTCCTCGAGGTGCGCGATGCCGCCGGCACGCTGCTCGAGTCGAACCCGCCACAAGTCGACGCCGGCGACCGCGTGCTGCCTGCAGCGGCGACCTATCAGCTGACCGACATCCTCAAGGGCGCCGTCCATCCGTCACTGGGGTTCCCGGTCGCCGCCAAGTCCGGCACCACCACCGACTTCAAGGATGCCTGGTACATCGGCTATACGTCGGACCTGGCGGTAGCGTCCTGGATGGGCCGGACGGTGACCCAGCCGACGCCGCATAACGAGTCGATGAGCGGCCGCTATGGGGGGCTCTGGGGCGAGACCGGACCGGGCTCATCCTGGCACCAGTTCATGAAGGCGTACTACGCGGCCAAGAAACCCGCGGACTGGGTGCGGCCAGCCGAACTCGTCCGGATGACGCTTTGCAAGTTGACCGGTCAGCCAGCACCGCCCGACGTCTCGCCCGACCTGGCGATCCAGGACCTCGTGGTCCTGGATCCCGCAGCGGCGCCGCCGGCCCCCTGCGGCTCCCCAACGCCCGGTACCGCTCTGCCGTCACCAGCCCCGGGTGCCGGCACGGGCCTTCCAGGCGTGCTGCCGTCGATCAGCCCGCCGGCAATACCTACGCTGGCGCCGATCGTTCCCTAACGCCGCGCCCCATACGGTCCTTGACGCACCGCGGGAAAGCGGATTTACTCAAGGAGTGGTCCGCCGGCCGACGGAGCCATCGGGCCCGAAGGACGAGCCCGAGCTCCCGCCCAACATCTTCGTCATCGGCCTTCTCCATCAGCTGAAGGAAGGTGGCTACAGTCGCCACGCCTGGGCCGAGTTCTGGCGCGCATCGTGGATCCGGTCGATGCAGATCTTCCATCTGAACGAAGAGCTACGGGGGTCGTGGCTGCGTTTTACCGCGCTGGTGGGCGTCGCGATCGTCGTCGCGGCGGCCGTTGCCCTGCGATTTGCGGGCATCACCGACGCGAGCTGGTTCCTGGCGACGAGCCTGCTCTGGTGGGCCATCCTGAGCTTCGATCTGGCGCTCCATCTGGGCTTGATGGTCAACCTCGAGTCGGGCGAGCTCCAGCCGTCGCTGGGCTGGCCGAACCGCCTCACCGAGTTCCGCGCGCTGGCCGCCGTCTGGGTAGCCTGGGGCGCGCACTGGGCGACCAGCGGCGCGTACCTTCCACTGGTTCTCGTGTTCGGCGTGGCGGCCGTGACCGACCTGCTCGACGGCTGGCTAGCGCGGCGCGGCCACGCCTCGACGCGCTGGGGCCGCATCTACGATCCTATCGTCGACGGCGTCTTCTTCACCGTGGCGTCGATCTCTCTCGCTGTGATCGGCATCCTGCCCCAGTGGCTTGCGGCCCTGGTGACGCTGCGCTACGCGTTTCCGATTGCCGGCGGCATCACCTTCCTGTTGATCCGGCGGCGCACGCTCAAAGTGCGCCACACGCCCTGGGGCCGCGCCTCGTCGGCGGGCATCGCCTTGACCGTGTTCGCTGCCGCGGCGGCTGCCTCGCTCGGCCTGCCGTTCCACGTCATCGCGCCCTTCTTTTACGTGCTCGTTGGCATCACGGCGCTGGGGGCGTTCGTCACCATCCTGATCAAGGGGATCGAGCAGGTCTAGCCTGGCTGGTCCCATCGTCGCCGTCGTTTTGATCGCCCTGGGCATTGGCCTGCTGCTCTGGTGGGGGACAAGGCTGCCGCCCACACGGCCACGTCCGGGCAGCCGCCACCGCGGCGAGACTCTGATGGACGTGCACAAGCGACTACAAAAGCGCCGGCGACCGCGCTAGACCGGCGTCCGGCTAAGCTCGAGCTAGCGGAGCGAATGCCTCGCGGACCCCACGCTCGCCGTCTGCATTGTCGGAAGTGATCGACAGCTGGATCCCTTTGTGGGACGCGGCCATGGCGAAGGTCATCCAAGCGCAACATTCCGCTTCCAAGCGGACAAGCTCTGTCAGCGAGTCCTGAAGACCGATGGCCGGACCGAACGTAAAGCGAAGGCCGCCAGCGATGACCTCGGATGCTGTGACGAATGGCCGGAGCTTCAGCCAGGCGCGCTCGCGGTCGCGATAATCGGCGTCGGTGAGCGTACAAACGAGCGGGATGTTTTGCATAGTCACAGGCTTGCACTTCAAGTAGACTTGAAGTCAAGGATGAATACGAAATCGCCGTCACTGAGCATTGGCGACGTTGCGAAAGCCACCGGCCTTCGCACCTCCGCCATTCGCTACTACGAAGACACCGGCATCTTGCCAAAGCCGGATCGCGTGAGCGGCAAGCGCCGCTACCACTCGGACACGATTGACCGTCTTACGCTGGTTCGATTCTGCGGCCGTCTGGGCATGAGCCTGGCAGACGTCCGCGGGCTGCTGGCCGCGCCGAGGGGCCGTCGCGCAAAAGACTACTGGCGCCAGCTCGTCGATGGGAAGCTCGGCGAAATTCGCGAGCTGGTCAAGGCAGCGCAGGGGGTTGAGCGCATCCTTCGTGAGAGTCGGGACTGCGACTGTGTGACCCTGGAGAGCTGCTCGTTCCTCGTCGACGAACGAGCAAAGCCGCCACCCTCGCGTCGGAGAGCTCTGCAGCTCTAGGCGCTGGTCGCGGATCCGGAGCCACCTGGTGCCCGTCAGGCGAGATAATCGGCTGGCATGCGGCTCGGTTTGCTGGCATCGTTCTTTGCGGTTCTGGCGACGGCATCAAACACGACGGGCGGCGGAACCGCATCGCTTCCGCCATCGGGTGCGACGGGGTTGTGGTCGAGGGCCGCGAGCCTGACCACCGGCCGCGAGGAGCACACCGCGACGCTCCTTCTCAACGGGAAGGTGCTAGTCGCCGGTGGGACGGACGGCCGAGGCAAGGTCCTCGCCAGCGCTGAGCTCTACGACCCGGTGCAAGACCGTTGGACGTCGGCTGGATCGATGGCGGCGACCCGCATCGGCCACACGGCCACGCTCTTGCCAAACGGCAAAGTGCTCGTCGCGGGGGGACTTGTCCTGCCGTTCCCGGCCCCGTCGTTGGCGAGCACGGAACTCTACGATCCCGCAACCAATAAATGGTCTCCCGCGGCACCGATGATCGAGTCACGCACCCGGCACACGGCTACGCTCCTGCCGGACGGTCGGCTGCTCATCGTGGGTGGGCTCACGGTCACACTCCAGGATGGGGGGCTATTCCCGAGCCAACGGACCAGCGCCGAGATTTACGACCCAAAGGCGGACCGATGGTCCCTGACGGCACCGACGGACGAGTACCGGCTGGGCCAAAGCGCGACCCTTCTCGCTGACGGAAGAGTCCTGGTTGCGGGTGGCCAGTCGGACAGCGGAACGCTTCTCAAGTCAACGGAAATCTACGACCCCACCCAGGATCGATGGATCAGTGCAGCTCCGATGGCCGTTGCGCGATTCGGGCCGGTGGCGACGCTGTTGGCCAACGGCGACGTGCTCGTGGCCGGCGGCCTCGGAGAAGAGCAGAATGCGTTCAACATTGCGCTGACCAGCGCCGAGGTCTACGACCCTCGGACGAACTTGTGGGTGACCGTCGCCAATATGCGCGACTTCCAGGCCCAGGACACCGCGACCGTGCTGCGAAACGGATCGGTATTGTTCGTGGGCGCCACGGGCCAATCGAGACCCGAGCTATTCGATCTGGCCCATAACCGTTGGTCGAACACGGGCCCCTCGATGGATCGCTACCAGCACACTGCCACACGTCTGTCCAATGGCAAGGTCCTGATTGTTGGCGGTTACGGAATCGAGTCCCTCAGCAGTGTCCTGATCTACGACCCACTTGGTGTGGCGCCTGCACCTCGGATGCCTCCCGACCCTCGTGTCATCGCGGCCCTGTTGCTGACCTTCCTTATCGTGCTGGCAGGCGGCGCCTCGTCAGTCCCGGCCGTGCGCCAGCGAGTGAAGCGCTGGCGCCCGCAGGGCGAGCCAGACCAATGGATCGCGTAGCCAAACGTCCCTGGGCTCTAGAATTGCACCGGTGCGACTTCGGCAGCTCGCCGCCATTGGGGCGGTTCTGGCGTGCGCCGCGTGCGCGACCGCGCCGACCGGTGGGGCAGCCGCCAGCATCAAGGTCGGCGCCATCTTCCCTTTGAGTGGGCCACAGGCGCCCCTGGCGAAACAGGAGTACGCGGGCGTCCAGATCGCGCGGGACCTGGTCAATGCCGATGGTGGCGTGGAGGGCGCGCCGATCGAGTTGATCACCCGGGACTTGACCTCCGAGTCCGATGCAACCGCGCGCGTCGAGGACCTCAAAGCACATGGGGTCAAGGCCGTCCTTGGCTCATACTCGAGCAGCCTCTCGATGCCGGTGAGCGACGCCACCCAGGCGGCCGGCCTGCTGTACTGGGAGGCGGGGGCGGTGGCCGATCAACTGACCGGTCGTGGCTATCCGCTCGTCTTCCGGGTGGGAGCGTCCGGCTCCAACCTGGGCACCATGTCGAGTCATTTCGCCGCCGAGGTCCTCGCGCCCCGCCTGAGCCGGTCGCCCAGCGAATTAAAGATGGCGATCGTCCATAACCTGGACGGCTATCCATCCTCGGTCGCCGCCGCGGTCAGTCAGCAGGCAGATCGTGATGGGATCCCGGTGGTGGCCAACGTGGTCTACGACGCGCACGCGCCCGACTGGACGGCGGTGCTCGCCCAGGTTCGCGCCGCCCAGCCGAACATCCTCGTGCTCGCCTCCTACATCGCCGACGGTGTCGACTTCCGGCGGGCCATGCTGAAGAGCGGCCTGCACGTCGATGCCTTGATCGGCTCGACGATGGCCCAGTGCGTGCCGGACTTCGGCGCCATGCTCGGCGCCGACGCGATCGGCGTCTTCGCCTCCGACCGGCCGCCGCAGGGCTTCAACCCCGGCGCGCTGACAGCAACGGGCAAAAGCACCTACGATCGGTTTTCCGCTGCTTATCGCCGCGAGTTCGGGAGCGACCCGACCGAGGAGGCTCTCGCTGGCTTCGGCGCCGCCTGGGCTTTGTTCCACTACGTGATGCCGCACGCGCGCGACTTGAGCGCGGCGGCGATGGCCGCGTCGGCTCGGAGTCTCGACCTGCCCGCGGGGACGCTGGCGAACGGGGCCGGCATCAAGTTCTCCACCGCTGCGGAGTCGATGGGCCAGAACACGCGTGCCGCCAGCGTCATCTGGCAGTGGCAGGGCGTCCGCCATAGCGTGACCGTCTACCCGCCCGTGTTCGCGACGGGGTCGCCAGGCTTCATCCCGCTACCGCGGTGATCCAGGTCGGACTCGCCGCTCCGCGGCGGGCCCTGGGCCTTACCGGACTGGTCCTGGGCGCGGCCGTGCTGCGGGCGCTCCTGCTGCCCCTGGGTGACCTCCCGAGCACCCTGCTGTTCGGTGGCTGCCTGATGGCGATCGCCTGGTTTGAGCGCGAAGCCCCCACCCTGCCCTCCCCCGCAAGCGGGGGAGGGGAAATGGGCAGAGCGAGGTCGCTATTTGTAGGCCTGCTGGTGGGTGCCGTCCTGCTGGTGCCACTGGCGGCCGGATCATTCAGTGCTCGCGGGCTCGATGGATTCTGGAGCTGGGCAGCCCTCGCGGCCATGATCGCGACCCTGGAAGAGATCGCGATCCGCGGGGCGCTCTTTAAGGCCTGGAGCGATGAAGCCGGTCCGGTGGCCGCCATCGTTGCCGGCGCCCTGGTGTTCGCCCTGATCCATCTGCCGCGCTACGGATGGGGCGCGATGCCCCTGGATGCCGCGGTCGGTCTCGCGCTCGGCGGTCTGCGCGCGCTCACCGGACGAGTCCTCCCATGCGCCGTGGCGCACACGATCGCCGACTGGGGGGCGTGGTTCTGGGCGTGACGCGCGCGCGATGGGCCGGATTGGCCGCGCTCGCGCTTGGCCTGGCCGCCGCGGCCGTGCTACACGGCCGGCTCGCCGCCCCGCCCGTTTACGACGGCATCGTCGTGCCGCCCGAGCCCTACCGCTGGGAATCGCCGCCGCCCAACCTGCGGGCCGGCAACAAGCCGCCGCTACCGGGCGATGCGACGCTGCCCGTCCTGAACGGCCAGGTGGCCGGTGGCGGCGTGCAGACCGGCGACAGCCAGGTCGTGATCTACTTCGGCCCCGGTACCTTCAAGGCTCCGGCCGGCACCCAGACCGTTACGTGCACGATCGCGCCGGACCCCAACCCGCCGTCGCCACCGACCGGGGTCGAAATTCGGGGCAACGTTTACCGCATCGGCTGCGAGGCGCAACCCGGGGGCGCGCCGGTGACGCTGGCCTCGAGCTACCACCTGACGTTGCGCTTTCCGCCCGGCGCCTTCCAGGAGATCCACTACAACGACGGCAGCGGCTGGCGGGCCCTGACGACTCTCAAGGCTCCGGGCGGAGATCCGTACGCCAGCGTCAACGCGCCCGGCTTCGGCGAGTACGCGGCGACGGCGCCGACCGGAGCCACTGCACCAGGTGAGGGTATCGTCGCCGTTCTCGGCCGGTACGCCCCGTTCTACGGCATTCTGGCGTTCGTGGTCCTGTTCGGGGCGATCGCGGTCATCCAGGAGGTCCGCCGACGGCGTCACCGGGCCCCAGCCCGTCCCCGGAAGCGAAGCTAGATCCCGAACTTCGGTATCGTGATGGCGATGAGTCTCGCGCCGTTGCATGCCTTCGGCGCACGCTACGATCTGCCCGCGCCGCTTTACCTGTTCCTGGTTGGGGCCGGCGCGGTGGTCTTCGTGTCGTTCTTGCTCGTTCTGCGGCGGCCGGTAGCCCGGCAACGGCCGGCGGGCGACGACGTGCCACCGGTGCCGCGTGTGCAAAGCTGGCCCGGCTGGCTGATGTTCCTTGTGGCCGTCGGCCTGATTCTCGGCGGCCTGTTCGGGGCCCAGAGCACACCCGACAACACCGTCGTCACCGCGTTCTGGCTGGTCTTCTGGATCGCGGTGCCGATCAGCATGGCCGTCGTCGGCAACTACTGGCCCTATATCAGCCCGCTGAATGTCATCGCACGCCTGGTGGGCGCACGGGCGCGGCTCGAGTGGCCGGCATGGTTGGGCTACTGGCCGGCGACGCTCCTCTTCTTTCTGTTTGCTTGCGGCGAGCTCGTCTTCAACGGCGTCACCACCACACCGGCCGGGACCGCGCAGGTCATGCTCGCCTACGGGATCGTCAACGTCGTGATGGCCTACCTTTTCGGTGGGGAGACCTGGCTTCGGCGGGGCGAGGTGTTCTCGGTTCTCTTTGCCACCTGGGGACGGCTCGGCTACTTTCGATTCGGCACGGCGGGCCCGCGCGGATTCTTTGGCGGCCTCCACCGACCGTTCGAGGCATCGGTCAGCCGCCTGACATTCGTCCTCATGCTGCTGGTCTCGGTCAGCTTCGATGGGCTTCTGGCGACGCCCGCCTGGAAGAACGTCGTAACCCAGCTGCCGGACGTCCTGCGTCCCGGGTCGCCCGGATACACGGTCCTGCTTCTGGCGGTGTTCGTCCTGCTGGTCGGCGTGATCTGGGGTCTCTTCGCCGGCTTCGCGGCGGCGGTGCGTGGGGTCGGCCACCTCGACGAGCCCTTCTTGAACGTTGTCGCCGGGCTGCTGCCATCGCTCGTGCCCATCGCCTTCGGATACCTGCTGGCGCACAACTTCGATTACCTCGCGATCAACGGGCAGCTGCTGATCCACCAGGCGTCGGACCCGTTCGGGATGGGCCTGAATCTCTTGGGGACCGTGAACTACGAGCCGAACCGCAACCTGATCCCAACCGCTGTGGTCTGGTACTTCGAAATCGTCTTAATCATCGGGGTACACGTCGCGGCCGTGGTGCTGGCTCATGGTTACCTGGGAC
>Ga0207646_10007846_pt1 | contig 10787 bp, 11 predicted proteins | sample KBSK5502metaG_FD_184343 | JGI IMG/M metagenome (GOLD analysis project Ga0207646, IMG submission 184343) | Corn, switchgrass and miscanthus rhizosphere microbial communities from Kellogg Biological Station, Michigan, USA - KBS K5-50-2 metaG... | ecosystem: Host-associated > Plants > Roots >...
CTCGTCTTGGCCTTGACCGGTGTGGTAGACTTGCACCACCACACGGGAGGCAGCTTTACTCACGCTCACCTTGCTTCTCCCTTTCTCGGTTTTTGACTCTTGACATAGAGGGTCTTTCCTGTTAAACATGCTGTCATCCTCTTCCTCGTTACTCCTGGACCGGCTCGCTCGCGAGCTGCGCGTACAATGCATCGTAGATGAGCCTCCCCCGTTCCAGCGCGACCTGGTCGTTGGGGCTGACCAGGCGCAGACCCCGGCAAATCAGATCCAGGCCAGCAGCCGCGGGCTCCAGGCTGACCTCCTGCACGGTATCGGCCTCATCGACCACGCGGGCGATGTGCTGCAAGACAGGATCGTGCAGATCGTACTCGCGCAGCATGGTGTGAAACGTGCAGTGTCCCCGGTGATGGGAGAGCCGCACGCCAGGAATATCAAACGGCTCTGCCCCTTCAGGCAGCGTTTTGTACCCGGCAGGGACGAACAGGAATTCGGCTGCTGGATCAAGATATCTCGTGATGAGCCAGGCGCAGGCCATGCGGTCCACGCCCACCTGCTCCCAGGTGACCCATTTCATGAGGCATACCCTCCTCTCGCACTCATCAGACGTGCACGCGCCAGTTGGCCAAGTTCCGAGTGGAAGTAGTCCTGCGCCCGTACCTGCTGGTACTTGCGGGAAAGCGCCACCAGGTCGGGCTCCTCCTGCGAGAGATCCTGAAGGATCTCCTGGTAGGTCTCATCCACGCGGGCTTGAAACTGCTGGACCAGCGCGTCTGCCTGCCCATTCAGAAGCAAGTGGGATTCCCACAGGTGTGCTTCTCCACCAAGCTCGCCAATCTCCACGGCCAGCCATTGGAACTGCTCGCGCGTCCAGGGGGTGGCAGGCAGCACCCAGACGGCATCATGTAGCAGCAGCGCCCCCAGGCGTTTCAATTTCCGCCAAACGGCGGCGCGGCTGGCTGTCGGCTCACGCGGAATTTTGTAGACGAGCAGCACCCATGTCATTCCTCGCGGCTGTTCCACGCTGCAACCCTCCTAAGGATGCTCCATTTCCGGGAGATACAACGATTGTTACACTAAAATATAACCATGGTTATATTTTACCAGTGTCTCTCTAAAAATGCAAGGGCCGAGTGGTAAATGGCGTGAAATGTGAGCAATCGGCGCGAAGCATGAGCAGTGGTGGCACCCTATCCGGGCCATGCGGCTCCTGATCTCGCATCTTCCATCGACCTCTTGTCACTTGGGGGCGTACATTGTTTGAGAGGACAGCGCAGTCGGCGTCATGAAAACCACCAGAGTCAGCCCCCGAAATGGAATGGTCTCCAACAAAGTCACACGCAGTTCCGGCCTGACCAGGATGGCGATTGACACAAGCGGAACTCCGTAGTAATTTGGGAATGGCCGAAGGTATGCGTTCACCATAGTGAAACGTTTTGCTCTCACCATCGCCCCGCCTTGAAGGAGGAACATCTATGAACGTGTGGCTCTTTCTCTCACTGATGTGTGGACTCCTGATTGTCCTCGTCCTCGCCCTGTTCTGGCATCCTCAGCGTTCCCGGACAAAAACGAGCACATCCGCTGATCGCGGGCGCACCGACGCCGTTTTCCGCGATGATGATCGGTACTGGTCTGCAGGCTTCTTTTACAACAATCCCGACGATCCTGCTCTTTTTGTCCCTAAGCGCTTCGGCCTCGGGTGGACCCTGAATTTTGGCCACCCTCAGGCAAAGCCGGTCCTGATTGGAGTGCTGGTGGGGATCCTTGTGCTGAGTCTCCTGCCGGTCCTCACCGTCCTCATCTCTGGCACGGCACCCATTGGATGCCACCCGTCTGGATGCCACCCGTAGCCATAAAAAATTGACCGAGGAGCTTCAAGAGGAATCAAGACCATTCCATTTTGGGAGCTGACTCTAGTTACAACCCCTGTTATGAACATTGTGCGCTACAATAAGGACAGATTCAGAACTGGTGACGTGTGTGGCTGAAGTTGCCCTTGGCGAACGCGAGGATCTTGGTGGGCGTTACCGAGAACACGAGGACCGCATCATCACTTTCGTGGTGAAAGACGCCGCTGCGCACCTCGTATTGCCATCGTCCGTCCCACTTGGTGGCCCACGCCTCGGCGAGGCGTTCGAGCACGTCATCGTCGGTGAGCTGGACGGCGTCGCCCTCGACCACGACGTCTAGCCCTCCGTCCCAGAGGTTGCAGCCGGTCGTCAGAATCACGTGCGGGTTCCCACGAAGGTTCATGGCCTTCTGTTCGGTGGCGCCGGTGCAGAAGTGGATGGCCCCATCGAGCCACACGGCAACGAGCGGAGTGACGTGGGGTCGACCGTCGGCCCGGACCGTCGAGATCCAGAACAACTCGGCCGTTTCGAGCACTCGACGCGTCTCATCCCATCCCGTGGCAACTGCGTCCGGGTCGCTGAATCGCGGGTCGATTTTCGTGACTGGTTCGTTCATCAAAAGAACTCCTTCTTTCACCAACCTGACTGACGCTAGTCAGTAGCCGCGTAGCGGCGTTGGTTGGTGCCTTTCAATAGCTGATAGGTGCCTTTCGTTCTGCCTGACTGACGCAGTCAGTAGACACTTCCTTTGGACTTGCCTGACTGCGCAGCAGTAGCGCGCAGCGCGTTGGCAAGTCCCATTTCAATACTCGCCAGCGTCGTTGGCAGAACGGGCAAGAACCGACGCAGTCGTCCTATCACACCTTTCGATCGTTCAGTGATGGTGGAAAGGCGGTACCGCCTTCATCTGTCTGATGCTTCTCTCTCAGCATCAGGGATGTGGCTCTGGTCATCTGGTCTTTGAGAAGTCGAGCAGCGCCTCTTGAGAAGCATAGCATGCGGACCCGAAAAAAACTTCTTCTATCTTGCTCTTCTTGCCACGCAGGGCTACCGCAGCGCATTGCCAAACACGCTCTGACAACACGATCGAAATTTTGGCAAATAGATAGATCGTCGTAATTCCAGTATGGGCTCTCTATGAAGGCGGTCCCAGACATATCCACTTTTTATCTCATACGCGCCACTTTATACGGTTTGATCCAGCTCCCGATCTCGTTCACCACCTCTTCAGCCACATGACCAGCCACGCTGTATGTGGCGGGAGTGGCCTTTTGTCCGCCTGCTACGGGCATAAAGAGGTGGCTGAGGCCGGGATACATGGTAAATTGCACGTCGCTGCGCCCACCCAACGCGTCCTGCCAGATCTGGAAATCCTCTCGCGTGACCTGGTAGTCACTCCCGCCCTGCAGGAAGAGCATCGGCTGTTTGAGCGTTTGCGCCACTTTCTCCGGCTGATAGGCGTTCAAGTCGAGCCAGTAGGCAGCCGGAACGCCCAGCGGCAAGTCGGAATCTTTGGCCGTCGGCAAGCGCTTGGGATCTTTGACCAGCTCCACTTGTTGTTTGAGCACCGCGAGCTGCTGCTGTCGTACCGCAGGATCGGGCATACTCAGCGAAAGCACATAGGTCATCTGATCCAGGATCAGATCCTCCAATGGCCGCGCAGAACCCGCCAGGATAATCAGGCCACGAATCTCCGGGTCGGCAGCGCCAAGGCGTGGAGCCAGGTAGCCGCCCAGGCTATGTCCCAGCACAAAGATCTGCTGCGCGTTGATCTCTGGCCGAGCGCGCAAGAGGGCCACCGCTTCCAGCGCATCGTCAATGACCTCTTCCTTGACAGTGAGTGTGTCCCTCTCACTCCTCATGCTGGCGGCATAGACTTTTGTGCGTTTCTCGTAGCGCAGCACAGCGATGCCCTGCGAGGCCAGTCCCCAGGCCAGATCGCGGAATGGCTTGTTGGGCGGGATCGTCTCGTCGCGGTCACTGGGTCCCGATCCATGCACCAGCAGCACCGCCGCAAACGGCCCGTCGCCCTGCGGAATGCTCACTGTTCCTGGCAACACCCATTTTCCGTGTCCTATCTGCACCTCGTGTTCGTGAAAACGCTCGGGATGCGCGTACGGCGGAGGCTCATAGGTCGCGTTCGCCTGCTGTTCAACGGTTCCCACAGGCGTAATCGTTAAAGCGACGATCTCACCCGCGTCATTCAAGGTGATGTTCACATCGAGATGTGCCCGCTCAAAGACGCAGGTGACTACCTGCACCAGGCCCTGTGGTGACTGCACGGCAGACGTTTTTCCCAGCTCCTGAAACGCTCCCACCTGCTGTTCAATCCCCTGCCAGCTGGCCCGCAGTGCTTCAACAGGGAACAAAGGTTTGATGAGACCCGCCAGGCGTTGCTCCACTGCGGCAAAATCACCTTGGGCCAGTTGTGTGACGATTTGTTGAGCAGTATCCATCATATCTCCCTTCTGGTGACAAAAACCTGGTGTGTTGGTTTTTGCTTTCGCTGTCCTCTCTTGAGCATACCAGGAAAAACGGACAGAAAAATACTCATTGAGCATACCACAGGAGATGTCCTGCCAAAAAGGGGAGTATTCTTAAGCTACCAACTCTGGCTGCCTGCCACCTGCCTGGTGGTGGCATTGAGGCGGTTGAAGAGGTTGGTTGTGGCGATCATGAGGATCAGGGCCGCGAGTCCCTGCTCGTCGTAGTGCCGGGTGGCCTCGTCCCAGATCGAGTCTGGGACCGGGTCGGCCCGGTCGGCAAGCCGGGTGACGGCCTCGGTGAGCGCGAGGGCGGCACGTTCGGCGTCGGTGAAGTAGGGTGCCTCCCGCCAGGCCGCCACGGCGAAGAGGCGCTCGTCTGTTTCGCCTGCCTTCTTGGCGCTGCGTGCGCCCGAGTCAACGCAGAAGCTACAGCCATTGATCTGGCTCGCGCGCAGGTGGACAAGCTCAAGCGTCGCCGACGGCACGCCGCCCTTTCTCGTGGCCTTGAGCAGGGCTTGTATGCCATGTGTGGCGTCAGGAAGGATCGTTGCTGGGTTGCTCATTCGTGCTTGCATGATACATCTCTTTCAGGTGTCGGAACTTCACCTGGATGCTCTCACATCCAGGCAAAGACATCACAAATTTCTTGACTTTTAGGTTTGATCTTGACTGGGTTGCCCATTCGGCGCTTCAATGGGAGTTGTCACATCGGGTGGGTTTCCCTCGTCACTACAATGACGGAACGCGACGAAAGAATGTGACCGGTGGACGAAGTTGCGTCTCGCTCGTCACTCCTATGAGAGAACAAAATAAAGGAATAGAACTGATGGACGAACACGACTGGCTGGCGGAGCAATTCGAGGCCAACCGGAGCCACCTGCAGGCGGTAGCCTACCGGATGCTCGGCTCGCTCTCCGAGGCGGACGACGCCGTACAGGAGTCCTGGCTCCACCTCAGCCGCTCCGGCACGAGCGGCGTCGAGAACCTGGGCGGATGGCTGACCACTGTGGTCGCGCGGATATGCCTCGACATGCTGCGCTCGCGCAACTCGCGGCGCGAGGAGCCTCTGGAAGCGTCCGTGCCCGAGCCAATCACGAGCCATGAGGGCGGAATCGACCCCGAGCAAGAAGCGCTCCTGGCCGACGCGGTCGGTCTCGCGCTTCTCGTGGTCCTCGACACCTTGACTCCCGCCGAGCGCCTCGCGTTCGTGCTGCACGACGTATTCGCCCTGCCCTTCGACGAGATCGCTCCCATCGTGGAGCGCTCCCCGACTGCGACAAGGCAGCTCGCGAGCCGCGCACGCCGCCGGGTGCGGGGAGCGGCCACGGTGAAGGACGCCGATCTCACCTACCAGCGAGAAGTGGTCGACGCCTTCCTCGCCGCCTCGCGTGCCGGTAACTTCGACGCGCTGCTCGCCGTGCTCGACCCGGACGTCGTGTTCCGACACGACCTCACAGCTGTGCCTGCGGGCGCGTCAAGGGAGGTCCGCGGTGCGCTGGCCGTGGCCAGGCAGTTCTCAGGACGTGCCCAGGGAGCGCGACCTGCTCTCGTGAACGGATCCGTAGGACTCGTCGTGGCCCGGCATGGTCGGCTGTTCCTCGTGCTCAATCTCACGGTCACACGCGGGAAGATCGTCGAGATCAACGTGGTCGCCGACCCCGCGCGCCTCCACCAACTCGACCTGGCGGTCCTGGACGACTGACCACCCTTGAGTGAATTTACCAGCAATTCATCAGACAGGACCCCGGATTATCCGTAGAGTGCGGATTGATCCAGCACGTGGGCGAGGGAGGTGAGGAGCGGTAATGAATTTTGACGACCGAATCGGGGAATCATATCCATTAAGGTGCTTGCGGCCCAGGGTCCTGTAGGGACAAGGGGCGGGGTGGAGTGGATGAGGGGGCCTTGTGCTTGTCCTCGTTGGGGTGCGACCTGGTTGCTCCACGCAGTCCCCAAGGGATCGCGTTGCCACCAGACAAGCACCAGGCCCCCACCCTGCCCCACCCCGCCCCTTGTCCCTACATTACACCATTCGGTCGTCAAAATTCATCAGAATTTGATGGGCTTTTCTTAGGTTGATGCCTATTGAGAGACCTCCAAAGGCCGGCACTTCCCTTGAAAGATCCCTATGGCCTGCATATTAATGAAACGCTCGTACTCGTACACAACGGCTTCCTGATCAGGACCCTCGATTGAGCCAGGTCTCCATTCCCGAATAATGATAATAGCATTGTTAGCAGGCATTTCCATCCCAACCAGGTAGCAGGCGAGAATGGTGCCTGTCCGTCCAAGCCCTGCCCTGCAGTGAACTACCACGGGCATGTTTCTGTCAAGGCAAGAGGAAATCATGGCAAGAGCCTGTTTCACCTGCTGAAGAGTCGGGGCCGTAAAGTCAACAACCGGGATATGCCTGGTGAGCATCCCGATTGTATCGGGAACCTCATAAGGGTATGGGGCCTCAGCAAGATTGAGCACCGCCCTGATTCCTATCCGATACAGAAGCGTAAAAGCATCTTCCGACTCCGGATACGCCATAGCTGCAAGTTTGTTTTCTAAGAGCCAGTCAAAGTTAGGAAGTATAATCTGCCGCTTCTCATCCTCAGTGAGATCATACTCCTGCAAGCATTTCAATGGACTCCTCATGAGTTGCTCTCTAAAAGCTGGCTCAAGGTTCGCTCTTACTTTTATTAAACGCATCACCTCGATGGACATGTACGTGCTCCCATCTTCTCATTCCACATACTTGCGCAATAGCACTTCTACCTCCTCACGAGAGGCACAGAGAAGCGGCGCAATCGCGGCAGGTAGCTCTGCATCGTGGCTGCTTTGCCACAAGAGGGCAAGGTTATACAGTGCCGGGTCTATCCCCTCATGATCCTGGTAATCTACAAAGATTTCCAACGCACGCAGCAAATACTCACGAGCTGGCGTCCACTGTTCTCGCTCTCGCTCCAGGATGCCCAATTGTCCATAGGTGCTGGCCTGGCTGTAGCGGTCGTTGTATTCAATGAAGAGCTGCAAGTCCTGCTGGTAGTACTGCTCGGCTTGCTCGAACTGGCGCTGCTCCTGAGCTACCCGGCCTAACTGGTAGTAAGTTGTGGCCTGCAATCGATGTGCTACCTCCTGATCCAGTTGGGCTAATTGGGGCACTAGCCGCAGTATCTTCTGATACGAGCTTTCTGCTGCTGCGTACTGCTTGAGATCAAGCTGCCAATTTGCGGTGCTACCCAGGGCGTTGATGAATTCAACTCCTAACGGTCCGGTCAGCTTTTCCGCCGGGTAGCGCTCGAAGCATTCGAGGATGCTCTGGAACAAGGCTAGGCTACGGCGCGGGTCCTGTTTGGCTTCCAGGTAGTTGAGCAGGGCTTCGTAATAACCCGCAATGGACGCCTGTGCATCCAGCGCCAGGGTGAGCGCGGTCACCAGGTTCTCGTATTCCAGGTCCGCCAGGAGCTTGCCTATTTGCCGCTGCTGGGCATCTTGCGAGGTTAGCAAGCTGTGCAGGGTAGCACCCAGGCGTTGGTAATACTTCCGAAACGCGCGTTCCACCGCCTGCTTCACCTCTGCCTGCGCTGGTTCCTGCAAGCGGCTGCGCAGGAAGTAAGGGAAGATCGGCTGCAGGCGCAGGAAGCCGGGAATCTCGGGATCGGGAGTCAGCAGCCCCCAGTTCTGCGCCTCGCGGAGCACCTCCGGCCAGCGCTCAAAGGGCAGGCTGGCCAGGGCCGGCTGCTGGCGCAGTTGTTCTGTATAGGGGTCCAGCATATTCAGCCAGATAACCGAGGTAAAGGGAGCCAGGCAGAGCAGGAGTTGCTGGGCCTCCGGTGAAAGGTTGCTGTGAGAGTAGTCGATGCAGCGCAGGATACTCCCGGTTTTCTCCTGGCTGCCGGGCGTGTCGAGCTTCACATCACCCGCTTGCAAGGCTGCCAGCACCTCGCCCGGCGCCTGGCGAGCAAGGTTCGCCAGGATGACTTCCAGGGCCAGCGGGAAGCCGTCCAGGAGCTTGTGCAGCTTCTGGAAATCTGTCCCTTCGCGATACTTCGTCGCATTGTGCTTCTCTAAGATACGATCGGCCAGGGTGGAAGCAGCTTCCGGGTCCAGGCCTGGGAGCTCGTAGACATTATCGTCGAAGGTGCCCTGTGCCAGCCAGCGCTCACCACCGCGCGAGCCGAGCAGGACCAGCGTGCGCCCCTTCGCCAGGTCAGCCAGGAAGCTGCGCAGCCTGGCCTGCTCATCTGCTGGCAACGTGTGCTGGATGGCAAGCTCTGCCCCGGTGATCGATTCCAGGTTGTCCAGGATCAGCAGGTGGTTGGCCGAGCGCAGCTCGTGCGCGAGCATGGCCTGTCGCGCCGCGAGTGAGAGCGGCTGGAAGTTGGTATAGTACTGCGGGCCATAGAGCTGCTGCGCCACGTCCATCATGATCTGCTCGAGCGTCCAGGCCTTCTCGTCGTAGCCGAAGTAGAAGACGCGTTCGACGAAGCCCGTGGTGTGCCACCAGGCTCCCAGGTGGCGCAGCAGCGTGGTTTTGCCCGCGCCGCCCATACCGCGTACCAGCAGTAGATTGCGCTTGAGCAGCAAGCGCCGCTCGATCTCCAGGATATCGAGGTCTCTGCCCACAAAGCCATAGTTGGGTTCGGGTGGGCTGTAGCGCTGCTCTTCGGCCTTGCGCTCAAACCAGGCGGCACGCTCCCCGGGCGTGAACTCGCGCGGCTGCACCTGGACGGGCTGGTTCTGGTAGACGACGGGCAACAGCCAGTCTTCCAGGTCGATCTGCTGCTCGAAGTAGGCCCGCCGCGCTTTATGATTATACAGTTCGGTGCGGGCGTGGCGAATGGCCGCCGCGAGCTCTTCCCCGGCGAAGAGATGCTGGTAGAGAGTCTGCATCAGCAGTTCGGCAGCGCTGACGGTCACCGAATAGCCCATCGCCAGCACGAGCTGCACGCCAGCCTGCATCAGGCGGCTACCAAGGCTGGTCTCGGACTCGCCTATTTGTTTGCCTGACTGGCAGGCGTTAAGAATCGCGACAGGCACCTGGTGCGTGACTAACAGGTCGGCCAGTTCCGAGGCCTCGACGCGATCTACCGGGGTGTCTTCTGCCCCCTCAAAGGCAAGAAAGGCTTTCACGCCCTCGTATGGTTGGATATCGGATCGGCCATACCGCTCGATATACAGGTGGCGGCTCGCTTCCTGCGCCTGTTGCAGTTGCTCATAGGTAAGCGCGGCACCGTGCAGATCAAAGTGGATCACCTGGTAATAGCCCTCTTGCTGCTGGGCCGATGTCTGGCGAAGATGATTCTCCAGGGCCTTGTACGTCCCAGGACGCAGGATGTCGATCTGCACGGGCAGGTTCGCCTGGCGCAGCGCTTCTACCAGGGGACGCGAGATCGTGCGATAGCCGACATCACTCCTGCCGGAGGGGCGAGCAGTCACGATGAGCAGTTTGATCGTGGGGGAAGGACGAACGCTGGCTTCGATGGTCGAGGGATTCAGATTTTTGCGTACCATCGTTGCCTGCAGGGCCAGCGGCAGCCGTATTTCCGGGTCTTTCAGCGCTTCCCAGTGCAGCGTGTGAAACAGGGGTGAACCGGCAATCTCGAACTGCATTGTGCTCAGTCCGGCCTGGACTGCTGCTTTATAGCGGGCATAGACGTTATGATTCTCCTCGAACACCTGCTTGAAAAGGCTTTCACCATACCTGGCGATGCTGCCGGCGGCTTCCCTGGCTTTCACCTGGTCGGTAAAGGGGAAGCGCAAATACCCCTCGAAATACCACGCAAGCTGATCGTCCTCTTCCTGGACAAAAGGATTGTTGATAGTAAGAGCGTACTCTGGCCCATTATTAAAGCTGATCGCCGCCTGAAACTCGTCCGTTCCACCAGCACGTTCCTGGATACGTATGTTCGCCATAGCACGCTCCCTCCTTCCGAGACAGCTCACTTTTCGTCGATATCTACCACCACCAGGCGTGTGCCATCGGGCTTGTTCAGCTCTTCAATGTGCGTGTGTTTAGATGGGTGTGCACTTTGCCGGTCTTGTAGCCGCCGGATGACCTCTTTGATGAGGTCGTAGAGGGCGCTGCTGGCGACATTGGTCGCCACGCCGATCAGGATGCCGACGACGAGCGTGGGGTCAAACTGGGTGCCCTTGCTTTCAACGAGCCGGGCCTCAGCGATGGCACGAGCCTGGCTCGTTTCGTTCCAGGCCCGTGCAAACTCCTCCGGCGAAATGCCGAAATCGGGCGAAAGCACAATCTGATATGTCTGCTCATCCATACGCATCTTCCTCAGTATAAACTGTCAAACTTGATTAGAGGAATAGAAATGTAGTGGCACCCCTTGCGGGTGCCAGGCCTCTTGAAGCTTGACAGAGCATTAACTTGTTATATCCTGTATGTCTCGACTGTAGATGGGATTGCCGCGCTAAGCTTAGCATATTTACACGAAAAAGCAAGATGTTG
>Ga0207646_10007848_pt1 | contig 10785 bp, 9 predicted proteins | sample KBSK5502metaG_FD_184343 | JGI IMG/M metagenome (GOLD analysis project Ga0207646, IMG submission 184343) | Corn, switchgrass and miscanthus rhizosphere microbial communities from Kellogg Biological Station, Michigan, USA - KBS K5-50-2 metaG... | ecosystem: Host-associated > Plants > Roots >...
GGCCGTGCTCGAGTGCGGTGCGGGCCACCTCGATACGGTGCTGCCGCTCGGCCAGCTCGGCCAGCTTGTGATCGATCATCTCCCGCTGGTATTGCCGCTCGCCTGCAATGAAACGCCCGATCTCAGCAAGCGAGAAGCCGATCTCGCGGAAGAAGAGGATCACACCGACGTCCCTGACTGCCGACGCGGCGTAACGCCGTCGTCCCGCCGCCCGGGCCGCCGGCCGCACCAATCCAAGTTCGTCGTAGTACCGCAGCGTGCTCGCCGGCACGCCGGTACGTTCGGACAACTCGCCAATTGACAACAACGCTGGCGTGACCGGCGAAGCCAGGGTGCGCTCGGTAGCAGGCATTTGACTTCAAGCCTACTCGAAGTGCTTTGCTCGCCTGATGGACATCAAGCAGAGGGTGCTGGGCCGCATCATCGGGTGGTGGGCTCCTCACGGGGGGCTGGCACAGTTCCACCAGCCGACCGGAGCCGTAGGGCACGTCGCCGGCTGGATCATGGGCCGGCGCTCGTCGAACGTGGCGCGCAACCGCTGGGCGGTGCAGCTTCTCGACGTCCAGCCGGCCGACCGCGTCATCGAACTCGGCTGCGGACCGGGCGTGGCCATCGCCGCCCTCGCCACCCGGGCGATCCGGGGACTGGTGGTCGGCGTCGACCATTCGCAGGTAATGATCCGCCAGGCCCGCCGCCGCAACAGGGCCGCCATACGGGCCGGACGGGTACGCCTGATTCACACGCCGGTCGAGAGCCTGTCCATCAGCGACGGGCCATTTAACGCCGCGCTTGCCGTCAATACAGTCGGCATGTGGCCCGACCCAATCGCCCGGCTACGCGAACTCGCCCGGCTGCTGCGGCCCGGCGGGCGCATCGCCCTGGTATCCCAGCCCCGCTGTCCCGGCGCCACCGCGGCCACTTCGGCGGCGGCCGCCAGCGAGCTGGCAGGCCTGCTTACCGAAGCCGGGTTCGAGCACCTCCGAACCGAGATGCTCGACCTCGACCCGCCGGCGGCGTGCGTTCTCGGGCACGTGGCACCTGCCGATGATGCCGAGCTCGCCGCCCGAGTCGAGGAGGAATGGGGACCGGCGGGCATGGCTGACTGAATCAGCTGGTCAAAGGTCAGCGCGGATGTTACGCAAGGCGAGCTGCATGTCAGCAGCTGTGGAGAAGCGATCGGAACTGGCTGGGGCGCAGGCCTTGATGAGAAACTCTGCGAGGTCCGGGTTGAGGTCAGAGCGGATAGTTCTCGGATCGATCACCGGTACGTCGATTACGGGCCTGGCATCCGGGAACGGGTGGTGGCCGTCGCAGAGGAGCCGGTAGAGCAGGACGCCGACGGCGAACAGGTCGGTGGAGACATCCCAGCGATCCAGGCCGGCGTCGGGTGGCTGATACGGCGGTGTGCCCGAATGGGTATGTACGGGGTCGCCGACCCGGGAGGCGATGTTGAAGTCAAGCAGTTTCGCTCCCGTTCGAGTGAGCATCACGTTGAGCGGCTTGATGTCGCGGTGGACCAACCCTTTGTCCTTTAGTTCCATCCACTCGTGCGACTCGGCTTCCGGCAGGTCGCCTTCGCGGCGTTTTACATCGAGCTGCTTGAGGCGTGCTGAATCAGGGTGGAAAGCGATGAGCGCGTCTAGCAGGTCGAGTGCGACATCTACTGCCTCCCGGTCGCGAAGATGCCTGTTTCCGGTGACAAACTCATCGAGTGATTCCCCGTCAATGAACTCGGTGATGAGATACCAGTCGCCGGCGTTGGTCTTGCCGGCCCAGAAGACCTTGACCACGTTGGGATGATGGATCTTCCTCAGGGCGCCGATCTCGCGGCGCACCGCCTCATACCCGGCGGCGTTGTCGAAGAGCTTGAGCGCTCGCTCCTCACCTTCGACGTCATCGCGCACGCGATAGACCTTCGAAAAGCTGCCTCGCCCGAGTATCTGGAGAATCTCGAAGCGGCCGTCGATGACATCGCCGACAGCGTAGTCAGCAGCCCTGATCCTAGCCGAGGATCGCACCTCTGCCGGGTCGGGTTCAGGGAGCGCCTGGCTGCGGCCTGAGCGCGGTGCAGCGCCCGGTGCCCCGGCAAGGTCGTTGCGCTCAGCAGATGGGAGCGGGCGGGTGTGGCGCGTATCTCCGGCTCCATCGGAGTCCACCTGTACATGCCCGATTCCCCCGACAGCGTGCACCAGGCACGGATGCAGCACGTACGTGCCTACCTCCGGCGGAAAGTGGAACTGCTCGACATCGCCCATGGAGTAGAACCGGCGCCGCCCGCCCTCGTCGACATACCCGAGCAGGCCGTTCTGCCACAGGACGGAGGCGAGGTCCGTCGACTTCTCGAAGTGCAGATCCGCTACTTCCTGCAGTGCCACGAGATCCGCGCGCGAGAATTGGTCGACGCCGATCATACGGACGAAGGACCGGACGTCCTCCTGCACGCCACTGATATAGGCCTGGGTGCTGGTGAACAATTCGGAGTAGTCGTGCAGGGCGGCGTTCTTGGGCATCAGATCCGACGAGATCTGGTTGGCGCACTGGGCGAGCTGGGAGTCGCCGAACCGCTTGGCGCAGCGTTGCACCACCCCCGCCAGAGCCGCCGCCGGCAGGCCCTCGTGGCCAGCCTGCTTCTGCCGCAGAACCTCCTCGCTCAGCTCATTGCCGAGCGAGATGATGTCGCGCGGGATCAGCCTCGTGTGGCCGAGCAGGTAGTCCTCGATCGATCCCTCGCCATCAGGTCCCGGCCATTCGCCGTCGAGCCCGAGCCAGTCCCGGATCGTCGGCGGCCCGCTGGTGGCGCGTCGCATCAGCAGTGACGGCGGCAGCCGCTGCAGCTTTTGCCCTAGCAGGTATAGCAGCGAGCCGCGGTCCCAGTTCAGGACGCGTATGTGCGGTTCGTTGTAATACCGCGGCGCATGTTCTGACCGGTACACCGACGACATGACGATGTCGCGGATGCAGACCACGACATGCAGGCGGCCGCCCAGCTTGTGGTCGCGGAGCAGCCGCATGACCTGGTAGAACAATCCCTCCTGACACTTCAGCCAGTACATCGGGGCGTGGCTGAACTCCTCGTCCAGCGCGTCGAGGTAGAAATAGATCGGCTTGCACTGGCCGACAACCTCGCCCAGCAGGTCCTCGAAGTCGTCCCAGAGCGGATCGTCGAGGTACGTCGACAGCTGATGAGCCGTCTGCCGCTGATTTATGATGTCGCGTACCTGGCTATAGATCGACCGGGGCCGGCGGAAGTCGTCGAGCAGACGCGCGTACGACTGCTCGAGCTCGCCGATCTGCTCGTCGCGCAACTGCTGACGCAACTCGGGACGGCTTAGCAGGTGCGAGGCCAGCGACCGCATGATCGCGCGTTCCCAGATCTGCATCCACTTCTCGACCAGGACGCGGTCCGAGAACCACTGGCACGCCTTCACCACGACTTCGGTCTTCGGCAAGCTCTGCTGCGGAACATCAGCGTAGACGGAGTCCTGATGTGCCTGGAAATCCTGAAGACGCCGCAGGTAGACCGTCTTGCCAGCCCCGAGCTTCCCCACGATGACCCGCACCTTGGAGTCGTTTGCGCGGGTCGCGAGGTGGCCATACGCCGGATTGCCGCCGAAGTCGACGAACTCGCTGATTACATCCTCGATGTCCGCTCGTGACCCGTCCGGATTGCCAAACGGCCCCACAGGGTCGAGCCGACGTCGCCTGCTGCCCATCCTGTTCTCCCAACCGAATCGTAGCCCCCCTGGCCCGCGAAGGCCTCAGTACCGCGGAATGGTGCCGCGAACACGACCTGCTGTAACGGCCCGGTAGCCCAATTCACGTGAATAGCGCCTGGCAGGCCTACAGCTCCAGCAAAGTACGTCAAACTCGTGGATACCGGATAGAACGTACGAGCCCACCTGGAGAAACCTGCCCATGGCTGCTCCGCTGACCGGCGTGGTGCCGGTTGTGCCGACGATCTTCCACGACGACGAGACCGTTGACCTGGGCGGCACGGCGCGCGTCGTGGATTACCTGATTGACGCCGGGGTCGACGGGCTGTGCTTGCTGGCTAACTATTCCGAGCAGTTCTCGCTGACCGACGCTGAACGCGACGCGATCGCCCGCGCGCTCCTCGAGCACGTCGCGGGACGGCTCCCGGTGATCGTCACCACCAGCCATTACAGCGCCCGGATCGTGGCCGCGCGCAGCCGCGCCGCACAGGACATGGGTGCGGCGATGGTGATGATCATGCCGCCATTCTTCGGCGCCACGCTCACGGTTCCCGGGCCGGCGGTGATCGAGTACTTCAAGCAGGTGGCAGACGCGATCCACATTCCGGTCATGGTGCAGGACGCACCCTTGTCATCAACGCCGCTGCCGGCGAGCCTGCTGATCGACCTGGTCCGGCAGGTGCCCCAGGTGCAGTACGTCAAGATCGAGGTGCCGCAGGCCGCGGACAAGCTGCATGCGCTGGCCAGCGCCCTCGGTGACCGCCTGCCCGGCCCGTTCGACGGCGAGGAATCGGTCACCTTGATCCCGGACCTGGACGCCGGGGCCGTCGGCACCATGCCGAGCTCGACGGTCCCCGGCGAGCTCGGCCAGGTCGTCCGCCGCTATGCCGCAGGCGACCGGGCCGGCGCCGTCAGCGCCTGGGAAGACCTGCTGCCGCTGATCCACTTCGAGAACCGCCAGTGCGGATTGCGCGCGCAGAAGATCCTGCTGGCCCAGGGCGGCATCATCGCCTCGGAGCGGACACGCACTCCGTTCGGCCCGGTATCGTCCAGGACCCGCCGCGGCCTGATCGAACTGGCCGCAGCACGCGACCTGCTGATCATGCGCTGGGCCCGCTAACCACGCCCGCGCCGGCTCCCTGATGCCGGCATGACCGCACGATCCACGACTCCCGCCAGCGACGAGAACCCGCTCCGGACTGCATGACGGCTAGGCCAGCCACACGTCGCCCGGACGGCCGGCCCGGGCGTCAGCCGTGATCCTTGCCCGGCACGACCAGGCCCGATTCGTAGGCGGCGACGACGGCCTGGGTGCGATCGCGTAGGCCCAGCTTGGCCAGGATGCGGCTGACGTGCGTCTTCACCGTTTCCCCGGTGACGACGAGGCGGCGCGCGATCTCCGGGTTGGACATCCCCTCCGCGACCAGCCGCAGTACCTCGGTCTCCCGCGGGGTGAGCGTGACCATGGCGGTCGGCGCCAGTGCGTCGGGAACCGGACGCAGCCGGGTGAACTCGCTGATCAGGCGGCGGGTGACGGCCGGCGCGAGCAGCGCCTCGCCGGCCGCGATCACGCGCACCGCGTCGAACAGCCGCTCGGCGGTGACGTCCTTGAGCAGGAAGCCGCTGGCCCCGGCGCGCAGCGCGTCGAACACGTACTCGTCGAGGTCGAACGTGGTGAGGATCAGCACTCGCGGGCCGGGGCCGTCCGGGCCGGCCAGCTGCCTGGTCGCCTCGATCCCGTCCAGGCTGGGCATCCGGACGTCCATCAGCACCACGTCCGGGCGCAGCTCCCGGCACACCCGCACCGCCTCGTCGCCGTCCGACGCAATGCCGAGCACGGTGAAATCGGGTTGCGTATCAAGCAGCGCGGCGAACCCGGCCCGCACCACCTGGTGGTCGTCGGCGACGACGATCCCTATGGTCACTGGTGCATCCTTCCAGCCGCCCCGGTCACGGCGTCCGGTGCTTTGGCGGGCAGCTCGGCCTCGACGCAGAAACCGCCGCCGCGCGCGTCGCCGGCCTGGAGTGCCCCGCCGACCGCCGCCGCGCGCTCGCGCATGCCGAGCAGGCCGTGCCCGGTGTGAGACCAGGCCTGATGGCCTGGCCCGTTGTCGCGGATCCGGAGCCGCAGCGCATCCTCGGCGTAGCGCAGCTCGACATCGACGGCCGCGCCGGGCGCGTGCCGCCGGGTATTGGTCAGGGCCTCCTGGACGATGCGGTAGGCGGCCAGCTCCACGCCCGGGTCGAGCCGGGTCACCGGCCCGGACATGATGAGCCTGACCACGCTCCCCGATGCTTCCCGTGCCCCGTCCACCAGGTCGCCCAGCTGGGGCAGACCCGGCTGCGGACGCCGGCCCGCGGTCGGCCGGCCCGCGCCCGCCCGTCCCGCGTCCGGCCGTTCCAGGCCCGCCCGCTCCAGGTCGGGCCCGGTTTCCTTGTGCTGCTCGGCGTCCTCTCGGAGCACGCCGAGCAGGCGGCGCATCTCGGTCAGCCCGGCCCGGGCGGTGTCGCCGATCGCGGCGAACCGCTGAGCGCCCGCGGCGGGCAGCCCCGGCGTGGTCAGCCGGGCGGTCTCCGCCTGCACCGCGATCATCGAGATGTGATGCGCGACCACGTCATGCAGCTCGCGGGCGATCCTGGCCCGCTCACCCCGGGCCACGTGATCGGCCAGCATCCCCTCGCTGAGTTCGCGGACGGCGCTATGGGTCTCGGTCTGCTCGCGCGCCCCGCGGGCCAGCGCGGTCACCGCCGCGACCGGGATCGCCGCCGCCAGCAGCATCGCCAGCACCCGGGTGTCGGCGCCCGCCGCCCACAGGCCGGATGTGCCCCTCGCGACCGGCACCGCATCTGGGTGGGGAGCCGGGCCCGCCAGCACCAGCGCGAGGCCGAGGAACGGCGCGGCCAGCGCGACGGCCGGGACCACCGACCCGCTGCGCGCCAGCCGGTACGCGGTCACCAGCAGCGCGGCCGCCCCCGCGATCGTCACCAGCTCGAACAGGGCGACCGACACCAGGGCCGCAGCGTACACCGCCAGGGCCGCGGGGAGCGGCCGGAGCCATCCAGCCGGCACCGTGGCGAGCAGGCAGAACGCGCCCATCAGCAACGCTGTGGGCAGGGTGATCCCGGCATGCACAGGCGGTCCTGCCGGCAGCCCGGCGTGCACGGTCGACTTGGCGGTGATCCGGATGGCCAGCTCGGTCACGGAAAGCAGCCCGAGCACCGCGCCCAGCGCCACCGGGCCCAAGGGCCGCGCAGCCGAGTCCATGTTTCCCATTGTCGCCGCTGGTCAATAAGGCCGCATCGCACCGCACGGTGGTCCGGCCGTCCCCTGCGCGAGGGACGCGGCCGGACTTGCCGTCCCACCAGGCAGTGACCGCGAAGACGGCTCCGTCGCGTGACGACCGCCGGGCACCCCGTTCCCTAGCCTTCTGCCTATGGAGGCAACCATCGAAGTCACCGGGGTGCGCAAACGGTTCGGGTCTGCCCTCGCCCTGGACGGCATGACGTTCACCGTCGCACCCGGCCAGGTCACCGGGTTCGTCGGGCCGAACGGTGCGGGCAAGTCCACCACCATGCGGGTCATCCTCGGCCTGGACGCGGCCGACGAGGGCACCGCGACCATCGGCGGGCGTTCCTACGCCAGCCTGCGCCACCCGCTCAGCCAGGTCGGGTCCCTGCTCGACGCGGGCGCGCTGCAGCCCAGCCGGTCGGCCCGCAACCACCTGCTGTGGCTGGCCCACTCCCAGGGCCTGGGGGCCAGACGGGCCGACGAGGTCATCGAGCAGGCCGGCCTGGGCTCGGCGGCCCGGCGCAAGGCGGGCGGGTACTCCCTGGGCATGCGGCAGCGCCTCGGTATCGCCGCCACGCTGCTCGGCGACCCGCCGGTGCTGATGTTCGACGAGCCGTTCAACGGCATGGATCCCGAGGGCATCGTCTGGATGCGCGGCTTCCTGCGGGCCCTGGCCGCCCAGGGCCGCGCCGTGCTGGTCTCCAGCCACCTGATGAGCGAGCTGCAGGACACCGCGCATCACCTGGTCGTAGTCGGCCGCGGCCGGGTGATCGCCGACGCCAGCGTGGCCGAACTGATCGCCGCGGCCTCCGCCGACCGGGTGACGGTGCGCACCGCGGCGCGCGACGAGGCGATGGCGGTGCTGGCCCGCGGCGGGGCCGAGGCCGCGGCCACGGCTCGCGACGTCATCACGGTCTCCGGCCTGACTCCCGAACGGGTGGTGAAACTGCTATCCGAGAACTCGGTGCCGTTCGCCGAGCTGTCGTCCCACCGGGCGTCTCTGGAAGAGGCCTACATGGAGCTCACCAGGGACGCGGTCGAGTTCCGGGCGGAGGCCACGTCATGACGACGCTGGCCCCGTACCGGTCGGAGCTGCGCACCGGGCGGGACGGCTTCGCCCAGTTGCTCCGGGCCGAGTGGACCAAGTTCAGGACGGTGCGCGGCTGGGTCATCGGCGTGATCGTCGCGATGCTGGTCATCGTGGGACTCGGCGCGCTCACCGGGGCGAACAGCGAGTGTGGCATCCAGCTGACACCGACGAGCCCCAGCCTGGCCTGCCCGGCGCCGCCTACCGGGCCGGGCGGGGAATGGGTGACCGACAGCTTCTACTTCGTCCGCCAGCCGCTGGCCGGGAACGGCAGCATCACCGTCCGGGTGACGTCGCTGACCGGCCTTTACTCGACCCACGGCGCGACCGTTGCCGGCGGCGGTTCGCCGACGGCGGGCATGACGCCTGGAGTGCAGCCATGGTCCAAGGCCGGGATCATCGTCAAGGCGAGTACCCGTCAGGGGGCGGCGTACGCGGCGATGATGGTCACCGGAAGCCACGGCGTGCGGATGCAGTGGGACTTCACCCACGACGTGGCCGGCCAGGCCGGGAAGGTGTCCGCGGCCTCGCCGCGCTGGCTCCGGCTGAGCCGTGATGGCGACACGATCACCGGCTATGACTCGGCCGACGGTGCGCACTGGACCCGGGTCGGCACGGCCACGCTGACCGGGCTGCCGTCCACCACGCAGTCCGGGCTGTTCGCCGCCTCGCCCGGGTACTCGGTGAACACGACGTCGCTCGGCGGAGGATCCTCGAAGGGCGGCCCCACCCTGGCCACCGGTACCTTCGACCAGGTGAGCCGGCAGGGCGCCTTGCCCGCGGGCCGGTGGACCGGCCAGGTCATCCAGGGGACTATGGACAACGCGCTGTCGCCCTCGGCTCAGGGGTTCACGCAGGCCGGGGGCCGGGTCACCGTGTCCGGTTCCGGCGACATCGCTCCGGCCACCGATAACACCGACAGCGTCAAGCACACCCTCGCGGGCACGTTCGCCGGGCTGATCGCCGTGGTGGTGATCGGCGTCATGTTCATCACGGCGGAGTACCGGCGCGGCCTGATCCGCACCACGCTCGCCGCCAGCCCGCGCCGCGGCCGGGTGCTGGCCGCCAAGGCCATCGTGCTCGGCGTGGTTACATTCGCGGCCGGGCTGGTCGCGGTCGTGATCGTGATCCCGCTCGGCGAGCACCTGCTGCATGAGAACGGCAATCCGATCTACCCGGTGGGCGTGCTCACTGCGACTCGGATCGTGGCCGGTACCGCCGCCCTTCTGGCCGTGTCCGCCGTGCTCGGGCTGGCCATAGGCACGCTGCTGCGGCGCAGCGCCGGGGCGGTCACCGCGGTGATCGCCGGCATCGTGCTGCCGTACCTGCTGGCGACGGTCCCCGGCATCCTGCCGGTCGGCGCCGAGCAGTGGCTGCTCCGGGTCACCCCGGCGGCCGGATTCGCCGTCCAGCAGAGCATCACGCAGTATCCCCAGGTCCACGACGTCTACACGCCAGGCACCGGCTACTTCCCGCTGTCCCCGTGGGCCGGGTTCGCGGTGCTGTGCGCCTGGACCGCCGTCGCCCTGGCCCTCGCGCTGTTCCTGCTCCGCCGGAGGGACGCGTGACGGACGTGGTGCACGCGGAGTGGACGAAGCTGCGCACCCTGCCCGGTACCGGCTGGCTGCTGCTGGCCGCGGCCGCGCTGACCGCGACGGTCGGCGCGATCGCCGCCAACGCGGTGACCTGCCCGGCCGGGATCTGCCAGATCGACCCGGCCAAGGTCAGCCTCACCGGGATCGACCTGGGCCAGGCCATCGTGGCCATCGTGGCGGTGACCGTGATCAGCGGCGAGTACAGCACCGGGATGATCCGGGTCACGCTGACCGCCACGCCCAGCCGGTGGCGGGTGCTGGCCGCCAAAGGAGCCGTCGTCGGCGCCGCGACCCTGGTAGCGGGGGCGGTTGCGGTGCTGGCCTCGGTGCTGGCCGGAGGGCTGCTGCTGGCCCGGCACGGCCTCACCCCGACACACGGCTACGAGGCCCTATCGCTGGGCAACGGAACCGTGCTGCGCGCCGCCGCCGGGTCGGTGCTCTACCTCGCCCTGATCGCGCTGCTCAGCCTGGGCGTCGCCGCCGCGGTGCGGGACTCCGCGGTGGCGATCGGGGTGGTGCTCGCGCTGCTCTTCCTGTTTCCCATCCTGTCGAGCGTGATCACCAGCCCGGGCCTGCACCGCCATCTGGAGCAGCTCAGCCCGATGACGGCCGGCCTGTACATCCAGGCCACCACGAACCTGCGCTCGCTGCCGCTCACGCCCTGGCAGGGCCTCGGCGTGCTGGCCGCGTGGGCGGCCGGGGCGATGCTGGCCGGGGCCCTGCTGCTGCGGTTCAGGGACGCATGACTACGGGTAATAGGAGCCAGCCGCCCAGGCGCGGGTGCTGACGCCGATGGCGTTCCAGGCGTTGATGGTGACGATGAGGCTGACCAGCGCCGCGATCTGGAGCGGGCGGAACTCCGCGGCCACGTCCTGGCACGCCTGGTCGGGCACGTGCGTGTCGGACAGGCGCGTCACCGTCTCGGTCGTGATCGTCGTGACATCCACGCTATGGCGCTAAGCGGCCCACAGTAAAATCCATTTCTATGGCAGGAACATGGGCCAAAGAACCGGCAGCCACCGGCCCGGACGCCGTTCCCGAGAGCGTGAGCACCAGGCGGGCCGAGGTGGGCGGCGTGGACCTGCACCTGGACCTGTCCGG
>Ga0207646_10007849_pt1 | contig 10784 bp, 11 predicted proteins | sample KBSK5502metaG_FD_184343 | JGI IMG/M metagenome (GOLD analysis project Ga0207646, IMG submission 184343) | Corn, switchgrass and miscanthus rhizosphere microbial communities from Kellogg Biological Station, Michigan, USA - KBS K5-50-2 metaG... | ecosystem: Host-associated > Plants > Roots >...
GGTGCGGACCGATCCGGACGTCCCCAAGCACAACGGCATCACCATGATGGTCATCGACCTGAAGGCCGACGGCGTGTCGGTCAGGCCGCTGAAGATGGCGACCGGCAACTCAGACTTCAACGAGGTATTCTTCGACAACGTCTTCGTGCCGGACGCTGACGTGGTCGGGGACGTCAACCGCGGGTGGACGGTGGCGCGGGCGACGCTCGGCAACGAGAGCGTGAGCATCGGCGGCGGTGGTAGCGGCATGGCGCTGCCGTCCGAGGCCTTCATCGCGCCGCTTGACGCGCATCCCGAGCGGCTTGGGGGCGGCGCCGGTCGGGTCGGCCGGCACATCGCGCGGAACCAGACCATGGGAGTGCTGAACTTGCGCGGCGCCCACCGGGCGGTGGCGGGCGGCGGGCCTGGTCCCGAGGGCAACGTCACCAAGCTGCTGCTGTCCGAGATCGGGCACGAGGCCGCGGCGATCATGGCCGCGCTCGCCGGCCCCGACCTGGCGTTCGTCGAGGGTCCCGGCGCGCTGGGGGCGATGCTGGCGCTCGGGCACCGGGCCATGTCGATCGCCGGCGGCACGTCGGAGATCAAGCGCAATCAGATAGGCGAGCGAATACTCGGCCTGCCCCGCGACCCGCTCATCAAGTAGCGCACGGTCGCCGCGATTGGCGACGAGCGCCGGCGGCGGAGCCGGGACGGGAGCCGGCTACGGCAGCCGCTCGAACCCGGGCGGCCTGCGCTCGGTGAATGCCAGGACGCCCTCACGGAAATCTGGACGCCCGAAGCTCTCCAGCATCAGCTCACGGGCCTCGCGTTCCGCGCCGAGCAGGCCGGCGTGCAGCTGCTGGTAGACCTGCCGCTTCATGATCGCCATCGACGTCGGCGATGAGGTCGCCGCCAGGCCGCGCACGTACTCCTGCGCGTGCGCCAGCACCTGATCGGCGGGCAGCGCGGCGTTCACCAGGCCGAGCGCCGCGGCCTCGGTGCCGGTGACCTTCCGCGAGGAGAACAGCAGGTCGAGCGCGGCGGCCGTGCCGACCAGGCGGGGCAGCAACCAGCTGATGCCCCACTCCGCGATCAGCCCGCGCTGCGCGAACGCGGTCAGCAGCACCGCGTCCTCGGCCATGAAGCGCAAGTCGCAGGCGAGCACGATCGGCACGGCCATCCCGGCGACCGGCCCGTTGATCGCGGCGATCACCGGCTTCGGCACCGACATCAGGTAGGTGTGCGTCCCGGCGTGCAGGTCGTCGCCGAAGGACGGGTCCCCGGCCTCTGACGCGAGATCGTCTGGCAGGGCCTCGCCACGGTACTCGCCCGCACTGACGGCCGACAGCCGGTTCATGTCGGCGCCCGCGCAGAACCCGCGGCCGGCGCCGGTGATCACGATCCCGACCACGCGCGGGTCGCGCTCCGCCGCGGCGACCGCGTGCCGCACCTCGTAGCCCATGCGGTCGGTCCACGCGTTGAGCACGGCCGGCCGGTTGAGCGTGATGGTCGCGACCGGGTCGTCGATCTCGGAGATGATCTCCTTGTACTCGCTCACTCTGCCTCCCGCTCGCCTCCTGGCCGCCTTGGGGGCGCCACCTTCCCTCGTCGCAGGCTCCTCGGTCCAGGCCGCGCCGCGGCCCTGCGGCTCACCTGGGCTCCTTGGCCGGCCGACGGACGCTTGCTCCGCTATTGAGTAGCCAAGGGCTGCCCGCCGTCAAGCCCGGACGAGGGCTTGACCCAGATCAGCGTGTACCGCCAGTAGAGCCTGCGCCGGTACCGGACGCCTGGCAGGACGCGCTCGGCGAGCCTGCGCGCCTGGCGGTAGCTCAGCGAGGGCGGCCAGACCACTGGCGAGGTATACGCGCGGTCCGGCGGCGGGTCGTCCGGCGCACGGGCGTCCGGCGCCTGCGTGCCCGGCGCTTCGGCGCCGCGGCGCCTGCGCCGCCGCCACCAGCCGGCGGCCAGGTGGGCTCGGTGACCGACCGCCGCGGCGAGGGCGAGCAGCAGGTCGCTCGGCGAGGCGCCGCGGGCGAGTCCGACGACGACGAGCGCCCCGCCTGGCCGCAGCAGATCAGCCATCCGCCGCAGCCCCGTGGCGGCATCCATGTGATGCAGCGAGGCGACCGACGTGATCAGGTCGACGGAGCACGGCCTGATCGGCGCGGCCTGGAAGTCCCCGCGCAGGTAGCCGATTCCCGCGGCGCCAGCATGGGCACGGGCCAGCGCGATGCTGCGCTCGTCCCTGTCGATCCCCGCGACCTCCGGCACGAATCGCCTCAGGTCGCGCGTAAGCGCTCCCTGGCCACAGCCGATATCAAGCGCGCGCCGGCAATCCGGGGGAATGACATTAACTATCACCCGGTGGTAGTGAAGATTGTGGTTCCATGGCTCCTGCGAGCAGTTGTTCCACCAGCGTGATACGGGCGAGCGGCGCATGGTGTGCTCCCCTTGGCCGGTTCTGCGACGATGGTCTCGAGTGCCGGCCGGCGGGGCGCCATGATCGGCATCCCCTGCTGGCCGCCGCCGGTTCCGCTGGATGGTTCGACGGTCAGCATCGCATGTTCGGCCAGCCCGAAACGGGGTAGACCGGGCATGACCCCGCGACCAGTCGGCTGAGAAGGGACGAGTGGCTGATTTGAGTCTGGTTATGCTGAATCAGGTCCTCGAAGCCGCCCTGGCGGTCATGATCCTGCTGCTCGTGATGTCGCTGACGGCGATCGTCCGGGTAGACACGGCCGTCGCTGCCACCACGGAGGCGGCCAACAGCGGCGAGCCCGCGGCCGCCGCGAACGGCCGGCCGACGGCCGTGCCGCCTGCCGCCCTGTGGACGGTACCCGCGCCGGGCGGCCTGATCGCCTCGCCGCCTGCCTCGCGCAAGGCCGGCTTGTTCGGCCGGACCCGCTACGAGGCGCGCCACGTCAGGGGCCGGATGCCCAAGCCCAGGCAGCCGGGCCCAACCGGGCCTCCGTGGGGTCCCGCGACGCCGCCTCCCGGGCTGTCCCAGCAGGGCTCGGAGCGCTGGATCTGACCAGGCCCGCGATTCGTGCGCCAGCGTTCCGGCGCGCGTTCGCGTGAACCGGGCGCGCTCGACGCCCGTGGTTATCTGTGAGGCCGACGGCAGAGCCACCCTTGACGTGCGGGTGAGCCAGGGCCAGATCCGCCAGGCTGGCCCCGGTTCTGCCGTCGGCCACTCCACGCCGCTGCCCGTGGCCGGGCCGCCCAGCAGTCAGACGGGCAGGGCGGCCCCGTTTACCAGGCCAGACTCCGGCGCCGCGAGGTACAGGTAGCTGCGCGCGATGTCGGCGACCTTCGGCCACGCGTCGTGGTCCGATGAGGGCATCGCCGCCCTGTTCGCCGGCGTGTCGATGATGCTGGGGACGACGCAGTTGACCGTGACCCCGGATCCGCGTACCTCGTCGGCCGCCATCGAGACCAGGTGCAGCACGCCAAGCTTGCTCACCGAGTAGGCGAACCCTGAGCCCTTGCTCACGACCCCGGCGCGGCTGGCGGTGTGCACGATCCGGCCGCTGCCGGCCGGCCGCATGACCCGCAGCGCGTGCTTGGTGACCACGGCGGCGCTCACTAGGTTCAGCGCGAGCTGCCCGGTGAGCTCGGCCACATCGGTCTCGGCGAGCGGCCGGTGCGGGGCGAATCCGCCCACGGTATTGATCACTGCCCACGGCGCGGGCGCCGCGTCGAACAGCGCGCGGACTGCCTCGTCGGATGCCGCGTCAGCGGAGGTATAACGAACTCCTTCGAGCTGGCGTTCGGCCGCAGGCTCGGCCTTGTCGACGCCGGTCACCGCGGCGCCCGCCGCGGCGAATGCCGCCGCTAGGCCCGAGCCCAGCGCCCCGGCCGCCCCGAAGACTACGACGGCTCGCCCCGCGTAGCTCAGTTCAGTGTCAGCCAGCTCGGGCACCCCGGTCTCCCTTCTGCTCAGTATCCGCCGCGCGCAGCGAGGCGACCAGGTAGGCCACCCCGAACGGATCGTCGCAGTAGCGGACCTCGCTGGTGACCTTACGGCCTCGTAGCGCCCCGGCGAGAACCTGCCACGCCGGGCGTCCGGTCGCCATCAGTTCGCACGCCAGGCCGGCATCGACCGAGAGCAGCATGTCCAGGCGCCCGCTCCTGATCGCGTCCTGCACCGATGCGTCGAACCCGGCGCTCCGCTCGTCGAAGTAGCCGGGCGCCTTCAGCGTCCTGCGTGCGCTGCCGTCCGCCATGACCAGCAGCGCGACCCGCTCGCCCGCAGTAGCCAGCGCCGCGCCGGTGCTGGCGCAGCTGGCAGCGGGCTCGCCGTGGGCGACGGACCGCAGGATGCGGTCTCCGCGGCAGCCGGCCTGGTCGAGCAGCCAGGCACCGACGCCAAGCGCAGCTGGCAGGTCAGCCGACGGTGTCCGGCCTGCCGCGTCCGCGGCCCTGGCGCCCCGGCTTCCTGGCGCGAAGACGGCCGGGTCAAGCGTCCACTCGGCGTTCCAGGAAGCCGACCGATCGGCGGTGCCGACGACCGCGATCACATCTGGCGCCGCGGCGCCCAGCTCAGCCGCCGCCGCCAGGCAGGCGGCGCGCAGCTCGGGCACGGCCGGATCGGTCCCGGTGAGCGCGCGGACCAGCAGCGGGGCTGCTGGGCACAACGCGGCTGCGACGATCATCGGCTATGCCAGCGCCCTGACCGCGCGGGCAGGCGGCGCGTCGCCCCGGATCGCCGAGACCATGTCCAGTGTCTGGCGGGTCTGGAGTACGTGGTGGGCGCGGAAGATTCGCGCGCCGAGCCAGGCGCAGACGGCCGTGGTCGCCAGCGTTCCCGCCACCCGGTCGGGCAGCGGAAGGTTCAGCGTCTCGCCGATGAAGTCCTTGTTCGAGACCGAGACGAGCACCGGCCAACCGGTCGCGGTCAGCTCCGCCAGCCGCCTCGTGATCTCGATCGAGTGCCAGGTGTTCTTGCCGAAATCATGCGCAGGGTCGAGCACGATGCGCGCCGGGTCGACGCCGACCTCGACCGCGCGGGCGGCAAGCTTGCCGGTGTGCGCGAGGACATCCGCCACGACGTCGGCGTAGCTGGCACGGAACGGCCTGGTCCGCGGGCGCAGGCCGCCGGCGTGCGAGCAGACCAGGCCCGCGCCGAACTCGGCGGCGACCGCGGCGAGATCGTGGTCCCAGCCTCCCCAGCTGTCGTTGATCAGGTCCGCCCCGGCGGCGCAGGCCTCGCGGGCGACCTCGTGCCGCCAGGTGTCCACGCTGATGACCGCGTCCGGGTAGGCGTCACGGACCGCGGCGATGAACCCCGCCGTGCGCCTGATCTCCTCGGCCGGGTCCACATCAGGGCCCGGCGCCGCGGGAACCCCGCCGACGTCGATGATGTCCGCGCCCCCAGCGATCGCCTCATGCACGCGCCCGATAGCCGCGCGCTCGTCCCAGGTGTCGCCCGGGCGGAAGAACGAATCCGGTGTTCGGTTCACGATCGCCATGACCAGCAGCCGCTCGGGTCCGAAGTCGTGCCGGCCGAGCCGCAGCGCCGACTGCCCGCGCTCGCCGCTCACAGCGAGCCGCCAGGCCGGCCGGTCACCCGCGTCGGGGCGGCATCGTGCATGCCTGGCTCGGGCCCCCTTCCGCCGTGCGTCGATGCGGCAGCCCAGCCTAACCGAACCAGCCGCCGCCGATTCCGGGCCGCTCGGCCCGCCGGTCCGCGCAGACCGATCGCCGGACGCGGCGGCTGGAGCACGGGCGCCTGCCGCGCCCGTGGCGGCCGGTTCATCGCGGCCAGCGGCTGGTCATGATGGCGACACACGGTCTGCGCGGTCAGTTCGCCCGCCTGATGCGCCAGCGGCCGTTGGCAATGTGCCAGTTCCCCTGGCGCCAGGAGCCTTCGCGGCCGTCTCCGTGACGCGGTCCGCGGCTGGCCGTCCCGAGCAGGCGCGCGATGACCGGCTCCGCGCGTGGCTCCGCCAGCGCGACGGAACCGCTCGGCCGCCCCGGGCCCGGCCGGCGGGGTTCCCGCACCCTGGCATCCGGAGGCGGGCGCCACGGCCGGCGGCGATGGCCCCCGGCCCGGTCGATCAGCCACCTGGCCGGGGCGGTCAGGGCGATCCACAGCGGATTGGTGACCACAAGCATCAAGAAGCGCCGCACCCGACCCGCGCGCCGCCGGGTCGGCCGGGCCGCCGGGCTCGCCAGGACGTAACGCCGCACCGACTCACCCGCCACCACGACCAGCGGCGACGAGGCCACGACAAACAGCCAAATGGCAGCGGCCCGCAGGAAATGCCGGGCGGCACGGCCACGCCTCATGTCCCCAATTATGGCCGGAAGACCGCGATCACAACACGGCGGCAATGGTCCCCACGCCGGTGCCCCTGAGCATCGGCGGGTAGAGCAGCGTGGCCGGCCCTTTGCGGTACAGCCGGGCGGGCCTGCCCCGCTCGCCGCAGGTCGCCGAGCCGGCCGGCGTGAGGAAGCCCGGTGTTCCTGTCGCCTTGCGGTGGAAGTTGCGCGGGTCGAGGGTCGTGCCCCAGACGATCTCGTAGACGCGCCGCAGCTGCGCGACGGTGAACTCGGGCGGGCAGAACGCTGCGCCGAGCGGCGTGTACTCGAGCTTGGCGCGCGCCCGCTCGACGCCGTCACCGAGGATCTGCCGGTGGTCGAACGCCAGCCCGGCGGGCCCAGCGGGCAGCAGCCCGTCGACGTCGGCCCAGCTCGCGTCGGCGGCGTCGGTGCCGGCCCGCGGCGGCGGCAGCCCCGGGGCGAGGGCGAGGTAGGCGACGGTGACGACCCGCATCCGGGGATCCCGGCCAGGATCGCCGTAGCTGGCCAGCTGCTCCAGGTGAACAGCGCCGGCGGCCAGGCCGGTCTCCTCGGCCAGCTCGCGCGCCGCGGCCTGGCCCAGCCCTTCGTCCGGCCGGACGAACCCCCCGGGCAGCGCGAGCCGTCCCTTGAATGGCGACTGCCCGCGCCGGACAGCGAGCACCGCGAGGCGGTCCTGGCGGACGGTAAGGACAACGAGGTCCACCGTGACGGCTGCCGGCGGATAGGCCCGGGGATCGTAACCTGCCACCGGCTCACTCTACCTTATTAATCGTCGGCTTGACGAAAATGACATTCCCGAGTTATCGTCGACCCGACGATTAGCAGGAGGAGGCCGACATGGCCGATATCACGTCGTACCCGATGACGCGGCACCTGCGGGGCACCCCCACCATGCACGTGCGGCACCTGCGCCGCGGGTCGCTGGTCCACGAAGGGGCCGGGCTGGCGTTTTTCTTCCGCCCGCTCTCGGCGGTCCTGTCGGAGGTGCCCGTAGATGACCGCGAGCTGCCGGTGCTCTTTCATGCCCGCACGGCCGATTTCCAGGATCTGGCGGTGCAGGCCAGCGTCACGTTCCGGGTGACCGACCCGGCCACGGTCTGCGCCAGGATCGACTTCTCCATCGACCCAGACAGCGGCCGGTGGCGCGGCACGCCGCTTGAGCAGGTCGCCGGGCTTATCGCCGAGACCGCGCAGCAGCAGGTCCTTGGCTTGGTAGCCGCCAGCCCGCTGGCCGACGTGCTCGCCGACGGCCTCGCGCAGATCCGCGACCAGATCCTGAACGGCCTCGTCTCAGACGCGCGGCTGGCCGAGACCGGCATTGCGGTCATTGGCACGCGGGTGATCGCGCTCCGGCCAGAGCCGGAGGTGGAAAAGGCGCTGCGCACTCCGGCGCGCGAGCAGGTCCAGCAGGAGGCCGACCGGGCCACCTACGGGCGGCGGGCGCTGGCGGTAGAAAGGGAACGGGCCATCGCCGAGAACGAGCTGCAGAACCAGATCGAGCTGGCCCGCCGCGAGGCGCAGCTGATCGCTCAGCGGGGAGCCAACGCCCGGCGCCAGGCCGAGGAGTCCGCGGCCGCGGGCGCGATCGAGGCCGACGCCCAGGCGGCCCGCGAGCAGCGTCTCGCCGAGGCAAGGGCCGCCGGAACCCGGGCGCTCGGCGAAGCCAAGGCAGCCGCCGAGGCCGCCCGAGTCTCCGCCTACCGGGACCTGCCGCACGATCGCGTGCTCGCCCTGGCAGCCATGGACCTGGCGGGGAACCTGCCGCAGGTCGGCACCCTTGTCCTCAGCCCTGACCTCCTGACGCCGCTGCTCTCCAAGCTGGCAGCCGAGGCGGCGGGCCCGCCCGATGTCCAGCCGGCGGGCAGCCGATGACCCTCGCGCCGCGGGCGGTGCTGGTGCACCGGCGCACCGAGCTCACCGATCTGCTGCGACGGCACGGCACCCGCGGGCAGGCCGCCTTCTTCCTCCGGATCAGGGGGCGCAATATCGAAGATGTCGCAGCCCGTCACGAGGCCGTGCAGGCCGCCATCGCGGCGGTTACCTCGGCGATCCCCGCCGACTGGCGCCGCGGGATAATCGAGCGGGCCGACCTGCCCCGCTTCTCGTTCGCGCCCGGCGACATCGTCGTCGCCGTCGGCCAGGACGGCCTGGTCGCCAACATCGCCAAGTACCTCGACGGCCAGGTCGTCATCGGCATCAATCCGGAACCCGCCATCAATCCCGGCGTCCTGGTGCCCCACCCTCCGTACGCCGCGCCTGCCCTGCTCGCCGCCGCCGCCGGCGCACGCGCCGGCAATCATGCAGAGCATCGGGCCATGGTCGAAGCGATCACCGACGACGGCCAGCAGCTGACCGCGCTCAACGAGATCTACCTCGGCCAGCCCGGCCACCAGACCGCGCGCTATACGCTCACCATCCCGGGCAGGCCCGACGAGCGCCAAGCCTCATCCGGCCTCATCGTCTCCACCGGCACCGGCGCCACCGGCTGGTGCCGATCCGCCTGGCTGGAGCGGCACAGCGCTCTCCGACTGCCAGCCCCCACGGAGGGCCGGCTGGCCTGGTTCGTCCGCGAAGCCTGGCCCTCGCCCGCCACCGGCACGACCCTCACTGAGGGCGACCTGACCGCCGGGCACTCGCTGACCGTCACGGCGGAGTCCGACCAGCTTGTGCTGTTCGGCGACGGAATCGAGGCCGACGCCACGCCGCTCGCGTGGGGCCAGACGGCCAGCATCCACCTCGCCGCCCGCACCCTTCGACTACTGCGGTGACCAGACCAGCGGCGGCACCCCGCGTGCGCGTCGGGGTCTAGCATGCCCCTGTGGCAGCGAAGGGCGATCTTGACCGGTCCAGGATCAGCGAACTGCTGGCCGCGGAGCTGGCCCGGTTCCGGGCCGCGCGCCCGAGGTCGCTGGCGCTGATCGCGCGGGCTCGGGAGCACATGCCGAACGGAATGCCGATGGCGTGGATGGCATCGGAATACGACCAGCCGCTCTACATCGACTTCGGCGAGGGACCGGGTTTCACCGACGTGGACGGCCTCAGCTTCGTCGACTTCAATGCCTCCGACATGGCGATGTTCTGCGGGCACGCGCATCCGACGATCGTGGCCGCGGTGCGGGCGCAGGTCGCGCGGTCGACGCAGTTCCTGCTGCCGACGGCGGCGTCGGTGGAGGTGGCCGAGGAACTGGCAAGTCGCTACCCGCTTCCGCAGTGGCAGTTCACGCTGTCGGCCACCCAGGCCAACACCGAGGCGATCCGGCTGGCCAGGGCGTGCACCGGGCGCGAGGTGGTCGTGCTGTTCCAGGGTCATTACCACGGCCACTTCGAGGAAGGCCTGGTGGACCTCGCGGACGGCCGGGCCATGCCGATGCAGCGCGGCCTGTCCAAGGGCGTCACCGGGCGGGTGCGCATCGCCCAGTTCAACGACGCCGCGATGCTGCAAGCCGCGCTTGAGCCCGGCGACGTGGCGCTGGTCCTGACCGAACCCGCGATGACCAACACCGTGCACCTGCTGCTGCCCGAGCCGGGCTGGCACCCGGCCCTGCGGGACCTGACCCGCCGGCACGGCGCCCTGCTCACCGTCGACGAGACCCACACGCACGTGGTCGGGCCGGGCGGTGCGACCGGGCTCTGGCAGCTTGAACCGGACATCGTGACGATCGGCAAGGCGGTAGCCGGCGGGCTGCCGATGGGTGCCTACGGGGTCACTGCCGAGCTTGGCGAGCACCTGGAGGCGGCCCGCAACGTCGCGGTCGGCGGCACGCTGTTCGGCAACCCGCTGTCCGCCGCCGCGGCGAAGGCCGCGCTGACCGAGGTCCTCGTCCCGAACGCGTACGCGCACGCGTCGGCGCAGGGCAGCCGGCTCGCCGACGGGATCGAGCAGGCCATCGGGTCGGCCGGGCTGCCCTGGACCGTGATCAGGCTCGGGCCCCGCTCCGGGCAGTGGTACGGGCCGATGCCGCGCACCGGGGAGCAGGCCCTTGCGCTCACCGACAAGGAGCTCACCAGGCTCATCCGCGCGTGGCTCGGCAACCGGGGCGTCTGGGAAGCGCTGCCAGGCGCCGGCCCGACCGTTCCAGTCCCGGCGACAAGCGCGGACGTGGACCGCTATGTCAACGCCTACGGCGAGCTGATCGCCCAGCTGCGCTAAACGGGCGGGTCAGGGCGTCAACGCCGCGGTGACCTGGGCGGTGCCTTCTGAGCTGCGGACGAAGCGCGTGTCGGGAAGCTGCCCTGCATCGGTCGGTAGCCTGCGAAGCTGGCCTCGAGCACTCCTTCGCCGCCGGTCAATCCCGGCAACTGCTCATGAAGGCCGCGAACCTGAGCCGAGGGCAGCGTGGTCACCAGGACAGACAGGTCACCGCGTAGCTGCGGCGTCGCCACGTCGGCGCCAAAGCGGGCCAGGACCGATAGCACGGCGCCCATCCTCGCTGCGGGGATCTCCACGCGGACTCGAGCCATCGGCTCACAGACGGACGTGCCTGCCTGCTTGAGTGCCT
>Ga0207646_10007852_pt1 | contig 10781 bp, 14 predicted proteins | sample KBSK5502metaG_FD_184343 | JGI IMG/M metagenome (GOLD analysis project Ga0207646, IMG submission 184343) | Corn, switchgrass and miscanthus rhizosphere microbial communities from Kellogg Biological Station, Michigan, USA - KBS K5-50-2 metaG... | ecosystem: Host-associated > Plants > Roots >...
AAAGCGTGGATCATCACCTTATGCCGACCGCGAACGCGTACGGCGTCCAGCTTCCGAAAGCCCTTCAACCTGGGGGTCTTGTTCATCAGGCCCATGAACCATGTTCCTACATCTCCTTGTCGTTTGTGAATCGATTATAAGGGAGGAACTGAAACTTTGTCAATACAAAAGAGACGCCCATTGTCGGACAATGTTGTTGGTATTGTGCTAACAGCGTTGGCCGAGGCCGATGCTGAGATTCTTCAACGAGAGTGCGAGTTGAAGTTGAAAGAGGAACGGCTCAAAAAACAACAGGAACGAGTCGATGCCATTAAACAGGCCATCGCTGCCCTTGAATTATGAATAAGGCTCACTTCTGGCAGTCGTGGAGCGATCCGGTGAGGAACACAGAGTACGCATGGGCCATTTATTCGGAACGCGGGTGGGCGGCATGGTCGTGCGCCTGAATATTGCGCGTGTTTGGTGCGGGGCGATGCCGAGAGTGGGTAGCGGTAAGCATATGCGGTACTGCAAGGACTGCTGGGCGGCGAAACGTCGGTACTGGCAGGCTATACAGGGGCAGTCGAGGCCGTGAGGCCGCCTGTTGATGACTATGTTCTGTGGATTAGCGGTATCGGTTGGCTTTTGCTCGGACTTACTCTCGCAATTGCGTTTGAGGTTGGCCTTGTCGTGGGGATCCTCATAATGGGAGGCTTGTGAGCGTGGCTAGCGTGCTGGACCGCGCAATGACAGAGGCTGAAGCTACAGCGTTCGGTGATAGACCACCTCAAGCTGTTTGGGTACAAGTACTACCACACGCGGTATTCGCTCGGCTCGAATGCTGGCTTTCCTGACTTGGTGGCGGTTAAAGGTGGGCGGCTCCTATTCATTGAACTCAAGACAGAGAGAGGCAAGTGTAATGATGCACAGACGGATTGGGGCGAACGGTTACTTCTGGCAGCGGCGCATAATCCTGGCGTGGAATATCTAATCTGGCGTCCTTCAGATTTATCATGCGGAGATATCGAGCGGACGCTCAGGGTGAGCTTGGAGGAAAGCACCGATGTCTGAGCCTACAGATTACAGCGCAGTGGAGGCCGCGCTTGCCGCAGCGCAGGCGGAGTCTCAGAAGTATCAGAACGAGGCTGACGGTTGGGAAGTGAAGGCTACGAACGCGCAGGCGCGGATAGCGGAGCTTGAGAGGGAGCGAGAGACCATAGTGAAATCGATTGGACAGATGTGGGAGCAAAGGAACGACGCGCAGGCCGAAGTCAAGGAGTGGCGCGAAGCCAGCGAGAAGGCAGAGAAGGCAATTGAGGCGTTTGTGGAAGACTGGAAGAAGCGCCTGAGCGCTGCTACAGAGGCCAAGAATGCTGCCCGCAAAGAGCGAGACGAAGCATTGGAATTGGCAGAAAGCTATCGAGAGACGCCAACAAGCGTAGCCTTACAGCCCTATATCGACCGATTGGACGCTGCCCGCAAGGAGCGGGACAACCTGAAGGACTGCCAAGCGGAGTTTGGAGCCTGTAAACCGCCATGTGTAAAGCATGGAGAAGAAGCGTGGAACCGCTGGCAGGGGCTAATCGAAGTCACAGGCAACATCTCGTGTAAGTCCTACGAATACCAGGCGGAAGCCGACGCTGCCCGCAAGGAGCGTGAGCAAGTTGAGCGATTGCTAGAGCAGGAGCATGAGTGGCTGGAGGAATCCGACGCGAAGCTAGACGCTGCCCGCTGCCAACTGGATGCGGTACGGAAGGCGCGGAGGATTCTGGATGACGGGACGATAAACAAGCAGGCCGTGATAACGAAGGCCGCGTATGCTCTGGATGCTGTCCTCTCTGACGCCTCTGAGTGTCCGCACTCCTGTCAGTTAGAAACGGTGCGGAAAGCATTGGCCGTCTGCATCGAGAAACAGCGGCATCACACGCTATCTGTTGCTGATTTAGAGGGCGTTCTAGCTGGCCAAGGCGGAGCTCTGGAGAAAACTGTGATCTACGGCTGCAATACTTCCTGCGGTTACTGTCTGCGCTGTCGATACGACGCTGCCCGCAAGGAGCTAGATCAAGTCAAGGCTGAGAAGGAGCGGCGCGGCGCGCTGCTGCGGCAGATACAAGCGTGGCTTCAGAATGGTGGCGACCTAGCACCGTCAGAGGCAGAGTACGTGATGGCCATCGACAGGCTGCTGGCCGAGGCGGAGGAGCGCAAGGATGCGTAGTGAAATAGAGCAGTCGGTCTCTGTAGACGTGCGCTTTAATCGAGAGCAGTGGTACGCGCTCCTCGGTGCGGGCCGTGAGATGCTGAGCCACTGTCACGCCCATCCCTGCTGGAAGTGTGATCCGCTCCGTGAAGCGCTCGATATTGTAGAAGTGGCAATCAGCACGAAAGCTCTGCTGGCCGGAAGTCGCGCCGATGATTTGAGAGAAGAGCACAAAGCTGAGAAAGCACAGCGTATATACGCTCGTGAAATTGGTACAGGCTCATTCGATGCCGAGGAAGAATGGCATGATCGGAACGAGACGGGGGAATAAACTGTTGGTCGAGACAAGGTTGTCCACAAAAGGAAAGCGGTCTGTTAATTTAAAGAACCTGAATAAATCAGGCGTGATTTAGTTACCGCTGCAAGGGAGGATTTCTATGACGTGTTCTGATGTCCACGTGGCCGGCTTAAATGTTCCGCGCATCCTTGAATGTACGTGCGAGAAGGTGGTTCTGCTCATGCCCGAGACTCCGGGGCGCCCCGCGTTTCGAGGGGATTGGTCTGCTGGCTGGTATGCACAGACACCGGTGCCACACAACTGCGACCGCTTCCTTGATGGCGTCGAGACAGAGGAGCGGCCTTCGCGGCTGACCGCTTTGCTGGACAAGCCAGCAGGAGCGGGGGGAGTAAATGCGTGAGACGTATCTTCACGATTGTCACATCTATCAGGACGACGACCTTGAGATCATGCTTGACCGGCTGCACGAAGGGAAGTCAGGGCTAGCCGGCGAGATTGAGATACGTTCAGGGCGCCCGCCATATCCGGGGCTGGTGTATCACGGCAACATTAGTCTGACCTCCGGACGGTCGCGGGCGAGCGTGGTAATTGCTTGCAAGCAGCGAGTAACGACCGGTTGGCATGATGATACGGACTTCGCCTCTTTAATTGAGGCGGTTGCTTACAGAAGTATCCAGCGTTGGCGGGAGGGCGATCCGCCGATTGACTTGCTTTCAGTGGATATCTCAGAGCGTCCACGATGGCTCTTGGAGCCGTTCATTGAGTTCGGTGGGCCTACGGTACTGTTCGGCTACGGAGGTAGCGGGAAATCGCTTACAGCGCTGGCGCTGGCGCTTTCAGGAGCGGGGGCTGATTTGCTTGGAGACTTACGGTCTACGGCGGCGCCGGTTTTGTACCTGGACTGGGAGACCGACCAATACGTCCATGCCATTCGATTGCGCTCGATGCTGGACGGCTGTGAGCCGCAGAAGATTTACTATCGTCGGCAGACTGCGAGTTTGGCGGAGGCGGCGCCGCTCATTCGCAAGGAGATCGGGGCGTTGGGGATCGGGCTTGTGATAGTGGATTCACTTGGAGCGGCGCGAGGCGGCGATCCTGATTCGGCGGAGGTAACGCTCAAGATGTTCTCGGCGGGGCGGACGTTCGGTGTGCCGTGGCTTGCGATAGATCACTTGGCGAAACATGCAAAGGACCGCTCGATGCCGTTCGGCTCGGTCTATACGGTGAACATGGCACGATTGGCATGGCGATTAGATTCGGTCCAGCGAGAAGGCGAGAGCGAGTCAACGGTCGTCTTAACGAACACGAAATCAAACAATGGGCAGTTATCGAAGCGGAGAGCCTACCGAGTTCACTTTGGAGAGAAATATTCGTTCACGCCGATTGATGCGATCGCTGTGCCGGGATTGGATGGACGGACCTCGCAGGCGGATGCGATTGCGCAACTGTTGCGGGCGAACGGCACGGCAATGAAGGTGCGCGACATGGCGATGGCCCTTGAAGTGGATGGGCTCACTCTCTCAGAGAATGCGTTGCGAGCGGTCCTATCGAGGCGGACGGATCGTTTTGTGCGAGTGGCCGGCGACCGGGATGGTGGAATGTGGGGGATAAAGGATACGTTCCATGAGTAGCGCAACAGTTGCGCAAGTGTTGCGTCTGCCGCAACGCAACACACCACCACTATATAAGTGGTGTTGCGCGCGGTGTTGCGCCACGAAGGGAATGGGGTTAAATGGTACGTTCAAAGAATAGGTGGCGTTCAAGGGAGAACGTCCAGGCCCGCCATGAGTACATCATCGAGCTGCGGGGAAAGAAGACGAACCACTGGGGGCGAGAAGGCCGGGCCAGGTTACGACCGCTGTCTCTCAAAGAAATTGCGTTGAAGGTGAGCGAGAAGTTTGGGACCGAGAACGGGCGGAAGAAACCCTTGGACCATAGCTCCGTTTTGCACCAGTTACGCAAGCACGAGGAAGGGAAGTGTCTTTGTCGCGTGAGGTTGTGAGGCCGCGACTTCTGGATTTGTTCTGCGGTGCCGGCGGTGCTGCGATGGGCTACTATCGCGCAGGCTTCGAGGTTGTGGGTGTGGACATCAAGCCGCAGCCGAGGTATCCCTTCGAGTTAATCCAAGCGGACGCGATGACGTTCCCGTTGGAAGGGTTCGACGCAATACACGCGAGTCCACCATGCCAGGCGTATAGCGTCGGGGCGGCTCGCTGGCGAAATAGTGGTGAACGGAAGTACCCGGACTTACTAGATGCCACTAGAGAGCGGCTGGCAGCAGTGGGCGTTCCCTACATCATCGAGAACGTGGAGGGAGCACGAAAGCGGATGCGTTCCCCGTTCCGTCTGTGCGGGCAGACATTCGGCATTGGTGTCGTACGACACCGGCTATTTGAAACAAACTTCCTTATCTTGACACCACACCATATTCCATGTGCTGGGGCGGTACAGCGTGAGCTCGTATCCGTCACTGGACACGGACTGCCGGGGCGTCACTACCGAGCGGTGACAGTCGCTGGACATGGTGGCAATTCGCGTTCGTTCTCGCTGGACTCATGGAAGCTGGCGATGGGCATCGACTGGATGGTGCGGGGCGAGCTTACACAGGCCATCCCGCCTGCCTACACGGAATACATAGGCCGCGAACTACTGAAGGCTCTTTGTCGCGTGACAAAGGGATAAAGGAAGCGCCCCTACCGTGATAGCAGAGACGCTGTGCTTGCCGAAGAGGCGCCTACGGGTGTTTCAGGGTATTGGAGTGCTGCTGATCCGTTTCCAGTGCGTCAGCCGCCTCTATATAGGCTGAGAGGACAAGTAGCGCTCCGGCGCGTTCCAGTGGAGTGCCTTGCAGCTTGCGTGACTGAGAGAGAGAAACTTTGTTAGAATTTCACCTATGGGCACACCGGCTGTCCGATCACTTGAGGCTCAAGAGAAACGCGCCCTCTTTCTTGAGAACCTGGCCGAGAACCTTACCATCGTCGGTGCCGCCCGCCTCTCCAACGTCTCCCCTACTCGTGTCTATCAATGGATGGACGAAGACCCCGCCTTCGCAGAAGCAGTCGCCAATTGCCGCGAACTCGCTACTCAACGCCTCGAACAATCACTCTACGAACGCGCCGTTAAACACGACACCATCGGCGCCATCTTTCTTCTTAAGTCCTTACGCCCTAATACCTACCGCGATAACACTCCCCCCACTCAACAATTCAACATCACCGCCCTCATAGACCAACGCGCTCAGCAACTAAGCACACCAAGCAACCAAGCGCCCAGCAGTCAAGCAGAACCCCGGTCACAGAAGCACGCAGGGAATCAAGTTATCGACATACCTTGCGGCTCCGTAAAAAGCCTAGACTTGACACTGAGCGAGGATCACGAGGATTAAGCGCTTCTGGGGAACGCGCAAAGCTAATTCTAGGGGGCATGCCCCAGATTATCTCCGCAATACTGGCATGGTCCGTACGTAGCCGCTCGTATAATTGACTTAATGAATATAGTGCGAACGTCTAAGCTAAGCCGAGCTGACGGGAAGCAAGATGACCGAGCGCTCAGCTTTCGGTACGTTGGTTCGTTCCGCAGCGCTATAGGTATAAAAGGCTATGCTCACGAAGGCTGAGTGGTTGGCGCAGGAGCCGGTTCCCATGCGGCTGCGCACTACGTGCATGGGCTGTGGGGAGCGGGTACGGAAGGGTGACAACTACTGTTCGTCCGAGTGTTACATGGCGGTATTTCGGGCTTACATCAGGCCGGATTTGGGGCCGAGAATCGTTACAGTCTGGCCGGAATCGTTACGAAGAATCGTTACACTGCCCGAAGAATCGTTACAGGTTGAAGAAGAATCGTTACAACGGGTTTGCGAGGAATGTGGCGGTACGATGGAAGGAAGGGGGCCGAAGGCGACGGTTTGTTCGGGGGCATGCCGGGTTAAGAAGATGCGAAGGGGACTGCGTGGAGCTTGACGAGCTAGCGAAGGCTGACCCGCAGTTATGGGCGCTGGTGGACGCGGCGGCAGGGTCGAGGCGGGATTTAGGGAGGTACATGGGGTGGGTGCATTCGTGGGAAATAAGACCCCACCAGAGGGCGTGGGTGGAGGCTTTGCAGGCGCTGATTATTCCTCCGCCGTGTTATTCTGGGAATCGGACCGTCGTACAGGACGATGGGAGCGCTCAAGCCCCGTTGGTGGCGTCGTCAGGCGCGCACGATGGGGCTTCCTGTTTCGTATGCAGCGTCCATCGGCAGAAAAGGTTGTTGATAGTGGCACCGCCGGGGTGGGGGAAAACGGACACTTTGATCGAGTTCATGGCGTGGGTGATAGGGATTGATCCGGAGGCGGCGGCGTACGCGTTCTTTTCGTTCAACGACAATATAGCGACGGAGAGAAGTATGCCGTGCCGGGACACGGTGTGGGCAGCGGAGCCTTCGGAGATGAACGAGAAATATTCACTGGTCTTTCCGGGGATCAAGCCTGCGAAGGAAAAGACGTGGGGGCAGGAGCGATGGTTTTTGCACCGTAAGGACAAGGGGAGGAAAGACCCGACTCTGGTGGCGGCGGGGATTGGGGGGAGCGTGAACGCCCGCAGGTTGGGGGGGATGGTGATAGACGACCCTCACAACTGGGAGAACGCGGCGACGCCGCATCAGAGGAATCAGGTGAAGAACAGGTACAACCTGACGGCGAGGACGCGACTTCTGGCGGACGGCTGGCAGGTGTGTATTTCAACGCGGTGGGCGGAGGACGACCTCGCTGGGTATTTCATTGAGCTGGGCTGGCCGACTTTAAGGACGCCGGCGCTGGACGACAATGACGAGAGTACGTGGCCGTACGAGAAGGCGAACGTCGGGTACCGGACGGAGGACTTGCGGAAGCTCAGGGAAGACGATCCCTCTTCGTTCCTGTTGCAGTATCAGGGGACGACCGTCCCTGCGGAAGGTCAGGGGTTGATTCCGATCCCGGTGCTAACGTGGGAGCCGGTGCCGCTGAAATTCTCGAAGGTGATTCAGGTGTGGGACACGGCGCTGGCGATTACGGAGACGGGGAGCGAGACGGCCGTAACGACCTTCGGGAAGGCGATGAACGGGAAGGTGTGGTGGCTGGACGCCTGGTCGGGGCATATTGGGTTCAATGAGCAGATGGACAAGGTTATCGAGAAGCACGACGAGTTCGAGCATCGGGGGATTCAGGTTGATAAGGTCCTCGTGGAGCAGGCGTCGTCCGGTGGGCCGCTTGTGGACCAGATCAGGGCGAACACGGGGCTGGGATCGAAGGTGAGGGGGATTCCGGTCGGCGGGCGGGGGAGGACGCAAGGGGAGAGGGTGATGTCGGTCGCCAAGTACTTCGAGGTGATTTACATGTCAGCGGGCGCTCACTGGAAGGGGAAGGCTATCTCTCAGTTGATGAGTTACGGAACGCCGGGGGTAAAGGATGACATTCTAATGTCAGCGGTGCACGCCTTGCACGAGATGTTCCCGCCAATGATGAAAGTCCTGCCGCTTCGTGTATCATTACCCGCAGGATGGCGCTAGACGCACGCGGCGTAACCTCCCTTAAGGCTCAGTTCGAGTCTCGCTACTCCAGCCAGCGCTTCCTCGATGAAAAAATGTTGGCGTTATATATACAGCGCCATTCCATCGAAGGCCGTGAGCCGCCGGCAGACCTCCCTTTCCGCCCGTTAGGCACCGGCTTCGTGGGATTGATGGTCGATCAGGACGTTGCCATTCTGGGCGGCGACTTCTCGATACGGGTCTCCCCTTCCGCAGCAAGCGGCCAGACAGGGGAACGCGAGGCGTCCGGCGTCCTTGAGCCGTTCATCAACACATCCTTTCGCACCATGCAGAAGTACGCCGAGGTCTGGCGGCCTCTGGTCAAGGACTCAAGAATCTACGGACGGGCGTTCGCCATCGGCCCGCTCCCGGCGCCCTTCTTCTGGGGGATGAACGACGAACTCTCCCAGCTCTACACCCGTCTCGAAACGGGGGACAAGGAGAAGGCAAGAGCCGATATCAAGGCGTATTACGAAGGGAACTTCCCCATCGCCTGGTCCCACTGGAACGCCAAAGATGTTTACTGCACCTACACCCCGAAACACCAGCCCAATCAGGTCATCTACACGCGGAAGATGTACGCCGGCCAGATCGTTGACGAGTGGGGCGAGGACGCTTTGCCCGATAGAAAGCGCAGCGTCGGCCCACTGACGCTCGGCAAAAAAGGCTATTCCGACTCCGAACGGCCTGACGTGGTGCATTACGTCGACAAAGAGGTCTACTCGGTGGTGGTGCCGGATCGCACCGACCCCAGGATGGCCTACTCGTGGGAACACCGCATGAACTGCACTCCTGTCACCTTCGCGGAGACGAACCGGCTCCCCGAAAATGAGCACGGCTGGGTCTGGGCCGGGGCGCACTTCCATATAAGAGAAAGTATCCACGCGCTCGACGACGCCTACACCGAATGGCGGACATCCATCCGTCAGGACCCCCGCTCTCCCCTCGTTGCCACCGTCAACGCCGAGCAAAGGGGACTCATCGGCTGGCCGAACGAAATCAAGATGCCCTCCGTCCCCGGCGAAGTCATCAACCTCCTCACCGACGAAAAGCTCGATAGAGCCCCCATTCCCCAGATGAACCCCGAAATCGCAGGCTTCATAGATAGGATGACCAACATCGTCGGCCTTCTTGGGGTGCGGAGAGATGCGCTTATGGGCGCAGGCCCCTCAGGTCAAAGCGCCGTCCACCTCAACGTGGCCCAAACCCTCGAAAAGGGCGAACTCGCGGAGGCCAAGAACGGCCTCGAACGCGCACTCGTCTCCGCCACCAAATTGCTTCTAAGATCGGTGCAGGCGCTCGCGGAGGAATACCCCGACGCTCCCGACACGATTACCGCAGCTCCCGCTGGTAAGAAAGCCGACGCCATCTCCGTCACCGCCGAAGACGTGAGGGGCCAGGAAGATAGGGTCTCGGCCACCATCGACCTCAATCTGCCCGTCAACGAAGGACTCATGGTCCAGGCCTACGCGATGGCCGTCCAGTCGAAGGGCCTCGACCCCTACTCTGCGAGGGAAAGATTCCTGCGCGTGGAGAACCCCGCCGACATCGACGACAAGTGGCTCGAATACGACGCCTTCCAGATCGCCGGGGACGTGGTGAAGTCCGTCATTGCCGCTCGTACGGCAGGCGGACTCCAGGCTATCGGCCAGAACCCCGCACTGCTCAAGAAAATCGGCTCTCTTTCCGAGTTCGCCATCATGGGCCTCACCCGCGCCTTCGGCGCTGGCGCTCAAGGCGCAACCCCCGTTACCCCGCCGCAAGTAGGCCCATCTCCCGGGCGTTCTCTCGCCAACCTTCCAGGTGCCGTCCAGAACCCGACTCAGCAGCCACAGCAAGGACTGACCCTGCCGTGATGCATATATATATGTAAGGGAGAATTCATGGAGCAACAGGCAATTTGGGTGAAGTGGGTCGATTCAGTTGGTCAGGATGGATGGACGGGCCGAGCGGACGCCCTCGGTCTGCACGTTATGGAATTTCTCCACATCGGCTTTCTTATCTTCGAGGACGAGAAGCAAATCACGCTCTCGCCGACGATTTTCACGGACGGTAAGGACGCAAGTTGTCCGTATCACTCTCCGATTGCGATTCCAAAAGTGGCGATTCTCGAACGAGGTTCGGTGAATATCATTCCGAATGAAGCCAACCCACCACATGACTCAAGATAGCTTCGGCACACCCTCGGCCCGCGACCAGACCGCCCGCACCGAACGCATCGTCAACACCGTCCAGGCCCGCATCACCAAAATCTTCCCCGAACTGGCGCAGAACTACGGACGGGCGCTCGGGTCAACGCCGACACCGAAAGCAGACGAGTTCGCGGAGTACGTCGCTGCCCACTCTGGGCCTCCAGAAGCCACGGTCTCCCACTACACCTTCCTCATTAACCAGTGGAAAGACCAGGGCTACACCCTCGCGGAAATCACGGATTTTCTAGCGCAGTACGAGAAGCGGAATGAGGCCCAGCTTGCTGAAATCGGGCGGGGTAAGACGCCTCCTGCTGCGGGCGGAATGCCACCGCAAAATGGCTCTTATTAGAGGAGGAAACCGTGTTTGAAGTAACGTTCAGTGGCTTACTTGAGAAGCCAGAACGCATCGAGGCCAACTATTACAGGTTGGACGGAACAAATTCCTGGTTCGTCTTTTATCAGATGCCAGAACCATCGCTAGTTACCCTGAAATCTGGCGAGAAGATGGAGGAACTACCCGCGCTAGAAGTCGCTCGTATCCAGGCGCAGTTCGTGCAGATGATTAAACGGTTGG
>Ga0207646_10007855_pt1 | contig 10779 bp, 12 predicted proteins | sample KBSK5502metaG_FD_184343 | JGI IMG/M metagenome (GOLD analysis project Ga0207646, IMG submission 184343) | Corn, switchgrass and miscanthus rhizosphere microbial communities from Kellogg Biological Station, Michigan, USA - KBS K5-50-2 metaG... | ecosystem: Host-associated > Plants > Roots >...
GAACGCGCCCCGGGGTGGCGCCTCTTCGAAGGCCGCGTGGAACCGGTCAAAAAGGTTCATGTCTTCCATCACACCGCCGCCCCCTGCACCTGGACGATGGGCCGCAGGCGATGCACCGCCCGCTCGACCCTGGACCTGGCAGCTTTGGTCGAGATGCCGAGAGTCGTCGCGATCTCCTCAAACGGCAAATCAAGGAAGTAGCGCAGGACGAGAACAAGGCGGTCGTCATGGCCCATTCGGCGCAGCGCGCGCCGGAGGTCGATCGCCTCGACAAGGTCGGCGGTCAGGGCCGCCGTTTCAGGTGGTTCGACCTTGAGCACCGACCACCATGCGCTCCGGCTCACGTCGTGGCACTGGTTGGCGACGATGCCGAGAAACCATGGCCGAAGGCTCGCGCCTGCGCGCAGGTTGCCGAGCCGGCGCCACGCCTTGAAGGCGGCCTCCTGCACCGCGTCCTCCGCTTCGTTGGCGTCGTGCAGCAGTCCAAGAGCGAGTCGAAAAGCCACGTCATATTGCGGTCGCAGAAGCTCGGCGAAGGCGCCGGCGTCGCCGGCCTTGGCGTCCCGGACGAGATCGGCCTCGAGGCGCCCGAACTGCATGCTCGTCACATACTCCTGTCGCCCTCTATACGGGCGGGCATGCCCAGTCTGCCCCAACAAAGTTGAGTCCGCTAGGTCAGCCGCCCCTGCCGAAGAACGAGCTTTCCACGACGTAGAAAACCGGGACGAAGGCGAAGATGGCTGCGCTCAAGATCGGGTTGACCAGCGCCAGCAGCGTGGCCGCGAGGTAGATGAGCGGCCCGGGCAGGTAGCTGCGGGTGATGCCCTCCACCACACGCGCGTCGACGTCGTGGCGCAGCAGCCGCCCGCCGCCTGACGCGTAGAGCCAGATCACGTTGAACATGACGGCGGTGAGCGCGCCCGTGACGCCGTAAGCGATGGCCGCGGCGCGAGCGCCGCCGGTGGTGATGTTCTCCGCGAGCAGTCGCGTCGGAAATGGGAAGAAGGCGACCAGCATGAGGAAGATCACGTTGAGCATCAGGAACAGCCGGTTGACGTGCTTGCACTGGTCGATGACCGTGTGGTGGTTGGCCCAGACGACGCCGATCGTGAGGAACGCGATGGCGTAAGCGGCGTAGCTCGGCCATATGTCGATGAGCTCGCGGTCGAGCGGCTTCAGCCCAGTGACTGCCACGTTGAGGATCAGCAGCGTCGCGGCGATCGCGAACACCCCGTCGCTGAATGCCTCGAGCCGGCGGGTGGACACGGCTCGGTACGGGTTTGTTACGCGGCCCGGCGCAGCGCGGCCACGGTCCAGACCACGCCTGATTCGCTGAGAACCGCGCGCAGGCCGTGCTGCTCAGAGGTTGCGAGGATGCTCTTGGGCGGGTGCAGGAAAATGTGGAACTCGCGCCGGGTCACGCCAAGGATCGCGTTACCGAGAAGCATCGCGATTCGCATCCACCACGTACGTTTCGGAAAGCTCATCACCAGCAGCTCGCGTGCGTGGTCAGAGGCGGCGCCCGCCAGGCGCGGCATGTCTGGATAGCAGCAGATGACGCGGTTCATGATCACGATGTCCGCGCCTTCGACCTCGGCGCCCGCGGCGGCGAAGTCCATGATGCGGCGCTCGACCCGCTCCTCGAGGCCCGCCTCGCGCAAAAGGGCCGCCGCCTCGTCCTCATAGGTGGGCGTGAGCTCGACGCTGATCGCGCGCGCCGCGCCTGCCTTCAGCAGCTCGATCTGGATCGCGCCAATCCCGCCGCCGACCTCCAGCACCGTGCGGCCCTCGACGCCTTGCTTCTTGACGATGTCGAAGATGCGGCGCGAGGTCGGGTCAAGGCCCTTGCGCCGGTAGCGCTTGGCCTCTGCTCGAGCGGATCTCTCGCTGAAGACCCACCGATAGCCCTTCGGCGTACAGCAGTCGCTCATCGCCGGGTTAGGGCGTCGGACTCACGGAGGGAACCATCGTTCCGAGGATCGCAACCCCCGCGACCAACACGATCCAGGCAATGAACCCCAGCACCGACACGCCGACGTTGGCGTAGCCGAGGATGAGTCCAGCGATCGCCATCCCTCCGCCCGCCTCGCCTGACTGCTTGATCTGGCCTCTGGCCACGTGCCCGAAGATGACCGCCAGGACCCCTCCGAGAAACGGGCAGAGCAGCCACGCCAGGATCCCGCTCACGAGCGAGGCGATGGACATGCTGTTCGTGCGCTGGGTGGCGTAGGGATATTGGTACGCAGGTGGGTACGCGGGCTGCGTAGGGGCCGGGGCCGTCACCGGCGCCCACTTGCTGCCGTCCCAGTACCACTTGCCGTCCGCTGAAACCTGCGTTCCTGGCGGTAGCGCGTTGCTCACGCCGGGAGCCTATCAGCCCGCGACGCGCTCCAACACGACGACCGGGATCGTCCGCTCAGTGCGTTGCTGGTAGTCGCGAAAGCTCGGCCACACTTCGGTCAGGTGCTCGAACAGGCGGTCGCGCTCGGGCCCGCTCATGACGGGCTTCGCCTTCGCCTTGAACGTCTCGGTGCCGCCGTCCGTGGCGACCTCGATCTCGACGATGGGATTGGCTTCGAGGTTGTGCAGCCATTGCGGATGGTGCGGCGCCCCTCCCTTGGACGCCACGACGACGTAGTGGTCGCTGTCTTTGCGATAGACGAGGGGCGTCGTGATCTCGCGGCCGCTCTTCGCTCCTTTTGCGGTCAGCAACAGCACGTTGTCCTTCCACGGGCCCACGCCAAGCCCCTTCTTGGCGTGGAACTCCTCGATGGTCTTCTCGTTCCAGGCAATCGCAGTCATCGATCTCAGACTACCGCGGCCCGCCGCGCCAGCGCAGCCAGCTCGTCGTCGAGCGCATCGATGCCGGCCGAGGGGGATCTCGGCTGTTCGCGCTCGTAAGCGGACGCCCGAGCCGATGCGCGCAATAGAGCGCCCAGGGTCCACAGCTGCCAGGGCTTGGCCGGCTCGATCGCAGTCGTCATATACGGCTCAGGTCGCGCGCGCGTCGCCTTCACGCGCACGCGGTCGAAGACGGGCTCGTCTGCGTCCGGCACGAACTCCGGCACGGCGCCGGTCGCCTCGCAGATGTGCACGGTCATCAGATCGTCGTGGTGGGCGCAGCGGTGGAACCCGCGTTGCGCGACGGCGGTCGCGAGCCGGTCGTTCAAGTACGGCCACACGGCGCCCTTGTCGCCACCGGATGGGTAGTAGTGCGGCGCCGATGTGCTCAGCGATCTCGGGCCGAGCGCGCCGCGCAGCCCCAGCGCGGGGTCGTAGAGGTGGCGCATGACCGAGCGCATGCGGTCCGCGTGTTCGGGGCCGTCGAGCATGCCGCTCTCCAGCACGTCGATGAGGCACGACGCAACGATCGGCGCCACCACGAGCTTCTCGCGTGACTCATCAAGCTCGGCGAAGTAACCGGGAAAGCCGCCCACGCCATCGTCGACCCAGAACGTGTCGAGAAAATCAGAGCGAACGCTGTCCGCCAGGCGATCGAACTCATGCGAGTCACCGAGCACCGGAAGGTGCGCGGCGAGCCTGAGCGACCGGTACAGGATGCACTGCACCTCCACAAGGGCCACCGGCCGGGTAGGCAGCATCCCGTCGGAACGGACGAAGCCGTCCGGAGAGTCCTTCCACACCGAGCCGATCGGCGGCATCCAGGTGGAGCCGGGCGGCCGCGATAGCTGCCGCGAAAGGATGAGATGGCGGCCGCTTTCCCGCATCCGGCGCAGCTCCCACCCCAGCGCCGCTGAGACCGCGCCGGCGTAGGTGATATCGCCCGCACGCCGCTCGAGGATCGAGGGATCGGCCAGCGCCAGCTCCATCACGTAGCAGGCGCCGTCGCCGGTGACATCGTCCGCGGCGAACCACGGCCACGTGCAGCCGGTGACGGTCGAGATGTTCCTGGCCAGCGCCGTGTTCGGGTCGCGGTGCTCGTGAAACAGCTTGCCGGGTTCGCGGTCGCGGTCCTGATGGCGAAAGACCTCGTCGACGACAGGCACGAAACGCTCGATCGGATACCCAACCGCCAGCGATCGCAAAGAGATGAACAGGTCCCTCGGGAACAACGCGCTGCCGTAGTCGGAGCCGATGTCCTCCGCGGCCGGGCGCGCGGAGGGCGGCCACATACCGGCGCTCAGGAACGGAAGGTGAGCGCCCAGCGCGGCCACGATGGCGTCGACGTCGATCGGGTGGCTCGGAGCCCAGTCATGCCCGGCCGGCTCGACCGACACGACCTCGTCGGTGGCGAGCGTCGTGAACGGCCCCCACTCGCTTGCGTGCTCGACCAGGCCCGGATGGTTCATTCGCTCCGACGTTCGCATACTCAAGGACCCGATAATCCGGCGATGAAATACACCGATGAAAGCTCGCTGCCCGAGGTCACCGAGCAGGACCTCTACGCATCGCTGGCCAAGACGAGGCCCTTCACCATCATCATCCTCAAGGCCGGGCCGGCGTACTCGCCGCCCGGACCGGATCGCGACCCGGACGTCGGCGCGATCATCCTGCGCCACGGCAGGCGGAACGCCTCTTTGAGATTGGCCGGCCTGCTCCGCGTGGTGTGTCCGGTGGCCGACGGCAGCGACGTCGCCGGGATAGGAGTGTTCGACGCGACCCCGGAGGAAGTGGACCTCATCTACTCGCGCGACCCGGCGGTGATGGCCGGCGTGCTGACGTACGAGATCCACCCCACAAGGACGTTTCCGGACAGCAGCCTGTCCTAAGGGTCCCTCCCCACCGGGCGGTGAGGTCAGGTGGGTCCCTCCCCACTGGGTGGGGAGGTCAGGTGGGGGCGTCGAATCTAGCGTCCCTCCCCACCGCGTGGGGAGGTTAGGGTGGGGGCGTCGAATCTAGATTCACCCGTCGACCTTCCGCGGAAGACGTTTCGCAGCTAAGCTACCGATCGAAATTTCCGCCGGAAATGCGCCGGGATTTTCTGAGAGGTGGGATAGATGCCGCGAGCAAAGCAGCTGACGATCTGGGTTTCCGATCAGCCGGGCCGCCTGGGCGAGATCGGGGCCGCCCTGGGCGCCAAAAAGGTGAACATCCGCGCCCTGATGGCGACCACCGAAGGCGGCCGCGGCTCGGTGCGCGTGGTGGTCGACAAAACGGCGGCGGCCAAGAAGATCTGCGCGTCGATGGGCTGGGAGACCACGGAAGAGGAAGTCTTGACGGTCACCCTGACCGACAACCCGGGCACCCTGGGAAAGGTCTCCAAGAAGCTCGGCGCCGCCGGCGTCAACATCCACTACGTCTACGCCGGGCCCGGTGGCGGCAAGCGCGCGGCTGTCTATATGGGGGTCTCCGACCTGAAGGCAGCGCTGAAAGCCGCCCGCTAAGTTCCTCCCCACCGTGTGGGGAGGCTAGGTGGGGGCGTTGACGATACCTAGCGCTTCGGTTCGTACGACAGGACGGTCACGCCCGTGGGGAACCGCCTCACGCCCGTGAGCTGAAGCACGCGCTCCGGCTCGTCGCCGTGGAAGAGCCGCTTGCCCTTTCCCAGCACGATGGGGTGGACCATCAGGCGAAATTCGTCGATGAGGTCGTGCGGGATCAATGACCGGACCAACGTGCCGCTGCCGGACAGCAGCAGATCCTTGCCTGGCTCGGCGCGCAGCTTCTTGATCTCATCGACCGGATCGCCGTTGATCACCGTCGTGTTGGTCCACGTCGGGTTCTTGAGCGTGCTGGAGACGACGTACTTCTTGATGGTGTTCATGCGCTCGCCGAACTCGCCGGTGTCCTTCATCGTCGGCCACGCCGCGGCGAACCCCTCATAGGTCAGCCGGCCGAGCAGCAGCGCGTCGGTGGCGAGAAGCTCCTCTTCCTTGAACTTCGCGGCCTCCTCGCTCCAGAACGGGAAGGACCACTTGCCCGGCTCGTCCATCACGCCGTCGACGCTCACGTACTCAGTGGCAACCAGACGCATTTCATCACCCCCTGCGGACTTACTGTACGGGCAGGCCGATGAGCGGTTTGGCGTGGCTCGCGCTGATAGTGACCGCGTTGTTTGCGCTCGCCGACTGGCTCGCCGTCGCCGCCTCGCGGCGTGGGCTCGAGTACGCGGCCAAGCCCGCGGTGATGCTTGGGCTGATCGCCGTCGCGATCCTTCTCCATCCGCTGGATCCGATCGAGCGCACGTTTTTCCTCGTCGCGCTCACGTTCGGTCTCATCAGCGACATCTTCCTGATGCTCCCGCGGGACATGTTCCTACTCGGCCTGGGCGCCGCGCTTGTCGAGCATCTGGCGTACATCGCGGGCTTCAACCACCGCCAGCTGCATGCCGCGCTGCTGGCGGTCGCCGCCGTGATCGCGCTGGTGTCCGTCGCGGTGATCGTCCCGCCGGTGATTCGGGCGCTGCGCAAAAATCAGCCTGGACTTGTCTGGCCGGTGACCGCTTATGTGACGGTGTTCGTGATCATGGTCTCGAGCGCCGGCAGCACCGGCTCGCTCGTCGCCCTGGCCGGGGCGCTCCTGTTCTTTTATTCAGACGGCCTGCTGGCGTATAACCGTTTCGTGAAGCCGGTGTCGCGGGGCCGGCTGGGCAACATCGTGCTCTACCACGCAGGCCAGGCACTGCTCGTGTTGTCGCTGGTGAACTGAACCCTACTTTTCAGCGGGCGGCATCAGGAGCGCGAACGACGAACCGCCCGGGCCCGCCCACTGCAGGACCAGGTCCCTCCCATCCGACGAGCGAGCTCGCGCGACAGGTAGAGCCCCATCCCAGTGCACGACTAGGTCAGGTGGGTCCCTCCCCACTGTGTGGGGAGGTTAGGTGGGGGCGTCGAATCAAGCGTTCCAGTTAGGGATCACCCATCAGGAGGCAGCTTTGCCTGGTAGCAAACATGTACGCGGCGTCGGGCCCAAAGAGCAGCGCCAGTACGAGCACATCGTCGAGTCGGCGAAGGAAGAAGGACGATATGGCAAGCGCGCCAAGGAAGTCGCTGCGCGGACCGTACTCAAGCAGCACCGAGAGAAGGGGCACAGCAAGGGCCGCTAACCGGCTGGACCCACTGCGGGCGACATCTCTGCTGTTCATCACCGCAGGGGTGCTTCTGATCATCAGCTTCTTCTACTCGACCTCGCTTGCGATCGAGGATCAGAACCGCCTCGACCAGGCATGGCGCCAGCAGGTGGTGGTGCCGGCCGTCACTCCGCCCAGGGTCGATCCCGCGCTCAAGCATCCGGTCGGCGGCGTCGACTTCGCCATCCACGTCCCGAAGCTCGGCTACTTCGCCGCGGTCAAAGAAGGCATCAGCAGCGGCGTCCTGTACAGCGGGCCGGGTCACTATCCCGACACGCCGTGGCCCGGCGACCAGGGCACGGTTGGCGTGGCGGCCCACAACGTGTACTGGATCAACTTTCCGAAGCTCGTGGTCGGCGACGAGATCGACATTCAGACCCGATACGGTCTCTACCGCTATCGCGTGACCGGGTACCGAATCGTCAACCCATCGGACAGGACAGTGCTCGTGCCGCAGAGCGGCGGCTACCACCTCACCCTGACCACGTGCTGGCCTTTGTGGGCGGGCGCGTTTGCGACCCAGCGCTACGTGATCTTCACCGACCAGTTCTATCCCGGGCCACCGCCGACGACGACAACCTAGCTACAGGACGAAGTAGAAGGTCGCGCCTTCGCCCATCGCCCCTTCGGCCCAGATCCGGCCGCCGTGCCGGTTGACGATTCGCTGCGCCGCCGCGAGCCCAATGCCCTCGCCCGCAAACTCGCTCTGGCTGTGAAGCCGCTGGAAGGCGCCGAAGAGCTTGTGCGCGTAGATCATGTCGAAGCCGACGCCGTTGTCGCGCACGAAAAGCCTGGTCTCACCGGCAACACGCTCGGAGCCGATGGTGATCACAGCCTGCGGCTTGTCGCGTGTGAACTTCCACGCGTTGCTGATCAGGTTCGTCAGCAGGATGCGCACGAGGCCGGCATCACCTGACGCCGTCAGGCCCTCCTCCACCCGGCAATCCACATGGCGTTTCGGCTCCTGCGCCTGAAACTGGGCGACGATCTCGGTGGCGATCCTGCTGATGTCCAGCTTCTCGCGACGGATGTCGCCGCCGGTCAGGCGGAACAGCGTCTGCATGCCTTCGAAGAGCGCCATCATCTGCTTGCTCGTCCGGCGCATCCGCAGGAGCTGGTCCTTCGCGCCATCACCCGCGACCTCGGGGTCGTCGAGCACCGACTGCGCGATGGTGTCGATCGCCAGCAACGGCGCGCGCAGGTCGTGCGAGACGAAGTAGCTGAACGCCTCGAGCTCGCGGTTGATCGCTGTGAGCGACGTTGTCCGCTCCTGCACGAGTCCCTGCAGCTGAGTTCGGTATCGCTTCAGCTCCTGCTGACTCATGTACAGCTCCACGAAGACCGAGACCTTCGCGCGCAGGATCGCCGGGACGATGGGGGAGAACACAAAGTCCACAGCGCCAAGCTCATAGCCGCGGCCCATGTTCGTCTCGGCCTGGTCGAGAGCGGTGACGAATATGATCGGCGTCAGCTCGGAAGCGGGCCGCTGCCGGATCATCTGCGCCGTCTCGAAGCCGTTCATGATCGGCATCCGGACGTCGAGCAGGATGACCGCGAAGTCTTCCTTTAGCAGGTGACGCAGCGCGTCGGCGCCGGACCTCGCCTCGACCACGTTCTCGCCCAGCGGATCGAGCACTGTACGCAGGGCGACGAGCTTGGCCGGGTCGTCGTCGACGATGAGGATTTTCGCGCTCGTCCCAACCGCTGCTTCTGCATCGGGCATGACATGTCGCTGCCTCATGCCACCTCCTTCCGATACACGCCCGCGCCCACGTGCACCTGGCTCAAAACGCTCGATTTCCTCCAGGCTCCGCTCGTCCGAACCTGGCGACGTTGGCCTGCGGCGCTGCGCGCTCAGCCCGTCAACCAGGCGCGGAGCATGGTGAGGAGGTGTGCGCTGTTGACGGGCTTGGCGATGTAGTCGGACGCCCCGGCTTCGATGCATTTTTCTCTGTCGCCTTTCATTGCCTTGGCGGTCAGGGCGACGATCGGCTGGTTCTTGAATGTCGGCAGCTGGCGCATGTGGCTCATGGTGGCGAAGCCGTCCATCTCCGGCATCATCACGTCGACGAGCGCGATGCTGATGTCGTCGTCCTCGCTCGCCACACCAACTGCGTCCTGGCCGTTGTCGACTGCGATCACCTGCATGCCCTGCCGCTCGAGCATGGCGGTCAACGCGAAGATGTTGCGGATGTCGTCGTCCACGACCAGCACCTTCTTTCCGGCAAGCGCAGGATCCGGGCCGCCGTTCGACGTTGACTGGCTCGTCGCATCGATGGCCTTGGGGTGGCTGAGCAGGCTCGAGATCTCGTCTTGAAGGCGCTCCGCTGATCGCACCTCTTTGACCACCACGCTGCGTGTTGCCTTAGCGAGCTTCAGCTCCTCTTCGCGGTTGAGGTCGCGGGCCGTGTAGACGACCAGTGCCGTCGAGCGCAGCGCCTTCGTGCTCCGGATGCGTTCGATCACGTCCCAGCCGCTCATTCCAGGCAGGCCAAGGTCGATGACCGCGACGTCGAACCTGTGCCCCTTGAGCTCGGCCAGCGCCTCCTCACCCGTTGCGACGGAGACGACGTCCGCCTGGAGCGGCGCGACCAGGGCGACGATGTGCTGGCGCTGGATCGCGTCGTCCTCCACCACCAGCACGGCCTTTCCGTCTCCAGCCGCGACCGGTTCCGCGATCACGATCTCGTCCACAGTTCGGCGCCGGCTCCTCCCCGGTGCCGGCCGGACCGCGGTGGCCGGCCGCTCGGCCGGCGGGGCCTGCACAGCCGCCATAACCAGCGCCGGCTCGCGAATGGAAGGCGTCGACGGGTGCTCCTCCGTACCGTTGGAAGAGGATTTCGCGCCTCGCCGTGGGGGAGGCGGAATAGCGCCCGCCGGCAAGTAGACGGTGAATGTGCTTCCCTTGCCGGGCTGGCTCTTCAGCGCGATCTCGCCGCCCAGCAGGCCCACCAGCTCGCGGCAGATCGAAAGGCCCAGACCGGTGCCGCCGAATTTGCGGCTGGTGGTGCCGTCGCCCTGGGAGAACGCCTCGAAGATCGACCGCTGCATGTCCAGCGGGATCCCGATCCCGGTGTCGGTCACGCTGAGGGCCACCACGCCCTTGGCCTGCGACAGGGTCTGCGACGTCCAACCCTTGGTCGCGGGCGCAGCCCGAAACTCGACCTTGCCCTTCTCGGTGAACTTGAACGCGTTGCTCAGGACGTTGTTGAGGATCTGCTGCAGGCGTTGCGGGTCGGTCGGAATCGTTGTGGGCAGGTTGGGATCCAGCTCGATCGTGAACGCGAGCTTGGTCACGTCGGCGATGTGGCGGAACGTGCGCTCGAGCAGAGGCTCGATGTCGGCCACGGGGAAATCGCTGATCTCCAGCGCGACCGTGCCGGACTCGATCTTCGAGATGTCGAGGATGTCGTTGATCAGCTTCAGGAGGTCGCTTCCAGACGAGCGGATGATCGTGGCGTATTCGATCTGCTTCGGGAGCAGGTTGCCGTCGGGGTTCTCCGCCAGCTCCTGCGCAAGGATCAACAGGCTGTTCAGCGGCGTCCGCAGCTCGTGGGACATGTTGGCGAGGAACTCGGACTTGTAGCGAGAGGTCACCGCCAGCTGCGCAGCCTTTTCCTCGTGCATGTTCTTGGCGTCCTCGACCTCGGCCCGCTTCTGCTCGATCTCGGCGTTCTGCTGCGCGAGCTGGTTGGCCTTCTCCTCCAGGTCGGCGTTCGTGCGCTGGAGCTGGTCCTGCTGGCTCTGCA
>Ga0207646_10007858_pt1 | contig 10774 bp, 8 predicted proteins | sample KBSK5502metaG_FD_184343 | JGI IMG/M metagenome (GOLD analysis project Ga0207646, IMG submission 184343) | Corn, switchgrass and miscanthus rhizosphere microbial communities from Kellogg Biological Station, Michigan, USA - KBS K5-50-2 metaG... | ecosystem: Host-associated > Plants > Roots >...
CTGCGCCAGGCCGATCAATCGCCGGTCGTCCGGCTCGGAGAAGGGAACGCTCTGGCCCTTTCGCCGGACGGGAATTGGGCGCTCTCGATGCTGCCAGCCGCGAACTCCCCGTTTCTGCTCCTGCCGCCGGAACCGGGGAGCGCAGGCAGATTCCGACCGTGGGAGTGAGCGCCGAGCAGGCGGCGACCTGGTTTCCCGACAGCAAGAGCTTCCTCTTTGCCGGCCGGGAAGGGGGGCACGGCGTACGCGTTTATTCGCAGGGCATCGAGGGGGGCAAGCCCCGTCCGATCACGCCGGAGGGGATCATCCCGGCGCTTCCCGGGTTCGCGATTTCCTCGGATGGGTCACGTCTTGCGGCGGTTGGTCCCGACCACAAGATGGCGATCTTTCCGGTGGACGGCGGGTCGGCGCGCCCGGTCCCCGGGGCCCTCGAAGGCGAGTACCCGCTGCGTTTCGCGGGCGATGGCCGTTCGCTGTACGTCTGGAAACGTGGCGATGTCCCGGCCCGCATCTCTCGCATCGAAATCGACACGGGACGGCGGGAAGTCTGGAAAGACCTCCTTCCGGCCGACCCCGCCGGTGTGGAGCGCATCTCGAACGTTCTGATCACACCCGACGGCAAAGGCTACGTGTATTGCTACGCGCGCCTTCTCTCGGATCTCTTCATCGTGGAAGGGCTGAAGTAGAGGCTCCCGCGTTGGCTCCGGGCTCGTTACGGCCAAGACGGCCGGCAAGACGCAGGTTTGACGCGCCCCGGATTGGTCCTCCATAATGGAGGCATTGTGGAGGAAAGATGGCAACCCTCAATGTGAAGAATCTGCCCGACTCGCTCTATCGGAAGCTCCAAAAGCGAGCGAAGCAGCAGCACCGGTCCGTCGCGCAAGAGGTGACGAAGATCCTTGATGAGGCGCTCGAAGCTCCCCAACCGATCTCGATCCGGACGCTGAGAGGCCTTGGGAAGGAGGAGTGGATCGGAATCGAGCCGGCGGACCACGTCGACGCCGAGCGCAAGTCCTGGGAATGATTCGCGAGATCGGCAATGGCCCGCTTGCGCTCGATACCGTGGTCTTCATCTACTTCATCGAGGAGCATCCGCGCTTTCTTTCGGTGCTCGATCCGATCTTCACAGCGGTGGACGAAGGACGTCTGCCGGCGGTCGCGTCGAGCCTGACACTGCTGGAGGTTCTGGTGGTTCCGTACCGGGCTGGAAACATCCCACTCGCCGAACGGTACGAGCAGATTCTCACGCGGGGCCGCGGCCTGCGTTTGGTCGAGATCGATCGAGCGCAGCTCCGAGCCGCAGCGCAGCTGCGTGCCCTCCACCCGAACCTTCGGACTTCCGATGCGATTCAGATTTCTGCCGCATTGTCGGGAGGCTGCTCGGCTCTCCTGACGAACGATCGCGACCTGCCCGCGGTGCCCGGGTTGCGGATCCTCCAACTCGAGAGTTTTGCGAAATGACGCTCTCCGCGGGCTCGGGAATGGTTGCATTATGATTCCATTATGGAACCATAGGGAGGCGCCATGGCCACGGTGACCGTCAAGGACTTACCCGAGAAGCTGCATCGCCAGCTCAAGGCTCGAGCCCTCCAGCATCGGCGCAGTCTGAACAGCGAGATCATCGCGGTCCTGGAAGCCGCGGCCTCTGCCCGTAAGCTCGATCCCGACGACCTTCTTACTCGGGCCGCAGCGCTCCGAAGCCGCGTCGGCGGGCGGCTCACGGACTCCGACCTCGCCGCGCTCCGCGGGGCCGGGCGCCGATGATCGTGGTCGACACGAACGTGCTCGCGTATCTGTGGCTGCCCGGTGAGCGCACGAAGGCGGCAGAGCGTCTGCTGAAGAAAGATTCGGACTGGAATGCTCCGCTCCTGTGGCGATCGGAGTTCCGCAACGTGCTCGCCGGATGCCTGCGCCGAGGGGACGTCAGCCTCGAGACGGCGTTGCAGATCGTCGAAGGCGCCGAAGGGCAGATGCACGGACGGGAGTTCTCGGTTCCGTCGCCGCAGGTGCTCGCGCGAGTCGAAGAGTCGGAATGTTCCGCATACGACTGTGAATACGTCGTTCTCGCGGACGAGCTGGGAGTTTCTCTCGTCACATCGGACGAGAAGCTGCTGAGGTCGTTCCCCGCTCTCGCTCGGCCATTGGGATCGTGAGCATCCACGGATGACGCTCGCCGCCGGCTCGCGTCTCGGACCCTACGAGATCCTGTCGCCGCTCGGCGCGGGCGGGATGGGCGAGGTCTACAAGGCGCGCGACACACGGCTGGAGCGGACGGTCGCGATCAAGGTGCTCTCGTCGCACCTGTCTGCATCTCCCGAGGTCCGCCAGCGGTTCGAACGGGAGGCGAAGACGATCTCGCAGCTCTCGCATCCGCACATCTGTGCGCTTCACGACGTGGGTCGGGAAGGGGACGTCGAGTACCTCGTCATGGAGTACCTGGAGGGGGAGACGCTGGCGGAGCGTCTTCTCAAGGGACCGTTGCCGCTCGAGCAGACGCTGCGCTACGGGATGCAGATTGCCGATGCGCTGGACAAGGCGCACCGGCAGGGGATCGTGCACCGGGACCTGAAGCCGGGCAACGTCATGCTGACGAAGTCGGGAGTCAAGCTCCTCGACTTCGGCCTCGCAAAGGCGGTTGCGCCCAGTCGATCGGCGGCCGACCTGACAACTTTTCCGACGCAGGCCGCGCCGGTGACGCGCGAGGGCAGCCTTCTCGGGACCGTGCAGTACATGGCGCCCGAGCAGCTGGAAGGCCACGAAGCCGACGCGCGGTCCGACATCTTCGCCTTCGGCTGCGTGCTCTACGAGATGGCGACGGGCAAGAAGGCGTTCTCCGGCGCGACGCAGGCGTCTCTTATCTCTTCGATCCTGCGCGACGAACCACAGCCGATCTCTCGAGTCCAGCCGATGTCGCCGCCGGCGCTGGACCACGTCGTGAAGAAGTCGCTGGCCAAAGATCCCGATGACCGCTGGCAGAACGCCGCGGACCTCGGGGGGGAACTGAAGTGGATCGCGGAGAGCGGTTCGCAGTCCGGGGCCACCGCCATTCGCGCCGTCAGGCGACGGAGTCAGAGCTGGATCCCGTGGGCAGTGGCGGTGGTTGCGACTCTCGCCGCCGCCGGCATCGCCTTCACCTCGCGCCGTCCGCGGGAGGCAGTCCCGGAACCGATGCTTTTGACCATCATTCCGCCTCAGCGCACGTTGCTCACGGATTCCTTCGAGATCTCGCCCGACGGCCGGAAGCTCGTCTTCGGCGGAATCGCGGGCGGCAAGTTGATGCTGCGCGTCCGGGAGCTCGACTCCGACGAGGTCCGCGCGCTGCCCGGCACTGAAACTGCCGAAAGCCCTTTCTGGTCTCCGGACGGGCGGTTTCTCGTTTTCTTCTCGCGCGCGAAGCTCCGACGCATCGAGCTGTCGACCGGTTCCATCGAGGTTCTCTGTGATGCCGAGCTCGGCCGCGGAGGAACTTGGGGATCGCAAGGCGACATCCTGTTCACCCCGAAGTCCATCGGGACCATCTATCGCATTTCGGCGTCGGGGGGGCAACCGGGACCCGTGACGACTCTCGAGCCGGGAGAAGTCTTGCATCGCTGGCCGTACATGCTTCCCGATGGCCGCCGCTTCCTTCTCTTCGTGAAGACGGACAAGGCCGAGTCGACCGGGATCTATCTCGCGTCCCTCGACAAGCCCGGACACAAGCTGCTCGTCAAGAACGGGGCCACCGGACTGTTCCTTGCGCCGGACATTCTTCTGTTCGTCCGGGGCGAGGCGCTTCTGGCGCAGCATCTCGACCTCGATCGCGGAGAATTGCGGGGCGATCCGGAGGCCGTAACGCGGCCCGTCATGCGAGCGGACGTGGCTTTCTATCGCGACCTCTTCTCGGTATCCCGGGAGGGGATCGTCGTCTTTCGTCCGGGGAGCGCCAGCCGCCGCCTCGTCTGGATGGACCGGCGGGGAACCATGCTGAAGGCCGTCGGGCCGACCGGTGCGATATTGAACGTCAGCCTGTCCTCCGATAATCGGACTGCGGGCTTCACGCTCCGGCAGGTGGAGACCGGCATCGCGAGCGTCTGGACCCTCGACCTCGCCCGAGACGTCGCCACACCCTTTGCCGATACGGGCTGGATGCCCATCTTCACCCCCGACGGCAACAGCATCCTGTACCGCTCGGAAGGAACGAGCTTCGAACTTCGCCGGAGGTCTCTCAAGGATGGGCGGGAGGACACGATCGTCGCCGACAGCTTCGCGACCCCGTACGATGTCTCGGCGGACGGTCACTACGTTCTCTACAACCGGACCAAAGCCAACGCGGACATCGGCGTCGCTTCCCTGACCGGCGACGCCAAACCGCAGCTCCTCCTGACGACCGAGTACGAGGAACGGAATCCGTCGTTCTCGCGGGATGGCCACTGGTTCACGTACAGTTCCTCGGAGCCGGGGCAGCACGAGGTCTTCGTGCGTCGCTTTCCGATGACCGACGAGAAGTGGGCGATCTCCAACGGCGGCGGGCTCCAACCTCTGTGGAGTCACGATGGAAAGGAGATCTTCTACGCGACGCTCGACGGTCGGCTCATGGCGGCCCCGGTTTCCGCAGGGGCGACCTTTTCTTTGGGCACCCCACAGCCGCTGTTCAAGACGTCTCTGAGACTCAACAACGCGTCCCGGCAGTACGCGGCTTCGGCAGACGGGCAACGCTTCCTCATGGTCGTGCCGGCCCAGGACGTCGACTCGGAGAATTTTCGAGTGATGTTGAACTGGCGCCGGCCCGGACGGCAGTGAGTCTCGCCGCCGGCTCCCGCCTGGGTCCCTACGAGATCCTGTCGCCCCTGGGGGCCGGCGGGATGGGGGAGGTCTACAAGGCGCGGGATACCCGGCTCGAACGGACGGTCGCCATCAAGGTCCTGCCACAGCACCTCTCGGCCTCCTCCGAGTCCCGCCAGCGGTTCGAGCGCGAAGCGAAGACGATCTCGCAGCTCTCCCATCCACACATCTGCGCTCTCCACGACGTGGGTCGGGAAGGCGACACCGAGTACCTGGTCATGGAGTACCTGGAAGGCGAGACGCTGGCGGAGCGCCTTCTCAAGGGACCCTTGCCGCTCGAGCAGACCCTGCGCTACGGGATCCAGATCGCCGACGCCCTGGACAAGGCACACCGGCAGGGGGTCGTGCATCGGGATCTGAAGCCCGGCAACGTGATGATCACGAAGTCCGGCGTGAAACTGCTCGACTTCGGCCTCGCGAAGGCGATGGCGCCTCCGTCGCAGCAGTCGAGCCTGACCGCCCTGCCGACTCAGATGAACCTCACGCAGGAGGGCACGATCCTCGGCACCTTTCAGTACATGGCGCCCGAGCAGCTCGAGGGGAAGGACGCCGATGCGCGCACGGACATCTTCGCGTTCGGCTGCGTCCTCTACGAGATGGCGACGGGCAAGAAAGCGTTCTCCGGCGCGACGCAGGCGTCCCTCATCTCGTCGATCCTGCGCGACGATCCGCAGCCGATCTCGCAGATTCAGCCGATGTCGCCGCCGGCGCTCGACCACGTCGTCAAGAAGAGCCTCGCGAAAGATCCCGAAGACCGTTGGCAGAACGCGGCCGACCTCGGGGGCGAGCTGAAGTGGATCGCGGAGGGCGGCTCTCAGACCGGCGTTCCTGCTCCGGTGGTCTCGCGGCGGCGGAGCCGCGAGCGGCTCGGCTGGATCGTCGCAGCGGTCCTTCTAGCGGCGGCGATCGGTCTCACCGCACGTCTCCTCTCGCGGCCTGCGCCCACAGCCACCGTCCTTCGCGCCTCGATCCTTCCGCCCGAGGGCACCGATCTCGTTTCGAGCTGGCTCGATGCGGGCCCCGTCGAGATTTCGCCGGACGGGACGAAGCTCGTCTTCACGGCTCGGCGCGGCGAGGGACCCAATCAGCTCTGGGTGCGCGCCTTGAACGAGTCGTCGGCGCGCCCGCTCCCGGGGACCGACGGCGCGGAGCGGCCGTTCTGGTCACCCGACGGCCGCTACATCGGCTTCTTCGCGGAACGCGCTCTCAAGAAGATCGAGGTGAACGGCGGGCCGACCTTCACGATTGCGCGGCCGATCACGGAGTCTCGCGGGGGGACCTGGAACCGGGACGGCGTGATTCTGTACACGCCGGAAGCGCGTGGACCGGTCTATCGGGTGAGCGCTGACGGCGGAAAGACCGAACAGGCGACCGTCTACGGATCCGGCGATACGACTCATCGTTATCCGCACTTCCTTCCGGATGGAAAGCATTTCCTCTACCTCGTCCGGCAGAGCGGGGCAGGCGCTGGACGTCGGCCGCAGATCCGGGTCGGCCAGCTCGATTCGAAGGATTCGAAGGAGATCCTGAACGTCGGGTCGAACGTCAAATACGCGTCGGGTCACCTGCTGTACGTCCGTGAAGGTGCGCTCGTTGCGCACGAATTCGATCTCGATCGACTCGCCGTGCGGGGCGAGCCCATCCCGCTCGTCTCCAACGTCCTCATGGACGAGCGGTTCAGCCGCGGTGTCTTCTCCGCGTCCGAAAACGGGACGCTCGTGTTTCAAACCGGAAGCGTCGCGAGAGCCTCCGCGCTTCGGTGGCTCGAACGATCGGGAAAGACGGCCGGCACGGTCGGCGAGCCCGCGTACTTCTTCAACGGCGGGAGCCCGAAGATTTCTCCGGACGGCGCCCGGGCGACGGCCGCGATCGTGGACCTCCGCAGCGGGGTCGGAGACATCTGGATCGTCGATCTCGCGCGCGGTACGAAGAGTCGATTCACGACGGGCCCCGGGGACAAGAACACCGCAATATGGAGTTTGGACGGCAAGAGGATCGCTTACAACGTGCAGGCTGCCGGAACTGCCGGCTATGACATCGTCGTCCGTCCGACGAGCGGATCGGGAGAGGCGGAAACACTGGTCTCCGACGCGGTCGAGGCCGGAGTTCCCTGCGCTTTTTCACCCGATGGTCGTTTCCTGCTTTACCAGACTCGTCGGGCAGGGTCCGACGATCTCTTCGTTCTTCCGCTCGCGGGCGAGCGAAAGGCGGCCCCGCTGGCCGCGTCCCCGACCGCATTCGAACAATTCGGAGCATTCTCCCCGGATGGACGATTCGTCGCTTACGCATCGGACGAGTCCGGGAGGGCCGAGATCTATGTCGTCGCGTTTCCCGGACCGGGCGGACCATGGCAGGTTTCCGCGAACGGTGGAACCGAGCCGCGATGGAGAGGCGACGGAAAGGAGCTGTTCTTTTTTGCGCCGGACAACCGACTCATGGCCGCGAAGGTGAGCGCCGGTCAAGACGCGTTCGAAATCGGCGCGATCGAACAGCTCTTTCAGCTCCGAACGACGGGCAACATCACGTACCGTTACGACGTCGCGAAAGACGGCGATCGTTTCCTCGCCACGGCCGAGCTGCCCCAGGAGCACTCTCCGATCACAATCGTGACCAACTGGACGGCGGAGCTGCCGAAGAGATGACGCTTTCGGCGGGCTCCCGGCTCGGTCCCTACGAAATCGTCGCGCCGCTCGGCGCGGGCGGGATGGGCGAGGTCTATCGGGCGCGGGATACGCGGCTCGACCGCACGGTCGCGATCAAGGTCCTCGCGGCGCACCTGTCGTCCTCACCCGAAGTCCGCCAGCGTTTCGAGCGCGAGGCGAAGACAATTTCGCAGCTCTCGCACCCGCACATCTGCGCGCTGCACGACGTGGGTCGGGAAGGCGACATCGAGTACCTCGTCATGGAGTACCTGGAGGGGGAGACTCTCGCGGAGCGGCTGCTGAAGGGGCCGCTTCCGCTGCAGCAGACTCTCCGATTCGGGATCCAGATCGCCGACGCCCTGGACAAGGCGCACCGGCAGGGGATCGTGCACCGGGACCTGAAGCCGGGCAACGTGATGCTGACGAAGTCGGGCGTGAAGCTGCTCGACTTCGGTCTGGCGAAGGCGATGGCGCCGGCACGCTCGTCGCTCGACGTGACTTCTCTTTCGACGCAGGCGGCGCCGGTGACTCGGGAGGGAACCCTCCTCGGAACCGTCCAGTACATGGCGCCCGAGCAGCTCGAGGGGAGGGAGGCCGACGCGCGCACCGACATCTTCGCCTTCGGCTGCGTTCTCCACGAGATGGCGACGGGCAAGAAGGCCTTCTCTGGGACGACGCAGGCGTCGTTGATTTCCTCGATCCTGCGCGACGAGCCGCAGCCGGTCTCGCAGGTCCAGCCGATGTCGCCGCCGGCCCTGGACCGCGTCGTGAAGACCTGCTTCGCGAAGGATCCCGAGGACCGCTGGCAGAGCGCCGGCGACGTCGCCAAGGAGCTGAAGTGGATCGCGGAGGGCTCGGCCGGTGCGATTCCCTCGATCGTCGCCGGCGGACGCAAGCGCCGTGAAATGCTCGCCTGGGGCGTCGCGGTGCTCGCGGTCGTCCTCGGTGCGTTTGCGGTGCTCCTCTCTCGTCGACCGCAGGCGCCCGAGGAGCTGACGCGGTTCACGATCATGCCCCCCTCCGGCCAGAGCTTTCTCGGATTTGCCGAGCTCTCGCCCGACGCACGGCGCATCGGGTTTCTGCTCCAGGACGAGGGAGGGAGAAACTCGATCGCGGTGCGCTCGCTCGACAGCCTCGAGTTGCGGCGGCTGCCGGGCACCGAGGACGCGCGCGGCCTCTTCTGGTCGCCGGACGGCCGCGAAATCGCCTTCTTCTCGGAAGGCAAGTTGAAGCGCACCAGTGCGGACGGCGGCCCGGTTCAGACGATCTGCGCGAGCGGGGGCGGATTTTCCGGCACCTGGAGTCGGCTGGGCACGATTCTTTTCACGAAGGAGTTCGGCACTCCGATCGTGGCCGTCTCCGCCGCGGGAGGCGCGACTGCCCCGGTCACGTCGCTCGACGCGGCGTCGGGTGAAGTCGCCCACTTCCACCCCGAGTTCCTTCCGGACGGGACGCATTTCCTGTTCGTGGCGCGCAACATCGACCCGGAGAAGACCTCCGTGATGTTCGCCTCACTCGGTTCGAAGGACGTCCGTCGGCTCTTCCATGCGGACTCCGCCGCCGTCTTCGCGGATCCGAACTACCTTCTGTTAGCGCGGGACAACGCCCTGTTCGCGGTGGGGTTCGATCCCGGGAGCGCGAAGCTCGTCGGGGAGCCCGCTCCTCTGCTCGAGCAGGTCCGCTACGGGACGGAGGACAACCTGCTGGCGCTCTCGGCGGCCAGGAAGCGCGTCGTCTACCTGCCATGGTCCCTGCGGCGCAGACTCGTGTGGGTCGACCGGAAGGGGAGCGAGCTCGGCACTCTGGGTGAAATCGGCGGATACGAAGACGTCCGGATTTCGCCGGATGGGCAAAGGGTCGCCGTGGCTCTGCGCGACCCGGCACACGGCCAGAACGAGGACGTCTGGGTCCTCGATGCGTCCCGCGGAACCGGCGCACGGGTCACTTCCGAGCGCACCGATGAGTTCGATCCCGCATGGTTTCCGGACGGCGAGCGCCTCGTCTACGTTTCCGATCACGTCGGCTTTTACGACCTCTACGAACGGCCGGCCAGCGGAGGCGCCGAGAAGATTCTGAGTCGCACGAAGGAGGACAAGATCCTGCCGACGGTATCGCCGGACGGTCGGTCTCTGCTCATGAGCGTCCCCGAGCGCGGCAGTTACACCCGCGTCCTCACCGACATTCCCGGAGGGAATTCCCGGCGGTTGAGCGGCGACTCGCGGTTCTCCGAGGAGCATGCCGTGTTCTCGCCGGACGGCCGCTGGACCGCTTTCGACTCCGGGGAGTCGGGACAGAGGGAGGTCTACGTACAGCCTCTGCCGGACGGCGCCAAGCGTCAGGTCTCGGTCGGAGGCGGCCGGATGCCGGTCTGGAATCGAAACGGCTCGGAGCTCTTCTACGCCGCTCGGGACGGAATCCTGATGTCCGTCACCATGCGACTTGCCGCCGGCCGAATCGAAATCGCCGCGCCGCAGCCTCTCTTTCTCCTGCGCCTCGGAACGGGCGGAGAGTTGGTGTTCCAACGCCACTCCTATGACGTGTCTCCGGACGGTCAGCGGTTTCTCGTCATCCGGAGCGCTCCCGATAACGAAACGGACGGCGCGGTCGTGGTCACGAACTGGACCGCACTGCTCAAGAGGGCCCGGTGACGCTCGCGGCCGGCTCGCGGCTGGGGCCTTACGAGATCGTGTCGCCTCTGGGCGCCGGCGGGATGGGCGAGGTCTACCGGGCGCGCGACACGCGGCTCGAGCGCACGGTTGCGATCAAAGTGCTGCCGTCTCATCTCTCGGCGTCTTTCGAGTCGCGCCAGCGGTTCGAACGGGAGGCGAAGACGATCTCCCAGCTCTCGCATCCGCACATCTGTGCGCTTCACGACGTGGGTCGGGAAGGGGACGTCGAGTACCTCGTCATGGAGTACCTGGAGGGGGAGACGCTCGCCGATCGGCTGCTGAAGGGTCCGCTTCCCCTCGAGCAGACTCTCCGATTCGGGATCCAGATCGCCGACGCCCTGGACAAGGCGCACCGCCAGGGGATCGTGCACCGGGATCTGAAGCCGGGCAACGTGATGCTGACGAAGTCGGGCGTGAAGCTTCTCGACTTCGGGCTGGCGAAGGCGATCGCGCCGGTGACGCAGAAGTCTTCCCTCACAGCGCTCCCGACCCAGCACGCGCTGACCCAGGAGGGAGCGATCCTCGGGACGTTCCAGTACATGGCGCCCGAGCAGCTCGAGGGCAAAGACGCCGACGCCCGGACGGACATCTTCGCGCTCGGGGTGGTGCTCTACGAGATGGCGACCGGCAAGAAGGCGTTCT
>Ga0207646_10007859_pt1 | contig 10773 bp, 5 predicted proteins | sample KBSK5502metaG_FD_184343 | JGI IMG/M metagenome (GOLD analysis project Ga0207646, IMG submission 184343) | Corn, switchgrass and miscanthus rhizosphere microbial communities from Kellogg Biological Station, Michigan, USA - KBS K5-50-2 metaG... | ecosystem: Host-associated > Plants > Roots >...
CTAGAAGCGAAAGCCGGCCGTGAAGCTGTAAGTGCGCGGTGGCTGTCCGCCCTGCGTGCTGTAGTACGAACCGACGCCATTGGCCTGACCGAAGCGCGATCCTTTCAGCCAGTTGGCTCCCGAGACGGCGCACCGATTCGCGTTGGCCGGGTCGCGCTGGGTGCACTCGACCGGTGTGTCAGTCAGCGGGTTGAAGGCCACGAGGTTCGAAGAGGCCCCGCCACTCCGGCGGGTGATGATGGTGGTGTCGGGAAACACCACCGCCTCGTTGTTGAAGACGTTCGTGACGGTCCCGCGAAGGAAGACCTCGAGGCTCTTGAAGACGCGGATCGAGTATCCGAGCGAGACGTCCGTCGACCAAATGTCGTCGGTGCGGAACTCGCCGCGCTTGCTGAAATAGTAGGTGTGCGTGTTGCCCAGCTGCGAGAGCGTGTATCCCGGGTTCGCCGGCGATCCGGGGAAGGGCGTGCTGCGCCCGGAGGCATCGATGTTCTGAATCGCCGAATAGGGGACCCCCGAACCGTAGGACTCGAGGACCGCGGTATCGAAGATCCCGAAGCGCGTCGGCAGCTCGTATCCCAGCCACAGCCGGGCGCGGTGGCGCTGGTCCCCCACGAGATAGCCGAACGGCTTGCGCTGCTCGTAGTTCAGATATTCGGGATAGTAGAGGTCGAGCGGCGTGTTCGAGATCGTCGCGTTGGGTCCAGTCTCCGGGTCGTCGTTGCCGGTGAGTCGCGACCAGGTGTAGGTGAGGCCGACGTTGAAGTGGCTCGGTCGCCACTGCCCCTGGAACTGCACCCCGCGATACTTGCGCTCGACCTGGCCGCTGTCGTTCTCGGTAAAGGCGACGTCGCCCCGGTTGCCGAAGGGATCCGTCGTCTGGCCGGTCGAGAGGTCGAGGCGCGTGACGTAGAAGTTTTCCCAGTCACGAGAAATCAGGTCGACCTTCGCGTAGGCGTTGGACCCGATCTGGGAGCCGTACCCGACCGTGAACTCGTCGACCGACGGAGACTTTAAGGAATGGGGGAAGCGGGCCGAAAATCCCGGGATCGACGACGAGTTCAGGAACGAGGTGTTGCTGGTTCCCCCGACCGAGTCGAACCAGGCGAAGAGCTGGGCGAGGGCGTCAGCCGAAGAGAGGCAGCCGGACGAATCCGCCGCCGAGCACGATGAGGCCGGGTTGATGGTCGGCCCCCGATAGTTCCACGTGATGTTGGCCGGATTGCCGGCCGCCTGTGCGCTGCCGCCCACGTTGCCGTCGGCGATCTTCGCGACGTAGCGACCGTAGGTCGCCGTCGCGCGGCCGCGGCCCTTGCCCGTGATGTCCCACGCGACCCCGAGGCGCGGTGAGAACGCGCTGTCGTCGGAGACTGTGTTGCCGTCGGCGTCCTTCCCGTTGTTCTTGTCGTAGCGCAGGCCGAGGTTGAAGCCGAAGTTCCGGTTCAGTTCCCACTTGTCGTTCACGAACACCGAGAGCGTCTTGAAGTCGGTACCGGTCGAGCTCTTGAAGATCGGCTGGAACTGGATGATCGACGGATTGTCGAAGCGGGGATAGACGGTCGTCCCGACGATGATCGAAGTGACGCTCGTGATGCGGTAGTCGCTTCCTTCCTGGTGGTTGTTCGCAATCCGCTCCTCGGCGAAGTTCTCGCCGCCCAGGACGATCGTGTGACTGCCGAGGTTCGGCGTATCCATGTAATACGTGAACTTCCCGAGCCACGAGTCGTTGTTGCGCTCCTCGGGAGTGCACACCCCGCAGAAGGTCGGGGAGTGGAAGCGACGTTGATTGGTGTCGACGATCAGCGTGCCGTTGATCCGGTCCGTGAATCGGCCGCCGCTGTTCTCGAACGCAAATTTCTTCTTCGCGTACTGCGCCTCGAACAGGAGGTTGCGGGTCAGCACGCCGTTGTAGTTCGCGGCGAAGAGAGAGTTGGGAAGCGAACGCGCCGGCACGAGACTGTCGTAGTCCAGGATGTTGCCGAAAAAGTTGTTCGTCTCGTCGTTCTTGATGTCGAGATACGAGAGCACGAGGCTATGCCCCTGGGCGATGTTCCCGGTCAGCTTTCCTTCCCACCGCTTCTCGTCGAAGCCGTTCGTGAACGGCAGGTTCGTGAGGGCCGTGAACTGCTGCAGGGAACGCTTGGCCAGCCGGCCCGCGCCGAAGAACCAGAGGTGGTCTTTCAGGATTCTTCCGCCCAGAGTCGCCTCGTAGATCGAATCCGTCTTGTCCACGTGATCCGCCTCCGTCGGCCACGGGGTCTTTTCTCTCCACCTCGGATTGCTGAAGCTGTCGCGGAACGAGCCGCTGAAGCGGTTTCCTCCGGACTTCGTGAGGGTCGAGATGACCCCTCCCGTGAATCGCCCGTACTCGGCGGACACGCCTCCCGTGAAGACCGTCGTCTCCTGGATGGCGTCCTCGATGAACAGGTTGTGCGGCTGCCCGCGCAGGTTCTCGTTGACGACGACGCCGTTGACCAGGAAGACGTTGTCGTAGGACGGCGCCCCCGAGATCTCGACCTGATCGTTCGGGCCGTTGTTGTTGACGCCCGGGGCGAGCAAGATGGTCTGCACGATCGTCCGTGCGATCGGGAGCCGGGCGATGTCTTTCGAGGTGAAGTTCGTGGCGATCTGCGTCGTCTCGAGGACCGCCTCCGCCTCGCCCTTGACCTCGATCTCCTCCTTCACCTGCGAGACGGAGAGCTCCTCGTCCGCCCGCGTCGACTGCGCCAGCAACAGCCGGACTTTCTGGGTCTTCGTCTGCATGCCGACGAGCTCGAAGGTGACCGTGTAATCGCCGGGCGGCAGCCCCCCGATGCTGTAACCGCCGCTCGAGCCCGTCACCGCATTCCGCGTGCCCTGCAACGCGGAGGACGAGACGGTCACGGTCACGCCGGTCAGCGGCTGGCCTGCGGACGTCACCGTGCCGACCACGGCAGCGGTTGTGCCCTGGGCCAGGGCGACCGCGCCCGTGGAGGTGAGAAAGACGAGAACCAGCAGGAATCGCAAGAGGTTCCTCATCGACCAACCCTCCTTCTGGAAAAGAGAAACAGGTGAAGCTCGAATGGAGCTCGATCCCCGGCCGCAGCTTTCCCGCTCCGGTCGGAGCCGGAGAACCCCGGAATCGGCTTGCCCGCAGGACTCGAGCACACGCGATGGGGACGACTGCCCCTTTCAGAGGACGAAAAGCAAACGGGGAGCCAACGGGTCACTTCGACAAGCCCGGGACCCGGAATCGAGGATCAGACGCTGATGCGAAAGAAGTTCGCAGAAGTGACGGAAGGATGCACGCCGGACTCTCAGGCGAGCAGAAGTTCGATCCTTTGGATCGAAATCCAAAGGTCCGGAGAAGCTGTCTCGACCGGGGCTAGCGGGAGTTCGCGGAGGTCCGAGTCGCTTCCGCGGGAACGACCCGGAAATCCGCGCGCCGCAGGACGCTGTGGCCTGCTCCGTCCCGTACCGTCACGTAGAGGATGTAGCTGCCCGGCTCGAGCGAAGAAAGCGGGAGCTCGTAGCCGAAGGCATACCGCCCCGGGGCGATCTCCTGCAGCTGCGCGGGGGACGCGGGACGGGCCGCGACCGTTCGGGGGCCGTGGAGCAGCCGCAGCTCCTGGGTGACCTTGTCCCCCTCGGAGAGGTTGGCCAGCTGGACGAAGTACCAGAGCGATTCGGTGCGCGAGAAGGTGGCGTCGGCCCGCGGAAGCGCCTCGGCAGACCCGAAGAGGAAGGAGCTCTCCCCTCCTTTGCCGGGCGGACTGATTCCAGCCGAGACGAGCATGCTCGATATGGCGAAATCGGCCTCGAGCTCCGGGACGCGGACCGGGATCGTCCCGGAGGCGACCAGCCGCTCCCCCTCTCCCGTCACCGCGAACGAAGCGGAGTAGCTGCCGGCTGGCAGGTCGAACCGGCGCACGAGGACACGGCCGGGGCGCGCCGTCGGCAGAGTCGAGGACGCGGCAGCGGGCTCGGAACCGGCTGAGATTTCCCGCCCCCCCTCGTCGGCGCGGATGAGCGCGTGGAACGTCAGCTTCCCGGTCCCCGCTTCCCCGCCTTCCGGCAGAAAGACCCAGGCGAGCGTCTCCGGCTTGTCCCGCGCGCCCCAGAGGACCGCGCTCCCGAAAAGCGGCTGCTTCTCGTCTGCCGAGACGGCCTGGGGAGGAGCCTTTTCGAGAAAGGCCCGCACGAGAGCGGAGAGAGGCATCACGGCGAGCGGCCGGGGCGCAGCGGCCAGCGGCGCAAGAGCGGCGAGGGGAGCCGACGGAGCGGGCACGAGATCGGGGTTGACGATGGTCTGGCGAGCCAGCTTCTCGCGATACTCGTGAACCAGACCTGGATTCTGGAGTTCGTCCTTGTGCCGGTTCGGCTCCATGACGAAGGTCATCGAGAGAGACGGCACTCCGAGGGCCTGGAGGATCTTCGGGGTCCGCCGGGTGTCATAGATCCACGTGTGCGTCGTCTCTGTGCCCTCCCGGATCCCCACCGCCTCGTACGCGTCACCCGCGGCCAGGCGGCGGGGAGGAGGCAGCGGCGGCGCGTGCTGCTCCTCGACTCGCGCCGGAGTGCCGAACACGATGAAAACGAAACCCTGGGCCGTTCGCGAACCGGGGATCTTCTCGATCCGATAACGCTGGTCGGCGGTCCGGATTCGGGCCAGAACCAGGTCCCGGAATTCGTTCGCGGCCGTGCCGGGTGTCGGGTCGCGCTTCAGCCAGTAGCGCTCGATGAAGTCGATCCTGTTGTCGCGCGAGCGCAATCCGTCCCACTCTTTGCGCTCCGCCGCGGTCAGGAAGTACGCCTCGGGCGAGTTCGCCCAGTTCTCGTCGTCGGGCACCGTGGGTGTCGAGCCCCCCGAAGCCAGAGGGGGGACAGAGAGAAGAACGGCGAGGACGACCTTCGAGAGCTTCACCCCGGCCATTCTAGCCTCCGATCGACGGCCGAGCCGCCCGACCTCGGCTCCACAGAAAAGGGGCCCCGGCGAATGCCAGGGCCCCGGGAATCCCAAGAAAGAACTAGAACCGAAGGAGCGCGGTCAACCGATAGTTGCGCGGCGCCTGGAAGGAGTTGCGCGAAGTCGGAAAACCGAACGACGATCCGGGGATCAGCGTCAGCCGCGTGTTGTCGGTAATGGGCTGCTGGTTGGTCAGGTTGAAGACCTCTCCCTTGACGCCGACTTCGAGCGGGCCCCAGGGCTTGAACACCCCTTCGAGCGCGAAGTCGAGCCGGTAATAGCTGGGCAGCCGGCGCGCGCCGCGCTTCTCGTAGAAATAGGTAAAGGTGTAGCCGTGGAGGGCGGACGTACTGCGCTGTTCCTGATAAGGAAGCCCAGACTGCCAGAAGAACGAAGGGGCGGCCGTGATCGCGACCCACGAAAGCGGCAGCGTGTATGCCGTGAACGCTTTCACCGAGTGCGTGCGGTCGTAGCTCGCCAGACCGTACCGGTTGAGGTCGGTCACCAGCGGGCACGGCTCGGTCACTTGCGCACCGGCTAAATTGCGGTGCCGGCAGTTCTCGTTCGCGAAATCGAAGAGCTGCGACGTGTAGTCGGAGAATTGGTTCCCCTCCGCGCGGGAGAGCGTGTAATTGATCGACGACTGCCAGTTGCGCGAAAAGCGCTTGTCGAAGGTGACCTCGACCGCCCTGTAGTAGCGCTTCAAGACGTCGCTGCTGAAGTTCATGGGCTCGGTGATGACATTTCCGGTCGCCGCATCGAGGACCTTGCGGTCGTCGATGAGGTCGTTCCAGTGGCGGTAGATCCCCCGCAAGCCCACGGCCATCGTGTTGCCGAGCTGCTGCTGGAACGCCACGTTGAACTCGTCCAGATAGGACGGCTTGAGGTTTCTGTTGACCGGGGTCGTCCCTGCACCGACCCGGATCTGCTGGTCAAGGACCCACTGTGTTCCGTCCCAGAGGAAGACGTCGTGGTTCTGCTGCTGCGGAATCCCGGAATAGACCGAATCCGCGATGTCCTGGATCAAGAACTGGTAGTAGCGGCCGTAGGCGGCGGACGCGAGCGTCTTGCCGTTACCGAAGACGTCGTAGACGCCGGTCAGGCGCGGCGAGATCCTCGTCGTATCGATGACGGTCTGGCCGATGTCGCTCTCCCCTTTCTGGTAGTCCAGGCGAGCCCCGATGTTGAAGAAGAGGTGCTTGCCGACCTCGAACTTGTCGAGCGCGTAGAACCCGTAGATCTTCCCTTTCGAGATCGATTGTGCGGGATCGACGAAGGTGTCGCGCTCGTCACCCGGGTTCAGAGTGACCTGACGCGTCACCGGGTTGAAATCCGACACGTAGTAGACATTGTTGGTCGGGTAGGTGAAGAACGCGATGGACTTCAAGTCCTGATAGTCGATTCCGGCCTTAAACTGGTGGGAGTTGCCGAAGAGCTGCTGATAGAGGTTGACCGCCAGGTTCGCCTGCTTGCGCGGGCGCTTGACGAAGCCGTCGAACGTGGCGCCGTTGTAGTACAGGTTGTCGTTCAGATTGAAGATCGGCGAGCCGATCGCAATTCCTCCGCCGACCGGCGCCATCGCCGCGAGCTGATACGGCCTGACAAAGATGTCGCCTTTCTGCTCGGCGTACAGCGCTTCCGCCGAGAAGTTCGAGCCGAAGACGCCCGACCAGCGTATTTGCTTGACGCAGATGCCGCCGCAGTCGTTCTGGTCCTGCTCGGTCAGCGCTTCGCGCTCGGCAACGTTACCCGTACCCCAGTACTGGACCGCGAACCCGTTGATCGGGTCGGCGTTGGCCTGAACCGTAAAAAGGTGGGACGGCGTCGCCTGGAACGTGAGTTTCCCGTCCCAGAGCTTCACTTTCAAGGTCTGCTGATAGTTCTGTCCCGTGCCGTTCGGGTAGACCGGAGACGCCGCGGTCTGGGAGAAGGCCGAAGGCTGGTCGTACCACTCGTAGGCGCCGAAGAACCACAGGTGGTCTTTCCAGACGGGCCCGCCGAGCGTCAATGCCTTCTGATAGATGTTCTTGTCGAACTTGGTGCGGTTCCAGGCGACTCCGTTGCGCGGATTGTTGCCCTTGTTGTCCTCGTTCCATTTGTCGTTCGTCATGATCAACTTCGCCGACCCGGAGAAGCTGTTCGTGCCCGACTTCGTAATCACGTTGACGATGGCGCCCTGCGCCCGGCCGTACTCTGCTGAAACCCCCGAGGTAGACACCACGACCTCGTCGATCGCTTCGTAGTTGAAGTTCTGGCCGAAGGTCCCGGTCGTCACGTCGGTCGTATCGACGCCGTCGAAAAGATATTGGTTGTTGCTGGACAGCGCCCCGTGCGCATTGGGGTTGGCACCGCCAGTCACGCCGGGAGCGTTCTGGATCAAAGTCTGGTAGCTGCGTCCGATCGCGAGCTTCTGTGTCAGGACCGAACTGACGGTGGTTGTCGCGCTCGTGTTGGTCTTGTCGACGAGCGGAACCTCGCCCGTGACCTCCACCTTCTCCTCCGTCGGCGCGAGCCGCATCGTCACGTTGACGTCGGTCGTCTTGTCGGCCGCCACGATGTTGCGGGTCTTCTCGACCGTCGTGAAGCCCGAGAGGCTGGTGCGGACGGTGTAGGGACCCGGCTGGAGGAGCGCGAACTTGAAGGAGCCGGTCGCATCGGTCGTCTGGGTGCGCCGGAAACCCTTGTCGGCGCTGACGAGCTCGACCGTCACGCCCGGGACCCCGCCACCCTGCTCGTCCAGGACCCGTCCTGAGACCGTTCCCAGGAGCGTTCCGTCGGCGAGCAGGAAGGTGGGTACCGCGAGTGCGAGGATCCCGAGCGCGATCAGGGTAAATCGAAATCGACTACGCATGGCTCTCCCTCTCTATTAAAAAAAGCAGTTCAGAGGCGTAAAACTCGCACAGTGAGACGCAATTGCCGACTCCCGGAGGGGCAAGAAGAGTGCCACGGTGACATCCCGTCGCCAACGCTACAAACCCATGGCGCACAATCACTTAACTTGGATTAAGGACTCCTGAGGAGATCCGCCGAGTTCAAACGGTTGGATAGAACTCCACCACAACGGATCAACGCCCATTTTTTCGTGACAGAACGAAATCGGTCCGGGACTCGGGAGCCGCTGGCTCTATCCGGTCACGGCTTCTCGCTGTCCCGTCACGGCTTCTTGGCCGGCGCCTTCGGCTTCGGCGCCGTCTTGGCGGCAGCTCGGGAGGGCAGTGACCCGTCGGGGTTCAGCACCACGAAGTCCTCTTTGCGCTCGATCCCCTTGTAGGCCGCCGAGTCGCGCGCGGAGTTCATGTCGCGAACCTGGATCCCGAACGTGTAGTAGCCGGGCTCGAAGCTCGTAAGCGGGATCTCGCTGCCGCTCGCGAAGTAGCCGGCGGCGAGCGGCTGCAGCTCCGCCGGACTCGTCAGCGGCTGGAAAGCGTCCTTGCCGTCGCGCTGCACGCTGATGCGGGTCATGATGCGCGGCTTTGGCTCGGCCGCGGCCGGAGCCGGCGCCGTTGCTCCCGGAGTCGTCGCGGCAGCGGAAGCCGTCGCCGCGCCTGCGGCGGAGGCGGGGTTGGAGACCGCGTAGAAGTACCAGAGGCTGTCTTCCTTGGCGAACTTGCGGTCCGCCTTCGGCTCGACCTTGATCGGCTTCTCCATACCGAAGACGAACGGGTCGGTGGGCGAAGGACGCTTGGTGAGCGGCGTCAGATTGTTGGCGAGAATGAGCGGCGAGACGCCGAACTCGTTCGGATGCGATTCGAGCTTGAAAGTCGCCGCGGCCGTCGCAACCGGGGCGCCGCCCGACGCCGGAAACAGTCCGAAGGCCCCGCGGTAGCTGCCCGGCGGCAGCGCGATCGAGCGGTCGAAGGCCTTGTCGGTGCGGCTGCCGGTCTTCACCTCGACCAGAGAGGCGTCCTCCCAGTACGACCCGACCGGCTGATTCGCCTGGTTCCAGACCACGCCGCCGAATTTCAAGCCCTGCGCGGCCTTCTCGTTCGGAACGTAGAACTGGAACGCGTAGAAGGGCTCGCCCGTGATCGTGCGAAAGTCCCCCGCCCAGAACGCGCCTTCCGCCTTCGATGTCGGAGCCAATCCTTCCAGGGCGGAGCGGACCTCCGCGGGCAGAGTCGCCGACGGAGCGGAAGCCGGAGGCGAGAGAGCCGCGACGGCGGGCGCTCGACCGGCGGGCGCGGCCGGCGCAACAGGAGCCGGGGCGGGAGCCGGAGGCGAGGCAGCGGCGGGAGCGGCCGGAGCGCCGGTTGCCGCCGCGGGAACGGCCGGCGCAACCGCGGCCACGGCCGCTGTCGTGGCGGAAGAGTTGACGATCGATTTCTCGGCCACCTTCGCGATCGCTTTCTCGGCCGCGGTTCCTCCCATCAGGTCGTCGGTTCCGCGCTGCGGATCGACGTTCATCCGGACGCGCAGCTCTCCGATTCCAAGCGAGGGGTCGAACTTCTCCTTGCCGTACGTCCAGGTGGTCATGACCGCGGCGCCCGGCTCGAAGGCCGAAGCGCGCGTGTCGATGGAAGGCGCGGTCAGCCCGCCGCTGTCCTGGACCGCTCCTTCCTGGGGCCGTTCGGTCGAGACCCGGGACGGAAGGCCGAGGGTGACGAGAAGGCGCCCGCGGTTCGTCTCCGACCCCCGCTTGTTGCGCATCTTGAACTGGTCGTCGGCCGCCGCGATGCGCCGGCCCACTTCGTCCCGGAACTCGTTGGCGGAGGTCGCCGGATTCGGATCCCGCTTCGCCCAGTAGTCGGCGATGAACTTGGCGGCTTCCTCGTCCGTGCGAACTTTCGACCAGGCGTCCTTCTCCGTCGGCGTCAGGAAATACGCTTCCGCGGACTTGCCCCAATCCTTGTACTTGGAAAGCTGCGCCAGGACGATCGCGGCGAACGCGAGCCCGACGGCAGCCAGGAGTGCTTTTTTCACGGTCCCTCCTCGCATAGGCCCGGGATTCTAGTACCGGCCCGGGCCACGGGAGAGAAAAACAGGGGGACGAAGAGAGTTCTTCCGGAGACGGACGAGGGGCGGTCTTACTTTCTGACGAGGGACGCCGGCTGGAATCGGGTGAGCGCGAGTGACCGTTCGCCGGCCGAGCGCGCATCCGCTTCCTCCTTGAGCGCGGAAATGACCTGGCGGACCTCCCCCTGCATCCTCTCCATCCTCTCCTTCATGTGGAGAATGACCTCGACGCCCGCCAGGTTGACGCCGAGGTGCCTCGTCAGCGACAGGATGATCTCGAGCCGCTCGACCGTGTCGGGATCGTAGACGCGCGTATTTCCCTCGGTCCGCGTGGGCCGCAGGAGGCCTTCCCGCTCGTACATCCGCAGGGTCTGCGGATGGATCCCGTACTTCTCGGAGATTGCACCGATGCGAAATCCGACGGCGCCCGCTCTCTTCCTCACCGCTTCTTCGCCTCGACCAGGATCGGCTGCGCGCGGTCGGTCTTCGGCGCGACGACGCGCAGGACTCCGGCTTTCAACGTCGCCTTGATCCGGGAGGAGTCGAGCGAGGTGGGAATCGAGAAGTCGCGAGAGAAGCTGCCGTAAATCCGCTCCATGCGGACGAATTGCCGCGGCGGCACGCCCTCATCGACGCGGCGGACTCCCGAAACGCGAAGCTTGCCGTCGAGTGATTCCAGGTGGACGTCCTCGAGCTGGACGCCGGGGAGCTCGACCGAGAGGACGACCTCCTCCGGGGTCTCGTACACGTCGGAGGCCGGCGACCAGAGCGCCGCGTCCAAGCCCTCGTCGGGAAACTCGGTGCGGTGAATCGTCTCTTCGAAGAGGCGGTTCATCTTCTCCTGGATCGCGAAAAGATCCTGCAGCGAGCTCCAT
>Ga0207646_10007860_pt1 | contig 10773 bp, 5 predicted proteins | sample KBSK5502metaG_FD_184343 | JGI IMG/M metagenome (GOLD analysis project Ga0207646, IMG submission 184343) | Corn, switchgrass and miscanthus rhizosphere microbial communities from Kellogg Biological Station, Michigan, USA - KBS K5-50-2 metaG... | ecosystem: Host-associated > Plants > Roots >...
GGACATCCGCGACCTCGGGGGCGCGGCCTTTGCTGCCCACCCGCGGAGCCGGCGCGAGGACTTCCGGTGGACGGGCTGGGATCTGCCCGGGCCCTGGGGGATGGAGCTGATCAACGGCGACAGCCAGTGGCGCGCCGCCGGCTGGCCGCGTCTGCTTCGCACGGGGGCCCTCTACGGCCTCAACGCGCGCTATGCCGTCCTCGGCAGCCTCACACCGCCCGACGACACGCTGGCGCGCTGGGACGCCCTGCTCGCGCGACGTGACGTGGCGGGCATCGCGGGGGCGGACGCCCATGCTCGGCTGGTGCTGCGGAAAGACCAGGCCGTCCGCTTCCCGTCCTACGAGTCGCTCTTCGCCCTCGCCCAGGACCACGTGGTCCTCGACCGGCCGCTCACCGGCCAGCCGGTACCGGACGGCCAGGCCATCGTCGACGCGCTGGCCCGGGGCCGGTGCTACGTCGGCCTCGATGCCCTGGCGCCGGCCGACGATTTCTCGTTCACCGCCGAAGCGGGCGGCCGCCGCTTCACGATGGGCGACACGGTGGCGCCCGACCCGCGTCTGGTCCTCACCGCGACCGGGCGGATGCCCGCCGGCGCTCGCGTCCGGATCCTGCGCAACGGTGGGGAAGCCGCCGAGGGCGAGGGCCCTCTGGCGCGGACGGCGCCCCAACCGGGTGTGTACCGGGCCGAGGTGCGCGTGCCGGGGTGGAGCACGCCGTGGATCCTCTCCAACCCGATCTACGTGTTCGGTCCCGAGGCGGCCGCCGCGCGCGCGCAGAGCGCGGCGTGGCCGGCCGGGCCTCCGCCCCCCGCGGCCGCGGAGATGATCGACCGCTTCGATGGCGGGTCGAGCTTCGGCCCCGAGTTCGACCCGTCTTCGAGCATGGACCGCAACGTGGTGGCGAAGGGCGCCGGACCCGACGGCGGCGATGCCGCGCGGATGGCGTTCCGGCTGGGCGCCCCGGGTCCGGGGCGCCCATTCGCCTGGTGCGCGCTGGTGAACCGCCAGCCACGAGACCTCACCGGCCGGCACGGGCTCGTGTTCTCGATCAAGGGCGACGGGGAGTACCGCCTCTGGGTCCAGGTGCGCGATGCCAACCCGTCTTCACCCGACGAGGGCACGGAGACCTGGTTCGCCTCCGTGCGCACGTCGAAGGAGTGGCGCCGGGTGGGGGTGCCGTTCGACCGCCTCCGCTCGATCACGCGAGGAAGCGACGGCAAGCTCGACCTGGACAGGGTGCGGCAGATCGTCTTCGTGCTCGACCTGGGGGCCGAGAAGCCGGGCACGCAGGGGACGATCTGGCTCGACGACATTGGCGTCTATGATTGAGCTGGGGGGTGCTAGCGGCGCACCCCCCAGACCCCCCGCTCGCTCCGCGGGAGTGAATCCCGTTTCGCTCGCGGCTTTGACTCCCGGGCCCGCCCCGCCGGGCCGGCGCACCCTATACTGAACGAGAAGCGTGCGTCAAAAGGAGCCGGTTTCCCCGAACCTCGCCGAAGCCCAGGAGCATTTCCGGCTCGTGGTCGCGGGCGTCGAGGACTATGCCATCTTCCTCCTCGATCCGGGCGGCCATGTGATCAGCTGGAACGCCGGCGCCGAGAAGATCAAGGGCTACCGGGCCGACGAGATCATCGGCAAGCACTTTTCGGTCTTCTACAGTCCCGAGGACGTGCAGTCGGGCCACGCCCGCCACGGGCTGGACATCGCGCGCACGGAAGGGCACTACCACGACGAGGGCTGGCGGGTCCGCAAGGACGGGACGCCGTTCTGGGCCAGCGTGGTCATCAACGCCGTCCGGGATGCGGACGGCGAGATCAGCGGCTTCCTCAAGATCACGCGTGACCTCAGCGCACGGCGCCGGGCCGAGGAGGCCCTCCGCCAGAGCGAGCAGCGTTTCCGCCTGCTCGTCGAGACGGTCGAGGACTACGCGATCTTCATGCTGGATCCCCAGGGCAACATCGCGAGCTGGAATCGCGGGGCCGAGCGGATCAAGGGCTACCGGGCCGACGAGATCATCGGCCGGCACTTCTCGACCTTCTACCGTCCCGGGGACGTGCGGTCGGGGCACCCGCAGCACGAGCTGGCGATCGCGACGTCGAAGGGGCGCTTCGAGGAAGAGGGCTGGCGCGTCCGGAAGGACGGCTCCCTCTTCTGGGCCAACGTCACGATCACGGCGGTCCGGGACGACACGGGCACGCTGCGGGGCTTCGCCAAGGTGACCCGCGACCTCACCCAGCGGCGCGAGTCGGAGCAGCGGCAGCTCCAGCTCGTCCGCGAGCAGGTCGCGCGGGCCGAGGCCGAGAAGGCGAACCAGGTCAAGGACGAGTTCATGGCCGTGCTCTCCCACGAGCTGCGCACGCCGCTCAACGCCATCGTGGGCTGGGCCCACCTGCTGCGGGCGGGGCCGGGCCTCCCCCCCGAGCAGGCCACCCGCGGGCTGGAGGCGATCGAGCGGAACGCCAAGATCCAGACCCAGATCGTCTCCGACGTGCTGGACATCTCGAGGATCACGACCGGCAAGGTGCGGCTCACCCCGCGCCGGTTGGACGCCCGCGAGGTCGTGACCGCGGCCGTGGACACCACCCGGCCCGCCGCGGAGGCCCGGCGGATCGATCTGCGATCGACGCTGCCGCCCGATCCCCAGTTCGTGTGGGCAGACCCGGACCGGCTCCAGCAGGTCGTGTGGAACCTGCTCGCGAACGCGGTGAAGTTCACGCCGACGGGCGGCCGCGTCGAGGTGTCGCTTTCCGCCCGCGACTCCCGCTTGCGGATCGCGGTCCGCGACAACGGGATGGGAATACCGGCCGCCTTCCTGCCCCACGTCTTCGAGACCTTCCGGCAGGCCGATTCCTCGACCACGCGGAGCCACGGGGGTCTCGGCCTCGGCCTCGCGATCGTCAGGCGGATCGTCGAGCTTCACGGAGGCGAGGTCGAGGCCGAGAGCGAAGGGGAGGGCCGGGGGACGACCGTGACGGTGACGCTCCCGGTGCCGCCCCTGACCGGTCCCGAGGCGGGCGCGCGCCCGCCCGAGGGGCAAGAGGCCATCCGGCTCGACGGCATCTCGGTCCTCGTGGTCGAGGACGACGCGGACGGCCGGGAGCTGCTCATCACCATGCTCGAGGGCCTGGGGGCCGACGTCTCCAGCGCCGCCAGCGCCAGGGAGGGCCTCGCGTTGATGACGAAGGCGCGACCCGACGTCCTCGTGAGCGACGTCGAGATGCCGGGGGAGAGCGGGTACCAGCTGATCCAGAAGGTGCGCGACCTGCCCCCCGAAGCCGGCGGCCTGACCCCGGCGATCGCCCTCACGGCGTACGCGCGATCGGACGACCGCGTCCGCGCGCTCACCGCCGGCTTCCAGGCCCACCTGGCCAAGCCGGCCCTGCCCGAGGAGCTGGCGGCCGCCATCGCCGCGGCCCTCGGCCGGCACCGGCCGGCTCCTTGACGCGGGGCGCCCGAATCGACTATCCTTTCATCCGGATCGACTGATGGCTGCTCCCCTCGTCCTCGCCGCCGGGCCCTCCGTCCTCGTCGGCTGCCTGGAGACTCTCGCCGACCCCACCCGGCTCCGGCTGCTGCGTCTGCTCGAGCGCCACGAGCTGGGGGTGGCGGCGCTGTGCGACGTGCTGCAGCTCCCGCAGTCGACGGTGAGCCGGCACCTGAAGGTCCTGTCCGACCAGGGATGGGTGGGCGGCCGGTCGCGGGGGACCACCCGCCTCTACCGGATGAAGGGCGAGCAGGAGCCCGCCGCGCGCCGGCTGTGGCTGCTCTCGCGCGATCAAACCGACGGCTGGCCCACCGCGCGCCAGGACCAGCTCCGGCTCACCCGCCGGCTCTCGCGGCAGTCCCCGCCGGCCGAGGCGTTCTTCGCCGGCGCCGCCGGCCAGTGGGACCGCCTGCGCGAGGAGGCCTACGGCCGCGCGTTCACGTCGGCCGCGCTCCTGGGCCTGCTGCCGCGCGAGTGGGTCGTGGCCGACCTCGGCTGCGGGACCGGCCACGCGGCGGCGGCGCTGTCGCCGCACGTCGGCCGCATCGTCGGCGTCGACCAGTCGCCGGCGATGCTGAAGGCGGCCCGCAAGCGCACCGCCGGTCTCGGCAACGTCGACCTTCGCCAGGGCCGGCTCGAGTCGCTGCCTCTCGACGACGAGAGCTGTGACGGAGCGCTGCTGATCCTGGCCCTCACGTACGTGGCGGAGCCCGCGGTGGTGGTGGGGGAGATGGCCCGCATCCTGCGTCCGGGCGGACGGGCGGTCGTGGTGGACCTGCTCCGCCACGACCGGGACGACTTCCGGCGCCGGATGGGGCAGCAGGGCCTCGGCTTCGAGCCGGAGGAGCTGAAGACGATGATGGACGCGGCGGGCCTGGAGCAGGTCTCGTGCCGCGAGCTGGCCCCCGAGCCGGGGGCCAAGGGACCCGCATTGCTGTTCGCCACCGCGGCCCGCACGGCGCTTCCACCCGCAAGGAGAAAGACGACATGACGACGACGACCGCTCCCGCCAAGGGCGCCCTCGAGTTCAAGGTCAAGGACCTCGGCCTCGCCGAATGGGGGCGCAAGGAGATCCGCCTCGCCGAGGACGAGATGCCGGGGCTCATGGCGCTGAGGAAGGAGTACGCGGGGAAGCAGCCCCTGAAGGGCCAGCGCATCACCGGCAGCCTTCACATGACCATCCAGACCGCGGTTCTCATCGAGACGCTGAAGGCGCTGGGAGCCTCGGTGCGGTGGGCGTCGTGCAACATCTTCTCGACGCAGGACCACGCGGCGGCGGCCGTCGCGGTCGGCCCCGAAGGGACGCCGGAGAGCCCGAAGGGCGTCCCGGTGTTCGCGTACAAGGGGGAGAGCCTCGAGGACTACTGGCGCTTCACCGAGCGGGCCCTCGACTTCGGAGGCGGCCAGGGTCCCACGCAGATCGTCGACGACGGCGGCGACGCGACGCTCCTCCTGCACAAGGGCGTGGAGTACGAGAAGGCCGGCAAGGTGCCCGACCCCTCCACGGCCGACAGCGAGGAGCTGTCGATCGTTCTTGCCCTGCTCGGGCGGCTCCACCGGGAGCAGCCCGGGCGCTGGGGCAAGGCCGCCGCGGAGTGCCACGGCGTGAGCGAGGAGACGACGACCGGCGTCCATCGCCTCTACGAGATGGAGAAGAAGGGCACGCTGCTCTTCCCGGCCATCAACGTCAACGACAGCGTGACCAAGAGCAAGTTCGACAACCTGTACGGCTGCCGGCACAGCCTCGTGGACGGCCTCATGCGCGCGACCGACGTGATGCTGGCCGGGAAGGTCGCGGTCGTGTGCGGCTACGGCGACGTCGGCAAGGGCTGCGCGCAGTCGCTGCGCGGCCAGGGCGCGCGGGTCATCGTCACCGAGATCGACCCGATCTGCGCGCTGCAGGCGGCCATGGAGGGCTACCAGGTCCTCACGCTCGACGACGTCGTCTCGACCGCCGACGTGTTCGTCACCGCCACCGGCAACACGGGGATCATCACCGCCGAGCACATGGCCCGCATGAAGGACAAGGCCATCGTCGGCAACATCGGCCACTTCGACGACGAGATCGACATGGCGGGGCTGAAGAAGATCCCCGGCGTCCAGAAGACCAACATCAAGCCGCAATACGACATGTGGACGTTCCCCGACGGCCACAGCGTCCTCGTCCTGGCCGAGGGCCGGCTCCTGAACCTCGGCTGCGCCACCGGCCACCCCAGCTTCGTCATGTCGACGAGCTTCACCAACCAGGTGCTGGCCCAGATCGAGCTGGCCACCAACCGCGCGACGTACCAGAAGAAGGTCTACGTGCTGCCGAAGAAGCTGGACGAGAGGGTGGCCCGTCTCCATCTCGACAAGCTCGGGGTCAAGCTCACGAAGCTGACGCCGCAGCAGGCCAGCTACATCGGCGTGAGCCCGGAGGGGCCGTTCAAGTCGGAGTGGTACCGGTACTGAAACGTCGCTCCCGCGCCCTCCCCTACCAGCCGCGATCCGCCGGCGCCGATCCAGCCGTGCGAGGGGTATCCGCCCGCTACTTCTTCGGCAGTGCGAACTCGCCTTCGACCTCGTACGTGACCGATCCGTCGGGGTTGCCGGTGCCTTTGGCGGTGCCTTTCCCCTTGATGCCCTTGAGCTTTCCGGTGCCGCTGGCGAATGACCAATTGCTTTCGATGGTCTGGGGCATGCCGTCCTTCATCGTCACCTTGCTCTGGTAGCTCACGTGGATCTTGTCGCCGTTGGCCATGGTGTCGAGGAAGAGGCCGTGGCTGCGAGAGGTGTTGCCCGTGACCTCGTCGAACTGGGTGCTACTGCCTTCCTTGTTTTGGGTGACGCCGTAGTCGACCGGCTTCGTCCACGTACATTTGAACTGGCTGATCATGTACGAGTGATTGGGGCGGTCGCCAACCGCGATCGAGTGCATCGGATCGGGCTTGGCGCACTGCGCCGTGCCGGTGATCTTGGTCTGCGCCGTGGCGAGGGCCCCGAGGGCTACCAGAGCCACCGTAACGAAGAAAACGCGCCTCATGGATACCTCCTATCCGCCGGACTATACCATCGTCAAAGTAACGCAATCGCCCAGCGCGGCCTCTGAGTTGAAGAGCAACGCTGGCGGCTACGTTTCGAGGTTCAACACCAGATACAGCGCCAGCGCGCCGAAGATGATGTTCGGGGCCCAGGCGGCCAGCGGGGGCGGCAGGCGGGCGGTGTTTCCCAGCGTCTCGAAGACGGTGAGGCAGGCCCAGTAGACGATCGCGATGAGGATGCTCGCCCCGATCCCGTAGAGGGCGCCCCGGCGGGCGACCACGAACGAGAACGGGATCCCGAGCAGCGTCATCACCACGCACACGAAGGGATAGGCGAGCTTGTGGTGGAGCTGCACCCGCAGCGGCACCACGTCGACGCCCACCGCCTCCAGCGTCGCGATGTGGGTCCTCAGCTCCTGGAACCGCAGCGTGTCCGCCGCCCGCTCCTCCTGCCCGAAGTAGCTCGGCGGCTCGATCTCGCGCGTGCGCGCCCGGCTCACCTCGTGGAAGGACGGGCGATCGCCGAAGGCGCGGCGCCAGCCGCGCTCGATGTCATAGCTCATCCCGTTCCAGGCCGCGCTCGCCACGTAGAGGATCTCGCGGAGCTGCCAGCGCTTGGGGTCGACGTCGTAGATGGCCAGCCCGTAGAGCGTGATGCGGTCGCGATGGCGCACGCCCTCGGGCCCGATGTAGTCGTAGTTGTAGAGCCGCCCGTCGCTGCCGAGCACCCAGCGGTGGCTCTCCACGGTGGACGACTGCGCGGGCCGGCCCTTGATGATGTTCAGGTAGCGCGTCGCCTCCCGGCTCATCGGCGGCAGCACGTACTCCGAGGCGCCGAACATGGCCAGGCACACCGCGGCGCCGAGGGCCAGCACGGGACCCGCGGCCCGGTAGACGCTGATCCCGCCCGCCTTGAGGGCGGTGATCTCGTTGCGCCGGCTCATGACGCCGTAGGTGATGAGCACCGCGACGAGCACGCCCACCGGCGTGAGCAGGTGGAGGATGCCGGGGCTGAAGAAGGCGTAGTAGCGGAAGACGGTGACGCCCTTGATCTTGTTGATCTGGATGTCGTCGAAGAGATCCATGAAGTTCACGAGAACGAAGAGCGACCAGAAGGCGGCCAGCACGAGAAAGAAATGGCCGATCCAGGCCCGGGCCACGTAGCGGTCGAGGATGCCCGGCAGCGGCCGCAGGTACATCCCCGGCACCCGCACGACCACCACCGGCCGCGGGCCCGGGCGGACGATGGGGCGGTTCGGGCGGGGGCCGGGCGCGGGCATCGCCCCGGGCCGCCGGCGGATCCTGGGCAGCAGCGCGCCGTAGTGGGAGGGATCGAGGGGATCGAAGGCCGCCTCGCGATGGTTCAGCAAGAGAAGGACGAGCGCCACGACCGCGAGCAGGATGTTCGCGCCCCACATCGACAGGAAGGGCGACATCAGGCCCGTGTCGCCCGCCTGCTCGCCGAGACGGATGAGGACGTAGTAGACGAAGATGACCACGATCGACAGGCCGAAGGCCGCCGAGCGCGCCTCCTTCCTGCTTCCGAGGGAGAGGCCGAGGCCGAGCAGGCCGAAGACGAGGCACGCGACCGGGATGGCGAACTTCTTGTGGAACTCGACCGCATAGCGCCCCCAGTCCGCGCGACCCTTCCCGTGCTCCTTGAGCTGCCGGACCATGTCCTGCAGCTCCCCGAGGCTCATCTCGCGGTCGCCCTTGGACAGGGCCACGCTGGGGAAGAACTGCTCGTAGGGCAGGGGCTGGTAGCCGGCGAGCATGCGCTCGAGGTGGAAGTCCGACGGGTCGATCTGGTTGAAGGAGTAGACGGTCGCTTCGGTCAGGTCGAGCCCGACGGTCTTGCGCTGCTCGTCGACGTGCAGCCGGCCCGTGCGGGCCAGGATCAGCCTCGGCTTCGACGCCGCGCGGCTGTCGTGGATGAAGACGTCCTTCCACTCCCCGCTGCGGGAGTCGATGTCCGAGATGTAGAAGACCATGCCCGGCACGAGGTCGTCGTTGAAGACGCGGGGGGCCATCTGCGTGCGGGCCTTGCTGATCACGAGCTTGAAGATCAGCTCGCGGTAGGCCTGGTTGGCCGCGGGCAGGGCGATCCCGACGACGTAGAATGTGACGAGGCCGGCGAAGGACGCCAGGGCCAGGACGGGGCGCAGCAGGCGGGCCGGGCTCACCCCGCTCGCGCGCAAGGCCACGATCTCGCTGTCGCTGGCCAGGCGGCCGAAGGCGAGGAGCACCCCGAGCAGGAACGCCATCGGGATGGTCACGGACAAGATGCTCGGGAGAAGATAGAGGAAGGCCCGGAACACCGTCACGAGTTCCGCTCCGCGCGAGACGAGGATGCGCATGAGGTTGGAGATGGTGTCGAGCAGCAGGATGAACGTGAAGAGGAGCAGCCCGAGGGCGGTGGGCGGGACCATCTCGCGGACCACGTACCGGTCGAGGATCGTGGGCCGCAGCGCGGCGAGGGCCTTCACCGATGAATCGTAGCACGCGGTCCGCGGAGGCCCGGTAATGGTCCGGGTCGCGTTCCTCTGGCACATGCACCAGCCGCTCTACCGCGATCCTCTCGACGGCGCGGTGATGCTGCCCTGGGTCCGGCTCCACGCCCTGAAGGACTACCTGGGCATGGTGCGCATCCTCGAGGAGACCCCTTCCGTCCACGTCACCTTCAACCTCGTGCCCGTCCTCGTCGACCAGGTCGAGGCGTGCGCGCGGGGCGGCTACGACGACCCCCACCAGCTCGTGTCGACGGTGCCGGCCGCGGAGATGGACGAGGGGCAGCGCCTCTCCGCCCTCAAGTGGCTGTTCATGGCCCAGGAGCAGAACCTCATCGGGCGCCACCCCCGCTTCAAGGAGCTGCTCGCCCGGCGCGGGCCACGCAAGGACGAGGGTGCGCTGCGGGCGGCGGCCCCGCATTTTTCGGTCCAGGACCTGCTCGATCTGCAGGTGCTGGCCAAGCTGGCCTGGTTCGACCTGGAGTGGCAGGAGAAGGACCCCGCGGTGCACGCCCTCGTGGCCAAGGGCCGCGGCTTCACGGAGGCGGACAAGCGCACGCTGGCCGAGCGCGAGAAGGCGCTCCTCGGCGAGGTCCTGCTCGCGTACCGGCGCGCCGCCGATCGCGGCCAGGTCGAGCTCAGCACCACGCCGTACTACCACCCGATCCTGCCCCTGCTGTGCGATACCGACGCGCATCGCGAGGCGCATCCCGAGGCGCCCGTGCCGCGCCGCTTCCGGCACCCGGAGGACGCCCTCGACCAGATCCGGCGGGCGCAGGCTCGCCATGCGGAGGTGTTCGGCCGGCCGCCCACGGGGATGTGGCCCTCGGAGGGCTCCGTCTCCGAGGAGGCGGTGCTGCAGATGGCCAGGGCCGGCCTGCGCTGGACGGCCACGGACGAGGCGGTCCTCGAGCGCAGCCTCGGCGCCACGCTGCAGCGTGACCAGGACGGCGTCGCCCAGCCCGCGGACATGCTGTATCGGCCGTGGCGGCGCGACACGGAGGCGGGGCCGATCGCGCTCTTCTTCCGCGACCACACGCTGTCCGACCTCATCGGCTTCACCTACGCGCGCCACGCGCCCGAAGAGGCGGCCGCCGATCTTCTCCACCGCCTGCGGCAGGTGGGGGAGTCGTGGCGGGGCACGGGCCTCGCCGGCGATCCGGTGGTCGGGATCTTCCTCGACGGCGAGAACGCCTGGGAGCACTACGGCGACGGCGGCCGCGCGTTCCTGCGCTCCGTCTACCGCGGCATCGCGCAGGATCCAAAGCTCAAGGCAGTGACGCTCACCGAGGCGCTCGAAGGCGAACGGCAGCGGCCCCTGGCCCGCGTTTTCGCCGGGAGCTGGATCCATGCCGACTTTTCGGTCTGGATCGGCCACGCCGACGACCGCCGGGCCTGGGAGCTGCTCGGTGACGCGCGCGACGCGCTCTCCGCGCACGCTTCCGCGGCGCCGGCGGAAAAGAGCGAGAAGGCCTGGGAGTCCTACCGGGCCGCATGCGGCAGCGACTGGTGCTGGTGGTACGGCGACGACCGGCACTCCGAGAACGACTACGAGTTCGACCGGCTCTTCCGCCGCTTCCTGCAGTCCGTCTACCTGAACCTCGGCCTCCCCGTGCCGGAGGCGCTGCTGGAGACGATCATCAGCACGCGCCGCTTCGAGGCGCCCGCGCGAGCGCCCCGTGGGCCGGTCCGGCCCACGATCGACGGCGTCCTCGCCGATGGGGAATGGGACGCGGCGGGGGTCCACCGCGCCGGGCGGGC
>Ga0207646_10007861_pt1 | contig 10772 bp, 6 predicted proteins | sample KBSK5502metaG_FD_184343 | JGI IMG/M metagenome (GOLD analysis project Ga0207646, IMG submission 184343) | Corn, switchgrass and miscanthus rhizosphere microbial communities from Kellogg Biological Station, Michigan, USA - KBS K5-50-2 metaG... | ecosystem: Host-associated > Plants > Roots >...
AGCATCGTTTCGCGGCCCTCGGCGACGCAACTTCCACAAACTCGTTATAGAAATTGCCAGAGGCAGCGATCGGTTGATCCAGCGGAAGACTTTTCGTGGGGGTGCTCATGGAGCGCCTAACATCCACAAGTGATCGACACCGTTACATGGCGATGACGATGGTCACGTCATCGCCGGTGTTGCCGTGAACGTCGCTCCCTGGCGGTGAACCCTGCCTCCCCGGAAGCAGGAAGACATCGTTGACCCGACCCTGAGTGAGCGCGTCATAGCCTTGAAGTTTGCTATTCAGGTCATCCTGGAGAGCGCTTGCCCCAGCGTCCACCTTCGGCTTGAACTTAGCCTCGACAGAGTCATGGATAACGCCGCTGTCGACCCACCAGCGCCACTGCGGGACAAAAGCTCGGACGTTCCCTCCACTCGGATACAAGTAGATCCAGTACTCGAGCCACGCGTCGTAGTCCCATGGCCACGGTGAGGTCTCCAACGTGAGATCTTGGTGAACCTTCAGGTAGCCAAGGCTCGAGTTGAGCCACTTGCTGTTCGGGTCATCGGTGAACATGTCCCAGCCGAGTAAAGGCTCACCTCTGCGCCAGCCGTCACTACCTAGCTGAGCGTCTATGACCGCGTCCCATTCGGATTGAAAGATGTCCTTGAAGCTCAGCATCGTCTGCCCGCTTCCACCTGGTGCCGACCCGATCAGCATGATGCTCTTCACAGTCGGGGTACACCAGAAGTCGCTCTCTCCACTGTTCTCGGGCCATGTGATTTGAACGAATCCGCCGTTGTAGTTATCTCCAAAGAAGAGAACGACGCTGACGTCCTCACGAGCTGATGCATCGAGAAAGCCTGATTGGATGTTGTTGTAAAAGCCCATCGACTGCAGTGTGAGACTGCTCATGTGATTGTATCGATCTCCCACCCCGATGCCGATGAGAGTGGCGCTGCCGGTCCGATTCGGGCCACTGAAGATACCACCCAAGGCCTCAACTGACATCCCTCTATGCCTCCTCGTCCTGAGCGTGGTGGCGAGTGCGGATTCGCCTCGTATCTCTTATTAGGTTGGCACTGACGATCGCCGCCGCCTTTGGATCACGGGCCACTTCATTGAGCACTGCGCCTGTCTCCAACACTGATGCCTCGGTTGGATGCTCGAGCGTTCTACGGAAGATCGCAGCAACAAGCTTGGCTGGCGTCATATGCCGTTCCGTTAGGCCATCCAGCCATGCCGGCATCGCCCGCAGGGTCAGAGTCCCGAGTGCGCGCGCCTTTTTTGCCTGCTTCTTAGCGAATCTCCCAGCCTCATCTGGCAACTTGGTCCCACCAGTTCCTCCCAGATCAGCTTGGAAGACCATCGCACTGGCCGCCACTGTCGGCCGCGGCGCGGGGTTCCGCCCCCGCCCGCCGGCAGATTGAATCGCGAACCTGAATTCTTCATCTCCTACCGTTTGCATTGAAGTCAGCATTCACAGAGGGATATCCATTGGGCAAGAGAAACAGTTTAGGAACAGTTGTGTCCGAATGTTCCTCAACTGTTTCTTTGGCAAGGACACGCCCCCTCGTTAGATAACTTTTACCCGATGGCGCCCTGCGATGGGTTATTCCAACTTTCGTTGTGTTTGCACGTATGGCCGGAAAACGTTGTTCCAATGAAATTATTTAGGCCGCTGACATCTCAGAAAGGTGCGTGAGAGAGTCTGGTTGGCCGCCGATGTGCTGAATTGGCAGACGCGCCAAACTTAGGATCCAAAATCATCGCTTTCAAAACATCGCTTTGCGTTTCAACAGAAAGCCATCTTAGATCTCTACCTCCGCCAGCCGCCGTCTGTGGTGGCAAGCAATGAGTTTGTAAGATCGCCTACTGTTTTTGCGTCAGAAAACGCATCGATTGAAAACGTGGTGCGGAAGCCTATGGAGTCGACCGTACGAACGATTTGGTCATGTGTCCGCTGCTTGGCCACTATCGAGGCCTAGTGCGTCGATAGACAAGGATGATTCGATCTGGCCGGGGCTGAGCGATGTCTGAGCGGCAAGAGCCTCTATAACAATATAGTCGCCAATCGCTCTGCTTAATCTCGGCATGGCGTTCTGGGTTTGTCGATCGGTTGTTATGAGATCTAACGAGAAAAGGTCCGCTGCGACCCTTTGGAGCGCAGCCGTAAGGCAATCGTCGGCTTCTCTGGTTTCGCCGCTCTCCCATGCACATTTTTTCCGCCACTTGTTTTCAACGGGAGTGAAACGGTTGTGGAACAGTCCGCCGAACGCGATCGTTCAAAGCAACGGTTCTCATGAGGTTCATTTAGTGCGCGTGACCCTGACAGCGATGCTGCCTTTATTATTCCAGTACATCCACGCTAGATCGTTCGCGAAAAAATACAGCCGACCGGGGCAAAGTGGCGAAAAATCCACCAATTTAGAGCCAATCATTATTGGGGGCTTTGCTGACCTGCCAATCGTCCCAATGAGCTGGAGCCAGTTCGCGTCCGGAACGCGCCGGAGCTCTTCCCATGGTCGAATTAAAAGAGTCGAAGGGTATCCGGCAGCACCACATGGGATGTGCCAATCAATCCATTTTTCGTTTTCCGGGACGACAAAGTTGCAGGTTTGGCCCGGCATAACGTGAACGCCCGAGTCATTCCAGAGCTTATCTGCTTGGACGTAAACGTAAGTAGTTTCTCCAACATTCATCTGTTCGATAACAGGCATTCTTGAAGAGAGACCGGGACTCACAGAAGCGAATTTTGGCGGGTCCACCGCGTTAAGGCACGCGAAACAGTTGCGATAAATATTTCGACAGGGAAATTCAGGGAGGTCGTCAGATCAGTTCCTTGGAAACTGTTCCTCAACTGTTTCTTTAGCGGGATGCCCGTCAGGAGTGGTAAAAACCTCGAAAGACGAAGTATCCTATTTTAAATCGGGCTTCTCACGAAAACAAATCAATAGCACCAGATACATTTATGCGGTGATTATGATCCGGTTCAAAAACTGCGGACGTAGAGAGAGGACAACATGAATGATTCAATCGAAGGTAGTCCAGGGCCACCGGTGAGGTGCTTCTGGATTAGCATGCGCTCAATAAAAAAGAAGGTAATAGGCCGGTCGCACTTCGTGAAAGAGTACGCCGGATGAAATCCTTTGACGATTACAAGGGCATTCTGCCCTACGCCAGCGAGCTTTTCGGCATCTATCAGCCCCTTCTCGGCTGGAAGTCGCAGCTCATCCGCAGGCGCTACGACCGCATCCGCGCGTTGCTCTACGAAACGCTCGCTGCGCGCACCCTCGTAGCCGCGCGTGTCCCCGTCAACGTTCGGCTCAGCGACGGACGCACCAACGCGGTCGCGGCCCGCACCGGCGCCCTCTCCTTCAAGGTCTCGCAGCTCGTCCCGCTCGATCTCGATCGAACCTCTGAACCGCACGTCTCCAGCACGATCGACACCGGCATCGCCCGCATGATCCTGAGCGAAGTCGGCGAGAAGCCGCCCGATGACTGGAGCAAGGTCATCACCGCGCCGCATGTCGAGGAACTTCTCAAGAAGTTCCAGGCCATCGTCAGCAACGCCACCGAGCTGCAGAAGCGTCCGGATCTCAGCGACTACGTCGATGCATTCAGCAAGGCCTACACCCACACCCAGACGCAGACCCTGCTTGAGGAACTGTTCGCTAAGGAATGCAAGGTCGCGGGCTATCTCCTGTTCCTGGCGCAGCACACACCCTCGAGCCTCGACGCCTTGTTCTTCCAGAGCCCGAAATCGGCGCTACTTGCCGCCGCGCAGGTCGAGGACCCTCTGCTCAATTTCGGTGCCAACAACTACGATGCGATCCTCTCGCCAATCGGCATCATCCATCTTTATCGCGAATATTTCTTCGAATTCGATTCGTTCCTCGGCCCGCCGGTCGGCCACGTGTGGCTCTCGCCCGGCGGCACGGTCGAGCTGATCGAGGTTTCAACCCGCAAGACGCTGACCGAGAAGACCTTCGAGCAGTCGATCGAGACTACAACCAAGTCGGAAACCGATGTCACCACCCAGGACGACATCGCCGACGCGATTAAGGAGGAGAACCGCGACAACATCAAGTTCGGCTTCACCAACACGGCGTCCTATTCGTCGCCGGTGTTCTCCGACACGGCCACGGCCGACCTGTCGATCGACCAAACTAAGACGACGTCGCGGGAGACGACGCACAAGCAGATGCGCCAGCAGAGCGAGAAGCTTTCGAGCGAGATCAAACGCAACTTCAAGACCACGTTCAAGACTTCGACCGAAATCACCGACACGTCGAGCAAGCGATACGTCATCCAGAACACGACTGACAAGCTGGTCAACTACGAGCTGAGGCGCAAGATGCGCAAGGTCGGCGTTCAGGTGCAGGACATCGGCGTGTCCCTGTGCTGGCACACGTTCGTCGACGACGCGGGGCGAGATCTGGGTGTCGGAAAACTCGTCCACATCGGCCAGCCGCCGGAACTGAGCGATCTCGTGCAGCCAGACGCGCCGCCGATCCCGACCGCGCAGGCGCAGGAAGTAAGCATCAACATCCCGTTCGTCGGCATTGACACCGACGAAACTGACAACGCTTACGCCGACGGCACCGAGACCGACACTGGGTTCCTCGACAGCACGGGACACATCCAAGCCGATTTCGACCAGAAGGTCATGTTTACGGCGCCGGGTTACACACTCACGGCTGTCGATCTCGATCCGCAGGGCACGGACGCCAAGCTGTCGGTTGCCAACCTGAATTCCGCCGTCGGGTCGAGCGCCGGTACCTTCACCATCCACATCAATTACGTGAACTGGAGCGGACAGCACCAGATCCCGACGAAGGTCACGCTGCACTGGGATCCGAGCCAGTCGGTACGCGATGCGGCGACAGCCGAGTACAACGCGCGCATGACAGCGTACAACAACGAAAAGGCACGGCGCTACAAGGAAGCATTCTACGCGGCCGCCCGCGAGCGGATCAAGCTCGCCAGCGGAATCACCCCGCGGCCCGCCGAGGACCTGCGCGAGGAAGAGCGGACGGTCGTCTACCGCGCGCTGATCAGCCAGCTGATGAGCGTTGGTACGCATCAGTCGAAGCACGTTATCTCGGAGCTCGTGCGCTCGATCTTCGACGTCGACAAAATGCTCTACTTCGTGGCGCCCGAGTGGTGGGCGCCGCGGCTGCACCAGAGCGCGCAGCATCTCGGCGAGGAGCCTGGGACAACGCCGGCGCCGACGGGCCCAAAGATCTCGCCGGCCTTCGCCGGCCTCTTCACGAGGATCCCGGGCGTGATTTCGACATTCGGCGGCGCAGTCAGCGGCACCTCCGGCGGCGCAGTCAGCGGCACCTCAATCACCGACGAGAACATCGTCGACTGGGGCGGCGCGAAGGAACTCAATCGCGACAACTACTACATCACCGACGAGAGCAACCCGGCAAAGCTGGGCGCCTCGCTTGGATGGCTCCTTCAGCTCGACGGGGACAACCTGCGCAACGCGGTCCTCAATTCGCCATGGGTCAAGGCGGTCATCCCGATTCGCATCGGCAAGGAGCGCGCGGCGCTCAACTGGCTGCAGCAGGCGCATGTCGAAGGCTCCGACGGCCTTGATGCCGAATACGTCGCTGCGGAGAACGATCCGCCAGAGCTGAAATCGACGCCCGGGCATACGGTGACGATTAGCGACGCGCTCGGAATCCTCATCGACAAGATCCAGGAGTTCGACCAGAAATCGCGCACGCCGATCATCGGAAATCCTGCCGATCCGGAGGACGCCAGCAACCACTTCGCGGGCAGCCTGCCAACCGAGGCGGTATTCGAACATGGCTTTTATCCGCTCAAGGGCGGCGTGCACTTCGAGGGTGACGCCACGGAGCAGGCGATCTTCTCGCAGTGGATGGAGATCCTGCCGACCGACCAGGTGGCCGCGCTCGCGGTGGAGTACGACCCGAAGACCTTGCAGGTGAAGGACGACCAGCCGGCCTAAGCGGCGGAGCGTCCCATGGGAATTCCCCCCATCGTCGTACCCAGACGGCCGGCCCAGCCGTTTCCGCCATTCGTCGCGTCAGTGCCTCAGGACGTGTTGACCGTGCCGACGGACGACGCTCTGCTCGCCCGGTTGCGCGCCCTGAATATGCCGGAAGCAAAAGCCGTCATTGCGGCATACCAGGCTTTCGGCAACTCGGCTCTGTTCCAAACGAAACTCATCGACGCACTGGTCGCCATCAACACGCCGGTCGACAATCGTCTGCTCATCCATATCTCCCGGCTCGGCGCCGAGGCCTTCGTGCTCGATCTGGGCGTCGCCAACAACAAGGTGGCCCTCCTGGGGTTCATTGATGACCCGGACAACCTCGCCCAAGGGCGCGGCGGGCAAGCGGAACAGTTCCTGCATTTCGCGGTGCGGCGGCTGATTGAAATCGCGGAGTTGAACCTTGCGCCCGACTTGCAGCGCCAGCAGATGGACAAGGCCATCAACCTGTTCGCGTTCTTTCAGGCGGAGCTGCAGCGCGATTTCTCCCTCCTCCCCATCACGGAATCTGTGCTCGTGGAATATCGCCGGCTGCTGTTCGACGTCATCGAGACGCACTGCCAGGCTTTGCTGGACGGTCTGTTCGTTAAGCCACGCGATACGTCCGGATTCAGCGCGGCCGTGAAACAGCTGGCGGATCATGTCCAGGTCACGACGGCAACCGACGTATCGGACAAGACGCCGCCAGCCATCGCGCTCTATCGGATCGAGCGCGACCTGTTCCGCGACTACTTTACTTCCGCCGCTGCGAGCGATTTCCGGTTCAGCTTCTACAGCCGCAAGTCGTCCCCGGTCGCCGGCCAAGGCCCGGAAATCTCGTTCCACTCCGTGATCAGAAAACGTCACGAGCAGCTGATCTTTCTGGACGATCTGCGGGCGGGCCCGCACCCTGCAGCGAGATCCGGCGCTGGCGTGCCGCGTCCGAGCATCGGCTGGCAGCAGCAGGAGCTTCCGCCCGCCCAGCCCGAGCCGCCGAAGCTGCACGACAACGCATCCTGGCAGGCCTGGGCGCGGAACATGTGGGACACCGCCGAGGTGTCCAAGCCGGTTCTCAGGCGGCCCAACGTTTTTCCCGGCAAGCTGGAGGACATCTGCAATTTCGTCAGCCGCTACTTCCACGCCTTCACCGTTCATGTCCCATATGATCTGGCCGAAGGCTCCCGGGAAGCCAACTACCTCACCCGCACCTATCCGCGCGCGATCACCGGCTGCCTTGTGCACGACTGCGTGGTATACGCCATCCGCTGGGTCTTCATTCTGGGACGGCTGTTCGCGTCGCCCTCAATGCCGCGCGAGATGAGCAAGCCGCGCATTGCGATCATCGAAATGCCCTCGCACGTCGGCGTCATGATACGGGCCAGCCTACAGGTCAGCGGCGACGTGCTGATCGCGGCGAACAATCAGGATTTCGAAGTGAGCGAGATCAACAAAAGCCTTAGCGATTCGGACGCGGCAGAGGAGGTCGCTAAGGGGATGTATCCCGGGCTAACGACGGCGATCGCTATCAGGGAGATCAAGGCCAATCCCACCGACGCGACGGCGCTATGGAACGAGATCGCCAAGCTCTCGGACAAGAAGCTGAAGCTGCCCTACGACGATCCATCCGAGCCGTTCCTGAACTACCTGCTCTTCAACGCCCAGGACGCGGCGATCGCCAAGCAGCTGGCCGATGAACTGGGCAGACTTTGGCGCGACATGCAACAGAAGCTCGACGCGATCAAGGATCCGGCGAAGCGTCGCGGCGCCATCGCGAAGGAGCTCGCGGCCTATCGAGCCGCCATCGAGCCTCTGTTCACGGCGGCAGAGAAGGCGTTCAATACCAACGTGGTGCCGCTGATCGGCGTGATCAGGAGAGACCTGGATGCGAATCTCGACCGCATCCCCAAAGACGCCGAGGTCGTCGAGGTTCAAGACGGCACCGGCTGGAAACGAGCGAAAGATGCATATCAGCGCGAACTCCAAAACGCTGACAAGTCCCTAGATCTTTCGAGGGTCGACCCTGGGGATTTCTTCCCTGACGACGGGTTTCCACCCGACGTGCAGTGAGCTGTCGCCAGATAGCGGCTAAGGCTCTAGACGAGTACGCTACGATAGGTGAATCATTAAAAAGGTTAGAACCTTGCATTGGAAAATGGAGTCGTCGCCGGTCTTGCGCGGTCGGCTGGTCGCGCCGCTGCTCTACCGGAAGAGCCTACCCCCGGTAGGGGCCGTAAAACAGGTAATGGCGGCGAGGATCGACATTCGGCAGAGTTCCAACTCCTGGTCATAAAACAGACGCTGTTTATCAGGATCGCGGTTTAGGACCTGAACCAGATGAACAACATTTGTGTTGCTAGAGGCGGTTAAAGAAAATCATCGATATTACCCTCAGCCTGTCATTCAGGTGACGAGCCTCGATCAACTCAAATCAGTTTGGGGGCCCGGCGATTATTTCTTGTATCTTTGTCTTCCATGGTCTGTGGTCGTGGGAATTTGTTTCGGCTTCCTTGTGCCCATGTTTTCCAGATGGAGACACCGATCCGCCTAACCAATCGCTCGAGCCAACCGCTGGCCGTTGTACTAAGAAAATTGAGGGTTGAGAGATGATAGTTGAGAGTAAAGGAATGCTCGCCGCCGCCAGCGGCAGCTCAGCTCGGTCTCGTTAGATGCTAAAGCGCGTCGCTCTCATTGCCGCCCTGACGATTTGCGCTATGTCATGTCAGCGATCACCGGACTCTCTGATTCTTGGCGAGTGGACGGCGCGTCGAGTCGACGCCGTGGATCATGTAACTGTTCTCACTCACCACGTCAGGTATCGAGCGGATCACACTTTTAGCGGCGTGTTCGATGATTCTCGTCGCGGACTCTTACAGCAGTCGGGCACATGGCGCATCGAGGGCAATCGAATCATCTCGAAGGACGAACACGGCGAAAGCAGAGCAGAAATTGTTCGGCTCACGCGCAACGAATTGGAATTTAGACCCCCAGATGGTTCTATTGCTCGCTACACAAGGTGATTTTCACGTCCGCATCTAACCAGTCGATGAAGCCAACGGCCCCGATGCGAAATGACTTCAGCATGGTTGCCACCGCACCCTGTGTTGGCTTATCTCTTTCTCGTTAGACCGCACATGCGCACAAGAGATCGACAGTCGGGTCTGGCATGGATTGAGGTTGTCGTGATAGTCGCCATTTTTGTGCTGACCGCCTCGCTCTTCTTCCGGTTGTGGTACCGTCAAAGGTGGCTCGCAGTGGAGAATTCTGTCGTTCAGTCCCTCGCCATTGACCAAACGGTTTACGTCATCTGTAAAATTGCGATTCTCACTCTAGGACTCGTTTGCCTGGTGATTTATCGAATCCGCCGGGGTCGGCCACGACGATGATTGGAGCTGCTGTGCGCCCTAACCAATCGATGAAGCCAACGGCCCATTGCGATACAAATTCAGCATGCCTGCCACACAGCGCGGCCGTGGCTTATCTCTTTCTCGTTAGGCTCTTGCCCGTATGTCGGCTCAGCGAAAGGAGACGAACATGCAGTCTGTAACTCGTGCCACACTCATCATCGGTCTTGTGTTCCTCGCGGCCCTGAGGACATCCGCCGGTCCGACGCAGGATCGCATCACAATCCTTTATGACGCGTTCGGCAAAACCTCCGGCATGAAAAAAGATTGGGGATACTCCGCTTTGGTCGTTCGGCTGACAACAGTTCGGCCATGGCCGACCGCGGCTGAAAAGGTTTATCTCGAGCAAGGGCAGGCCGACGAAAATGGCAGATACCGTGCGACTACTCCTGTGGTGATCGACAGGATTTTAGCTGACTCACCCGACTTGAAGCACAGCGGTTACGTCGACTATCCTGCGCAATCTGGAAATGTTACTGTTGTCGTCCATTAGACCTAACCAAGCGCTGGAGCGAACCGCTGACCGGCGCGAGAATTTACTTTCGACGACTTCAACACTGAAACGCAAAGGACAGGTCGCTCTCATCAGCGGTCGCTCAGCTTGGTCTCGTTAGATCGTTGCGCATGGCCGCGAGCAACAGAACTATTGGTTGGATGCTGATGGCGTTTGCAGTGTTGTTATTAGCGAGCGCGGTTGCAATCTGGAGGCCGATTGGAGGGCCGATTACATCGTTCGGCAGAGCACGTCATCTGGCGGTGCAAGCAGATATGTCGGTCGTCAAATTCTCGCTGAATCGATACAAATCCATCACCGGACATTATCCGACGACTGAGCAGGGACTCGCCGCCTTGGTTGCGCAGCAACTTGAACCGGTCTCTATGTACGGCGGCAGAACAGTTCTAAATTCCATGCCCAAAGATCTGTGGGGCAATGATTATGTTTACCGGTGCCCAGGTAAAAAGAACCCCGATTCATACGATCTGTTTTCTGCTGGGCCCGATGGTATTGCAGACACGGCAGATGATGATTGGGGCGAACGATGAAACGATCTAACCAAACGATGAAGCCAACGCGCCCTTCGCAGGAAAACTTCAGTGAGTTTGCCACGATACCCTCGCGTGGCTTATCTCTTTCTCGTTAGATGTCATATTTACGATCGCCCAATATGAGAACATCGAATGATCATTGCACGATTAGCATAATTTTAGTTGTGCTCCTGTACGGTTATGCTTCCCCGGCTACTGCCCAACGAGATGCCGCGACCGCACCCACGACATCAAAGATTGTGTTCGCTGGAAAATGGTTAGGCACGTTGAGGATTGAGAGTCAGGACTCATACAGAGGAAACAATGCCAAAGGGGAGCACAAGGTTTTCTCCGA
>Ga0207646_10007862_pt1 | contig 10769 bp, 7 predicted proteins | sample KBSK5502metaG_FD_184343 | JGI IMG/M metagenome (GOLD analysis project Ga0207646, IMG submission 184343) | Corn, switchgrass and miscanthus rhizosphere microbial communities from Kellogg Biological Station, Michigan, USA - KBS K5-50-2 metaG... | ecosystem: Host-associated > Plants > Roots >...
ATACTTCGCGGTGACTCATCCAACTGGTGACAAGACCTTCACCTCGTACGAAGGAATGGCGAAGGCGACGCCAAAGGCGGGCGGGCCGCCGGACGTGACGTTCGAGGGGAAATGGTCGTTCGTCGGCGGAACCGGCAAGTTCGACGGCATCACCGGCGGCGGGACCTACAAAGGTGGCGTGACGGCGGCTGGCCCCGCGTACGAGTTCGGGGGTCAGTACACGCTGAAGCAGTAACCCCACCACGCTGGGCGCCCGCGGCGTCGGGGACCCTCGACCGGCGCCCGCGGGCTCCGGGGCAGTAGAGGCCTGTAGTCTGTAACCAGCGAGAACCTACCGAGGTAGGCCCCTCGCTGGGGGAGTAGAGGCCTGTAGTCTGTAACCAGCGAGATCCTACCGAGGTAGGCCCCTCGCACCCGCTCGTCGCGCCGGGATCCCGCGCCGCTGCGGATGCGACTTTAGTCGCTCCGCGAGCTGAGAACTGTCACCGTGAGCACACGATCTCGTCGACACCTGTAGGCATGCGTCGGGTCAGGTACTATGCAGGGCGGCAAGGACTAACGAGGCAAGCTATGGGTGAGTGCACAGAGGCCGGGTACCTGGCCAGAGGGGATGCAGACCTCTCTGTCGTCGTCCTCCATGAATCCTACGGGCTCTTCAGCCCCCTTTCGAACGTGCCAGAGGTGTGCGATCGACTGGCGGCCGCCGGTTTCCAATCTCTGGCACCGGACCTCGATGACCGAAGAACCGCCGCAACTGTCGACGAGTCCCTGCGTCTCGTGGCAGAACTCCGCGAATCAGATGCGCTGGCCTCCGTCAAGGAGGCGGCCAAGGATCTCCTCGACAAGGGCGCCCGCCGACTTGCGGTACTGGGATTCTGCATGGGAGGGGTGCTGAGCTTTATCAGTGCAGTCGAGCTCGACGAGTTTGCGGGCGCTGTCGTCTTCTATGGCACTCCGCGGCGGCCGCCACAGCTTCTAAAGATCCCGGTCCTAGGACACTACGCCCTCCACGATACCTTCGTCTCTTTGGACGAGGTTCGCCGAATCGAATCAGAGCTGGTCAAGGCGGAGAAACAGTTCGCCTTCTGGTACTACGATGGCGAACACGGATTCATGAACAACAAGATCATGGGGTATTCGCCGACCAATGCGGGTCTCGCCTGGGAACGGACACTCGCGTTCCTCCATCAGGTCGGCCGAAGTACATAGGACCTGGTGTCCCCCAGAACTCATTGATCTAGGGGCTCTGGTCATCCCTCGCACCTGTCTCCACAGGGCTACGCAGTAAGCACATGAACACGCTGACACGCGCTTCTGCTGCTCAATAGTCGTCGCACCATTGCTGGAAGCCAGAAGAGTAGTGCGAGGCTATCGCCGCTGAGCACTGTCGGAGGCTATGTAGCAGGCTCGCTAGCCTGTCTGCAACACCTCTCGCACCTTGCGTGTCAGGTCTCCGGCCGCGAACGGCTTCTGAAGAAACGTGGCCCGCCGGCTCAGCACCTGCTCGCGCACGCCGGTATCAGCCACATAACCGGACACATACAGGACTCGAAGGCCGCGGCGCACCGAGGACAGGCGCGCCGCGAGCTCGAGTCCACTCATTTCCGGCATGATCACATCGGCGACCAGCAGATCGATCGCTTCCCGGTGCTGTTCGGCGATTTGCAGAGCCTCTTTACCATGCCGCGCTTCGAGCACACGGTATCCCGCGCCCCTCAGGATCTCGCTGGTCACCTTACGGACTTCATCCTCGTCCTCGGCTCGCAGGACCGTCTCCGAGCCTCGGACCACCTCGGTCGTTACCTCGCCTTTCTCAAGTACCTCAGCCGGATCATCGACACGGGGCAGGTAGACCTTGAACGCCGTCCCCTGTCCGGGCGCGCTGTTGACCGAGATCCAGCCGTCATGCCGCTTGACGATCCCGAACACGGTGGAGAGCCCGAGCCCCGTCCCCTTGCCCGGGGCCTTGGTGCTGAAGAACGGCTCGAACATCCTCGATCGGACCGCGTCGTCCATGCCCATGCCCGTGTCGCGCACTTCCAGCGCGACGTACGGGCCGGGGCTGACGCCCTCATGCCGGCGCGCGAAGGTCTCGTCGAGGTCGACGTTTGCCGTCGAGATCGTGAGGTGGCCACCCCGTGGCATGGCATCTCGGGCATTGAGGGCCAGGTTCATAATGACCTGCTGCAGCTGAGTCAGGTCGCCTCTCACCCGCCCGATGCCTTCGCTCAGGCGAATCTCCAGGTCGATCGCCTCGGTGATGAGACGCCGGAGCATCTCGGCCGTCTCCGACACGATGGTGTTCAACTCCAAGACCTTTCGCTGCAGGATCTGCTTCCGCCCGAACATCAGCAGCTGCCGCGTGAGCATGGTGGCCCTATCCGCCGCCTGCTCGATCGCCACAACGGCCGCTCGCGCGCCATCCTCCTCGGCAAGGCCCCGCAGCAGGATCTCGGCCCGTCCCTTGATGACCATGAGCAAGTTGTTGAAGTCGTGAGCAACGCCTCCCGCGAGGCGGCCGACCGCTTCCATCTTCTGAAGCTGACTCACCTCGTCCTCGCGTTGCCGTAACGCCTCTTCCGCCTGCTTGCGCTCGGTGATGTCCCGGCCCACGCCGATGAGCCCGGTCACGCGCCCTTCCTCGTCGCGCAGCCAGGCGCCCGTCCAATGACACGAGATCGAGGTCCCGCCAGCGGTGACGAGGCCGCCCTCGAAGTCAAACCGGCCGCGCTCGACCCCTTCCCGGAGCGCCTCCGCGACCAACGTCCGATCCGACGAAGAGAACAGATCAGCAAGCGATCGGCCCCGCAACGTCCCCGCTGCCAGGCCTACGACGGCCTCCAGCGTTCGATTCCACAACACTACGGACCCCGTTAGGTCAACAACCCAGATGATGTCCGGGATTGTCTCCATGAGGTTCGACACCTCTCGGTACGTCGCCCGCAAACGCCGACGACTCCGCCGGAGAGCGAGGGCTAGAAGGGCTGTGAGGCCACCCGTCACATTGACGATCAGCAGATTGAACGCGGCAATCGCGACGTCATTTGGGTCGGGTGGGCGAGTCGCTCGGAGCCATCCCGCCTGCTGGAGCATCACCAGTGTCACGTAGCACACGGTCGCCGCGCCGGTCGCCAGCAGGCAGGCCGCGCTCGAGAAGATGATGCCGGCATACACGGGTACCAATGCATACACGGCGAGATACGGCGCCGCCGCCAATCCGCCGGCGCTGTAGAGCCCGACCGTGATCAGGGCGATATCGACCAACATCCGGCCATACGCCTGAGGACGAGGCCAGGGCCCCATCCGCGCCATGACGTAGTAGGGCCCATTCAGAAGGAGAGCAAGCAGGATGGTGATCAGGATGACCGAATCCGATCCTCGCCCGGTCGAGGCCCTAAATACTTCGTGGAACCCGAGGATGGCCAGCGCGACGAGACCGCGAATCGCCAGTTCCTGGCGCAGGCGTCGCTCGCGAGAAGCATCTCGCGCCACCCAGTCGACCTGGGCTGCCGATGCGACCAGAGGCGAACTGTGATCCCCTGGCGCTGCCTTAGCCATGCGCTCCCCGTGAGGTGGACGAACGCTCCATGAAGTCAGCTTAAGGCTTGCGAGGTTTGTCCAACCCCTGAGATTTCGGGGCCTTTCCAGGCCTATCTCTACGAAAAGGCACGGTTCAGTACGACGCGGGTGGCTGACCGAAGAAGGGTCTCGACTCAGGATATTACTTATAACTATCAAATAGTTACAGCTGGATACCCTGACATCGACTCTTCTTGGGGGGGACCGGGCGAAGATTGCAGAGAAGGGAGAAGAATTTGGTTGGATCACCGTGCAGCCTCACACTGGGTGAGGGGGCAGTGACTATGCGGACCCTGACCGCCAAGCTTTCGCTTGGCGTCGTCCTGCTCGTTCTGCTGAGCGTCGGTCTTATGGCCGGGCTCGCGGTCTGGCGCAGCGCGGCGGCGCTCCGTGAGCGGGCACTGGCCTCCAACCACACCGTCGCGCTCGGAGTCTCCTACGCGGTCGAGCAGTACGTCGCCGATGCCATGGCGATCATGCGGGAGGCCGCCGAGCGCCCGAAGCTGCGTCACGAGATCACCAGCGGGAACTGGTCTGAGGCCCGGACGGTCCTGGAGAATGTCGCGCGCCACTTCCAGCAGTTTGACTATGTCTTCGTCCAGGATACCCAGGGGACCATTCGAGCCCGGGTGCCTCACGCCGAGACCGTGGGCGAAGATTTTTCCTCCCGCGATTTCTTCCGTGAGGCGATGCAGACGCGACGGCCGTACCTCTCGGGCATCTACATCTCGAAAGCCGCCCGGCGGCCGGTCGTCGCGATGGCCGTGCCGGTCCTCCACGCCGATGGGCGCGTGGCCGGCGTATTGGTCGGGGCACTCTCGCTCCAGACGATGAGTCGCCTCGTGTCGGTCGCGGTGCGCGACGACGGGCGTGCCATCTACTTAGTGGATAGCCAGGGCGGGCTCATCGCGGATTCGCGAGGTGCCGTGGAGTCCCTCCGCGACATGCGGGCCGAGCCCGTGGTCCACGCGGTGCTAGCGGGACGCGCGGACACGATGATCTTCCGCGGGCCCGGCCGCGGCGAGCAGATGCTGGGGGCGTACGTGCCGATCAGGTCGTTCGGCTGGGGAGTGGTCGTCATCAGGCCCACGTCCGCAGCCCAGGCCCCCGCGGCCCGCCTCGGTGTCGTCCTGATCTGGATTGCCGTCAGCTGCACCGTGGGCGCCATCGCAGTCGGCGTCGGGTTCGCTCGCCGGCTCACGCGCCCCCTCCTGCGCGTGGCGGAGGCGAGCAAGAGGATCGCGGCCGGCGAGCTGTCGACCCGGGTCGCGGTGAGTGGTCAGGACGAAGTGGCGACGCTGGGGCGCGCCTTCAACCAGATGGCCGACGCGGTGGCGCAGTCCCACCACGCCCTGGTGCAGCGGGCGGCCGAAGGCGAGAGGATGAATCGGCAGCTCATCGAAGAGGCGGCCGTGCGACAGCAGGCGGAGGCCGCGACCCGGCTGCAAGCCGAGCGCCTCGCCATCCTCCACGAGATCGACCGCGGGCTCCTCGCCGCGGAGACGCCGGCGGCAATCGCCGAGGCGACCCTCGGGCGGGTGCGTCAGTTGCTGGGGGTCCCCCGCGCCATCGTGAACCTGTTCGACCTCGAGGCTGGCGAGGTGGAGTGGCTGGCGGCGGCCGGGCGCCGCCGCCTCCATGTCGGGCCCGGCGTCCGGTTCCCGCTCGCGTTGATGGGGGACGTGGACGCCCTGCGACGCGGAGAGTTCCAGCTGATTGACGTCGATGCCCTACCGCGGAGCCCCGAGGCAGAGGCCCTGCTCGCCAGCGGTGTCCACGTATACATGGTGGTCCCCATGATCGCCGGAGGGGAGCTCATCGGCGCGCTCAGCTTCGGTGCCGCCGCCGGGCCATTTTCGCCCGAGCAGGTCAGCATCGCGATCGAGGTCGCGGCCCACATGGCCATCGCGATCGCACAAGCTCGGCTTTACGAGCGCGTGAAGCGGCAAGCGATGGAGCTCGAGCAACGGGTGCAGGAGCGCACGCGAGAGCTCGAAGCAGCGAACCAGGAGCTAGACGCCTTCAGCTATTCGATCTCCCACGATCTCCGGGCCCCGCTCCGCGCCATGCAGGGGTTCACGGAAGCGCTGCTGGAGGACTACGGCGAGCGCCTGGACTCCACCGGACAGGACTTTGCGCAGCGGATCGTGGCCGCGAGCCACCGCATGGACGCGCTGATTCAGGATCTCCTGGCCTACAGCCGACTGAGCCGAACCGAGGTGCGACTCGACGCGGTCAACGTCGAGTCGGTGGTCGATGACGCGTGTGGGCAGCTCGCGACGGAGCTGAAGGAGCGCGGGGCCGAGATCACTGTCGACCGGCCGCTGACGCGGGTGATGGCGCATCGCATGGTCTTCGGCCAGATCCTGGCGAATCTCCTCACGAATGCCGTGAAGTTCATGGGCCCGACCACGCGGCCCCGTATCAGGATCTGGACCGACGTTCGCGGCGATTGGGTTCGGGTCTGGGTGGAGGATAATGGGATCGGGATCGAGCCGGAGCATCGGGAACGCATTTTCCGAGCGTTCGAGCGGCTCCACGGCGTCGAGCAGTATCCCGGGACCGGGATCGGCCTGGCCATCGTTCAGAAGGGGATCGCCCGGCTCGGCGGCCAGGCGGGGGTTGAATCGGCCCCCGGCCAAGGCAGTCGGTTCTGGGTGGAGCTCAAAAGCGCCGAGGCCTGATCATGCACACGAACACCTACCCGATTCTCCTCGTCGAGGATTCCCCGGATGACGCACTCCTGATCCAGCGAGCCTTCCGCAAGGCAAACCTGGCGAACTCGGTTCAGCTGGTCCGAGACGGCGAGGAGGCGGTGGCTTACCTCAAGGGTGACCCGCCGTTTTCCGACCGGCGCGAATTCCCCCTGCCGGTGCTCATGCTGCTGGATCTCAAGCTGCCGCGGCGCTCGGGGCTCGAGGTGCTCGAATGGGTCCGCCAGGACGGCACCCTCAGGCGGCTGCCGGTGGTCGTCCTGACATCCTCTCGCGAGAGTGTCGATGTCAACCGCGCGTATGACCTTGGCGTCAATTCGTACCTGACCAAGCCGGTGGGCTTCAACGCCCTGCTGGAAATGGTCAAGCGCTTGAACCTCTACTGGCTGATTATGAACGAGCCGCCCGATATTCGTCAGGGATAAGAGGCAATGGACGACCGGTTCCGGATCCTGCTCATCGATGACAGCTCGGATGATCGTATGCTCATCCGGCGCGCCCTCAAGCAAGAGTTCGAGCCGTTGGAGGTAGCCGAGGTCGGCGATGCCGAGGCGCTCGAGCGAGCCCTGAACGCCAAGCCCTTTGATCTCGTGATCACCGACTACAACTTGGGGTTCACGGACGGGTTCACCTTGCTGGATGCCCTCAAGGCCCGGTGGCCGGACTGCCCCGTGATTCTTTGCACGGGGAGTCTCAGTGAGGAGATCGCCGTGGCGGCGTTACGCAAGGGGCTCGACGACTATGTGCTCAAGGAGCAGCAGCGCTTTCTGCGCATGCCGGCGGCCGCCCGGAGCGCGGTGGAGCACGCTCGGCAACGGGCCGCCGCGCGGGCCGCCGAAGTCCGCTACCAGGCCCTATTCGAGGGCGCCCCGGTTGGCCTCGTCCAGTCCCTGCCCGACGGGCGCATGCTCGCGGCGAATCCGGCCGCCGCGCGCATCTGGGGCTATCCCGATGTGGCCTCGTTCCTCAGAATCAACTCGCGAGAGCTGTACACAAACCCGGAAGATCGGGATCGATTGATGGCGATCCTCGAGCGCGAGGATACCGTCCACAACTTTGAGATTCACGGGCGGCGCGGGGACGGGACGCTGGCCTGGGTGAACGCCAGCATTCGGCCGATGCGAGATGCCGAGGGGCGCGTGTTGCACTACGAGTGGAGCCTGCAGGACGTCACCGAGCGCAAGCAGCTCGAGACGCAGCTCCGGCAGGCCCAGAAGATCGAAGCCATTGGCCAGCTGGCCGGCGGCATCGCCCACGACTTCAACAACCTCCTCACGGTCATCGGGGGCCGCAGCAGCCTCCTGCTCCAGAAGCTGCGCCCCGACGATCCGGCGCTCCGGGACGTCGACCTGATCGAGAAGACTGCCCAACGGGCTGCCGGTCTCACCCGCCAGCTCCTCGCGTTTAGCCGCAAGCAGGTCCTGGAGCCGAAGCCGCTCGACCTCAACGCGCTGGTGGCCGGCGTGGCGCCCATGCTGAAACGCCTGATCGGAGAGCATATCGAGGTCGTGACCGTGCCGGGCGGCGGCCTGGGCCACGTCATGGCCGATCCCGGGCAGGTCGAGCAAGTCGTCATGAACTTGGTCGTGAATGCGCGGGACGCGATGCCGGACGGCGGGATGGTGAAGATCGAGACCGCCAGCCGAGCGGTGCAGGAGGCTACGCTCCATGCGCAAGGCCATGTGCCTCCAGGGCGGTACGTCACCCTGACTGTTCAGGATACGGGGTGCGGGATGGATTCGCCGACCCTGGCACGGATCTTTGAGCCGTTCTTCACCACCAAGGAACCGGGTAGAGGAACCGGCCTTGGCCTCTCGACCGTACACGGCATCGTGCACCAAAGTGGTGGCTACATTGGAGTCGATAGCGCGGGAGGTCGCGGCACGACCTTCACGATCTACCTGCCTCGCATCACGGAGCCGATTAACGCTACGGAAGCTCCGAAAAGGTCGCCGCGAGATCTGATGCGAGGAACTGAGACGGTTCTACTTGTCGAGGACGACGAAGAACTGCGGCGGCTCGCGTCCGAGATCTTGAAGACGTGCGGCTACACGGTCCTGGAGACCGGCGATCCGCTCGAAGCACTCACCATCGGGGAACGGCGGAACGGAGCCATTGATCTACTCCTGACGGACATGGTGATGCCGGCGATGCCTGGATCCGAACTGGCGCAACGCCTGGGCACTATGTGCCCCGGGCTGCGCGTCCTGTACATGTCAGGGTACACGGACGAGATGATCGCCGCAGATGTTGCAAGCGAGCCTGCTCGAGCGTTCCTGCGCAAGCCGTTCACCCCACACGACTTGGCGAGAAAAGTCCGCGAGGCCCTGGCGCCGCGCTAGAACGGCGATCCTCCGTTCCCAACCGTCGAATTCTGACAACCCGAGAGCCACCTCCATAACGAGGGCGACGAGTGCGGCCTTGGTCGACTCCAGGACGGGCCAAACACCAGATGGGATATGCTGGCGAGCCCGCGCCAAGGCCGCGCTGAGGCCCTTACCTGCGCGCCTGGGTGCCTGACCTTCTCGAATTCTCTAGGGACCGGGCACCAAGACACGGGCCGGCCTGGAGACGTGCGGCTTAACGGAACGTGCGATCCGTTGCCGATCCGTCAGGGCATCCGTAAACCGATTCGTTGCGGAACTGTGGCTACTCAGCTCGGCAGGGAGCGCCTATCTGACCGTCATTTCAATAGGTTGCAAACTTGGGAGGTGTGCGGCTTGACGATTTCGGGCCCCCGCAACCAACGACACTCGGGTCGCCACGCGAGCGTCTCGGCCTTGTTGATGGCGGTCCGATCAATGGCGTGGAGGGCAGCCCGGCGCACGCGCAAATCATGCCAGGGCGACTTCGGGTCCCACTGGTCCGGCAGGTCGATCCAGAACACGCCGGGGGGCTTGGCGCCCACGAGCTTCATCCCCGGCGTCTTCCGGATGTCGTCGGCCACGGGCCCGGTCAGGAGGTAGGCGATGTCCACGTCGCCCTTCTTGAGCGCGGCGGCCCGCGTGGTCTCCTCGGGCATGCTGCGGAAGACGAGTCGCTTGACTGACGGCGTCTTCCGCCAGTAGCCCTCGAAGGCCTCCATGACCAATTCGACGCCCGGTGTGAAGCTCACCACCTTGTAAGGCCCGGCGCCGATCGGGGCCTTCTTGAAGCCGTCGTCGCCGACCTTCTCCACGTATTTCTTCGGCACGATCCACGCGGCGCCGGTGGCCGAGGTGCCGTAGAAGGTCATGAAGTCCGGCCACGGCTCCTTGAGGTGAATGCGGACGCGCCCGGAGTCGACGATCTGGACTTCGCGCACCCGGTCCTTGAGCAGCCTGGCCGCCGAGCCCTTGTAGCGGTCGAACGAGAACTTCACGTCCTCCGCCGTGATGGGATCGCCGTTGTGGAACGTGACGCCCTTGCGGAGGACGAACTCGTAACTGAGCCCATCCCTGGACGCGCTCCACGACTCGGCGAGGCTCGGCGTATTGGCCCCGGCCGGCATGGGCTTCACCAGCGCGTCGTGAATGGCGTAGTACACCATGAACGGCGTGATCAATCCCTCGGCCTCCGCGGGGTCCAGCCAACGGGCGGCCAGGGTGACGTGCACGGCGTACGTCAAGGTCCCCTCGGGCGCGGCCGGCGCCGGGGCGGCGCTGCCGAGGAGCAGCAGCAGGGACAGGGCTCCCAGCGGCACGGTGCGCAAGCGGAGTCGGGTCATGCGATCCTCCTCCTGGCGGCCGGCAATCCCGCACTCGCGATCCGCCGGGGCGCCGCCGATCGGTCCTCGTCCTCTCGAGAGGGTCCCATACATAGAAGCATCCGCGCCGCAATTCAAGACGCGCAGCGCCGTGACTCACCGCTTCAACGATATCTCGGGGTACATCGTCGCGACGGTCGCGAGATGCTCCCGCGCCTCGAGCGGCCTCCCCGCGCCTGTCCCACAGTTTGGCGAATCAGCCCGGCCTATCGGCCTCAGCCATACGCGAGGGTCAGCACCGTAGCCGCTATGAATGCAGCGCAGGCGGGTCAGCGTATCCTGCGTAGGCTCAGTCATGGTGAGCCTCCGTTGCACAAGCCTGCTTCTATCGCTTGCGACGCTTGGTATGAACCTTCATCCGCACCCGCTGGTCCCTGCGCCCTAACGCCGTGAAGAGAACCTGATTGTCTGGCCGCCTTGACCTGGCGCTGCCGCTGGGAGTAAAGGAGAAGGGTCCAAGGTCACGTCGATTCCCCCGGGGGGACGCCCATGCCGCCAGGCACCGCGCCGCTCAACGCCGAGACGCTGAAGAGCCTCTACCAAACCATGCTCCGGATCCGGCGCTTCGACGAGCGGACGGTGGAGCTGTTCAACGAAGGCCTCGTGAAGGGCACCGCCCACAGCTACGTGGGCCAGGAGGCGGTGGCGACGGCGGCCTGCGCCCACCTCACGAATGACGACTCCGTCATCAGCAACCACCGGGGCCATGGCCACTGCATCGCCAAGGGGGC
>Ga0207646_10007863_pt1 | contig 10769 bp, 6 predicted proteins | sample KBSK5502metaG_FD_184343 | JGI IMG/M metagenome (GOLD analysis project Ga0207646, IMG submission 184343) | Corn, switchgrass and miscanthus rhizosphere microbial communities from Kellogg Biological Station, Michigan, USA - KBS K5-50-2 metaG... | ecosystem: Host-associated > Plants > Roots >...
GACCAGGTAGTTCAGCAGACGCGGAAAGACCAGTATCAGGATCCCGAACAGAATCGACAGCAGCGGGCTCAGGTGTGCGGCGCCGATAACCATCGCTCCTCCTCGTCGGTGCTCAATCTTGGGGCACCAAGTCCATTATTCCGCCACACGTCACCGACGGGCCGACCTTCGTGGTTTTGTCTGCCGCACCTTCGGCGCCCCCTCCTGGATGCAGGGGTGAGCCACCGGGGCCTCGCGACGTCACCTCGGCCCGACGATCCGCCAGTTGGTGTCGCTGACCGGCGTCAGGACGGCACCGCCCGCGATCGTCGCGCCATCCATGAACCAGACCAGGTTGTCGCCGGTCGCCTGGTTGCGCCACAGGATGTCCGGCTTGCCGTCGGCGTTGTAGTCGCCCACGCCTCCGACCACCCAGTTCACGTCGCCGACCGGCATGAGCACGGCTCCGCCCGCGATCGCCGTGCCGTCCATGAACCAGACCAGGTTGTCGCCGCTCGCCTGATTGCGCCACAGAATGTCCGGCTTGCCGTCGGCGTTGAAGTCGGCGGCACCGACGATCCTCCAGTTGGTGTCGGCGACGGCGGTCAGGACGGCTCCGCCCGCGATGCTCGTCCCATCCATGAACCAGACAAGGTTGTCCCCGGTCGCCTCGTTGCGCCAGAGGATGTCAGGCTTGCCGTCGGCGTTGAAGTCCGCCGTGGCGACGATCTGCCAGTTGGGGTCGCTGACAGGCGTCAGAATCGCGCCGCTCATCAGCGTCTCGAGCCTCGTCCCATTCATGAACCACACCACGTTGCCGCCCGTCGACTGGTTCCTCCACAGGATGTCCAGCTTCCCGTCACCATTGAAGTCCGCCGTCCCCACGATCTGCCAGTTGACGTCGCTGACCGTGGCCACCTCCGACACGTCCGTAAGCGTCGTCCCGTTCATGAACCACATCACGCTGCGACTAGTCGACTCGTTCCTCCACAAGATGTCTGCCTTCCCGTCACCGTTGAAGTCGCCGGGCACTGCCTGACAAAGTAGGAGCGAGACGTTGTTGGAGCCCTCGTTCACGACGGCTAGATCCGATTCTCCATCCCCGTTGAAGTCACCCGCTTCGACGGATACCGGACCTATGCCCGCCCCGTAGTTGACCGGCGCCGCGAAGGTCCCATCCCCTTTGCCCAGCAAGATCGAGACGCTTCTGGAGTTGATGTTCGCGATAGCGAGATCTCGCTTGCCATCCCGGTTGAAGTCCCCCACGGCGACGGAAATGGGACCTGACCCCACCGCGTAGTTGACTGCCGCCTGGAAAGTCCCATTTCCATTGCCCAGCAGGATAGAGATTTCGTTGGAGGCCCAGTTCGCGACGGCGAGATCCAGCCTGCCGTCCCGGTTGAGATCCCCCACGGCGACGGGAATGGGAGTCGTCCCTACGCCGTATTCGACCGCCGGCTGCAGCGCCCCGTCCCCGTTGCCCAGCAGGATCGACACGTTGTTGGAGCCCTCGTTCGTTACGGCGGCATCCTGTTTACCGTCTCCGTTGAAGTCCCCCAAGGCCACGGACCGCGGTTGTGTCCCCACCCCCCGGTTCATGGCCGCCGTGAAGGTCCCATCCCCGCTGCCCAGGAGGATCGAGACGTTATTGGAGGCATAATTCGCGACAGCGAGATCCTGCTTGCCGTCTCCGTTGAAGTCTCCGACTGCGATGGAATCGGGATCGGTCCCCGCCCCGTAGTTTACCGCCGCCTCGAAGGTCCCGTCCCCATTGCCCAGAAGGATCGAGAGGTCGTCGGAGCCCTCGTTTGCGACGGCCAGATCCTGCTTGCCGTCCCCGTTGAAGTCCCCTACGGCGACCGACCGGGGAAGTGACCCCGCCCCGTACTGCACCGCCGCTTGGAAGGCGCCGTTCGCATCTCCCAGCAGGATCGAAACGTTGTTCGAGCCATTGTTTGCGACAACCACATCAGGCTTGCCGTCTCCGTTGAAGTCCCCCGCGGCGACGGAGAGGGGAATTGACCCCACCCCGTAATTGACCGCCGCCCGCAACGTGCAGGAGGTGGCGATGCTGTCGTTCAGGAGGACGCTGACATTGTTGGAGCCACCGTTCACGACGGCGAGATCCTGCTTGCCGTCCCTGTTGAAATCCCCTACGGCGACCGAAACAGGAGTTGTCCCCGCCCCGTAGTTCACCGCCGCCCGGAAGGTCCCGTTCCCATCGCCCAGTAGGATCGAGATGTTGGCGGAACCAAAGTTCGCCACGGCAAGATCCTCCTTGCCGTCGCCGTTGAAGTCCCCAACGGCGACGGAATGGGGACTTGTCCCCGCTCCGTAGTTGACCGCCGCCTGGAAGGTTCCGCTCCCATCGCCCAGGAGTATGGAAACGTTGAAGGAGTCGCGGTTCACGACAGCGAGATCCTGCTTGCCGTCCCCGTTGAAGTCCCCCACCGCGACGAAAACGGGCGTTGTCCCCACGCCATGGTTCACCGCCGTCTGGAAGGTCCCGTTCCCGTTGCCCAGAAGAATCGCGACGTTGTTGGAGTTGTAGTTCGCGACGGCCAGATCCTGTTTGCCATCACCGTTGAAGTCACCCACGGCGACGGAAACGGTCGTCGTTCCCGCCGGATAGTTGACCGCCGCCTGGAAGGTCCCGTTCCCATTACCCAGTACGATCAAGACGCTCGAGCTTTGGTCCGCCACCGCCAGATCCTGCTTGCCGTCCCCGTTGAAGTCACCCACGGCAACGGACACGGGAAATGATCCTCCCCCAACCCCGATGACGCTCGTGAACAAGAAGGTCCCGTCCCCATTGCCCAGCAGGATCGAGAGGTTGCCGGGCATAGAGCCCGCCACGGCGAAGTCCTGCTTGCCGTCCCCGTTGAAGTCGCCCACGGCAAGGGAAGTGGGATCGTACCCTGCCCGGTAGTTGACCGCCGCCTGGAAGGTCCCGTTCTCATTGCCCAGCAGGATCGCGACGTTGTCGCCAGCAGTCGTGACGGCGAGGTCCTGCGTGCCGTCCCTGTTGAAGTCCCCCACGGCGACGGAAGAGGCATTTGCCCCCGCTCCATAGTTGACCGCGGTTGCGAAGCCGGCCTCCACGGGGACGCTCGCCAGGAGCACCAGAACAAGAACGGCCAGCACGCCGATCACCGCCTTGGCAAGGGGCATGGGGCCTCCTCTAGCCATGCTAGCCGGAGGAGATTGGTCGGGGCGCCTTGTCTGACGATTAGTGACCGGCGGGAGGAAGCGGTGCGGCGGCGAGCGCGTCGATCTCCTTGAGGATCGCGGCGACCGTCGCCTCCGTGAGCCGCTCGCCTTTCTGCCACGTCGCCAGCGTCGGGTCGCCGAAGACGCCGGACGGCGAGTAGTGCCGGTCGGTCCGCCGAGGGTCACGGGTCAGCGGGCCCGGCCGCACCCGCTCGCCGTCGGCGACGGCCCGGTCCATCCGCACCGCCGCCGGCTGCATGTAGAGGACCATCGACGTCTCGATCTCGTCGGCGTGTGTCCCCCACTTCTGCTGGCGCACCTCGTCCTCGGCCGCCTTCCCCGCCTGGAGCGGATCGGTGAAGCGCATGAGGATCCCCTCGCGGGCCAGCGCCGCCGCCGCCGCCTGCAGCGGCGGCAACGTCGAGACGCCAGTGTTGAGGACGTAGAACCGGCGCGGGCCGTAGCGCGCGATCGATCGGCAGATCTCGGCCACGACGTTCTTCTGCGTGTCGGCCGAGAGCGACACCGTGCCGGGGTACTCGACGAAGTTGGGGTAGTGGCCGTAGGTGAGCGTCGGCAGCAGCGCCACGGGGCGGGACGCCACGACGCGGGCCGCTTCGTACTCGGCCAGGATCAGGTCGTTGCCGAGCGGCAGGTGCGGGCCGTGCTCCTTCGCTCCGGCGCCGAGGGGAAGCACGACGACGCGGTCCGCCGTCAGGACGCGCTCCGCCTCCGTCCACGGGATGTCCCCCAGCCGCACGCCCGGCGATCCGCCGCCGGGGGCGCCCGCCGCGCGTGAGGGGAGGAAGCGCTTGGGGAACTTGGCGACCACCGTGTACAGCGGGTCCACCATGTTGGCCACGCGGATGACCGCGACCTGCGAGACGAGCTGGTACACGTCGGCCTTGTCGAAGCCGTAGTCGGCCACCAGCCAGTCGATCAGCTCCACGAACGAGATGCGCAGCGCGTCGGACAGGGGCCGCGCGCTGCCCGCGACCATCAGGTACTGGGCGTCCTCGAAGCGCGGCCAGGCGATCGTCTTCTTCTTGAGGAGGCCGAAGCGGAAGGCGACGTCCATCGACGTCTCGAGGCCGGAGCCGCACACCTCGCCGTCGCCCATCAAGGCGTGGCCGTCGCCGAAATAGAAGAGTGCGCCCGGATGGAACACCGGGAGGTATACGGTCGTACCCTCTCGCACATCGGAGGCGTCCATGTTGCCTCCGAAGCGCCCCGGCCAGAGCCCGTCGAAGCTCATGTCACCCTCCGGCGCCACCGCCACGCGGCCGAGCATGGGCTGCAGGGGAACGGTGATGGATTTCATCGCGCTGCCCGGGAGGTCGACGGTGCCCGCCATCCGCTCGCGGTCGATCCGCCACACGTACCGCCCCCGGGGAAACATGTCGTTGAGCATGGCGGTCGAGCCGTCGGGGACGAGGGCGCCGAAGCGGCCGCCCTGCGTGGAGACGGCCGTGTCGCGGTTGGGCCGGATCTTGAGGATCTCGACGACGAGCGTGTCCCCCGGCTCCGCTCCGTCGATGGCGATCGGCCCCACCTCGCCCGGCCACTTCCCTCCCGCCTTCTCGTACCACTCCCCCCAGAGGCTCTCGCTCTCGAGGACGTCCCCCGGCTTCACCGTCAGCACCGGAGGCCGCACGGCGAAGGTGGGATGGCCGATCGTGGGCTTGAGGTGGTGCGTCTCGGCGCTCGCCACCGAGGCGGCGAGCGTCAGGCCACAGAGCGCTCGAAGCATGGACGACTTCCCTTGAGGACCGGTTCGTGCCAGCATTGGTGTCTCTTGCTCCCTTCCCTGTTCTGCTCCGCGGATGGAGGACGCATTCATGAGTAAGGAAACGCGGGTCGAGACGACGTTCGGCAGCATCGAGGGCGCGGCCGAGTACCTGGGCCTGCTGCTCGAATCGGTGAACGAGGCGCGAGAAGACCTGGAGGCGGAGACGGCCCTGGCCTCCGCCGCGGGAGCGGATCGCCGCCAGCAGGCCATCCAGCTCGCGACCTACAAGCTGTCCCAGCTCAAGCAGCACCTCGCGACCAGCCACCGGCTGTTGAACGACCTGCGCACGATCCGCCGGCTGCTGTTCGCCGAGAGGCAGTCCGCCACCTTCGAGAGCGCGGCCGAGACGTCGCCGGGCCAGTTCGTGACGACGGCCGAGAAGCTGACGCCCGAAAACCCGCCGATCAGCTCGGAGGCGCGGCCGGGCGCGCGCCCGAGCGCAGCCGACCGGCGTCGAGCGCCAGGGCGAGGCCCACGACCACCAGCGTGATCAGCCCCGCCCCCGCTCCCGCGCGCGTCTCGAGGAAGGGGACCCGGAGCAGGATCATCACCGCCAGCACGAGCGTGCCGATGAGCAGCGCCCACCACGCCCACGCGTCGCCGCGGCGGTAGGGTCCGATCGTGATCAGGAGGAAGAGCGCGGCGAAGCCGCCCGCGTAGGCGGCGGCGGTGCCGCGCCGCGCGCGCAACGCGGTGCCCAGCTCGGGCTGACCGCCCGCCACCTGCGAGAGGCTCACGGGGCCGATCTGGTCGTCGTGCGCACGGTACGCGACGTAGCACGACGCCATGCTCCCCAGCATCGTCAGGGCCCCCACGAGCGCAAGGATCACCCAGCTCGCCGTCCTCATGTCCGCCTCCTTATCAATGCTCTTCCGGCTCCTGGCCGAGGTGCGAGCGCACCCGCCACAGGTCGGGGAAGGCGCGCTTCGGCAGCGTGGAGCGCAGGTAGGCGACGCCTTCGCTGCCCCCCGTGCCCCGCTTGGCCCCGATCATACGCTCGACCATCTGGACGTGGTGCGCGCGCCAGAGGGCCAGGCACTCGTCCATCTCGATGAGCACCTCGCCGAGCGCGACGAGGTCGGCATGGGCCTCGGGCTCCTCGTAGATGCGGACGAGCGCCCGCAGCCGCCACTCCTCGGGCTGGCTCGCGCCGCCCGGCGGCGATCCCGGCGCCGGCTCCGGCGGGAAGCCCCGGCGGACGAGCAGGTCGTCGACCGCGTCGGAAAGAGAAGGCGCGCGCAACCGCCGCTGCAGCCGATCGGCTTCCTCCGGCTCGCACACGAGCCGGCCGCAGACCGCCGGGTCCTTCAGCCCGAGCAGGAACTCCAGCTCCCGGAACTGCACCGACTGGAAGCCCGAAGCCGGGTTGAGGTGATAGCGGAAGCCGAGGAAGTCCTGGGGGCGCATCGTCTCCAGGATCCGCACCTGGCTGATGAGCAGGTGCTGCACCTCCACCACGCGGCGCAGCAGTCGCGTCGCCTCCCCGACCTGGCCCTCACCGAGGTGGGCGACGGCGCTGTCGACCTCGTGCAGCGCGAGCTTGAACCACAGCTCGTAGACCTGATGAATGATGATGAAGAGCTTCTCGTCGTGGTGCGGCGGCGAGGACAGGCCGTCCTGCAACGACAGCAGCTCCGGCACCTTCAGGTACTTCCCATAGGTGAGGGGCATTCAGCGGCCATCGTACCACCCCGGCTCCGCCGTCCGGTCCTCGGCTGTCCACTGCCGGGGCTATGGTGAGGCGGGCCGAGTGTGGCCGCATGCTAAACTGCCGGGTTTTGGAGGGAGGCCAGAGCGTTGGCCAAGGTATCCGCGCAGCGTAAGTCGGCGGCCGAGGGCAAGGGCCGCAAGCCGGCTCGCCCGCAGCTCGCGCTCTTCGACGAGGACGGCGGCAAGGTCGTCAAGATGCCGGCCCCGGCGGAGCCGCCCCCCGCACCCGCGGCCATTCCCGCGGCTCCGGAGCCTTCCGCCGCCCCGCTGCGTCCGCCGCGCGTCACCGCCGAATCGCTGGCCAAGAAGCAACGGGAGATCTCGGTCTCCGAGTTCTTCGTCAAGAACCGCCACCTCCTCGGCTTCGACAATCCCTCGAAGGCGCTCCTCACCACCATCAAGGAAGCCGTCGACAACTCGCTCGACGCTTGCGAGGAGGCCGGCATCCTCCCCGAGCTGCACGTCGAGGTCCACGACCTCGCGTTGGAGGCGAAACAGCGGGACGCCGAGCTCACCAAGGGTGAGGGCCGCTTCGTCGTGGTCGTCCAGGACAACGGCCCCGGGATCGTCAAGGCCCAGGTGCCGAAGATCTTCGGCAAGCTGCTGTACGGCTCGAAGTTCCATCGGCTGAAGCAGTCGTTGACCGCCGACCAGAGCGTACTCATCGAGCGGGACGGCAAGGTCGAAAGGCTGCCCATCGGGCAGCTCGTCGATGGCCTGCTCCCGGACGGCGAAGAGGTCAGGGACGTGAGCGCGCTCGGGATCTGCGCCCCGGCATTCGATCCATCCACCTGGCGCTACGGCTGGCGGGCCGTGTCCCACGTGATTCGACACCGGCGTGAGAACGAAATCGTCGAGGTGCGAACCGAAAGAGGCAAGCGCGTTCGCGTGACCGGCTGCCACAGCCTCTTCACCTACGACCCCGATCTGCGTCAGGTGAAGGCCGTGGCGGCGCGCTCCCTGCGGGCGGGCGACTACATCGTGGCTCCGCGGCGGCTCCCGGACCCGGCGCGTCTCGATCGCGTGAACCTCCTTGCGCACTTCAGTGCCGACGAGCTGGCCCCGCGCCAGGTGTTCGTGTACGGCGTTCCCGGGGCGTTGTTCGACGCGCTGGCCGCGGGCGCCACGACCGTGCATCAGAAGATCGGAAAGGACAAATCGAGACGCTTCTTCCGCGTAGCGGCGCGAGACGGCACGACGATCGACGTTCTCGACGATTCGTGGGCGCAATACCGTCGGAAGGGCTTCCTTCCTGCGCTGCTGGTGAAACGTCTCGGCCTCGAGGCAGAGTGCGCCGACGGTCTGTTGCGAACCTATCACCACGGCGCCGTCCGGGAGACTCCCGTGACCTGGGTCGTCAGCAGGGCTCTGATGCGCCTCCTTGGACTCTACGTGGCGGAGGGACACTGCGACGCCCGCCAGGCCGGATTCACGTTCTCATCGCAAGAGATGAGCCTCGTCGAGGAGGTGGTCACCACCGCGCAGGTGCTGGGTTTGTCGACCACGGTCGAGAAACGCCCTCGCAATGCCATCCGGGTGAAGCTCTTCGGCGGCCTCACGTCCCTGTTGTTTCCCGCGTGGTGCGGGCGTGGCGCCAAGAACAAGAGAGTGCCGACGTTCGTGTACCGGGCCGACCGTGACCTGCGGCAACACTTTCTCGACGGCCTCTACCTCGGTGACGGCCACCGGGTGAAGACCCGCGAGGTCCTCATGTTCGGCTCCGCCAGTCGAGCGCTGGTCGACGACGTGGAGGTGCTCTGGCTGCTCCAGGGCGTGGTGCCATCCCGTAACGGGCCGTTTCGCCAACGTGGTCTGGGTCGCAACGCCTCCATCTCCTGGAGACTCGATGTCCACGGCTTCGACATTGGCGTTTCACACATCTACAAGCGACGCGACGTCCAGGAGCGCCAGCAGTCCGTCGGCATCGTCATGGGAGCCGCCGTCGGAGCGACCTATGGTCTTCCGCAATTGTCGGCCTTGGCCAGTGGCAGGGTGACACGTCACCTCACGAATCACCTGGTCGATCGAGGATATCTCCTCGAGGTCGAGCCCGGAGGGTATGCCGCGACCCCCAAAGTCGAACATCTTCAGCACGAAGTCGCGGCGGTACGGTCCTTCTCTACTTCGGACCTGTGCCTGTTGCGCGTGAACCAGGTGCGGCGCGTGCGCGGCGCGCATCCGTTCGTCTACGACCTTTCCGTCCCCGGATGCGAGAACTTCGTCGCCGGCGAAGGCGCGATCGCCTGCCACAACTCACGTGGCCAGCAAGGCATCGGCATCTCGGCGGCGGCGATGTACGGACAGCTCACCACCGGCAAGCCGATCCGCGTGACCAGCCGCGTGGGCAAGCGCAAGGCGGCCCACGTCTTCGAGATCCAGCTCGATACCCGCAAGAACGAGCCCGTGGTGACCCACGACGAGGCTCGGGACGAGTGGCACCAGGAGCACGGGACCCGGGTCGAGCTCGAGATCGTCGCCAACTGGCAGCAGGGCCAGCGCTTCGTCAACCGCTACGTCGAGCACACGGCCCTCGCGAACCCGCACGCCACGATCCACTACACGCGGCCCGTCGGCGCGGCGCAGCGCACGAACGCCGACCGGCCGGGCAACGAGACGATGAGCTTCCCGCGGGCCACGAGCGAGCTGCCCAAGGAGGCGGTCGAGATCAAGCCGCACCCCCACGGCGTCGAGCTGGGCGCGCTCATGCTCATGGCGCGGGAGTCGAAGAGCCACGACGTCCGCGGCTTCCTGCAAACAGCGTTCAGCCGCGTCTCGCCCCCGACCGCGGGAGAGATCCTGGCCAAGGTGCCTTGGGGCAAGAAGCCCGTGAGGCCGCGCGTCCTCGGCGCGAATCGCGCGATGGCCGAGGAGCTGCACAAGGCCATCGGCGAGACCAGGCTCATGAACCCGCCGACGAACTGCTTGAGCCCGATCGGCGACGAGCTCATGAGGAAGGGGCTCGTCAGCTTCCTGAACGTGATCGAGAGCGAGGGCGAGAGCGGGGACGAGAACGCCCAGCTCGACCTCGATTCGGCCGGCATGAAGCCGACGAAGAAGGCCGGGAAGGCGGCCGCCGGAAAGCCGCGCGCCAAAGGGGAGCCCGACCCCGCCCAGCCCTCCATCCCCGATGCGCCGCCCGAAGAAGGTGTCGAGAAGATCAAGGGCCACAACTACTTCATCGCCACCGTAACCCGCTCGCCGAAGGTATACCGAGGCAATCCGTTCCAGGTGGAAGTCGGCCTCGCCTACGGCGGAAGCTGGCCCCCCGACAAGACCATCGAGCTGTTCCGCTTCGCCAACCGCGTCCCGCTGCTGTTCCAGCGCGGCGCCTGCGGCATCACCGAAGGCATCGTGCGCACCGACTGGCGCAACTACCTGCTGAGCCAGCCCAAGGGCTCGCTCCCCGTCGGGCCCATGGCGCTTCTCGTCCACATCGCTTCGGTCTGGGTGCCGTTCACCAGCGAGTCGAAGGAGGCGGTGGCCCACTACCCGGACATCATGAAGGAGATCCAGCTCGCCGCTCAGGAGTGCGGCCGCAAGCTGGCCACCTTCATCCGGAAGCGCAAGGCCGCCGACTACCAGGCCCAGCGGCGCAGCATCTTCGAGCTCTACATCGAGGAGGTGGCGGTGGCGATCGGGAAGATCACGGGACGGAAGCCCGGACCGATCAAGAGGGAGTTCCTGCAGGTGGCGCACAAGGTGACGGCGGCGGAGATGAAAGAGGAAGAGAAGGCGATGGAGCTCGAGGCGCGCGAGGCCAAGCAAAAAGCGAAAGAGCGCGCCGAGGCGGAGGAGGATTAACCGTGGCCGCACGGAAGGACGCCGTCTCGAAGAAGACGGCGGCCAAGATCGAAACGCTCGCCCAGGGCGTGTTGAAGACCGTGCAGGGCGGCAAGAACCCGTTTCTCGACATCCCCATCCGCTCGCTCGCCAACGTGAGCTGGAGCGAGAAGCGGCGGCTGGTCGAGCTGGGCAACCAGAAGCAGAAGCGCTACTTCTTCAACGTGGCGATGGCGCGGAAATTCATGCAGACGTTCCTCGTGAGCGAGGCCTGCAAAGAGCTCATCGATTCGGGCAAGAC
>Ga0207646_10007865_pt1 | contig 10767 bp, 10 predicted proteins | sample KBSK5502metaG_FD_184343 | JGI IMG/M metagenome (GOLD analysis project Ga0207646, IMG submission 184343) | Corn, switchgrass and miscanthus rhizosphere microbial communities from Kellogg Biological Station, Michigan, USA - KBS K5-50-2 metaG... | ecosystem: Host-associated > Plants > Roots >...
TGCTGCGCGGTGCGGGCCTGGTGTTCTTCTCCTACATCGGCTTCGACACGGTCTCAACCGCGGCGCAGGAGTCGAAGAACCCCCAGCGCGACATGCCGCTCGGCATCCTCGGCTCGCTCGCGATTTGTACGCTGCTGTACGTCGTGGTGTCGGCGGTGCTGGTCGGCATGGTTCCCTACGGCGAGCTCAATCTCCCGGCGCCGATGGCGTACGCGATGGAGCGGATCGGCGCGCCGTGGTGGATTCGCGTCTCGATCGACGTCGGCGCGGTCCTGGGCATTGGCTCCGTGATCCTTGTCATGCTGCTCGGCCAGTCCCGCGTCTTCTACTCGATGTCTCGCGACGGCCTGCTCGGGCCTTGGGCCGGGAGAGTGCACCCGCGGTTCCGTACCCCGTACCTCTCCACGATCTACACCGGCATCGCGGTATGCTTCGCAACCGGGCTGTTGCCGCTGCAGCTGCTCGGGACGTGGGTCAACATCGGCACGCTGCTCGCGTTCGTGCTGGTGTGCGCCGGCGTGTGGATCCTGCGACATACGCGACCCGATCTCGAGCGACCGTTCCGTGCACCGCTGGTGCCGCTGGTGCCCCTGCTGGGGATCCTCTCCTGTCTCGGCCTCATGCTGACCCTTCCGCTGGACACGTGGGTGCGGCTCTTCGTCTGGCTCGCGCTCGGACTTGCCGTCTATTTCGGTTACGGACGGCGACACAGCTTTCTGCGGCGATCTCCCCCGTAGTACCTGGACGACCCATCTCGCGACCCGTACGTTTGCCCATCGGGTCGACCCAGCGCGTTTCAAACACGGGAGGGTGGAATGACGCGACACGGCACATACGGCGCGTGGGCACTCGCTGTTGGAGTCGCGGTTGCGGCGCTCGCTGCGGCCTGCGGCGGCAGCAGCACCAGCCCGCATCAGCCCGGGCAATGCCCATCGTTCAGTGGGGGGATGTCGCAGGGCGACAGCTTGTACGGGTTGTTCCGACTGGTCTCGTACTGTCTGGACTCGCTTCCCGCATATGGTCCTCCCGCCGACACCGGGCGCGTCACCCTGATCCATGCAACCACGGCGGACTCCTTCATCGCCGTTCTCGCGACTCAGGGCCAGGCGCCCGAGAGCATCCTCGGCACGTACACGCACCCGGTTCCAGACTCGATCCACGTGACGGGCGTGGTGAAGACCCTACTCGGTTCGTTCGCGGTCGAGGTGCTGGGCAGGTTTTTGCTCCAGCACAACATCTTCTCGGTCAGCGGGCAGCTGGTCGTGACCGGTACCCAGCCGCACCCGTTGTCGTTCGTCGGGGCGCGGGTGCCGTAAGCCGGCTTATCTTAGTGTCATGTCGGACAACGGTGTCGCCATTCCTCCGGAGCGCGCGCGCGCGGCCGCCGAAGTCGCCGCGGTGCTCGCGCCCGGCCGCCGGGTCGTGCTCACCACGCATGTCAACGCCGACGGTGATGGCGTGGGAAGCGAGGTGGCACTGTGGCATCTGCTCACGGCCCGCGGACTGAGCGCGACCATCGCCAACCCCACGCCCATCCCTGAGCGGTTTCACTTTCTCCTGCCGGAGGGGGCCGATCATTCGGAGCGCGCGGCGCGCGAGATCGCGGCGGCCGACGTGGTCGTGGTCCTCGACATTTCCGAGGTGAGCCGGTTGGGCGATCTGGCGCGTGCGATCACGCAGTCGCACGCAGTGGCGTGCATCGACCACCACGTGAGCATGGGCTCGCTGCCCGGTGGTCCGCGGTTGGTGGCCCCCGAGGCGGCCGCCACGGCCGAGCTGGTGTTCGACTTCGCGAGTGCCCTCCAGTGGCCGCTGTGCCCCGAGGCGGCCCGCGCGCTGTACGTGGGCATACTCACCGACACGGGCGGGTTCCGGTTCGCGAACACCACTCCGCGCGTGCTGCGGGTCGCGGGCGCGCTGCTCGAGCACGGCGTGGACCCGGAGTCGATCTACGAGTCGGTGTACGCGAGCGCACCCGAGGGTCGCGTCCGCCTCACGGCCGAGGTCCTCGCCACCCTGGTGGTCGAACCGGAGCGCGGGCTGGCGTGGGTGACGGTGCCGCCCGACGCGCTGCAGCGGCACCATGCCACGGCCGACGACCTGGACGGCATCGTCGAGTATCCGCGATCCATCGCGGGGGTCCGGCTGGCCCTCCTGTTCCGCCAGCTCGCCAATGGCAAGGTGAAGGTCAGCTTCCGCTCGCTCGGCGACGTGGACGTGGCCGAGCTGGCGCACCGATTTGGCGGTGGGGGACACCGCAAAGCGGCGGGGGCGTCGCTCGAGGGCTCGCTCGCCGAGGCGCAGGCCGAGGTGCTGGCCGCGGCGCGGGAGTATCTCAACGGGCGCTAGCGGTTCGCAGGAACGCTCGCACGAAGTTTCGCTTCGAGAAGTCCCCGCCGGTCCACACCTGCCATAAGAGGTCGCTCCCCGGGAGCGCGCGCGCGATGGCCGCATCGCTCCACCCGCGTCCGTGCAGCTCGTGGATCCGCTCACCCAGCTCGACCAGGAAGTCGAGCTTGTCTCGCAACCGTGCCGCGCCCTGCTCCACGCGCCCGCGGTGCTGGCAAAACAGCACCCGCGGCTCGAGCGCCAGCACCCGCCGCAACGAGTCCATCATCGCGTACACATCTTCGTCGGCGCGGAGGTAGCGGAGCCGGGGGGCGAGATACAGGTCGCCCGAGAAGAGCCAGCCGCGCTCGGGCTCGAACAGGGCCACGTGGTCGGTTGCGTGGCCGGGGGTGTGAATCACCCGGAACCGGAATCGCGACGTCTCGAGGCCCTCGCCGAGCAGCGCGGCGGGGGCCGGCGCCCGGGCGCCCCAGGCGACGCGGCGGTACAGCTGCGGATGGGTGTCCGCCACGGCGAGTCGCGACACGCCGTTCGCGTGCGCCAAGGGGGTAATCCGCAGCTCGGCCGCGAGCAGGCCGTGGTTTCCGGAGTGATCCTCGTGGTGATGGGTGGTGACGCATTGCTGCACCGCGAGGTTGGAAACCAGCCGTCGCACATCGTGGGCCAGGTTCGGCGGTCCCGAGTCCACGAGCAGCCCGTCGATGAGATAGACGCCGGTCCAGTAAATCGCCCGTCCCAGCACGGTGCGGGCCATCCGGAAGTAACGCACGTCGCCGTAGTCGAAGCTCGAGATCATGCAGCGGAGTGTAATCGAATGAATCGTCCAACAGGGCCCCTTGCCGGACGAGCCCCGTCGCGCCACTTTCGCGCACCCCGCACACCAGCGAGTGATGAATTGTGAAAAGAGTCCTCGTCGCCCTGCTCGTCGCGGTGCTCGTGCTCGCGGCCATCGTGCTCGAGCGCACCTTCACGTTCCGCTCGCGCCAGCCCGAGGCGGCACCGGTGGCGGTCGAGCCGCTCGACACGGCGGCGCTCGCGCAGCGCCTGGCCGGCGCGCTGCGCTTCAAAACCATCTCCTACCAGGATTCGAGCCAGTTCGACGCGCGTGAGTTCGATGGCTTCCAGCGCTACCTGCGAACGACCTTCCCGAAGCTCCATGCCGCGCTCAAGCTCGAGAAAGTGAACGGCTACGGCCTGCTGTACGAGTGGACCGGGTCCGATCCGAGTGCCCCACCGATCGTGCTGCTCGCGCATCAGGACGTGGTTCCGGTCGAGCCCGGCACCGAGTCCCGCTGGACCGAGCCGCCGTTCGAGGGCAAGATCGCCGGCGGATATGTGTGGGGTCGCGGCGCGCTCGACGACAAGGGCAGCCTCGTCGGACTCTCCGAGGCGGTGGAGCATCTCCTCGGGGCGGGGGCGGGGGCGGGGGCCAAGCCGCGGCGCACTGTGTATCTGGCGTTCGGCTACGATGAGGAGGTGGGCGGGCGGCGCGGCGCAGCCCGCATCGCGGAGCTGCTCGCGTCGCGCAACGTACATCCCGAGTTCGTGCTGGACGAAGGCGGCGCGCTCACCAATGGATTGATCACGGGCGTGTCGGCTCCGGTGGCGGTGATCGGCATCGCCGAGAAGGGATACGTGACGGTGGGACTCACGGCCCAGGCCGAGGGCGGGCATTCCTCGATGCCCCCGGACGAGACGGCGGTGGGCATCCTCGCCGCCGCCATCCTGCGGCTCGAGCACGATCAGATGCCGCGGGCCATCCGCGGGCCCACGGCCGCCATGTTCGACTACCTCGGTCCCGAGATGTCGTTCGGCCCCCGGCTCGTCATCGCGAACCGCTGGCTCTTCGGGGCGCTCCTCGCGCAGCAGTTCGGCGCTACGCCCCAGGGGAACGCGATGCTCCGTACGACCACCGCACCCACGGTGCTGCAAGCGGGGGTCAAAGAGAACGTGCTGCCGTCGTCGGCGCGTGCGCTCGTGAACTTTCGTATCCTCCCCGGCGACAGCGTGGAAGGCGTCGTGGAGCACGTGCGCCGGGCGGTGCACGACTCGCGAGTCAGCGTAGAGCCGCTGCCGGGGACGATGACCAATGCGTCGGGCGTCACCAGCGTGGACGCCGAGCCGTTCCAACTGCTGGCGCGCACCATTCGGCAAGTGGTCCCCGGGGCGATAGTGACCCCCTGGCTCGTGGTGGGCGGGACCGACTCGCGGTACTACGCCCGTCTCACGCCCAACGTGCTGCGCTTCGTTGGCTCGGCGATCGGAAAGGATGACCTGCGTCGCGTGCACGGCATGGATGAGCGAGTCGGCGTGCAGGCGTACGCCGGCGCGGTGCAGATCTACATCCAGTTGCTGAAGAACGCGGCGTTCTAGCCACTCCATGACCGCACCCACCCTGTCCGCCAGGGAGCTCCGCCGCGTCGTCGGCGCAATCCCCATGCCCGCTCGTTGCCCCGCTCACTCATCCCCGTCTACCTTTCTCCCGTGCCTGCCTCCGACACTCTCCAGGCGCGCGTCGAGCGCGCGCTGTCCCAGGTCCAGAACCCTCGCAGCGGGAAGGACATCCTCTCGGCCGGCATGGTGAAGGACCTGGCCGTGGCGGGGGACGGTTCGGTCACGTTCACCTTCCTCCTGGGCCGCGACGATCCTGGCTCGCTCGCGCGGGAAGTGCGCAAGGCGGTGCAGGCGGTCCAGGGCGTCTCGGCTGTACGCGTCAACGTCACCGACGCCAGCCAATCAGCAGAAGGTGCCGCTCCCCGGCAAACCACGTCCCGCTCCCCGGCCGCCGTCCCTCCGCCTCCCACGCCCGTCGAGCTCCCCCACCTCGGCACCGTCCTCGCGATTTCGTCGGGAAAGGGCGGCGTGGGTAAGTCCACCGTCGCCGCGAATCTCGCCGTCGCACTGGCGCGCCTGGGCGGCGGGCACCGCGTGGGGCTCATGGATGCCGACATCTACGGGCCGAACATCCCACGGATGATGGGTGCGGACCAGAAACCGGAAGTGCGCGGCGGGAAAATCCAGCCGCTCGAGGCCCACGGCGTGAAGCTCATGTCGCTGGCGCTCATCGTGGAGCGGGACGCGCCCGCGATCTGGCGCGGGCCGATCATCATGAAGGTGATCCAGCAATTCGTGAAGGACGTGGATTGGGGAGAACTCGACTACTTTCTGGTGGACCTGCCACCGGGGACGGGTGACGCGCAGCTCTCGCTCGCGCAGACGGTACATATCCGCGCCGCCATCATCGTGACCACGCCGCAGGAGGTGGCGGTTGGCGATTCCCTGCGCGGCGCGAAGATGTTCGAGCGCGTCGGTGTTCCGGTGTTGGGCGTGGTGGAGAACATGAGCTACTTCGTGTGCCCCCATTGCGGTGAGCGCACGGAGATCTTCCTCGCCGGTGGGGGGACGCGGCTCGCCGACGAGCTCGGCGTGCCGCTGCTCGGTCAGGTGCCGCTGCAGGCGCAGCTGGCGGATCTCGCCGACACCGGCCGGCCGGTTGTCGCGGCTGACCCCGGCTCGCCGGCGGCGCAGGCCCTCGAGGCCGTCGCCCGGCGGGTCTCGGACGCGCTGGCCGCGCTGCCGCGCTGACGGTGCGGGTCCTCCTTCTCGCGCTGTCCCTGTTACAGCACCCCCGCGCCGAGCGACCCGACGTGCGCGCCGGGCTCGACACGCTGTACGGCGGGGGCTTTCCCGCCGCCGCCGCTTATTTTGCTGAGCTCGCCGGGCGCGACTCGACCGACCCCGCGCCCGTGACCTTCGAAGCGAGCGCGTACATCTGGTGGGCCGCGGCGCTCGAGAACGACTCCTACGAGGCCGTGCGGATCGACTCGCTGCTCGATCTCGCGATCGCGCGCGCTCGCGCCACCGCTCCCGGCCCGGCTCATGACTTCTGGCTCGCGACCGCGCTGGGGTATCGTGCGCGCCAGCGCGACCTGCACGGGCATTCGTGGAGCGCCGCGAAGGACGGCAAAGCGATGCGCGACGCCTACGCCCGTGTGCTGGCCGTGGACTCGAGCTGCACCGACTGCTACCTGGGACTGGGCGTGTATCAGTACGGTCTGGCCCGCGCAAGCGCCCTCGCCCGCCTGGTCGCCAAGATCGTGGGACTGGGAAGCGGCAACGCGGAGCGGGGCATCGCGTACATGCGCCGGGCGGCAGCGGAGGGAGACTTGGCGCGCGTGGAAGCCGGCTGGGTGCTCGCCGCGGCGCTGGTGCGCGAGGCGGCGCGCGATGCCGCGCAGCGCGCGCCGCTCGAGCGAGCAGCCCGCGACGAGGTGCTGCGGCTCAGCTCGCGATATCCCGGGAATCCCGTGTTTCACCGCTTCTTGCGAGAGACCGCCGAGCCTGCGCCCTGAGGCGGTGTGACGCCCGTCACCTGTGTGTTGCGTCGGCGCCACTCTACCGCTTCCAGCCGATTCCCTTAGCATCCTTTGATGGTACCACACTTGGGGGTGGCATTGGCCGACCCACAGTGGGCTCGGTTGCAGGGCGACGTGCACTGTCGCCTGCGCCGTGGTGCGTGGTATCGGGTCGCGGACTTGACGCCCGCGCAAGCGACGCTCGACGTCAACCGGGAGCAGGTTCCTGTGCCGCGCGCGTCCCTGAAGATCGTCTCGACGCCGCCGCAATACTGGACGATCGTCGTGTGCCCGCGTGATGCGAAGAGCCTGCCCGCGCTGTGGGGCGACAAGTACGCCGTGTGCCCCGGCTGCCGCAACCGCACGCAGCTCAAGGGCGCGCCGCAGACCATGCGGTGTGCCCGCTGCGAGCGCACCTACCGCGTCGCGTGGGAGGAGTGGTTCATCGGAGTGGGGTGAGCCGGCGAAGCGATGTCGTTCCGCCGGCCGCATCCTCAGGTACCGTCGAAGGCGACGCGCCCCGCCGTCCCGAGACACCGAGGACTGGGATGATCCAGTCGCGATTGCTCAGACGTCTGGGGTTGCTCGCGGCCCTCGCGGCCGGCTATTTCGTGGCCGGCAAGGTGGGGCTCCGGGTGGCGTACGTCAACCCGAGCGCTACCGCCGTGTGGCCCCCCGCCGGTCTCACGCTCGCGGCCTTCCTGCTCCTCGGCTACGAGGTCTGGCCGGCCATCCTGCTCGGCGCCTTTCTCGTCAACATCACCACCGCGGGCTCCCTGGCGACGTCGGCCGCCATCGCGGCCGGCAACACACTCGAAGGGCTCGTCGGCGCCTATCTGGTCAACCGGTTCGCCCGCGGCCATCGGGCCTGCGAGCGTGCGCGGGACGTGTTCAAGTTCGCGGGGCTCGCCGCGCTTCTCAGCACGACGATCAGCGCCACGGCCGGCGTGGTCTCGCTCTCTCTCGGCGGCTTCGCGCGCTGGAGCGACTTCGGGTCCATCTGGTCCACGTGGTGGTTGGGCGATGCGGTGAGCGATCTGGTCCTCGCACCCGCGGTGCTGCTCTGGGTCGCGCGCCCCCGTGTGCGCTGGACCCGACGACAGGCGCTCGAAGCCGTCGTGCTCCTCGCGTGCCTCGCCGTCGTGGGGATCGCCGTCTTTGGCGGGCTAGTGCCCTGGAAGGACAAGCACTACCCGCTGGAATTCCTGTGCGTCCCGCTGCTGTTGTGGGCGGCGTTCCGGTTCGAGCAGCGCGAGACGGCGACACTCGTCGTACTGCTCGTCGGCGTCGCGATCTGGGGGACGCTGCACGGGTACGGCCCCTTCGCGCGACCGCTGTTCAACGAATCGCTGCTGCTGCTGCAAGCGTTCCAAGGGGTCTCCGCCGTCATCACTCTGGTGCTGGGGGCGGCCGTGGCGGAGCGGACCGAAGCCGTGGACCGGCTGCGCCGGCTGGCGGTGAGCGATCCGCTCACGGGGCTCTCCAATTACCGACAACTCGCACACGCGCTCGATGCGGAAATCCGGCGGTCGTCCCGCACCGATCGGCCGTTTGCGGTGGTGCTGATGGATCTGGACGGCCTCAAGAAAATCAACGATCGCTATGGCCACCTGGTAGGCAGCATGGCCCTGCGGCGCGTGGCGGAAACGCTCCTGGGCTCGTGCCGGGGGATCGACACCGCCGCGCGGTTCGGCGGGGACGAGTTCGCCCTGGTGCTGCCCGAGACAGGAGATGCGGCGGCCTGGCACGTCGCCCGGCGCGTCGCCGACCGGGTGGCGCGGGACGGCGAGCAGCCGCCGCTCTCCGTGAGCGTCGGCGTGGCCGTGCATCCGCGCGACGGGACCACGCTCGAGGCGCTCCTGAACGCCGCGGACCGCTCGCTGTACGACAGCAAGGCACGCCGTCGCACCCGGACCAAAGAACCCGCTCGTTGACCCCCGGGCCGGCGCCCCGGTAGCTTCCGGCGCCATGATCAGCACGACCCGCACGCCCGGCGCGCTCACCGTCGGGCCGCTCCGGCCCGTCATCCTGAAGCTGGCGGCGCCGGCGGTCGCGATGATGGCGTGCCACTTCTGCTTCAACCTCATCGATGCCATGTGGGTCGGCCATCTGATCGGGCCCGCGGCGCTCGCCGCCGTCTCGACTGCCGGGTTCTACGTGTGGGTGCTGCTGTCGCTCGGGGAGATGGTGGAAGTGGGGCTGATCGCCGTCGCGGCCCGCCGCCACGGCGAGGGGCTCCCCGATGCCGCCGCCCGGGCCGCTGGTGCAGCGGTCGTGTACGCCCTGGTCGCGGGGACCGTCGTGTCGCTTCTCGGGTTCACGCTCACGGACGCGCTGTTCCACGTGATGGGCGTACCGCAGGAGGTGGCGACGCTCGGGCGCGCGTACCTGGACACGTGGCTCCTGGGCGGACCGCTCGTGTTCGGCTTCTTCGCGATCGAGGCGACATTCCGGGCCTCGGGCGACACGCGCACGCCATTCCTTTTGCTCATGGCCTCGGTGGTGTTGTCGGTGGGCCTCGACCCGCTGCTCATCAGCGGCGTCGGTCCGTTCCCGAGGCTCGGAGTCGAGGGCGCCGCCCTCGCCTCCGTGATGGTGCGGGGTGGCGGGTTTCTCATCGGTATCGGGATCGCCTGGCAACGCGGCCTGATACGCCTCGATGCCCCCGACTGGTCCGCCCTGCCCACGGTGTTCCGCGTGGGGGCGCCGCTCTCGCTGGCGGGGGTCCTGCTCTCGGTCGTGTACATGTGGCTCACGCGGTACACGTCCCGCTTCGGTACCGCCGCGCTCGCGGCGCTCGGCGTCGGCCACAAGGTGGAAGGGCTCGGTTTCATCGCGATCTCCGGGTTCGCTCTCTCGGCCTCCGCTCTCGTGGGACAGAACCTGGGCGCGCAGCAGGAGGCGCGCGCCCGCCAGGCGGTGCGGATGACCGTGGGCTACTGTCTGGTGGCCACAACAGTCACCGCGGTCGCCTTCCTCACGATCCCGGAGACGCTCGTCGCCCTGTTCACCTCCGATCCCGGCGTAATTGTGGATGGCAGTCTGTACCTGCGGGTGATCGCCTTCGCACAGATCGGCCAGACGTTCGAAATCATTCTGGAAGGTGCGCTCGCCGGGGCGGGGTACACGCTGTGGCCCCAAGTCGCCAGCACCACGCTCACCCTGCTGCGGGTGCCGCTCGCCGCGTGGTGGTCGAGCGCCGTCGGACTCGTCGGGATCTGGCTGGCGCTGTGCGTCACCGCTGTCGCGCGCGGGATCGTCATGGCCATGTTCTGGCTCAGCGGCGCCTGGCGGCGCGCCACGGTCTGACGACGGTGGCGACCCTCATCACTCTGCTCACCGACTTTGGCAGCGCCGACAGCTACGTGGGCGAGGTGAAGGGCGTGCTGTTGTCACAGGTGCACGGCGCCGCACTCGTCGACATCACGCACCAGGTGCCGCCGGGCGATGTGCGCGCGGCGCAGTATATCCTGTCGCGCGTCTGGCACCGCTTCCCGCAAGGGAGCGTGCACCTGGCGGTCGTGGACCCCGGCGTCGGCACTGACCGCCGCGTGCTGGCGGCGTCGACCGCGGGACACTTCTTCGTCGCCCCGGACAACGGGCTGCTGTCGTTTCTACCGGCGGACGCGCACTTCGTGGGGCTGCCGATTCCGGTGGACGCCGCGCCGACCTTCCAAGCGCGCGACGTGTTCGCGCCGGTAGCGGGCCAGCTCGCCCTGGGCGCGCCCTTGTCACACGTGGGTCATCCCGTCGGCGAGGTGTACCGCTCTCCGCTCCCCGCTCCCCACCATGACGGCACGGTGCTGATCGGGGAAGTCATCTACGTCGATCGATTCGGTACGCTGATCTCGAACATCCCCGGGGACCAGGTCGAGCCGGGCGTGCGGATCAAGGTCGCAGGGACGGAGATCGGGACGCTGGCCCGCACGTTCGGAGATGTCGGACGGGGCGCGCTGGTCGCCTTCGTTGGCAGCGGTGCTACGGTGGAGATCGCGGTGCGCGACGGCAGCGCCGCGAGACTGCTAGGAGTCGGTGTGGGGGCGGAGGTGCGGGCCTGAGGGCG